>OJBI01000020.1_pt1 | contig 98265 bp, 89 predicted proteins | sample 1590541 | NCBI WGS metagenome assembly OJBI01 (sample SAMN05416871, study PRJEB24817) | seawater metagenome | isolation source: Sea water | place: Canada:Atlantic | collected 2013-11 | reverse complement strand
AATTACCAGTGAAATTAATCATTGTCAGTGGCCGTTCCGGCTCAGGTAAAAGTGTGGCACTTAGAGTCTTAGAAGATTTAGGCTACTATTGTGTTGATAACATTCCGGTAAATTTATTGCCCGCATTAACCCATACTGTGATCAATGATTACGAGAATGTTGCCGTTAGCCTTGATGTTCGTAATTTACCCGCTGACCCGAATGATGTTCCAGAGATTATCGATTACCTGCCCAGCGCGGTTGAATTAAACTTACTCTATTTAGATGCTGATGATAGCGATCTCATTCGCCGTTTTAGCGAAACGCGACGTTTACACCCTTTAATTAAACAAAATATCGCACTTGATCAAGCGATTGCACTGGAAAAGCAATTACTAGCACCAATTGCAACTCGCGCACATTTATATATTAATACCAGCCAACTTTCACCACACCAATTGGCTGATTTGGTACGAGAAAGAATTTTAGGCAAAAAATCTGGCTCAATGGTTATTGTTTTCGAATCTTTTGGTTTCAAGCACGGCGTTCCTCAAGATGCCGATTATGTTTTCGATGCTCGCTTCCTACCTAACCCTTATTGGGATAAAGAATTGAAAGGCTACACAGGTTTAGATAAACCAGTGCAAGATTTCTTAGCAAGCCAACCAATAGTGACCAAGTTTATCTGGCAAATAAACAGCTTTATGATGACTTGGTTACCGCACCTTGAGCGTAATAATCGTAGTTATGTCACTATCGCCATAGGTTGTACGGGTGGTAAGCACAGATCTGTTTATATCGCGGAATTACTTGCCAATAATATGCGTAAAGAGCGCGATGACGTTCAATCTCGTCACCGCGATTTAGCCCTAGCTAGCTCTTAACTTCCTTGTCTATGCCGATAAACCGCCAAGTAAAAATTATCAATAAGCTTGGGCTACATGCCCGAGCAGCAACAAAACTAGCACAATTAAGCCAACAATTTAGCGCCGAGATCACAGTAGAACTTGATAATAATAGCGCAGATGCGGGCAGCATAATGGGCTTAATGCTACTTGCTGGTGCTCAAGGGAAAGTGGTCAATGTCATTGCATCCGGAAAAGATGCCGAATTAGCACTAGATGAAGTTTGCCAATTATTTAGTGATAAATTCGACGAAGAAGAATAACCCTAGCTGCTCAACCAGTTTTTAAGTCAATAAAAAAGCTGCGAAAAGTCTCGAATTAAGATAAACTGCCTTTCGATATCTATTGGTTTTTGTTGCAATAATAGCTTAATAAATATCCTTCATAATAATAATTTTCAGTTTTCGTTTTTGCAACGGCACAGGATAGCAATATGCCGGAAGTTTCTGAACAAGAGTACAGCCACCAACGCTTACAGCAAGTTAATGATGCCCTTGGCAGTGGTATGTATGTCTATGTCCGAAAGCTTTTGCAAGACATGCCCGCATTCGATCTGGCGCTATTACTAGAATCCTCACCAACAAAAAGCCGTGCCGTACTTTGGCAGTTAATTGATACCGACCATCACGGTGAGGTGCTTGAAGAACTTAATGAAGAAGTTCGTAAAGGTATCCTAAAAAACATCCGTCCTGAAAAGCTTGCTGCTGTTGCAGAAGGCATGGACGTCGATGATTTAGCGGAAGTTTTCCGTACCCTGCCTGATAGTGTTTATCGAGAAGTATTAAGCTCGATGGACTCGCAAGATCGCAGTCGAGTAGAAGCCGCATTATCATACGAAGAAGATACCGCCGGCGGTATCATGAATACCGATACCATTTCCATTAGACCTGACGTAACGGTTGATGTGGTATTACGCTACTTGCGGCTGCGGGGAGAATTGCCAGAGGCAACAGATTCATTTTATGTGGTTGACCGTGAAGATCATTTTATTGGTGCCGTTTCCTTAACCGCTATAGTAACAGCAAAGCCAGAAACCATAGTTTCAAGCTTAATTGATGATGAAATTGAAGCGATTCCCGCCGACCTAAATGAAAAAGATGTTGCACAATTATTTGAGCGTCATGATTGGTTTTCAGCGCCAGTTGTCGACGACGAAGACCGCTTACTAGGTCGTATTACCGTTGATGACGTAGTTGATATTATTCGTGAAGAAGCTGAACACTCGATGATGAGTATGGCAGGTTTAGATGACGAAGCTGATACCTTTGCACCCGTTGTTAAAAGTACACAGCAGCGCTCTATTTGGCTAGGTGTTAACTTAGTTACTGCATTAATGGCTGTTGCGGTATCGAGCTTATTTGAAGGTATCTTAAGCCAATTAGCCATTCTAGCTGTGTTAAATTCTTTAGTGCCGAGTATGGGCGGTGTTGCTGGCAATCAAACCCTGACTTTGGTGATTCGTGGTATTGCTTTAGGGCATGTTGGCGAAAGTAACTCACGTACACTACTCTACAAAGAACTCGCGGTTGGTTTTTTTAACGGTATCATCTGGGCAGTTTTAATCGCGACTGTTGTTGCCATTTGGCAGCAAAACTTAATGCTTGGCGCAATTATCGCTTTTGCCATGTTAATGAATATGACCGCCGCAGGTATTGCCGGTGTCACTATTCCATTAATGTTAAAAAAGATGAATATTGATCCAGCACTCGCGGGTAGCGTTATCTTAACAACAGTTACTGATGTGGTAGGAATTTTTGCCTTTTTAGGTACAGCAACCTTGTTGCTAGGCAACTAGTACTTTACAAATCGCCGCAATAATATTCACTGTTCATTTAGATACCTGAAATACTATCGATCTAGCCATATTCACTTAAAACTAGGAGCATAGAATCCAGCCATCTGATGAGTCGTTAACTCATCAGATAACAGAACTACGACAACTAATTGCCAGCAATTTGCATTTCATTGATAATGATAGAGCCGGTGCGAATACTGCCACGCATATCAATATCATTACCTACAGCAACAATACCAGCAAACATGTCTTGTAGCTTTCCGGCTATAGTAATTTCATCGACTGGGTAGGCAATTTCACCGTTTTCGACCCAAAAGCCAGCGGCGCCGCGAGAATAATCACCAGTAACCACATTAACGCCTTGTCCCATTAATTCAGTGACTAATAAACCAGTTCCCAAGGTTTTAAGCATGGCATCAAACTCTCCACCCTGCCCTTGCTCTTTTATCGCGAGCTGCCAGTTGTGAATACCACCTGCATGGCCAGTTGATTGCATACCTAACTTACGGGCTGAATAACTGGTAAGCAAATAAGTTGCTAGTCGACCATCTGAAATAATTTCACGATCAACAGTTGCAATACCCTCAGCGTCAAAAGCACTACTTGCTAGTGCTTTTTTCAAATGCGGACGTTCGTTAACAGTTAGAAACTCTGGAAAAACCTGCTTTCCCATTGAGTCCATTAAAAATGACGATTTACGATATAAGTTCCCGCCACTGATGGCGGCTATATAATGACCAAAAAGTGTATTAGCAATATCTGCACGAAACATCACTGGCACTTTAGTTGTGGCAAGTTTATGAGCGCCTAAACGTGACAATGCTTCTGTCGCAGACTTTTGCCCGATACTTGTTGCACTCTCCATAGCATCAAACTGACGATTTACTGTATAAGCGTAATCGCGCTGCATGTCTTCACCTTCATTGGCGATCATTACACAGCTTAAGCTATGGCGAGTACTTGGATAGCCAACCAGCTGACCATGGCTATTCCCGTATACCTTAAAACCTTCAAAGCTTGCTAACGTTGCACCATCAGAATTATTAATACGCGGATCATAAGCTAAGGCAGTATCTTCACATTCTTTTGCTAAAGTAATTGCTTGCTCGGTTGAAAGCGCTTTTGGGTGATATAAATCTAAATCCTCTGGCTCCATCGCTAATAATTCTTTATCAGCTAAGCCAGAACAATCATCAACAGAGGTATATTTGGCTATGTTTACCGCAGCTTCTATTGCTTGCTTTAATGCTTGCTCAGACAAATCTGCCGTTGAAGCGCTGCCTTTACGCCCTTCTTTATAAACAGTAATACCAAGAGCACCATCACTCGTAAACTCAACATTTTCAACTTCGCCCAAACGTGTACTCACACTTAAGCCTTGCTGACGGCTCATCGCGACTTCAGCGCCATCAGCACCTAATGTTTTGGCCATCGTCATTGCGTCATTCACACGTTGTTTAACATGCTCTATTTGCGTTTGGATACTATCAGAATCGCTCATGGGTAAATTACTTCTCACATTTAATGCTATTTTTTTCGATACCAGCAACAGGAATGTTTTTGCTGTAACGGCTTTGTTGTATACTATAGGGAATTATTACTTGATTACCCAACATTATGCCCCAGTCTGCCAACGATATCGACGAATTAGAAGAAGAATTACTGAGTAAATCAGAAATAAAACGTGAAATGCATCGACTACAAGATTTTGGTCTTGTTTTAGTGAAAATGTCTAAGCACCAACGTAGTCGACTGCCTCTAACAGATGAATTAAAAGATGCTATGGTGCTTGCCGACAAAATTACCAATAAGCATGAGGCATTACGCCGTCATATTCGCCATATCGCGAAAATATTGTCGGAGACTGATCTTGAGCCGATTAAACAAGCGATGGATGTCATGGCTAACAAGCATCAGCAAGAGTCGTCAAAATTTGAAAAACTTGAGCAAATGCGTGATGAACTTATTGAACAGGGTAGCGAGTCTATCGAAGCGTTATTAGCAAAGTTCACCACTATGGAGCGTCAAAAGCTCAGACAGCTTGTGCGCCAAGCGAAAAAAGAACATACAGCAGAAAAAACTGGTAAACATTACCGAGATTTATTTGCTTATTTAAAAGAGCATGTCGTTTTTTAAAGTAATGAATCACCAAAAGCGCTTTGTTAACAGCCTCCTGATAACAAAGCGTTGCTAGTAAGACCTGAAATTCCTGCCTATTTATAGCACACTATATTTACTAAAAACCTTATACAGTTCAGTACCTTGATTCACACTTGCTGAAGCAAAGTGCAAGATGGGGATCACAGGGTGATCTAAACTAATATAATGCAATGGATCACCATCGCCATAATTATCCATTCTAAGAATACGGGCTAATGGCTCACCAGCCACTAAAGGCTCACCAAACTCAGCTAAATAATCAACCATGCCACCCATAGGTGAATATAGCGCTTTATAATCAGTAAGCATGCAAGCGTAACGTGTCATTGTTTTCGGGTAAAAGATATCTGATTGAATCACATTTTGATATTGCAGATAACTTAAAATACCTAACGCATCTTGATGGGCAACGTCTAAATCTATTTGCTCTTGCGATCCTAATTCGACGGTAAAACTCTCTTTAACAATACTGCTTTTCGCACCATCATCTCCAGCACGAATGGGAAAATCACGCCCGAGCATTGCGAACGCAGCTTGCAATTGCCACCAAGGACAAAATGTTGCTTCATCTAAAGCACCATCGAAACTATTAGGAATTAAAATAGTATGGGGAATATCAAAAAAGCGCGCGCTGTCTTTGGCATATTCAGGACAATATAAATGCTTACTCGAAATAGGGCCAGTATGTAGATCTAAAACAATATCAGCTTGATGCGCTAAACGCTGCAGTTGATAAGCAATACGCTGCCCGGTCGTTAAGCCATAAATATTATGATTTAACTTTTGTTCAATTTGCTCAAGCATTAACGCTTTGAAAGCAACCTCAATATCTTCGCTACTCGCTGCTAAATATTCTTGAGCAAATGGCGCAATAATACTTTCATCGAAATGATACATACGATTCCAATTGACCCCAGTTATAGGATCAAATCGGCCTAAAGTATATTCACCATTTTTATGGTTACAGCCAACTGGGTTCGCATAAGGCACTAACGTAATAGAGCCATTTAGTTCAATGTGTTTAAGTTGCTCTAACAATTGAAAAATAACCGCATTACCTTGCACCTCAGCGCCATGCATATTCGCTTGAATATAAGCACTTGGTCCACTCTCTGAACCCTGGACACGATAAACCGGTACGGTAAGCGCTGCGCCGCTGGCCATTTCACCCACATGCATCACTTCTTTACTAATAATATTCATAAGTAACTTTACCTTAACTAAGCGTTACGCATTAGCGTAAATACCACGACGCTGGCTCAGCCACACGTACTTGTTCAATAACGCCATGTTGCAAAACATATTCGGCAGCAATTTGATGACAAAGAAAAAATGGCATACTTTCCGTAAAACCGTATGCCCCAGACAAACCAAAAATGATTTGATCGCCAACATTAACATCTCCCGGTAGTGGTAATCGGCCTAATTTATCTAAGCTAGTACAGAGTGGACCATGTAGATCAAATTCAATTAACGATGCACTAGAGTTTCGAAGTAAATTTGCTGGAAATGCTTGCTCTGTAATCGCTGGTCGTAATAAATGGTTAATGCCACCAGCAAGTACTAATTGTTGCTGAGTAAAATTTTGTTTTTTATCAACAACCGAGGTTACATAATAACCTGCCTCAGCCACGGCATAGCGCCCTAACTCTAACCACAGTTCTTTAACACCGGCTTTTGATTTAATCACAGTTAAGTCTTGAACAATTTGTTGCCAACTTAAACTGTTGCCTGTTTGTAAGTAATCAACTCCTAAACCACCACCTAAATCTAATACCTCTAAAGACATGCCAAGGTTTTGGGCCAACTGTACGAGTGGATCAACCATTTGTGACCACAACTGAAACATTTTTTCATTACTGAGCATATTACCCCACTGAAAAATATGTAAACCATTGATATTCAGGGAAGGATAATCATCTACGGTAATGGTTTGCCACTGTTCACATGACAAGCCAAAAGGTGTTACTTCATTACCACCTAAAGGGTTTTTCTCCCCTTCAGGCCATTGCAGTTGCACGCGAAGCAAAACTTGCGGTTGGCAATCCAAGAATTCTGCCGACTCATTAAGCCACTGCAATTGTAATAGGCTTTCAACGACAAAAGTTCTGACACCTTGTTGCAGGAATGCTGCCATCTGCGCCTTAGATTTTGCTGGGCCAGTATTTAAAATTCGCTCTGCAGCAATATTTTGCTTTCGAACTTGGCTTAACTCACCTTGGCTAGCAACATCAAAATTAAACCCTTGTTCTGCGAGTGTTGTAATAATTCGTGACAAAGGGTTCGCTTTTACAGCAAACCATAACTTAATCACATCTTGCTGCATTAGCGTCGATAAATGTTCGGTAAGCGCATCTAAGTCATAGAGAAAAAATCCAGCTTCGTCATCAATTTCTTCATTACTGGCCCGTATAGTTTCATGCTGCTTTTGCAAAGTACTAACTACATTATCACTCAACCAACTAGGTCGATCGTTAGTGTCGATTTTGACATCAGACGTGTTTTTTGAGCTGATATTGGCCTTGGTGTTAGAGAGTGCTGTCATGAGAAACCTTTAACGTAATACTGATTCAAGTTCTAAAGCCGCATCACTTTTTTCATCACGGTATTTCACAATCAAGGCACAAGCCATATTAAGCCCCTGCTTTTCTGCCCAACCACCTGAAATAGGGCGAGTACCTGGAACAACAACGGCATTTTCTGGAATATCAGCACCTTTTTCTAACATCATATTATTCACACAATCGTATACTGGTACTGATGCTGATAGCGAAACGCCCGGCGCTAGCACAGCACCTTTTTTCACCACAATACCCTCAACGATAATTACGCCAGCACTGAGAAAGGCATTATCTTCAATAATCACCGGGCTAGCACCAATAGGCTCGAGCACACCACCAATTTGCACAGCCGCTGAGACATGAACATTTTTGCCAATTTGCGCACAAGAGCCGATTAACGCATGGCTATCAATCATAGTACCGCTGTCAACAAATGCGCCCACATTGATATAGGCAGGTGGCATAATTATCACACCAGGCGCAACATAGGCACCACGGCGAACAGAAGACCCCCCAGGTACCATACGTACATTGTCGCTTACAGAAAACTCACGCGCTGGTAAATTATGCTTATCAACAAAGCCACGATAAATACCGTCAAACTCAGTATTATCACCGGCTTTAAATGCCGATAGTATTGCTTGTTTTACTTCAGTATTTGCCTGCCAACGACCACAATTATTTTGCTCTGCTGCGCGTATATTTCCGGATTCTAATGCTGTTAAAGTTTGTTGCCAGGTCATTGGTTTACTTCTCTTAAAATAGTTGTTGATGATAGTGAGGTTGATGAACAATCTGTTGTTAATAGCCATTGTTGAATTTGCTGGTGAAAGCTTTGCAAACCATGATTAGCTGGCAATTCATCAGCACATAACGGTAAACGCAATGTCGCTGAATCAATCATGCCGACTTCGGCCATTAAAGCTTTTACAGGAATTGGGCTTGTCACTTGAAATAACGCGGCAATAGCATTGTGCCACAAAGGAAAAACGTCAGTGCATGTTTGCGCTAGTGCCGAAGCCGTATAGCGTTGTGTTGCTTCTGGCCAGACATTAGCACAAACGGACACTAACCCTTTCACACCAGCAGTAGCAAGATATGGCATCATGGCATCTTCGCCGCTATACAACTCAAGCTCTGGACAGTGTTGGCGATAGCTTAATAGGGTTTGTAAATTGCCGCTGGCTTCTTTAAGTGCCCAACAGTTTTGATGATATTGCAGTGTTTGCAAAGCAGACATGGCAATTTCAACACCACTTCTTGACGGCACGTTATATAACATACAAGGTAAATTGGCTGCATCGAGCAAAGCCTGGAACCAAGCAGTTTGCCCTACAGGGCCTGGCTTAGCATAAACAGGACTACCTAAGAGGTAGGCGTCAACCGCCAATGAGTTACATTGCTCTATCCAGGAAAGTTGTGCAGCTAAGTTATAACCGCCAACCGCAACCATAATTGGTACATTTAGTGATAAAGCCGTTACATGTTTAACAATAGCAAGTTGCTCTTCACTAGTGAGGGCGATACCTTCACCTGTACTACCAAGCAGTAAAATGCCATTTTGCGCATCACTTTGTCGGTTAGCAAGACGCGTTAGGCTGACAAAGTCAATGGCACCACAACTTAGCAATGGCGTGACCAAAGCAGTCCACACAACAGGCTGTTGGTAGTTAGGAGGTTGATTAGTTTGTATTATTTGATTCATTTCTCTCGAACTCGTTTCGTTCGGAGAACTTATAGGCGATTGCAAAAGCCAAATTCAAGAGCTGAATCTGGCTTTTGCAAAGGCCAGAAGCTCTCCACCCAATAGGTGACAGTTGCAAGGATTCAACCTAGCACTCGCATATTATGCTTAGTGACTACAACCGATAATTGCATTATCAAAAATACAATTACCTCGGCGTTTTCCCCCCTCATTACTGCTCTCTAGAGTTTGATCTCTTCACAATAACTACCTGGTAAACGCTCCTCTTCTGGCCCTTCATCGTTGCTCTAGTCAATCATTAACTAAAGCAACTGGAATAAGGGACTAAATTATTAAACCATTTAAATATAAGCTGCGTCAATAGACGTCTATATGGATATAGTAAAATTAACACTTAATTTATTGATAAATTTAATTTTATTTCTTTTTCTAAATATTGCAGTCGGTCTTGTCCCCAGTAACTACTGTTATTCATTTTGAAGCAAGGCACCCCCCAAAACTCTAGCGCAGTTAACTCCCGTTGATTGCTATCTGCCCATTGCTGCCAGTCATGCTCAGCTTGGTAAGCTTGAGCTTGCTGAAAGTCTAAAGTTAAATCATTAAGTATGCGCTCAATGTTATCAGCAACTGACAAATCAATATTTTCTACATACACAGCACGAAAGCACGCCAACATATATTCAGCGCCCTTACCCTGTTTTTCAGCCCAAGCAAACATACGGTAACAGTTAATAACACCTGCACCTAAAGGATCAACAAAGCCATTGAATTCAATACCTAGTTTCTTAGCTTCTCGCAACGCATCTAAATAGATATATTTTTGCTTAGCAATAGGAATTGACGCTCCTCGCATTAGCAAAGGTAAAACAGGTTTAATAACCAATTCAAGTTGATAGCGTTGAGCTAATGCAAGAGCTTGTACAAAGCCAAGATACGAATAAGGGCTACGTAGCGAAAGAAAAATTTCTAATTTACTTGAAGCAATATTAACTGTAGATATCGCTTTGATATTGTTGGTTTTGACACTAATTTGTGACTGGTAAATAAGATTATCGGCAGCGATTTCGTTGCTTATATCAGATAGTAGGCCAAATTCACTTAAAGCCTGCTCAAAATGATACAGACGATCAACACCAGCAAACCAGTCACCAGCAAAGTAAATTGTTGCGGCACTGTAGTGGCCTTTATCCTCGAGTCGAGCCTGATTCTTAACCTGGTGAGTAATCGTTGGTGTCGAGGTTTGAAAATAGGTTTTAAATTCATTGCACCAAGTTTTTAAAAAAACCCGTTCTGCATTCTCGATACTATTACCATATAGTTGCCATTCTTGTTGACCAGTGGAAAGTTGTAGTAAAGATGGTGACTTAGTAATGTTTATCAGTTGGTACTGCTGGGCAATTAAATTGGCGTCAGCAATTGCCCAACGACGATGAAGAGCTGGCGAAATTGTCACACCTGGCAATGCTCCCCAAATAAAGAAAACGGTAAATTTAATATCATAACGAACCTGCAAACGTACTAACATTTGCACCAACATAAAGCTGTGTGGATCATTTAAAGCTAAATAAACTTCAGCCTTAGGCTGTTGTCGAAAAAAGCGCGCAAATGAAAAGTAACGAAAAGCGATTAACTTCTGCCGAATTTGACTGTGTAGCCACTTTATCTTCAAGCGGAATATCATTTTGTTAAAAATTGCCAACTCCTTTGGGACTATTAATGGCGAGATATTTAAATTCGCGTAGAATAGCCAACATTATGACATAGTAAGAAAAATTACTGCGCATATTTGTTACACATTCCGTACAAAAAATTCACAATTAGATTTAAATTTAGCAGTAACACAGGTAACTTCATGACAACAAGCAATATAAGTCAATTATTAGAGCGTAACCTTAACGAACTTTCCGCAACCTCACCGTTATTTGTAAACCTAACTGATGACAGCTTTATTGGCCAGTACCTGCAACAGCATAGCAAAGCAAAAATTACTTGTTATCATACTAACTTTGCTGACTATCAGCTAAGCAATGCCATCACAGATGAACGTGTTAAAAGCCACTTTTGTGCCCAATACCAAACAGATTTAAGACACGATTTAGTGATCATGCAATTTCCAAAAAGCAAGGCTGAATATGGCTTTACCTTAGCTATGTTGGCAGGTGTTGTTAGCGATGATGCCACAATAATTATCGTCGGCGAAAATAAGGGAGGTGTAAAATCAGCCGATAAATTGGCGAAAAATTATTTACTTTTTTGTAATAAAGTTGACGCAGCACGACATTGCTTGCTGTATGTTGGCCGTTTCAAAACAGATATTCCTGCTTTTAAACTCGAAGACTTTTACCACTATTACCAAATATCTATAGGCCAACGAGCACTTAAAATTGCCGCATTACCTGGCGTATTCAGCCAAAATAAACTTGATGTTGGTACCGAGGTATTACTAGAAAACTTACCGGAAAAAATATCAGGAAAAGTATTAGACTTTGGTTGCGGTGCTGGTGTTATTGCCGCTTATATCGGCACTTTGCATCCGGACACTAATCTTAGCTTAGTTGACGTTAGCGCCTTAGCATTACAGTCAGCTGAAACAACATTAACCATCAATCAGCTTAACGGTACGTTTCTCGCGTCAAATAGTTTATCAAATGTTACTGAAAAATATGACGTTGTTATTTCTAATCCGCCTTTTCATCAAGGAGTAAAAACCCATTATGCCGCAACAGAGCAATTCTTAAGTAATATTAAACAGCACCTAACGTCTAATGGCACTATCACTATCGTTGCCAATAGTTTTTTAAAGTACCCGCCAATTATGGAAAAAACTATAGGCGCAACCAAAACTTTAGTGGTAAAAAAAGGCTTTGCTATATATCAGTGCCTTATCAAAGCTAAAAATTAGCACGAGTGGCATAAAGCCATTGTTGAATGTGCTAAGGTTTTCTACAATCATATTATCGATAACATAACTTGAGCTGAATTTTTATGCCGACAACAAAGCGCATTTGGTCAATTCGCAGAATATTTCTGCTATCAATTATTGGCTTTGTTATTCTCATTAGTATTATCAACCTCGCGATTATTTCTCAGCAATATAGCTCAAGTTATAATAATTTAGCCGCAACACACATTAAATATTGGGCAAATGAAGTAGCTGATGAAAGCAAAAATTTTCTACTTGACACAGATAGACAAGCATTAAAAGACAGCTTAACAATTGCCCACCAAATACCAAACTTAAACTACTTGCATATATACCAGCGTAATACCCAGAACAACCAATTAGAATTATTTTACAGCTATAAACGTAGTGAACGTCGTGCTGCTATCTCTGAAAAATCAAATGAAATTAATAACCTGCTAGAGCCGAGATTTAAAGAAAACTACCTTGAATATATGCACCCCATCACTATAGATGAGCAGGTAATTGGTTTTGTTTACATTCAAAATAGTAAAGAACACATTACACTAATTACTGATAAATTATTAACCACTAGCGTACTGATTATTTTTATTGTTTTACTCATCGCAATTTTTATCGTACTGCAGTTAGAGCGTTATATTTCGGCTCCCTTTGCGACTTTAGTTAACACAGTACAAGTTGCCGCTCGACAAAAGAATTTTCAACAAAAGTGCCTGGCAATGCCTTATCGAGAAGCAGATATTTTGGCTCGTAATATCAATATTTTGTTCTCTCGCATGGAAAAACATATTGCACAATTAGATGCAGCTGAGCAGCAAAGTATTGAGCACTCACATGAGCTTGAAGACAAAATCAACAAACGTACCGCAGCGCTAAAAGAGTCGAACCAAGAATTACTGTCTACGCTAGAAAAGCTGCACCAGTTTCAGGACCAACTAGTGGAAAGTGAAAAAATGGCATCACTAGGCGATATGGTTGCCGGTGTTGCCCATGAAGTAAATACCCCGATAGGTTTAGGCGTAACGGCATCAACATTATTAGCTGATAGAATTGACGAGATCACTGCGGCTTTTGAAGACAAAACTTTAAAATCGAGTCAATTGAAAAGGTTTTTGCATGAAGGTGGTGAGAATATCGCCATTATTTATCGTAACCTAAATCGGGCGGCAAACTTAATTTCAAGTTTTAAAAAAGTTGCCGTTGACCAATCCAGTGAGGAAGTTCGCCAATTTAATGTTAAAGAGTTGTTTTCTGAAGTGTTGCTCACCTTAAGGCCACAGCTGCAAAATCTTCCATATAAAATTGATATTGACTGCCCTACGGAATTGTCTATAGCCAGTAAGCCTGGACCCATTAACCAAATTTTAATTAACTTAATTATGAATTCAGTTATTCACGGTTTTGAGGGCAAAGATGATGGCAAGATTTCCATCATAGTAATGCCGCTCAGTAACCAACTCAATATTCTTTTTCAAGATAATGGTATTGGTGTTGATGAAACAATAAAAAATAAAGTATTTGAACCTTTTACCACTACCAAGCGTGGGGAAGGCGGTAGTGGCCTTGGTCTGCATTTAGTCTATAACTTAGTCACTCAAGCATTAGGTGGTACCATAATATTAAACAGTGTTTTAGGTGAAGGGGTAAGCATAGAAATAAATTTCCCCATTAACTAAATCTTTGATCTGGGCGGAACAATTATTGCGCTAATTACTTTACAATAACTTAACAATGGCGAGTGAAGATTGTGTTTTTTTACAAGCTTCTATACCATTAAGTAATATTTATAACGCTTGTAATCATCTATAATTACAAGGACCTAATTATTAGCTGCCAACTATTAATTGACAAATAAACGACATACTACTGGACACTTAACATGCAAAAACCACACATTCTTATCGTAGAAGATGAAGACGTAACGCGCTTTAATCTACGAAATCTATTTGAAGCTGAAGGCTATCATGTGTCAGAAGCAATAGATGGTGACAGCATGGACCGCGAATTACAAAACAATGCCATTAATTTGGTAATTATGGACATAAATTTACCAGGTAAAAACGGCTTACTTTTAGCACGAGAATTAACCAATAATAATGATTTAGCGTTAATCTTCCTTACTGGCCGCGACAGCGATATTGATAAAATTTTAGGTTTGGAAATTGGTGCAGATGACTATCTGACTAAACCATTTAACCCGCGAGAGTTAACTATTCGTGCCCGTAATATTTTAAATCGCATGTCTAATTCTAAAGCTGAATCAAATGATGCCATTATTAGCTTTAACCAATGGACTCTCGACGGTAACTCGAGAAAAATGACTTCACCTGACAACAAAGAGATTTCTATACCTCGTGGTGAATATCGTGCATTGCGGTTATTAATTGCCAATGCAGGACAAATCGTTACCCGCCAGCAACTAATTAAAGAAATGACAGGTCGTGATTTACGCTCTAACGATAGAACTGTTGATGTAACTATTCGTCGTCTACGTAAACACTTTGAATCGGTTGAGGACGCGCCAGAATTAATTAACACCATTCATGGTGAAGGTTACCGCTTTATTGGTAGTGTTGACTCGTAATAAATCTTGGTAAGCAAAAGACCAAACAAAAAAGCAAGTTAAGTTATTAACTTGCTTTTTTGTTATAAAGTTTACTGATTCGACAACCATTGTTTAAATGCGTCAATAGCTTGTTGATTTAACAATGTTAATGTTTTTAGATGTGCCGCTTTAATAGGCCAATCTTGAGTTGATTTTTCAATGGCGATAAGTTTTTCGCGAACTTGAGATAAGCCTGCACTCGCAGCTGAACCTTTCATTTTATGACATTGCTCTTGCCAATCTTTTTGGTCTGTTTTTACTATAGCGTTATCAATATCGCTTAAATATACTTGAGACTGCTGCTGATATAAATCCAACATTTGTGCCAATACATCAATATCTAAAGCTTCTAAATAGCCGTCAAGTAACGCTATATCTAAGTGCTGAATTGTCCCCATAAAATCCCCTTTGCGATTTTGATGTTGTTCCATTTGATAATAATGCTATTTTCCCTCTATTATCATCATAATACAATCTGAACATTTGCCTAATGTTCTAAGCTACGCGCCAGTGTAAAAGAAAATATCATATTCTTGATCAATATCATTATCGCAATGACAAACATTGCTTTTAGTGGGTGGATGGTTCAAAATAGCCGCCCTTTTTAAGGTCACTGCATTATATGCCGCTTAACTCAAATCAGTAGGCGTTATCGAACACTAGCTAATAATGCGAATTATAAAATTTTACTATGTACTGAAGTTACCGTAGATAGCCCTTTACATAGTGCACAAGCGAATAGCGGAGTCAAAATGCCAACAATAATGCCTGATATAGCAAATCATACCACAGCACAAACTGAGGGGACTTTGGATTGGGTCGGCATGAGCAATATCGAAATGCCCATCATGGTTGCCTCAAAAGGACAATCAGAACGCATGGTTTCAGCCTACGTTGACGCGTTTGTAAACCTTAAAGAGCCAAAAGCAAAAGGCATTCACATGTCTCGCTTATACTTATTACTTGATGAATTATCAAACTCAAATGTACTTAATCATCAAAGTTTAGTCACTTTACTTGACGGCTTTATTAGTAGTCATCAAGAGCTAAGTGACAATGCTAAAGTGAAATTTAGCTTTGATTACCACTTACGTCGAAAATCACTGATCAGCGGCAAGCAAGGCTGGAAAGCCTACCCTGTAACCATTACTGGTCGCTTAAACAAAGGCAAACTTGATATTGAACTTTGTGTTGATGTTCGTTATTCATCAACTTGCCCATGTTCTGCGGCATTAGCACGCCAGTTAATCCAAAAAGCATTTAAAGACAAGTTTTCTGACAACAGTACTGTTGATTTGGAAACCGTACATGAATGGTTAGGCTCGACGGAAGGCGTTGTCGCAACACCACACAGTCAACGCTCAGTTGCCGAATTAAAAGTGAAGTTAAACAGCACCACCACTGAATTTCCAATTACGGATTTAGTTGACTTAATTGAAAACTCACTGCAAACCCCGGTTCAAGCAGCAGTAAAAAGGGAAGATGAACAAGAGTTCGCTCGATTAAATGGTCAAAACTTAATGTTCTGTGAAGACGCTGCACGTCGTTTACAACACACCATGAATAACACAGTACAATTTGACGATTTTTGGTTACGTATAAACCATTTAGAATCATTACATGCACATGATGCTGTCAGTGTTACTACCAAAGGCTTAGCTGACGGATATCAACCGTAAAGCCACCTATTATGGCGAATCTACCACAATAAGTAATCGCTTAAGCTAGCTAATATATACCAACCCCAATAATGCCAAATTATTGGGGTTTATTTTTTGTACGAAACATTTTACCAAATATCGCTAAACAGAAAAAACTTCCAACTTACTAAAGTATTTTCATTCACGTGAAGTCGCAATGATCTCTCCGACACTTTCCTTTACAAACTAAAATTAGCAAAAGAAATTGCATGTTAGCCTTTTGTAAACGCAATTATAACGATGAATAAATATTGAATATAAAGCTAATGAATAATTTAAAATTACACTTTATAAATAACAAGATAAAATGTAATTAAATTACATAAGCTTCAAACAATACAGTATAAACACGCTAATCAGTACTATAATAGTGAGTTCCGAATATAAAACCGGCCAATTAACTGTAAATAAACTACGAGCAAATACTCTATTTACATTGACGTTTCATTTGTAAATGTTTAATGTAAGTAATAATCCAATACAAAATTCAGACTATTTATGCATTTTTAGCATAATTCTATCCACCACGTTAAATTTAAACTGGCTATTGGAGCGATTATTTAGGAGAAGAGAATGCAGCTTTACGATCATACTTATCAGAAAGACAATTGTGGCTTTGGTTTAATTGCCCATCAACACGGCGAAAGAAGTCATAAGCTGGTAAAAACTGCAATTCATGCTCTCGACAGAATGCAACACCGTGGTGGAATTGCTGCTGATGGCAAAACCGGAGACGGTTGTGGTTTACTAATGCAAAAGCCAGATAGCTTTTTTCGTGCTATTGCAGAAGAAAACAATTGGCAACTAGGTAGAAAATACGCCGTTGGCATGATTTTTCTTAATCCCGACCCCGTTCAAGCGAGCTTAAGTAAGAAAATCCTTGAAGAGGAACTTGCTCGAGAAACCTTAACATTAGTGGGCTGGCGAGAGGTTCCTACTGACATTTCAACCCTGGGCGAAATCGCAAAAAGTAACTTACCAAGTATAGAGCAAGTATTTGTCGATGCACCTCCAGGATGGCGTAATCGTGATTTAGAGCGACGTTTATATATGGCTCGCCGCCGTGCAGAAAAACGTATCAGTGATGAACGTTTTTATGTCGCCAGTTTATCTTGTCTAGTTACTATCTACAAAGGCCTAATGATGCCAGTAGATTTGCCAAATTTCTATTTGGACCTTGCGGATATTCGCATGCAAACAGCTATTTGTGTATTCCATCAGCGTTTTTCGACCAATACCTCTCCACAATGGCATTTAGCACAGCCGTTTCGTTACTTGGCCCATAATGGTGAAATTAATACCATAAAAGGTAACAGACAGTGGAGTCGAGCACGTACTCATCGCTTTCAATCCCCACTATTACCTGATTTAAAAGACGCTGCTCCTTTTGTTAACGAGAGTGGCTCAGATTCATCATCTTTAGATAACATGTTGGAATTATTCCTAGCTGGCGGTATGGACTTATACCGGGGGATGCGTTTATTAATGCCGCCTGCATGGCAAAATAGTCCACTAATGGACGACGACTTAAAAGCCTTCTATGAATTCAATTCTATGCACATGGAACCGTGGGATGGCCCAGCAGGTGTTGTGGTAACCAACGGCCGTCATGTTGCCTGTAATTTAGATCGCAATGGCTTGCGTCCTGCTCGTTATGTTATCACACGTGACGGCTTTATTACCTTAGCATCAGAGGTGGGTATTTGGGACTACGGCGAAGATGAAGTGGTAGAAAAAGGTCGTTTAGGTCCAGGTGAAATGTTCGCCATTGATACTTATACCGGGAAAATATTTGACTCAAGTGCTATCGATAACGAGTTGAAAATTCGTCACCCATATCGTCAGTGGTTAGATAACAACATTCGCCGTCTGATCCCATTTGATCAGCTAGATGGCGAGCTAATTGGTCAGCGGGTTTTTAATGATCAAGAATTAGCGCAATACCATAAAATGTTTAACTACAGTTATGAAGAAATTCATCAAGTGGTAAAAACATTAGCAGAAAATGGCCAAGAGGCCACAGGCTCTATGGGTGATGACACGCCAATGGCTGTGCTATCAAGTCAGCCACGTTCCTTATTCGATTACTTTCGTCAACAATTTGCCCAAGTCACTAATCCGCCAATCGATCCATTACGTGAACGCTATGTGATGTCTTTAGGAACTTGTATTGGCCGAGAGCATAATGTTTTCAATGAAACCACTGGTCATGCCGACCGCATATTATTTGCCACGCCGGTATTAATGTACACCGGACTAAAACAGTTACGAGAGCTTGACCCTGAACATTATCGCTCCGATACGTTAACGTTGAACTATGACCAAGAAGAAGGCTTAGAAGCAGCTATATTACGCTTATGTGATGAAGCAGAAGAGTTAGTACGTGAAAAAAATACCGTTATCTTAGTATTGTCAGATCGTCAAATACATCCAGGTATGCTGCCTATTCCCGCAGCAATGGCCGTTGGTGCGGTACAAAAACGCTTAGTTGAACAACAGTTACGCTGTGACTCAAATATTATTGTTGAAACCGCTTCGGTTCGAGACTCTCATCAGTTTGCCGTTTTGCTAGGGCTTGGTGCAACAGCCATTTACCCATTTTTAGCTTATGAAACTATTGAGCAACTCGTTGAACAAAACCAAATTGATTTAACTCCACGCCAAGCAGTGGTGAATTACCGTGAAGGCATCAATAAAGGGCTGTTAAAAATACTGTCTAAAATGGGGATTTCTACCATAGCAAGTTACCGCTGTGCCGGGCTTTTCGAAGTGATCGGTTTAAACAGTAATATTATGCAACTTTGCTTCCCTGATTTACCAAGCCGTATTCAAGGTGCTGATTTTTCTGATATCGAACAAGACAATATTAACCTTGCGCGTAAAGCCTTTTTACCACATCAAAAAATTAGCCATGGCGGCTTATTAAAATATGTTCATGGTGGCGAATATCACGCGTACAACCCAGACGTTATCAGCACATTACAAACCGCCGTACGCAGCGGCAACTACCAAGATTACCAAATATTTGCTGAGCAAGTTAATAATCGTCCAGCTGCGGCATTGCGTGATTTACTGGCATTAAAAGACGACCAACAAGCAATTGATATTGCGAGTGTAGAATCTGAAAGTGCGTTATTTAAACGCTTTGACAGTGCTGCAATGTCAATTGGAGCTTTAAGTCCTGAAGCTCATGAGGCTTTGGCGATCGCTATGAACCGCCTAGGTGGCTTTTCAAATTCAGGAGAAGGCGGGGAAGACGAACGTCGCTTTGGCACAGTGAAAAATTCACGCATTAAGCAAATTGCTTCAGGTCGTTTTGGTGTAACACCTCACTATTTAGTCAATGCTGATGTCTTACAAATAAAAGTAGCACAGGGTGCAAAACCTGGTGAAGGTGGACAACTACCGGGCGATAAAGTCACACCATTAATTGCTAAGTTGCGCTTTTCTGTGCCTGGGGTCACTTTAATATCACCACCGCCACACCATGATATTTATTCAATTGAAGATTTGGCTCAGCTTATTTTCGATTTAAAACAAGTAAATCCAAAAGCCATTGTTTCGGTTAAATTAGTCTCTGGCCCTGGCGTTGGTACTATTGCTTCAGGTGTAGCCAAAGCTTATGCCGATTTTATTACCATTTCTGGCTACGACGGTGGTACTGGAGCAAGCCCATTAACATCGGTTAAATACGCTGGCTGCCCATGGGAACTTGGTTTAGCTGAAGCACACCAATCGCTGGTAACAAATGGCTTACGTCATAAAGTGCGTTTACAAGTTGATGGCGGTTTGAAAACCGGTATCGATATTGTAAAAGCAGCGATATTAGGCGCTGAAAGTTTTGGTTTTGGTACTGCACCTATGGTAACGCTAGGCTGTAAATTCCTACGTATTTGTCATTTAAATAATTGTGCAACAGGTGTTGCAACCCAAGATGACGTGTTACGTGAGCAATTCTTTAAAGGTTTACCTGATCAAGTAATGAACTACTTTAAGTTTATTGCCCAAGATGTTCGTGAAATTTTAGCAAAGCTAGGCGTCGAAAACTTAACCGCTATTATCGGTCGTACCGATTTACTTGAGCCATTATCGGGTATTAGTGCTAAGCAGCAAAAATTAGATCTGTCTCCTATTATCGCGCCCGTTGTCGCGGGAGAAGATACCGCGCTTCATCAAACTCAGGATAACCAACCTTTTGACAAAGGTGAGTTAAACCAAAAACTTGTCACAATGGCATCAGAAGCAATTGCTCATAGCCAAGGTGGCGAGTATCGATTAACCATACAAAATACCGACCGCTCTGTTGGCGCGGCATTGTCGGGAGAAATTGCTCGTCAGCATGGCGATCAAGGTATGGCAGCAAACCCTATTAAAGTTTATTTTAGCGGTACCGCTGGACAAAGTTTTGGTGTTTGGAATGCTGGCGGCTTAGAAATGAGCTTAACTGGTGATGCCAATGACTATGTAGGTAAAGGCATGGCTGGTGGTAAGCTAACCATCAAGCCACCAAAAGGTGTGGAATACTTAAGTCATGAAGCTATGATTATGGGTAATACCTGCTTGTATGGTGCCACTGGCGGTAAGCTATATGGCTGTGGTAAAGCAGGCGAGCGTTTTGCGGTTCGTAACTCAGGTTGTCACGCGGTTATTGAAGGAACTGGCGATCATGCTTGTGAATATATGACTGGTGGCATAGTCACTATCTTAGGGCAAGTTGGCGTTAACTTTGGTGCCGGTATGACAGGCGGTTTCGCATATGTATTAGATGAAAACAATGATCTTGATATTCGTTTAAATAATGAATCAATTGAAATGTTACCTATTGGCGAACTCACCATTCATCAAGAACATTTACGCGGCATTATTAGCCAGCACTTTGAAGAAACCAGCAGCTTAAGAGCACAAGAAATTTTAGCTAATTTCTCATCTTACGCGCCATTATTTAAATTAGTGAAACCAAAAGCAACTGATGTGAAAACATTGTTAGGTCATCACAGTCGATCATCAGCTGAACTTCGTGTTCAAGCACAGTAATAGAGCACGAATTGGAGAACTTCATTCATGAGTAAAAATATTTATCAGTTTGTTGATGTTAAACGCATCGACCCGCCAAAAAAGGCAATCGAACAGCGTAAAATTAATTTTGTAGAAATCTACCAACCATTAAGTAACGAGCAAAGTGCAGGTCAGGCCGACCGGTGTTTAGATTGTGGCAACCCGTATTGTGAATGGAAGTGTCCGGTACATAATTACATTCCACAATGGTTAGAGCTTGTTACCGAAGGTAAGATATTCGAAGCAGCAGATTTGTGTCATCAAACCAACAGTTTACCCGAAATGTGTGGCCGTGTTTGCCCACAAGATAGGCTTTGTGAATCAGCCTGTACCCTTAATGAAGATTTTGGTGCAGTAACCATTGGTAACATTGAAAAACACATTACTGACACTGCAATATCACAAGGTTGGAAGCCCGACCTGTCAGAGGTAATTGCAACGGGTAAACGTGTAGCTATCATTGGTGCAGGTCCAGCAGGCATCGCCTGTGCAGATGTTCTAACCCGTAATGGTGTTCAAGCTGTGGTGTTCGATAAACATGCACAAATTGGCGGCCTGTTAACCTTTGGTATTCCGTCATTTAAATTAGAGAAAGACGTTATTCAAACTCGTCGAGAAATACTAGAAGAGATGGGCATTGAATTTCGCTTAAACACTAATGTCGGCGTTGATATTAGCTTTAGTGATATCAGCGATGAATTTGACGCTGTATTTTTAGCACTTGGTACTTACACTGATATGACTGGTGGCTTCGAGCATGAATCAGCACCCGGTGTATATAATGCCCTTGATTTTTTAATTGGCAACACCCAAAAGTTAATGAACCTTTCCCAAGAAGACGGCAACAATAATGCTAAGCCATACGTTAACTTTTCAGGTAAAAAAGTCGTGGTTTTAGGCGGTGGAGATACCGCTATGGATTGTGTTAGAAGCTCAATTCGACAAGAGGCAACATCAGTCACTTGTGCATACCGCCGCGATGAAGCCAATATGCCAGGCTCGCCACGTGAGGTACAAAACGCTAAGGAAGAAGGTGTTGATTTTCAGTTTAATATTCAGCCGCTAGACATTGCCGTAGACAAAAACGGTAACACCTGTGGTGTTAAGTTTGTTAAAACTCAACTTGGAGCCCCTGATGCTAACGGTCGCCGAAGCCCTGAACCTATTGAGAACTCAGAATTTATTATGCCAGCCGATGCCGTGGTAATCGCCTTTGGCTTTTTACCGAGCCCGCCGCAATGGATGAAAGATGCTGGTGTTGAAGTCGATAGCCGTGGACGAGTTGTTGCCGTTGACAACAGTGACTTTGCGCTGCAAACAAGCAATGCTAATATTTTTGCTGGTGGTGATATGGTACTAGGCTCAGACCTTGTTGTTACTGCTATCGATCAAGGCCGCAAAGCTGCAATTGGTATATTGGATTTTGTGACTACAACGCAGCAAAAACAGGCATAAATTTAGCTAAGACAATGTATTCATCTATAGACTAAAAGCGGTTAGTACCGCTTTTTTTATTGGTTTATTACCATGTATTTTCGACAAAAACCTCTCTATCGTCTAGGATAAAACTATGATATTGGCCACATAATTGACTTAAAGATGGCTACTCACCATATGATAATTGTTTACACAATAACATTGTCAATTAGGGCATGTATTGTGCCGTCAGTTATTTTATTGTTAACGACTTTTTTAACACCTCTGAGTGTGCAAGCCCACAACTTACCTAAACTAAAAATTGTCACTGAAAACTTAGTACCATTTCAAATTCAACAACCTTCTGGCGATCTTAGCGGTTTATCCGTAGAAGTAATTGAGAAGATGTTTCAGGCATTAACTATAACGCCTGATATTCGAATTATGCCATGGGCAAGAGCTTATGAAATAGCCAAAAAGGAAGCAAATGTTCTAATATTTTCTATCGCACGCACACCACACAGAAATTTAATGTTTCATTGGGTGGGATGCATTACCGACGAACAGTTTTCATTTTGGGGGCTTAAAAAAAATTACGATAATAAAGAATATAGTATTACGCAGTTAAAACAGCATAAGATAGCTGTTTCACGTCATTCTAATGCTGAACAATATACTATCGATAATCAATTTGAAAATATCACACGCTTAGTACAAGAAGATCAAAATATGCAAATGCTGTTTAGCGCGAGAGTAGATTTAATTGTTGCTACAGAACTCACCGTTAAGCACCGTGCAAAAAAACTCGGTTATAACTACCAAGCACTTACGAAAGTACACAATGCCAATGGTCTAAATAACAATTTATGTATTGCCCTAAGCTTAGGTAGTGACCCTATTTGGATTCAACGCTTAACTTCACAATACCAGCAACTTGAAGAAAAAGGTGTTATCGATAATCTTCGAAAAAAATGGTTAAGCGATAAGGCACACCATTCTCCTTAATCTAAATGCGTGACCGACATTTTGTTACGGCCATTTTCTTTCACCCAATAAAGTTGCTCATCAGCAAGACCTATCCATTGTTCAATTTTTTCAGCATAATTGGCTTGTGCTGTTACCACCCCAATTGAAATGGTTATACCGAGGTAATGCTCACCATCATAAGGAAAGCAATGTCTAGAAATTTCCTCTCTCAGCTCTTCCAGCTTTTGAATTACACCATGATTTTCGTCATGTTGTGCTACAACAATAAACTCTTCGCCACCAAAGCGGGCAACAATATCACTGCGGCGATCAAACTTACTTTGCATTAGCTGCCCTACATATTCAAGGCAATTATCACCAATTAGATGGCCATATTCATCATTTAGCCGCTTAAAGTGGTCTAAATCAAGCATAGCAACGACCATTGCACCCTTATTACGTGACAATATTGCTTGTAATTCGCTAAATTTTTGTTCTAAATAACGACGGTTATATAAGCCTGTTAAACTGTCTTTATTCGCTAACTCTTTAAGAGATTCGTTCGCTTGATTAAGATCTCGAGTGCGCTTTTCAACTTTCTCTTCCAAAATATATTGGTGTTTTAATAAACGCTCTTGTGATTTTTGCAGCTCGCTATAAAGGGTGAAAAACTCTGTAGGGGCTTCAAATGGGATGGGCTTATACCCTTCTTTATTGTTGCTGCGAGCAAGTTCAGTTAAGACAAACGCCAGTGGTTTATTTAAAATATAGGCAAACTGACTAGCTAATAGCACCACAAAAATAAAAATGATAAATAACGACATAAAAATAACCATATATTGTCGTTCAATTAAATTTAGTAATTCAAGATGTTCAACTACAACAAATATTTTCCAACCGTTATTTAGTTGAGTTTGGCGATATAAATATTTTTTGGCGTCAGCATCACCGATAACCATCAACTCATGTTTTAGCTTTGCTTTATCTATTACAAAGTTGAATTTAGATAAGGTGGTTAACGCTAAACTTTTATCCGAGTATATGATACTTCCATTTTCATCAGTTAAAACAATGGCAACCTTGCTGCTATGTTCAGTAACTTGTTTCGCTTGTTCAAACATGTTCAAGTTTAGTGAACCTTCAACAATGCCTGCCGGAGTTTTACTATTATTGTGATAAATAGGTGCGCTAATAGCGACAATAGGGTCAACGCCAAAACCACGGCCAAGAAAAACAGGTGAAATATATAAACTTTCATTATGAAATGCTTGAGAAAAATAAGCTCGGTCAGCAACGCTATAGTTTTTTTCAGGCAAGTTATCCATTAGCGAACTAGGTGATGAGGCAACAATATTAGCCTGCTTATTCGCAACAAGCATAGTTAAGTAGCCAGGGTAAAGCTGATGAACTTTTGTCAGAGCACTGGCATACTCGTTACTATCAATAGCCGATAGTTTATTGGCTGCCTGTGCGATAGCTCTAGTATGTTCATCAATATAATTTTCAACAATACGAGTAAGATATTGGCTACTAATATCAAGCTTATCTTCAAACTGTTGATGATGGATATCATTTAAGCCACGACTTAAAAACAAACAAATTCCAACAACAAAAAATGCCGACATAACCCATAAAATATAATGTAGATACTGCTTTAAGTTTTTCTCTAATTTTGGTTGCTGAGAGCTAACCCAAGCTGTTAGCTTTTCACCAAATATAAAAATAAAAATAACCGCAATCGTAGTATAAAAAACGGCATTAATACTTTGCTTAAATAATGAGAAAAGTAAGTATTCTTGTGCATCAGTATTGTTGAACCATATAAAGAATGCCGTTAACGGCATGCCTATAACAAGCCAATAAAGAAAGTCTGCGGAGGGTAAATACCAACCACGTGTTCGAAAATACGAAACAAATAAAGCTTCTAATCCAAAGGTAACGAAACCAAATGGGTGCCCCCAAACAATCAATAAAGGTGCAACACATAATAATGCAGTTAATAAAGTAAGTGCCGGACGTAGGTAGGCTGCAGCAATAATAAAGGCTAAATTACCAAGTACTAAGGAAATATTATATGCCAAATCAATTGGAATACTGTTAAGTAAAGCACCAAATATTCCCAAAACAATGGCTAATATTACCGATCGGCCCTGTTCACTTTTCAGCTCATTATTGTTTACTTCGCTGATTTCTTCTTCAAGTTTTAACGATATCTTTATCGGAGAGGTAGTCATTCAATCGGCACCACTTCATTTGTCACTTAATTGCTAAAATTTAAACCACTTTGCTTTGAGGTATTTTTGTTACCTACAGCATAAAATCCTTTTCTCAAACTATTCATATTATTGTTATTCACATGTTAATAGAACAGCTTGTACAGCTCACAATTTCAAAAATGCAAATTAAAAACTATTTTCGATTAAACGGCATTTAGATTTAACTATAGTGCTATAAACACAAAAGCCCTGTCAATAAAATTGCAGGGCTTGTTTATTACGCTCAATAATCTTAATTAGGTCATGTCAGCAAACGGGTTTACTTTAGGTAAAGAGATTTTATTAGCAAAGCCTGTAACACTGATATCCTGATTTGATAAAGTGACATCGTCATCTGTCAATGTACCATCACCAAAACGATAAATAAGTTGGAAGTCACCATTGTTTGCTTGTTCTTGATATGCCGCTCTTGCTTGTTCGACTTTTGCCGTTTTATCTCGATAAGTCATCATATTGTCACTACCATGGCGCTTTTCTATCATAGCTAATGTAACATCTGGCGAGAACAAGGTTGCGGTCGCATTATTACCACCAAAACCTTTCGAGTTTATAAATGCTACATCCATACTATGACAATCCCAATGTTCTATAGCAATATTCAAGCGCTCACTATAAACATCATCTGCAACTTTATCGATTGTGGTAATACCCGGCATAATATTATGAGCAAAAATTCCCAATGCCATGGCAACTTGGTCACCACTTGCTGGACCTATGGTATGGCCAACAAAAGCTTTTGGTGCAGCTACCGGCCAATTATTAATATCAAAGCTTTCGGCAACACGATCATAAATCAAGGATTCAGTAACGCGATTTTGCGGGGTACTTGAGCCATGAGCGAGTATAAAACTACGTTGCTGTACTGATTCTTCACCAACAATAGCTGTCGCTAATGCAACAGATTTCGCCATCGTAATGTAATTACCAGGGCCAGGAGCAGTAATTGATTTTTTAATACCATCCGCATTTGTATAAACATCCGCAACTGAGCCTAGTACATTCGCGCCAAGTTCAAGCGCTAAAGCGTCATCCATTAAAATAATAAATTGCGCAGCTTCACCAATAGTAAAACCACAGTTATCACCAAATGGACGACTAGTTTTACGGTGATCCGCAACACCATTGCCATCAAGCTTTTTCAAGCCTTCTTCATTTGCCAGCGCGCTCATGTTGCCAAAACCTTCAACCACTTCTGGCGTAATAGCACAATCGTTACTACCAACGATAGCAAGTCGCACACGTCCTGCTTGAATATCCTGAACAGCTGCTTTTAAGTTATATAAAAATGTCGCACAAGCGCCGGTTGAAGTAAAAGTTGTACCAACGTTACCAGTAACATAGGCATTAACAAAGTCGGTTGGCATAGTGTTCAGCCCTAAGGCTAAGTTTTTAGTTGATACACGCTCGCCCTTTAGGCGATTTTGCATCATACCACCAACACCTTCTGCTTGGGTTTGGCCAAATACTGATGCTGAATAAGTACCTATTTCATCTGGACTAACTTTGTCTGCAATTTCATTCCAGCTGTAACCTGTTGAATGAATAGCATCAGCAGCGCCAAAAATGGTTGCCTGTAAACCACGAGGTTGATAGCGACTATTGTACAAGCTGGCGGGCTTAAAACCCGTTGGAAATTGCCCTGCTGCTTTTATTGGATTATCACGTGTTGAATCATGCTTAACTTCAACTTCACCAGCAATATCTACTCGTACACGTTTATCAGCTAGCTCTGTAACTTGCCAACTACGAGGTAATGGATTTGGTAAGTCACGCGCTCGTGTTTCAAAGCTAATGCCTTGTTCACCAACGTCCATGGTTAACTTTTGTTGCCAAGGTGTTGCGTCAGGATCGAAGTGCTCATTTTCAATTTTACGAATAAGCGTACCGGCTAAAATTTCCTTACCGAAGCGTTGTTCAACAGCACTTTTTTCAACAACATTGCCGTCTGAATCAACAAGCTTTCCGTCTTGGCTGGTTAATAAATTCATCAATGTTGCCAAGCCAACAAAGGTTTCTTGGCGCGCTTCTGCATTTAATTTGTCGATAACAATACGACGAAAGCCTTGATGAAAGGAAGTTCTACCTGCGGCATTTACGCCACCCATGCCAACGATAATCGGTAATGCAGTCATGAAAAATCTCTTTTAAATTCAAACCTAATATTTAGTTTTAATAGTTTAAAAGTTAGTAAAAATAATTAATAATCAATAATGGCCATAAAACACATCAAAACAGCCAAAAATAGAACAATGAAAGCAAAATTAAAACGAAATAAAGAAAATACCGTTAATATCGCCTTACTGCTTTATGATCATATGTTGGCGACCAGTGTCAGCTTACCGGTCGAAATGCTGCGGGCTGGTGAAGCTGTTGCTTTACAAGAAAATAAGCTAGCGCCAAGGCTATCAATACAAATGGTTGCTGAATCTATTAAGCCAATTTCAACGCGGGCATTAATAAAACTGCTTCCTGATACCGATGTTGAAAGCGCTCAACAGCCTGACTTTGCCTTTATTCCCAGCCTTTGGCGTAATCCTAGGCCAACCATTGCACGCCAGCCCAAAATGCTTAATTGGCTAAAGAGCATCTGGCAACAAGGCAGTACTTTAATAGGTGGCGGCACTGGTGTTTGTTTAATGGCGGAAACTGGAATTTTAGATAACCACCCTGCGACCACCCATTGGCACTATGTGGAACAATTTAAGCGTGATTATCCAAAGGTGGCATTAAAGCCAGACTTTTTTATTACGCAATCAGAGCGAACATACTGCGCGGCTAGTTTAAACGCATTAGCCGATATTGTGGTCCATATTATTTATCAAGTTTATGGCCAAAATGCCGCACAACAAGTAGAAAGAAACTTCTCCCACGAAATAAGAAAGCCTTATGAAGAGCAACGCTATTTAGAAGGTGCTGGCGATCGCCATCCTGATGAATTGATCAGCCAAGTGCAGTTTTGGTTACAAACCAATTTAAACTCGCCGTTGACGTTAAATGAAATAGCACAGCAATTTGGTATTAGTCAGCGCTCATTTACTCGCAGGTTTAAATTAGCAACTGGGGTAAATGCTAATCAGTATTGGCAAAAATTGAAAATAGAAACGGCAAAAGAACTGTTAGCCGCCAGTAATTTGTCCATTCAAGAAGTGGCTTTTCAGGTAGGATACCAAGAGCAAACAAATTTCACGCGTTTATTTAAACAGATGCTAAATTTAACCCCCAAGGCTTATCGTGCTATGGTCAGAAAAAAACTCTTTAGTAGTGAATAATACTAAAATAACTAAGCAAAAAAGTATCTAAACGTAAAAGTAACTATGCACAAAACTCACTGTGTAAAAAACTGATCAATTTCACTACCGACGGATTTGCTATTGAATAGTATATGGTTTGTGACTCACGGCGAGTTTTCACTAACTCGTCTTGACGCAATCTCGCTAAATGCTGAGATAAACTCGACTGGCTTAAATCGATAAAATTATTTAGCTCGTTTACCGACATTTCCTTTTCACCCAAATGGCACAGAATCAATAAACGATTTTCATTACTCATCGCTTTTAACAATTCCGCAGCTTGTGATGCATTGCCGCGCATTTCTTTAATATCATTTGGCGCTAATGTTGCCATTGGTTTCTCTCATTCGCAGATATGAATACGTCAAGGCACACAATAATGCCTAGAAAATAAATCTAGTTGGATATTACATTAGATACTGCTAATATAAAAGTATATTAAGATTATCTAATATACATAAGCTATTTATTGTTGATTTTTACAGCTACCCACTCGACAAGGATTTATTTTGAATTACCAACGCATTTTAAATTTTGCCATTGCTAAACCAAAAGCAGTTTACTCGTTAGTATTGCTGATCACCTTATTGAGCTTGGCGATGCTGCCAATGATTGAGATCGATACTGATCCCGAAAATATGCTTAGCCAAGATGCACCAGCCCGAGTTTTCCATAACCAAGTCAAAACAGACTTTTTAATGCGCGATATGATAGTCGTTGGCTTAGTTAGCGAGCAGAATATTTTCACGCCGCAAACCTTGAGTACTATCGAACAGTTAACTAATGATATTCTTCAGCTTGATGGCGTTATCAAGCAAGACTTACTATCACTCAACGTCGTTGATAACATCCGCCAATTAAACGACGAAAATGAACAAAATCAGGGCATTGTTTTTGAATACCTGATGAAAAACGCGCCAACTAGCACGGCGGGTAGCCAAGCCATTCAACAAGCAGTTAAGCGCTTGCCTATGCTTAATAACACTTTAGTTTCTGGCGATGATCAAGCCATTGCGATTTACGTACCCATAGTGAGCAAAGACCAAAGCTATATTATTGCCGAAGAAATTCGCACCTTAGGTAAAACTTATTTAGACAACAAAAATAAAGAGTTAACTTTACACATTACTGGTTTACCCGTTGCTGAAGATCAATTCGGTTTTGAAATGTTCGTACAAATGGGCGTTGCTGCACCACTTGCAGGCTTAGCAATATTTGTTTTACTTTGGTATTTCTTTCGCAATATTCCACTGATCATTGCTCCTATGGTAGTGGCAATGGCAACGGTATTGATCATAATGGGCAGCCTGATTGGCTTAGGCTTTACCGTGCATATTATGTCGTCAATGATCGCTATATTTCTGATGCCGATTGCCGTTGTCGACTCAGTGCATATTCTTTCTGAATTTGCCGACCGATACAAAGCAGGTGATAAAGCCTCAGAAACGGTAAAGCAGGTAATGAAACACTTGTATACACCAATGTTATTTACCTCTATTACTTCAGCTGTTGGTTTTTATTCATTAATGCTGACACCTATTCCACCAGTAAAAGTTTTTGGTGCTTTTATTGGTACCGGTATATTGCTCGCTTTTGCATTAACTATTACTTATATTCCCGCCTACATCGCTAGAATGAAACCAGAAACCTTAGCAAACTTGCAACAAGCCTTACAACGCTTAGAGCAAAAAGGGCGGTTAGCGAAAAGTCTACAACAACTTGGTGTGTTTTCTGTCAAACGCACTAAGGTTATTTTACTGGCATTTATTGCCTTATTTTTCGTAAGTATTGAAGGTATTACGCGTATAGAAATTAATGACAACCCAGTAAATTGGTTTAAGGCAGACCATGAAATTCGCATTGCTGACAAAGCACTAAATCAACACTTTGCCGGCACCTATGACGCTTGGTTAGTGTTTACTAACAATAACCATAACGAAACTCAGGCGAGAAGTCACTTTCAACAAGTACTGGAAAAGGCGCTAGATGGCCCAACGAAATCAGCGGTATCGACTTTAATAAACAATAATCTACATACTAAGACACCACAAACAGCGGATAACACAATAAATGCGTTTTTTACTCAAGAGTTATTAATAACACTTGATGATATGCGTTTTGATGCCAGCGATGCCGAACAAGCTTGGCTAGATGAACTGGTTAGTATTAGCGAACAAGCACTAACTGCCAAACAGGTATTCACCAATCCGAAAATGCTTAATTGGTTGGCCGCTTTACAAGCGGCACTGGTTGAAAATGGCGACGTTGGTAAAGTTAATAGTTTGACCGATATTATTCGTACGGTAAATCGTGAGCTTAATTCCGGTGACGATAAAGACTTTACCATCCCTAATTCTAGTAACGGTGTTGCGCAAACATTACTACAATTTCAATCATCACACCGACCACAAGATTTATGGCACTTTGTCAGCCCAGATTATCAAAAAACCTTACTATGGTTACAAATGACCAGCGGTGATAATCAACATATGACAAAAGTGGTTGATTGGCTTAAAAACTATATCAGCAATAATCCACCTCCAATTAATATTCAGCATCAATGGGCGGGGAAATCTTACCTCAATGTTGTTTGGCAAGATGCTATGGTTAGCGGCATGATCGACAGCTTATTATCATCTTTTATTGTGGTATTTCTTATGATGATGTTACTTTTTAGGTCGATAAAATATGGTGTGCTCGCCATGCTGCCTTTAACCTTTACCATTACCATGATTTACGGCCTTATTGGCTGGTTTGGCAAGGCATACGACATGCCAATCGCCGTACTTTCGGCGCTAACCTTAGGGCTTTCTATTGATTTTGCCATCCACTTTATCCAACGAGTGCGTGAACTTGAGCGCGAATATCGCAGCTTAAGCAAAGCACTTATTGCCATGTTTCAAGAACCAAGTAGAGCCATCAGCAGAAATGCTATTGTTATCGCTATTGGCTTTACCCCGTTATTACTTTCACCATTGATGCCTTATATAACTGTTGGATTTTTCTTAGCCAGCATTATGATAATGTCAGCATTAGTTACCTTAGTGTTGCTACCAGCGTTACTAACACTGCTAAATACAAGCAGCAAAAGCGCGTAATATGCCCTTGAGCGCAGGAGTAAATATATTATGAACATTATGACTCAAAATACGGCAAGCTATATCAGCAACTTAAAATATCAGCTGTTGCTGGCATTTTTGGTTATCATTACCTTCGCTAGCAGCTCTCAAGCTCAACAGTTAAGTGCTAATCAGATTATTGATAAAGCTAATTTAGCGGCATATTATGCTGGCGACGACGGTAGTGCCCAAGCCCGTATGATCATCGTTGATGAAAATGGTAATAAGCAAATGCGCCAATTCACCATTTTACGTCAAGATGAAAAAGACTTAGGTAACCAAAACATCTTGGTATTTTTTTCTCGCCCAAGTAACGTTAAAAATACTGTTTTTAGAGTTGAGAAGCATATTGAACAAGATGATAATCGCTGGTTATACCTGCCTGCACTTGATTTAGTAAAACGCATTTCAGCTGGGGACAAACGTACATCGTTTGTTGGTTCGCATTTCTTTTATGAAGATGTTTCTGGCAGAAATCCGAATGAAGACACCTTTACTTTATTAGCAGAAGACGAGACAAGCTATACCCTTAAAGCGGTACCTAAACAGCCAAAAAGTGTCGAATTTAGCTATTACGTTATTAATATTAGTAAAAGTAATTTCTTACCGATAAAAAGTACTTATTTTGATAGCAAAAACCAAGCGCTACGAACAATGACTGTTTCAAAAGTAAAAGAAATTGCTGGCAACGCAACCGTGATGAAATCTCGCATTACAGATTTGAGCAATAATAGTTACACTGACATGCAGTTTCGTAATGTAAAATATAATGTTGGCTTACCAAACAACCTATTCAGTGAACGCAGCATGCGCACTCCGCCACGTGCTTGGTTGAAGTAAAGTACATTAATGATCTTGCCAACTTCACGAATAACATTGCCATTATTAGCCCTAAGTATTTTTCTAATAAATACTATCGCTTTGAACGCTTCTTTTTCTGCTACTGCAAACGAGCAGAAAATTCCCTCAGAATATGAAGAAGTTTGGGATGATGACTGGGCAGAAGAGCCAGCAGAGTCACCATGGCAATTCACCGGCTTCGTTGAAGCAGCTTATGGTCAATTTTTACAAAGTAATGTTACTGTAAACTCTGCGGCACTTAATGAACTGAGAACAAGAGTAAACATCGATTACAACCAGCAACTTTTTAGTGCTAAGGCCAAGGTTGATTACTACTACGACCAAGTGTTAAATAAAGCGATATGGTATACGCGAGAGCTTAACATAAGTGCTAGCCCGCTAAGTTTTATGGATATGAAAGTTGGTCGCCAAGTTCTCACTTGGGGCACCGGTGATTACCTCTTTCTTAACGACTTATTTGCAAAAGACTGGCAATCATTCTTCTCTGGTCGAGCTGATGAATACTTAAAAGCGCCATCTGACAGTATAAGAACCAATTGGTATTTTGATAATATAAACCTAACGTTGGTATGGACACCAAATTTTACCCCAGATAATTATATAACTGGCGAGCGCTTTTCATTCTACTCGCCACAATCGCAGCGTATAGTCGCCCCTAATGAAGCCTTTCCAGTAGTAAAAACCGATAAAGCGCAATGGGCTGCACGCCTTAATACTCGTCTACAAGATGTCGAATTATCTGTTTATGGATACCGAGGATTTTGGCCGACACCAACCGGTAATATGGTCAGTCATGACGAACAATTGGTAAATCTGCCACAAGGACAGAGCCAAGCTCAAAACCAGAATTATGGATACTTTCCAAAATTGAATTCCTGGGGTGTTAGCGCACTAACGCCTTATTTAGGCGGGCTATTTAATATTGAATACGCTAACTACAACAGTATTGAGAACTCAAATGGCAGTAACCAAGACATTGCCAATGGGCAACATCGATTTTTAGTGGGCTATGAACATGAACTAGCAAAAAACTTTACCGCCAGCATGCAATATTACTTGGAACGAACCAAAAATTACCAAACGTTGAAAGCAAACAGCCCACAGCCTGAAAGACTCGTTGATGAAAATCGGCAATTAATCACCTTACGATTAACCTATCGCGCTAAGCAACAAACCTTAAGCTACTCATTATTTGGCTTTTATTCCCCAAGTGATAAAGATGCTTACCTCAAGCCAAGTATTGATTTTCAATACAACGACCAATGGCAGTTCAGTACCGGCGCAAATATCTTTTTTGGTAAGCATAACTATTCATTTTTCGGCCAACATCAAGATAATACCAATGCTTGGCTAAGAGTTCGTTACCAGTATGAATAAGTAAAAATTGACCTAAAGCGTGTTACCAAAATAAGGTGCATTAATAATAAAACCCTTCACTAAATACATAACGCATTAGAATTTAGCACTTGGTTATGTTTAGCTTCGCTAAAGACAAAACTCTCTTGCTAGCAGCTAAGGAAATCGTTAAATTTAGTTAAATATATCAACTTGCAACCGCTGGTTGACAAATTAACAACCTGACTTGCTGGTCTGCAACCACCTATATTCCTATGCTTGCCGCTCAACAAACGACAAGGGAATAAGCTCCATGATATTAGCCGATAAAATTATAAGATTAAGAAAAAAGTGTGCATGGTCGCAAGAAGAGCTAGCGGAAAAGGTCAATGTTTCAAGACAATCAGTGTCTAAATGGGAAAGTGCTAGCAGCATACCTGATTTAAATAGAGTTATTATGTTAGCCCAGTTATTTGACGTTTCAACCGACTATTTATTAAAAGATGATATTGAAGCGATTGAACCGCAAAGTGAAGGCCAAGAACCTGGCATAGTTCAAGTTAGTCTTGAACAAGCACTCAAGTACGTTGAGCATAAAATTGAGAGCTCTATGTTAGTCACTAAGGGCGTAATACTTTGCTTATGTTCAGTTATCCCACTATTTTTCTTTTTAGCGATGGCGGAAACGCAGCGCTTAAACCTAACCAGTGATATTGCCACCGCAATAGGTATCGTAGCAATATTGGTGATGGTTTCCTTAGCGGTAAACTTTTTTATTAGAACCAATCAATTTGAGGATGAACTGACATTAATTGAAGATGAAGCATTCGAACTTGCCTATGGCGTGCACGGTATTTTTCAGGAAAAATTACAAAAATTTAGACCTAGCTATAACCAACGCTTATCAATCGCTATCTTTATATTCATCGTCAGCTTTGTGCCTTTAATGCTCGGCAGCCTGCTATTTTCAAGCTCAGGTATCACCTTAATAATGCTAATAGTGCTAATGCTAATGATAGCTGCTGGCATATATATAATTGTGCCAGTATCCGCAAAGTTCGATGCCTACAATAATATTCTAAAAGAACACAGCGAAGAAACAGAAAAAAGTCAACGCACAAAACGAGCTGAAAAACTTGCCGCATTTTACTGGCCATTACTCGTTGCTATTTATCTTGGCTGGAGTTTATGGACCATGGCATGGGGTATTACCTGGATTGTTTGGCCGGTAGGTGCGGTTCTTTTTGCCGCCTTAATTGGACTAATGGAATTACGAGTTAAAGAAGAGCCGTAATAAAAGCCGAACCAAAAATAATGATCATCTGTTATTCAGTGACTGGTGGTCATGCCAACATTTTTTACCTTATAAATTTACCAAGTAGTAAAAATCTGGGCGATGTATACGCTAGTAAATTTAATCAGCAAAGTTAAGTAATCAAAACTTAAGCTGAGGTCAGTAAAATGCTAGTTTCACTGTTTAAAACACCATCAATCATTCGCACTTGTGCCAAAACATGGTCAAACTCAATTAAACAACTGGTTTGCAGTTCTGCAACTAAATCCCATGAGCCATTAGTGGTATGAAGTTTGATTAGTTGTGGCATACCTTTTAAGGTTTTAATTACCTGCGCGGTGGAGCGTCCAACCACTTCTATCATCATAATCGCTTTAATAGCCCCCTCTTCAATCGCTTCGTGCGCCCTAACCGTAAAACCTAAAATAGCACCGGATGAAACTAAACGATCAATTCTATTTTGTACTGTACCTCGTGAAACATGTAATCGTTGCGCTAATAGTGAAATTGACGCTCGACCATCTTCCCTTAATAAGGCAATAAGCTGTTGATCAAGCTGATCATGAAGATAAGGCCTAGATGATAATTTTGTCATATTGCTAACTCAACCTTACAAAATGATAAAAAATAGCGAAATATATCAATAATAATGACATTTTAACTAACAATAATAAAATTTACACTTACCTTACTGTTTAACTTCATTTGAGAAATATCACTTTGAGCATTATCAATCCACAAGCACCCCAGAGTGTTATTATGATCAGACCACATCATTTTTTACCGAACCCAGAAACGCAAGCAGACAATAGTTTTCAGTCAAAACAGCTCGCTGCGACACCAAAAGTAATTGCCGAGGCTGCGTATAAGGAAATTAGCCAAGCAAAAGAAAGCTTGGAAAAATACGGTATAACAGTGCATATGTTTGAAGACGAAAGCTTAAAAACACCTGATTCAGTATTTCCCAATAATTGGTTTTCAACCCACAGTGGCGGTCATATTGCCGTTTACCCTATGTATGCCAATAACCGCCGCCTAGAACGACGCAGCGATGTTATCGAATTGCTTAAACAGCAATATCGAGTACAGGACATAGTTGACTACTCAGGTTTGGAGCAAGATGAAATTTATTTAGAAGGTACGGGGGCAATGGTATTAGATCATTTAGACCGTGTCGCGTACGCTGTGCAATCAAAAAGAGCAAACTCTTTAGCACTTGAGCGCTTTTGCACACACTTTAACTATGAACCTATGTTATTTGGCGCCGTAAATCACGCAGGGCAAAGTGTTTATCACACCAATGTACTAATGTGTATTGCCACAGAATTTGTTTTATTGGCACCCGAGATGATACCGAATATCGCGCGACGAGAAGAAATTTTGCAACGCTTTAAACTCTCTGGTCGGCAGGTAATCACGTTAACCGAGCAACAAATAAATGCCTTTTGCGGTAATGCCATAGAGCTCCAAGGAAGCGACCAGAGAATTCTAGCCTTATCACAAAGTGCCTTTAATGCGCTAAGCCAAAGACAAATTCAACAAATCAGTGAAAGCGTACAACTTGTGTCAATTGACGTTAGTACCATTGAACTTGCCGGCGGCTCTATTCGTTGCATGTTAGCCGGTATTCACTTATCAAAACGTTAGCATTGACAATAAGTACGTAAATGAAGGCTAGCTTGAGGTAAAGAGAAAGTATCCCCAGCTCAAAGCAAGTAACATCCAAGGGAAAAAAATCGCTAATGTACTGTTTTTAGCTGTTTCTTTACTCTCAGACGATTGCGTAGTTAACTCGGCTGTTTCAACTGCGTTAACTTTAGCCGACAAACTTTTTTTACGCTGTTTATCACGCTCTCGGGCTTTTATTTTTTGCTGTTTTTTATATTCACTAATCCCCTTTTCAATGCCTTGAGCGACTAATTTCGTTTGCTCTTTAGTTTGGCCTTTTTTCTGGGTGCCTTTAGCAATCCGCATTGCTTCTTGTTGCACCTCGGTCGAAACTTTATTTGTCAAAGTTAGTCCTTATTCGTCTACTTCAAATGCCGTTATATTGCCATTATTCAGACAATAATTTAAGTACAGTGCTTGTTAGTTTATACTGGCTGCGGCAAACTATCAGCATCTGATTTAATTGATCTTAATTTCCAATAATATAGAGAAAACAATGAGCGACTCACTTAGCACCGCAAAAAATCAAATCATCCAAATGTTATCAATGCAAGATGCCATGAATTCACGCGTTAGTGAAACTTGGCGAGATAACAACTACGAGTGGTATCGTGCCATTTGGGTGGAATGTGCCGAGATGTTAGATCATCACGGGTGGAAATGGTGGAAACATCAAGAAATTGACGTTGCGCAAGTACAGCTTGAATTGGTAGATATTTTTCACTTTGGCTTAAGCTTACGCTTAATGGCTGGTGACAGCATTGAAGAAATTACCGACACGTTATCAGCAGAATTAACACAAAATAGTGGCGAACAAGATTTTAAAATTGCCTTAGAGAACCTTGCATCTGCAGCGGTGAGTAACAAAGCATTTAACGCCATAGCATTAGCTGACTGTATGCGTTTAATGTCGATGGACTTAGATGAACTGTTCCGCCAATATGTTGGCAAAAATACCCTTAACTTCTTCCGTCAAGATCACGGTTATAAAGAAGGTAGTTATATTAAAATCTGGCATGGTGAAGAAGATAACGAAGTTTTAGCAAACTTAGTTAACAGCTTAGACGCCAGTGCAGCTGACTTTCAACAACAGCTATACGCAGCTCTCGAAGCTAAATACCCAAAATAATATCAATGAGCTAACTTGTTAATATAATTTTCATATTCACATCTCTGGCACAATTTCTGCTTTATTTGGTTTTAGAAGATAAACGTCAAGAATTTGAACTGCCGGAGATGTCTATGGAACTCATTCTATTTGCTATGATCAGCCTAATTGTTATTGTTGCTATGCTTGCAAGCCGCTTAAACGATAACAGCTTCCCTTTCCCTTTTGATCGTAAAACTGCCATTTTTACCCCTGCGGAGAAGAATTTTCAAATTCTTGTTGAGCAAGCTATGGGTGGAAGATACCGCATCTTAAATCGCGTTAAACTTGCTGACATAGTCACCATTCGCAATGGTGTTTCTAATCGTGCTAGCCAAACAGCGGCTAATAATGCCAATAATAAATATTTAGACTTTGTAATTTGTGATCGTGATTCAATGAAGCTGCTCGGCGCAATTGATTTAGTTGATACCCAAGGCAAAGGCTACAAAGTGAAAAAAGACTGGTTTGTCAGTGGCGCATTAGAAGCCGCAGCTGTGCCACATATACGTATTAAAGTTAAACCTAATTACACCATTGATGAAATTCGAGCCTGTATTAATAGTCGAATTTTAGGCAACAATGCCCCTTCTCCAAAGGTGAAAGGACGAGTAATTCCAGCACCACTTGTTAAAGCAAGGCCAAGAAGTGTTGGCGCGTTGTCGCCAAGTGCAGCAAAAGCACAATTGCAACATGACACCCCTGCAATGCAGGGACAATTAGCATCACCACAAGTTGCAGCCTTGCCGCATTAGTTATTGAAAAACTTTTAAATAAGCGCTTAAATAAAACAGCATCGAATATGAAAGCAGGCATTATTGTCTGCTTTTTTGTTGATTCAAATAAAAGCTTTTAGCAGTAAGTCACGATATAATGCGTTGATAAACAACCGCGAAAGTTTTCGCAAATATGACTAGGATTAAAGTTAATGAAAGCAGGTATTATTGGCGCAATGGAGCCAGAAGTTGCAATTTTGAAGGCAAAATTAGCAAATTGTGAAACATCAACACACGCCGGCTACACATTCTATCAAGGGCAATTAAATGGCTCAGATGTGGTTATTGTACAATCAGGTATTGGTAAAGTTGCTGCGGCATTAGCCACAGCTATTCTTATTGACAAATTTCAACCAGACTACGTAGTAAATACAGGCTCAGCCGGCGGTTTCGACCAATCATTAAAAGTAGGCGATATTGTGATTAGCTCAGAAGTACGTTATCACGATGTTGATGTTACCGCATTTGGCTATGAAATTGGTCAGCTACCAGCAAACCCTCCAGCGTATATACCACACTCAGCACTTGTTGATGCTGCAAAAGAAGGTATTAACTCACTTGAAAATGTTCAAACCTTAGTTGGATTAATCACCACAGGTGATACTTTTATGACTAAAGATGACGACATTGCTAAAGCACGAAAAAATTTCCCAAATATGGCTGCTGTTGAAATGGAAGGTGCTGCTATTGCCCATACATGTCATCAGTTTGGTACGCCATTTGTGGTCATTCGTTCAATGTCTGATATTGCGGGTAAAGAGTCACCAAGCTCTTTTGAAGCATACCTAGAAACAGCTTCAGTAAACTCTTCTCAGTTAGTTACTAGCATGCTTGCAGCGCTAGAAGGAAAATCATTAAGCTAATGGCAAATTTGAGTAATATCTTAGCCAGTCCTTACTTATATTCGAGTGCAGCTATGCTGTTACTCGTTATTACAATAAAAGCTATTATTGGCGCATTTATTACTCATCAGCCGTTATCTTTTTTTAATTTCTATTGCCAACGCCTTGCAGACAAAGTCAACAAGGCAAGCAATAGCGCTCGTCAGCAAAATATTTCCGGATTAATCGCTATTCTAGTAACCTTAACTCCACTGGTTGCTATTTTATGGCTATTTGAAACCTTTATCGAGGTGCCTTGGCTTTGGCATGGCTTACTGCTTTACCTTGCATTAGGTAATATCGGTTTAGGGCGAATAAATAAGACAGTTGCCCGTGAGCTTGTCGCCAACAATAGTTATTTAGCGAAACAAGCTCTTTCACCTCTGCTATTACGACAAACAGAGCAGTTATCGACTTTAGGTTTAAGTAAAGCTTGTATTGAAATGCAAGTTTTACGTAGTTCTCAACTGCTGGTTTGCGTTGGCTTTTATTATCTTATTTTTGGTCCCCTTACTGCCTTGTCGTTTCGCTTATTAATAGAAATGCACTATGTATGGAACATTAAACTAGGTCGTTACCGACATTTTGGCGCCGCCATTAACCATATTGTTCAGCTACTACAATGGTTGCCGTCGCGACTATTTGCGATCATTTTACTACTTGGAGCTATTGGCCAAAACACGTTATTAAATTGGCGCTTAACAAGCGGAAAATTCCTAACAATGGGCAATGGCTTATTGCTACACATATTAGCATTAGGGCTAGAAGTTAAACTTAGTGGTGTTGCCATGTATCAGGGTACAAAGCTGAGAAAAGTGAGCTTTAATGACCATGCCCGCCAACCGCAAGCTACCGATATTATTCATGCAAATAAGCGTATCAATTATGCTCTTTATATCTGTATATTATTGGTGATGATGTTAATGATAATTTCATTTGCAACATCAGGGCGTTAACACAAAATAAAACAGTTTTTTGATATTAGTACAAAAAGAGTGCATATTGTCTCTTCAACATTTAACCGCATATAATTTTGCAGCTTTTTTGCAACAGGGAACTCAGATGAAATTTATTAAATCAACTCTACTTTTAGTGCTAAGCCTGTGTGCTTTTGCCAGTTTCGCCGAGCAAACACCAACCATTACCCAACAAGAGCTGATTACCTCGCTATCGATACCTGAAACCAAAACTATTGTCTTAGATGTGCGTACACCTGAAGAATTTGCTCAGGGGCATATTAAAGGGGCAATTAATATCAGCCACGACCAAATAGAAAAAAAACTGAGTAAAATTATTGCCTTTAAAGATCAAACCGTCGTCGTGCATTGCCGCTCTGGTCGACGTGCGGTAAGTGCTGAAGATGCCCTACGCAAAGCTGGTTTTAGCGACCTTCGCCACCTAGTTGGCGACATGAATGGTTGGATGGCTGCTGGCCTACCACTGGAAAAATAATAGTTAATAGACAATGTCAGAGTTACTTTATTGGTTAGATTTATTTGGAGTGGTTGTTTTTGCCTTGTCTGGGGCATTAATGGCTGGTCGTTATAAACTTGATCCATTTGGCGTTGTCGTACTTTCTGCCGTTACTGCGATTGGTGGCGGCACCATTCGAGATGTTATTTTACAAACACCTGTTTTTTGGGTTGAAAATCCTATTTACCTTTATGTAATTCTTGCAACAGCAGTTCTTACAATCATTTTTATTCGCTGCCCACGTCGAATTCCTAAACGCTTTTTATTAATTTCAGACGCATTTGGTCTCGCCCTGTTCGCTGTATTAGGTACAGAAAAAGCACTAAGTTTAGATGCAGCAATTCCTGTCGCTATTGTAATGGGCATGATGACAGGTGTTGCTGGCGGTATGATAAGAGATGTGCTTTGTAATGTTATTCCTATGATCTTACGACAAGAAATTTATGCCACTGCCGCTATTTTAGGAGGCAGTTTATATACTTTATTCAGGCACTTTTCTCTACCTGAGCCTATCGCAATTGTAGGCGCTATTTTAGGGGCATTGTTGTTAAGGTTAGCGGCTATTTATTGGCGGGTAACGCTACCTGCCTTCCAAATTTTAGAGGCAGACGAAAGAAAAAAAGGCCGATAAATATCAATATGACATAAACCGGCCTTTGCCTCCCTGAACTGTTTACAGCGCAGAGTTTTAACCTTCAAGCCGTTTTTTAGAATGAATAACTAACACCAACTGTTGCGCTTGTTCTTTCTAAGTCACCTAGATCATGATGTTGAACACCTGCATTAATGCCCATGCCATTATCCCAACGATACTGCCAGCCAGCTTCAACATAAAGACCAGCCCCAGACTCATCTGCTAGCTTGTTGTGTGCTAAGCTTAATTCATATTCATAAAATTCAACGCCAGCTTTTGCATAAAGGCTATTGCGTTTAGATAAACTAAGGTCAGTTTTAATCGCAAGAATTAAGCTGTCTTGACTATAGTTATCAACGTCGAGTGAAAAATGATCATTATCAGTTCGACAATCCCAGCCACTTTGCTCGTGCTCTGTACATTTCCAATCATCTACATCTTCAGCACTTGCTAAGCCAACTTCTAGATAATAATGAGGTAGAAATTGGTAGTTATAGAAGAGATATGATTGGCCTACGCCTGTACCATCAGTATCCTTGCCTTTGTAGTCGATTCCGCCACCTGAAAGAGCTAAGCCAACGCTATGAGGACTTTCGACACTCGCCTGAACTGAGTAGCTCACCGCAGCGGCGAGTAATAATGGTGTCACAATAGTAAAAAGTTTCATCTGCTAATTCCTTGTAATTTAGATGAAGCTATTGTGAAACAGAAGTTCCATTCAATCTGTTTTACAAGTGTTTTGAAGATGTAGGTTTGTGTAAGAAAATACAAGAAAATTGCAGATAGGTGGTGCTATTCCCCAAAGATTATAAAATGTTTATTGGGGAATATAGGTAAAATTTCGGTAACTTAAATAACCTTAAGCTTCAATGCCCCAACCATCGTTATAGCCTTTAAATTTAGCCGCTAATTGTTCAAATTCAGCTTCTTGCGCAACAATAGCTTCATAGCTAGGCATCATATTTACCGTACAATTAACATCCCATACATTTGGCATTTCATCAGGTACTAGCTCTACAACCATTTCAGGTGCATGCTCGGCTAAATGACTTAGCATTGCCTTAGCTTGTTCTTCTTGTTCAAATAATTGAAAAAAAACCACCTTGTGCATGATTGTTAAATCAATACCTGCAGCTTGCATTTCAGCAAGTACTTGCCCTGTTTCATCATTGGGAAATGTCATAAAAATTGCTACCTAAAAAATATTGCCGCCATTATAACCTTAAACTTTGTGAATATGCGCGGTTCAGGTAAAACTTAATTAGCTCCGCTGCTCACTAACGTACAAACATTTTGCTGGCAACTAGCATCAGCATTTTCAATCGCAGCGGGGCAAGCGTTAATGCGACTCGATTGAGTATTGATTTTACGCATAAGTGAAGCACCTATAGCGTTAATCGCTAGAGTACAGTTGCTATTTTTAAACGAAACGGTAATAGCGTGGCACTGAGATGATGAAACACACGTTAGGTTATCGATAACTGTTTGTTCAAATTGTGCCATCACCTCAATATTAGGCTGCACAATTTTTGAAACTTGCTTATTAGATTGCTCACCTCTTTGACTATAATCGGCCATAGAGGTGCGCTCACGCACGCGCTGTTGTCGCCGCTTCTCAGCCAAGGCTTGTTGTTCTAGCTGTGCTTTTAATACGGTTGTGGCCTTTTCATTTTCATTAAGTAAATAACCCAGCCCAAGCAAAATTGCCATAAAACCTACAACAGCAATAAGTGTAATAACCAGCCACTTAAGCATTAGTTTTTAGATGCTTCTAAAAATGAACTACTTTTAGGGTAGTCTTGCAACATAGAATCGACAGCATCATTAATTTTTTCCTGCATTTCTCGACTGTTATCTTTTTCTTTAAAGCCCAGTGGATAAACGCTGCGCCAAACTGAGCGCTGTGCTTTAGGGTCAATAATATCAAGGATCAAACTACCAGGACGAAACTTAGCCTGTAATTCTATGCGAGATGCTTGTCCAGCCTTTAAACAATAACCACAATATTTTACTTCTCTATTATAATTTTTAAGCTCATTAAAATTATGATTAATAACATGGTAGGCAATAACGATATCAGCTTTTTTTAGGGTTTTATAACTAAAACCATTGCCGTCAAAGCCTTGCTCTATCGCAAGCTCAATAGTATTACGCGTACTATCACTCAGATTTTGTAACTCGCCAAATGATGAGTTTCGATCATAAGTGCTGTAACTTTCAACGGTGGAAAAATCAAAATTACCGCGAAAGGAAGTTGTCGCCACATTTGATGATGAGCAAGAAAATAGACTGGAAATTAACGCTAAGCAACTCAGTAATCTAATATTGTTCATGTCGATTTTAAAGTTAAAATGATATGACTAGATTACCTACCTAGATATAAATTACAACTGGTGGCGACGATATAACTAGCTAGCAAAAAAGCGCTTAAAATAAAACTGAGAAGTGCGTACGGCTTTACGAGCGAGACAGCACGCACTTAAATGGAGGTTAAAATTTACTACTGTAGTGAATCATAGTTAACCGCATCGAAGTCGATAACTTTACCGCCAAACTCTACAGCAAAAGCATCGGCATCAGTTTTTTTAGAAAAACTAGCCAAAGTTTTTCCCATCGCCCCACGTTGACTTGAACCAATAACATACCAAGCTGTTCGCGCGTCGATAAAAAACTCATCTTTTGGTGCATCCCACGGCGCTTTGCTCATGTCGTGCACGAGAATACTAGTCACATTGCGCTTGTTTTCTGGATCAAGATAAAAACTAAACATATCACGGGTTGAACAGAATTTTTTCACGGCATTACCGTCAGCTTGGGTGACACCTTTTCGAAATAATTCCGCTTTTGGCCCGGCAAAATTGCTGATTAGCATGCCGCATAGGTGGCACTCATCGCTGCTTTCAATAGCCACCGCCTGATGAATAACTTCTTGCTGCTGTGACTGCTCAGAACAACCAACTAGAGTGACTAAAATAAGAGAAAAGAATAATTTACGAAACATAGTTGTTACCTTTACAGTTTTTTATTTTTAAATATAAGCGAAGCAATAGCTAATGGAGCCGCAACCCAAGCCACTAATATAAATAAAAGTTGGCCTTGAGTAAGGTTTGCTTTTATAGCAATGGCCAAAGCACCATTAACATCGGCGCTATCTAAACCAGCTAAATTAACTAAACGGAAAATATCTGCGGGATTTAACATCATTATTTGCGTTAATGCCGACTGGCTTAATCCTGTTTCAGCACCGACTAAGAGTGCTAGTAATGCCAAGTCAAAAACTAAAGCAAAAAAGAACCAAGTGATCAATGCAACGCCTGCCGCTTTAGACTTTTCACTTGCCACTAGGCTAATCATGTAAGCAATTGCCGTAAAGCTTAACCCTAGTAGTGTTGCACTAACAATAAAGTAGCCAAAGGTTTGTAAAATTGCGATATCGTTATGCTGAATAAACAGCAATAAAGCAGAAGCGCCAAAACCTAATGTAGTTGCTAAAGCAATAATACCGCCTTGCCCTAGAAATTTACCCAGCAATAATTGATTTTTGCTTAACGGATACGTTAACAATAGCAGTAAAGTACCACCTTCTTGCTCGCCAACAAAACTGTCGTAGCTTAACAACAGGGCGATTAATGGAATTAAAAATACCGCTAAGCTTGCCAAGCTCGCAATGGTGGTTGATAGAGATGTTAGGCCAACCGTGCCCGAAGCAGCAGCACCGAAATAAGTTAAACCGACAGAAAGCACGGCAAAAATTAGTGTAATAGATAACAACCAACGATTGCGTAAGCCGTCTTGAAACTCTTTATTGGCAACAGTAATTATTTCTCTCATTACGCACCTGCCTGGCTGTTGTTTGTTGTCATTTTATCCGCTTTGCTTCGCTCAGTTTTTGCCAAATAATATTGATAAACTTGTTCAAGGTTGGCTGATTCAACTGCTATATCTTGCAATGAATCATCCGCTAATAAATGACGTAGCACCATTAGCTTTTCTTGCTCTGGTACCACCAACTGGCCTGTTGATGCCAGATATGGTTTTAATAAACTATCATCAGCCAATACGCCATTAAGACCCTGAGGTGTGATTTGGGTTGGTAAGTTAGCTTGTGCTCTTAATTCTGCTATCGTGCCTAATGCTAAGGTGTTACCACCAGAAATTATCATTGCACGGTCAATATGCTGCTCAACGCCAGGTAAAACATGTGAGCATAACACCACACTAGTGCCTTGGGTTTTTAACTGATCAACGCTTTGATAAAACTCTGCTGTCGCACTTGGATCTAAGCCGACTGTTGGTTCATCAAGCAGCAGTAATTTCGGCTCACCAATAAATGCTTGTGCTAAGCCTAAACGTTGGCGCATACCTTTTGAATAAGTTTTTACTTGTCGTCCCATGGCATGAGCAATACCAACTTGCTCCAATAACGCTTTCGCATGAGTTTTAGACTTTCCTTTTAAACGGGCAAAATAGGTCAATACTTCTAAGCCCGTCAATTGTTCATAAAACATCACGTTTTCGGGTAAGTAGCCCATTTTCGCACGCATATGCCATGCAGCTTTGTTATCGGGTTTCATCCCCATCACAGTTACATCACCAGCATCGGCAGAAATAACACCTAAAATTAGCTTCATCATGGTAGTTTTGCCGGCACCATTGTGACCGAATAAGCCTAATACTTCACCTTGTGCTAATTGTAGGTTTATAGATGAAAGTGCCTGCAAACTTTTGTAATGCTTACTGACATTTTCTAAAGAAACGACGGAGTTTTTCATTTTTATTTACTTGCCTTATTCGCATTTACAGCTAATTTACCATCACTTTCTATTGGTGATGAAGCGCTATGAGTTATAGCTTTCGCTGGCATTTGCGATTGCATTAATGGGAAACTGTCTTTAACGCCTGGTGGTTTTAATACCGGGAACTCTTTTTGAATCCAACGCAAAATAAGCACCACAGGACTATCCATAATCATTTTCATTTCTGGATATTGCCAAATTAATTGATCAATTCCATCATTGGGCTCAAAAATAACATCACCAATATTGTCGCCATTCATATCCCAACCTAAATAGTTACTCCAGTAATTACCTTTACCTTCAAAACTCCATTCTTGCTTCTTGTTAGAAACATATTTCACTTGCACCGGATTGTTTATAAAACTATTGCCATAAACCTTGGTATTCTCAGAGCCTGCGGTTAAATGGATGCCTATTTCGGCAGTGTCAATACGGTTATTTTTAATTGTATTGTAGGCTGAGTTATAAACAAACAGACCCTTACCGTCCCGACCTAGCACTTTATTTTCAGGCTTAGTCCAAACGTTTTTAATAGCATTATTACTGATGGTTGACGAGGTAATGAAATTCATTAAAAACCCATAATCTTCACTATCAACACTGCGATTTCCATCAACAACTAAGTTACGCGAACTCATCAAAGCATAACCTGCGCGCGTGTTATAAGCGTAGTTGTTTAGCACTTTGTTACTATGGGAATACATATAATGCACGCCGTAACGTAAATCGTGCATGGTGTTATTTTCTAGGACATTATTTTGGCTAGAAATAATATATAGGCCATCGCGGGTATTAAATACTTCGTTATCTCTCACTTCAACTTGTTGCACTATCGACAACTGAATACCATTACCTCTGTCAGCCGAGCGTAAAGCAGTATTACCTTCAATAACATTGGCTATTACTTTTATATTTTTACCTTTTTGCAACCAAATACCAAAACCATCACCTTTTAAGCGATTATTTTTAATAGTGATATTACTAGCATTGGTATCAGCATAAATACCTGTGTCTTGCGCCGTTAAGTCATGACCCCAATTAACAATCGTTAGGTTTTCAACAGTAATGTCACTTTGTTTTAACACTAAAGCATTACCTTGGCCTTGTGCATCAATAATGGCAGCATCACCAGTATTTTCACCAACTAGAGTGACTTTATGATTGATAACAAAATTACCGAGATAACGGCCAGGCGCTAGCATAACCACATCGCCATCAGCACTAGCATCTAGCTGTGATTGTAAATTTTGCTCAGGAGAGACTAGGATTGTTGCGGCGATAACAATATTTTTAACACCAAAAAACAACACCAGTATCGATAGTATTTTAAATAATGGTAGTTTCAAAAAACTCGACCTTTTAAAAGCAAAATGCGGCAATAACAAAAATTGCTATTGCCGCCTATTTTACGCTGGTTAGTTTGATTATTCTAACGCTAACATGCCGTTAGCCTGAAAAATCAAATCACTTAAGCAATATTGCAGCTTAAGCTTCAACCAACATACGACCACGCATTTCCATGTGTAACGCATGGCAGAACCAGTTACAGTAGTACCATTGTACGCCTGGTTGGTTTGCCGTAAAGGTAATTGATGCCGTAGCTTGTGGACCAATTTCCATTTGTACACCGTGGTTCGTCATACAGAAACCGTGTGTTACATCTTCAACTTGGTCAAGGTTAGTTACGATAACAGTAACTTCATCACCTAACTTAACTTTAAACTCGTTCATACCGTAATTAGGCGCAATTGACGTCATGTAAACACGTACTTTCTTGCCATCACGAATCACTTTGTTGTCCATGTAAACATCAACGCCATCACGTTTCGCTTGAGCAATAGTTTCAGCGAAGATAGGGTCAGTACGTGGCCATAATTTAAGTGGCTTCATTTTACTACGATGAACAATCATACAGTCATGTGGTTCAGCGAATGTTGGACCATCATGTACAAGTTTCATTTCATCACCAGAAATATCAATCAATTGATCATTTTCAGGACGTAAAGGACCTACTGGTAAGAAACGGTCTTTCGAAAACTTACAAAGAGAGATTAACCATTTACCATCAGCATCACGAGTTTCACCCTGTGAAGTATGGTTATGACCCGGTTGGTAATGAACATCTAGTTTTTGACGAATGTAGTTAACTTTTTTGCCGTTATGGGCATCAATTGCGTCTTGTACATTCCACTTAGCAATTTGGCTATCTAAGAATAAAGTGGTAAACGCGTTACCTTTATTATCGAAAGCCGTATGTAGAGGGCCTAAGCCTAATTCTGGCTCTGCAACTACCGCATCACGAGGTTGGATCTTATTAGCGAATAAATCATCTAATTTTTTGATAGAGATGATTGATACGGTTGGTGATAACTTACCGTTAGCAACAAAGTATTCACCGTTTGGTGAAGTGTTTAAACCGTGAGGTGATTTTGGAACTGGAATATAACGTGTTAATTCAGAGCCTTTACGACCATCTAACACTGGTACATTGTTGCCATTGTAAGTTTTGTACTTACCCGCTTTCAATGCAGCTTCACAAGCAGCAAGGCTAAAGATTACAACATGGTCACGCTCAGCCGTGATCATTTCACCTAAGTTCATGCCCATTTCTGAGTTATAACAAGTTGAAGCGAAGTATTTACCGTCGTAATCAGCATCAGTATTATCTAAGTTACCGTCAACCATTACTTGGAAAGCCATTTCCATCGTTTCAGCATTAATTACGTTATACAAAGAACGGTAAGTGCTTACGTCTTCCATACCGTCTTTGCCGTCATTGTTCATTGGAATTTCGAATTCACCATTACAAACTACGTATTTAGTGTACGGTGCTTTTTGTACCCGTAAACCGTGAACCGCTTGGATGTTTGGCACGGTTAGCATTTTGTCACACTTCATTACGTCACAACGAATACGAGCAACACGAGAGTTTGCCTTATCGTTAATGAATACATACTTACCGTTATAGCTACCGTCAGTCATACTCATGTGTGGGTGATGTGAGTCGCCAGCAAGTAAGTGAGCACTGTCACCTTTGATACGCTTACTTTCGTCAGTTAAACCCCAACCCGTAGCACTGTCGATGTTAAATACTGGAATACGCATTAATTCACGCATAGATGGAATACCCATAATACGTACTTCACCTGAGTGACCACCACTCCAGAAGCCATAGTATTCATCTAAATCGCCTGGGTGTACGAATGGGCTATTAGCCGCTTCCGCTGCATTAGCTTTCGCCATAGATGCAAACATAGCAGCAGTCATAGGAGCAGCAACAGCGCCTGCACCAACTAAGGCTGTTTTACCGAAAAACTTACGTCTGTCGGCATTCTCCAACTCATTGTGTTTTGCATTTTCTTCGTTGTTACTCATTAACGTTCTCCGTTGATTTCTTCGTTTGGTGTTAATAGAAAATTTTTATCCGACATTTACTGTCGCTATTTCTTGTTCTTTGTACTTATTTTTTTTATATTTTTGCTTTTTCAATGGTGGACATTTGTCATCATTAAAATAGGTAACCTGACAATCTAAACAGTAATGACATTCACGCATGTTTATTTCGCCATCAGGATTAATCGCTTGTATTTCACATTCTTTCGCACAGGTTTTACATGGTTGGCCACATTCAGGGCGACGTCTTAACCAACTAAATAAACGCACACTGTTGCTTGTTGAAAGGGCTGCACCTAATGGACATAAGTAGCGACAGAAAAATTTACGATTGAAAATGTTAATTGTTAATAGTATTGCGGCATAAAGAATGAACGGCCATTCACGGTCAAACTTCAATAAGAAAGTTGTTTTAAAAGGTTCAATTTCAGCAAATTGCTCAGCTAACGCAAGTGAATCAAGTGATAAGGCAAATAACCCTAACAGCACTAAATATTTAATCGCCCATAAACGTTCGTGCACAGCCCACGGTAATTCAAACTGTGGAATTTTAATATAACGAGCAAATACGTTGATCAGCTCTTGTAAAGCTCCAAACGGACATAGCCAACCACAATAAACCGCACGTCCCCATAACAACATAGTGACAGCCGCTGCACCCCAGAGCATAAAGATCACAGGGTCTAATAAAAATAAGTCCCAAGAAAAATCTGACATAAAGGCTTGCAAGAAAGTAAATACATTCACCACAGATAATTGTCCGCCCCAAACCCAGCCAATAAAGACGACGGTTATCACCAAGAAACCATGGCGGAAGTTATGCATGAAAGTAGGATGTCTAACTAAAATATCTTGGAAAAATAATGAGGCAAGTAACAAAACCATCAAAATGCTTAGTATCACAACTTCGGTGTTTTTCTCTTGCCATACCTGCTGAGTCAAGGTTAATTCAGGCTCAGGTAATATAATTGGTGGACGATCTAGGTATTTCTCTAAACCGTGATAGCTGCCTTTAAAGCTAGTAAAAACACTATCAATTGCTCCGATTTGACGACGTACTAATAACTCAAACTGCCAATCAACGCCGGGGTTAAACTCTTGATGTTCACGAACAATAAACAAAGACATTTCTTTGAAGCGTGGCGCTCCATCAATAAAAATGTCTGTTACTCGGTTATGGTCTAAATCACGGAAAGCGAAAGCAGCATCGTTTTGTAAAATTTGGATACGGTCAAAAATAGCACCGCGTACATAGCCAGAGCCCTTAAATGAATAACCGTTACCTAGCACCACCATGGCATGCTCGCCAGGTTGCAAAGTTTTCATTAGCCATTCATATTCACTATCACCTAAAATATTACGACCAATCGTCGGAATATCAGCTTGTGCAAAGTAAACTTCAGCAAACATATCTGCTTTTTGTTCGAGCGACGCTTGTTCAATATTTTCAGCTTCGGTACCGACAAAAGCTTCATCAACGGTTTTACGATCCAAATAAAGCTTACGAATTGAACCATCACCGACCAATGTTTGCCAATCAGTTTTTTGATAAACATCAGGGAACACGGTTGCCATTGGTTGTTTAATTTCGTCAGCTGCTTCTATAATTCCAAGTGAGCGGGCAACCTTGGTGGCGGCTTTAGTAATCGCAACATTCATCACCATCACAGTAACAGTAGCACCTGACAAACCATCTAAGTGGATCATGTCACCTTTAGCATTTCCACCAACTTTTAAGCGGTCGCTAACATTTAATCCCGGGTATTGGTCTGAAAAAGCCCATAACTTACTTTCGGGAATACCAGCAAGGATAATAGGTTCGTGATGTTCTAACACTTTTGCGCCAAGATAAACACCGTTAGGATCGATTGCCACTAACATGTTCACAGGCTCGCCTGAATAGGCAGGTATTCTTGCAATGTCATTGGTTTCAAACGCGTACCCAATAACGTCTTCCTGCTTGTAGATAGTCCAAATAAGCGGATCACCGACTTTATCTGAAACTTTGGTCGCTTCCGGGAAAATTTCATGAATTAAAGGAATAGGATCACGTGCTTCACTAACAAATAAAGCGTAGGCAGAAAACTGGCTAAACCAGAGTAGTAAAACTGTTAATAACGTTAACGGCTTTTTACAGCGCGACAAGAAAAGTAGCATTATTCCGTTATACCTTTAGAACCTGAATACATAAGTTAAGCTGTCGAAAGTTAAGAAAAACAGTAATCTCGAATTTACATAACTGCGACAATATGTCGCACATATTACGCCAATTGAAATTAACGATACTGACTTAGATCAATAAAGTTATGTTAATTCTAGAACATATAGTCAATCTTGCTGAATTCGCATATTTTAAATAAAAAACAACATGATATAGACAGGGATTGCTACGATTCTCTAAAGAAGGCTAGGAAGTGTTTTTTGTCAAGGCAAGGTCAATTCGTTGAAACAGGGATACTTTCTTTACGCCATAAAAAAGCCAGTATTAATACTGGCTTTTATAACAACTATGTTAGTTTTTTGATGCTAGCTTACGATTTTACAAAGCTACATTGCGCTATTTAATGGTTACTTTAGCAAATTTGCGCTTACCGACTTGGTAAACAGCGCTTGTACCTGCATTCACCACTAACTTATTGTCAGTAATTTTTTCACCATCAATTTTAGCAGCACCTTGTTTTATCATACGCATTGCTTCAGAGGTACTTGCCACTAAACCGACTTCTTTTAGTAAATTTGCAATGGCAATCTCGCCACCTTCAGTTACAACATCCTTTTCAGGCATATCGTCTGGCATTGCACCTTTTTGAAAACGGTTGATAAATTCTTGATGAGCAGCTTCAGCTGCAGCAGTGTCATGAAAGCGTTCAATCAACTCTTTCGCTAAATCAATTTTTACATCGCGTGGATTAGCACCAGCAGCTATTTTATCTTTATAACCTTGTATAACATCAATAGGTTTAAAGCTTAATAATTCATAATAGCGCCACATTAGATCATCTGAAATCGACATAACTTTACCAAACATGTCGTTCGGCGCATCAGTGATACCAATATAATTGTTCAGTGATTTAGACATTTTTTGCACGCCATCTAAACCTTCTAATAACGGCATCATCAATACGGTTTGAGGGCGTTGTCCTTCAGATTTTTGTAACTCACGGCCCATTAGTAAATTAAATTTCTGGTCGGTACCACCAAGTTCAACATCAGCTTCTAGCGCCACAGAGTCCCAGCCTTGAACAAGTGGGTACATAAATTCATGAATCGCAATTGCCTGACCACCAGCATAACGCTTTTTAAAGTCGTCTCTTTCCATCATACGAGCAACAGTTTGGCGAGAGGCAAGTTTTAACATGCCAGCTGAGCCCAGCTTTTCCATCCAAGTAGAATTAAAAGCAACGGTAGTTTTCGCTGGATCTAATATTTTAAATACTTGCTCTTTATAGGTTTCCGCATTCGACAGTACATCTTCTTTCGTTAATGGCTTACGCGTAACATTCTTACCTGTTGGGTCGCCAATCATGCCAGTGAAATCACCGATAAGGAAAATAACTTCATGGCCTTGTTGTTGAAATTGACGCAACTTATTAATAAGCACCGTATGACCAAGATGTAGATCTGGAGCTGTTGGATCAAAGCCAGCTTTAATTTTTAACGGCTTCCCTTGTTTAAGCTTTTCCAATAACTCATCTTCGAGCAGAATCTCTTCTGCACCACGTTTTAACTCTGCAAACGCTTGGCTTACATCTGACATTTATTAGGCTCCAAACAGGGGTAGTAATATTTAATTGCCGAATTCTACTGCAATTTTAACTGTGGTGAAAACCCTATCATTGTTTCAGTTGATATTATTTTGTTATAGTAAACGACAGTTGTCGTATTATTTTCTCATCTATAGGTCTTAGCTTTTTGAAAAATATAAAAAATTTATATTTTGCCCTCCCGAAACAGCACCAAGTAATAATTATCTCCTGTGCTGTAATAGTACTTTTCTTGTTAATGGTACCACTTAAAGGCAATAATCAACTAAATTCACCTGCTAGCGGCGAGTTTATCGCTGGCCAAAGGTATCAAGTAGCAATGCCAGAACAGGGGACGAAAAATAACCCGACACCTGAGATTCAAATAGCAAAAAAACAATTGCCGCCTTTGACAATCAGCCAAAATAAAGAAACTGTGATACCAAACATCAGCGATAACAATATCGAAGAAAGTGCCAACCAGTTAAATTGGCAAACGGTGAAAGTAAGAAGTGGTGATTCTCTGGCAAAAATATTTAAACGCAATGGCTTAAATGCCACCACGACCCACAATGTCATGATTGCCAAAGGAAAAGAAAGTAAATTATTAAAAAAACTCAATGTTGGCGACACCTTACGTATTGGTAAAGACGATGATGGCACATTAATTTCATTAGAATATCCGTTATCAAAAACCGATACCTTATTTGTTAATTTACAAAACCAGCAATATCATTCTCATAAAGAAAGTAAAGCAGTTGATATTCAAGAAGCCTTTGCCCAGGGTACCATTAAGTCTAACTTCTGGAATGCTGCCGCTGCCGCCGGCTTAAATGATGGCCAAATTATTAACTTAGCGAACGTTTTTGGCTGGGACATAGATTTCGCCTTAGATATACGTGAGGGTGACAGCTTTAATGTTATTTATGAGAAACAATATATTGAAGGTGACTTTATTGGTACAGGTAAGATACTTGCCGCAGAATTTATCAATCAAGGTGATACATTCCAAGCTATTCGCTTTACCGATGACGAATACTATTCACCTGATGGAAAAAGCATGCGTAAAGCATTTTTACGCGCACCAGTAAACTTCAGATACATCAGCTCAAACTTTAAACGCAAACGTTTTCATCCGATACAAAAGCGTTGGAAAGCACATAACGGAACTGACTATAGAGCTAAAAAAGGCACACCAGTTGTCGCTGCAGGGAATGGTAAAGTTACTCATGCAACTTACAACAAATACAACGGTAATTATGTTTTTATCCAACATGGTAATGGCATAGTCACTAAGTATTTACATTTTTCAAAGCGCGCGGTCAAAAAAGGTCAACGAGTTAAACAAGGACAAGTAATTGGCTACGTTGGTTCAACAGGTATGTCACAAGCACCACATCTACATTATGAGTTTTTACTTAACGGCGTTCACCGCAACCCACGTACGGTAAAACTGCCCGATGCGAAGCCTATAAGTAATAAATATCGCAGTGAATTTGAGGCTTTAGCTTCTCAGCGTATAGCAGAACTATCTAGCTCTCGTCAGGCGTTGAACTTTTCAACGACAAAATCAAGTAGTGCCGAATAAAATGAGCAACAAGGTACGATATATAGGCTTAATGTCTGGTACCAGCGCCGACGGTATTGACCTTGCCCTAGTTGAGTTTGACACTATAGAAGCTGAACAAGCAAATAACGCCAATCTAATTGCCAGTTATTATCAAGCATATGACGATATCACTCATCACAAAATTACTAGCCTATATAACCCAAGCAATAATGAGATTGATCGCGTCGGTAGCTTGAGCATAGAGTTAGCACATCAATTTGCAGCAGCAATTAAGCAATTTTTAACACAGCAACAATTATCGGCTAGCGATATTACTGCCATTGGTTGCCACGGACAAACTATTCGCCACAGGCCAATATCAAGCACACAAATAAACAAACCTTTCACGTTGCAAATCGGCTGTTTACAAACACTTGCGGTTTTAACTGGTATTCGTGTTGTTGGAGATTTTCGTAGTAAAGATATAGCATTAGGCGGCCAAGGCGCACCTTTAGTACCAGCATTTCATCAAGCTATTTTTAGTAATACTAAAAAAGATGTTTTTGTTGTTAACATTGGCGGTATTGCCAATATTACTTTCTTACCGAAGAACTCTACTAAGCAAGCTATCGGTTTTGACACTGGGCCAGGTAATGCACTAATGGATTATTGGTACGCGCAACATCACTTAACTCGATATGATGAAAACGGTAACTGGGCAAAAGCAGGGAAAACTTCTCAATCTTTATTACAACAAATGTTAAGCGATAATTACTTTTCACAACCAGCGCCTAAGAGTACTGGTCGAGAGTATTTTAATCCACAATGGTTAAGTCAATTTATACAAAATAGTGACCTTTCTGCTGTCGATATTCAAACAACATTAACCGAACTTACCGCAATAACAATCAGCAATGAAATTTGTAAATTATCTACGAAATCTAACGTATATATTTGTGGTGGTGGCGTTGAAAATTCGCACTTAGTTTCACTATTAAATCAAAAGCTTAACGATCACCAGATAATGAATACTCATACAAAAAATATAAATAGTGATGCAATGGAGGCCATGGCATTTGCGTGGTTAGCTTTCGCTTTCGATAAAAATATTTTCGGCAACATTCCAGCTGTAACAGGGGCTAGCAAGCAAACCGTTTTAGGGGTTAGTGTTAATCCTTAAAAATCACTAGATTTGAATAATTTTCTCTTTATAATAAACCGTCCCTGTTGAAAAAAAACACATTACTTGTGGGATATTTGAACTATTCTAATAAATAATTTTCTAAGTAATTGCGGTTTGCTTTATCGAATTTATCATTCGATGTTCGACGACAAACGAGGAGGAAGCAATGGAGTTTAACGATATTCATATTGGTATGAAATGCGGTAGTAAGAAAGGTAGCGGTACAGTAACTTGGATTGATGGTTCAACCCGCACAATTTATATGGCAAATACTGATAACAATAATAGCTTTGAAGTTGGCTTTGAAGAGATCATTGAAGATCCACAAGCGCATAATAAAGAAGATACCTACTACTAAGTATTCACAAGTTAATAACTTAGTATGATTAAGCTCCTTAGGGAGCTTTTTTGTTGCTAACAATAAGTAATATGTTCATTCACCTTTACTAACCTAAGCTCATCAACAGTTAAACTATGCTGTTGATAAAAATACTTTTAATAAATACTCGCCAAATGTGTCAATGTTTAACGGCTTAACAGCATCAAGTTTAAAAATTACCGTCAATATTCCACTTGTTGCTTTACAGATAGCGATAGAACAACTAATAATTAACTAAAGAGCAAACAATAATAACACTAGGTTGCCATTTGAAAGCAGAGTTTATCGCCCACGGGCACTGTAGCTACACCATTGAAGATAACATAGTAACCATCAATGCAACGGGCCCATGGAATTTAGAGTTTTTTAAACAAATGCATCGAGAGTTATCAGACATTATTTTACACGAAGTCGACTTCCATAATTTTGCCATTTTATTGGAGTTAAATGGCGATACATTCGCAACACAAGAAGGTTTGGATTACCACCTTAACCTTGTAAAGCAAGGACCAACAAAAGCACTTGCTATTAATTCTGCTGAAAGCAATGCCGCACAAATAACGCAAAGCATCTTTAAAAAGGTTTATGATAAAGCTGGCTTAGAAAATCAACATTTTGACTCGACAAAAGCCGCTAAGCAGTGGTTGAAAACCAAATTAGCTTAATATTAACTCGTCATGCGCAATAACGGAATGAAACCTCCTAACTCATCTTAGTTGAGTTACACAAATAAACTTTAAAATCATTGATTTAAACACTAATAAATTAGATGGTTTACTGTCTAACTAAGCAATAAATTATCGGACTCAGCTCGTGATTTTTACACAAATAATATATGGCTCATTACTTATTATTGGTACGGTATTTATTCAAGTGGCTTTTATCAGCACACTCACACATAGTTTGCATATGATGGGACATTGGCTTGCGAAGCCGCCAGTACAAATAAAAACCGTTTTCGTGCTAAGCGCTATGGTACTTTGGTTAGTTGCAGGATTAAGCGTCAGCGCAGGCTTATGGGCCTGGGTTTATATGTTAATAGGCATTTTCGATAACATGGAGCCTGCTTTATACTTTTCCATTGTCACATTTTCAACCTTAGGCTATGGCGATATTGTTTTAGATCCTCAATGGCGAATACTGGGCAGCTTAACCGCTGTAAATGGATTGATCATTGTTGGATTAAATACTGCTGTACTCGTTGAAGCTATTGCCCGAATTCGTGCAGCACAACACGGAATAGCACATGAATAATATTGCAGTTGATAGTTTTTTATCCTACACCATTGGCATTATTGTTTTTTTTATTGGTGTAATGCTAACCAAGCACTTTAAAACATTTCAAGATTACAATATTCCAGAGCCAGTCATCGGTGGCTTACTCGCCGCTATGATAATTTACGGTATTTATCTTTTAAGTGGTGTTGAAATCAGTTTTGATTTATCTACCAGAGACCGATTACTGGTGTACTTTTTTACAGCTATTGGCCTTAATGCCCGCTTCTCAGACCTCATTAAAGGTGGGAAACCGCTATTGATATTATTATTTCTCACCTTAACTTTTATTATTGTGCAAAACTTAGTTGGTATGGGCAGCGCACAATTACTCGGGTTGCCATTAACAATCGGTGTTTTAGCCGGCTCAGCTTCTTTAATTGGAGGCCATGGCACAGCTATCGCTTGGGCGCCAGAAATTAAGAATCTTGGTATTGAAAATGCTCTAGAAATAGGCGTTGCCAGTGCGACATTAGGACTAGTTATTGCCAGTTTAATTGGTGGCCCAATTGCCAAGTTTTTATTAGCAAAAAATAAACTTTCAAGTAGTAAAAAGTCAGACCCGTCCATAGGCATTGCGTACGACAAAGTTAATACTGAAACCTTTAATCACCTTAACTTTATGTCAGTAATTTTAGTACTACATATTTGCATTATTATCGGCTACTTATTCAATAACCTTCTTACCGACCTAGGTTTTAAATTACCTCTATTTGTCACTTGTTTGCTCACAGGTATTTTGCTTTCCAATATTATACCTGTTTTTTTCCCAAAGTTGGCTTGGCCAGCACGCACTCGCTCGTTAGCAATAGTGTCTGATTTTTCATTGAGTTTATTTTTAACTATGTCCTTAATGAGTGTGCAACTGTGGACCATTGCAAGCCTTGCCGGCCCTTTATTAATCATTCTCACTCTGCAAACATTGACAGCAATACTATTTATTTTGCTAATACTCTTTCCATTAATGGGCAGAAATTATCAAGCCGCTGTATTAAGTGCAGGTTTTGGTGGTTTCGCATTAGGTGCAACACCAACTGCGATAGCCAATATGACAGCGGTTACAAAAGCTCATGGTCCAGCACCAATGGCTTTTATTATTCTGCCGTTAGTTGCAGCATTTTTTGTTGACGTAACGAACGCCTTTGTTATCAGCTTTTTATTACATTATTAAGCTATACTGCATCAGCAAGCATTCATATGTTGAAATAGCTTTCCTGCTAAACATTTAGCTAACAAATTTTTCAATACTGATCACAATTATTGCTTAAAGACTCGATTACCTGCCCAAGATCGAATTAATGCCCAAACAGCAAGTACAATGAATATAGTATGTACCAGTACAAAATACGTAATAACAAATACCCATGTCCAACCTGAATTAAAGCCACCCAGAAGTATCATTAAAATACTGACTAATATTAATGCCGCTGCAGCAATTAAATTGAGTTTAATTGCGAACGAAAGGTGATAACCAGACAAGCTATTTTTCTGACATTTATTTAGCTTCATCAACAATATAATAAATGCCAACCCTGGCAGAAAAGTTAAGTTTAATATTGACCACAGGGCAATATTAGAGGCTTGTTTTATTTGCTCTTTACTTTGAATTTTCATCTGTAAATTCATAATTGACTGTCTCTATTGATGACTCGCTTATAAACCTAAAATTTCTACTGTATGAATGTCTTAGAAAAACACCGTTGCAATTATTAACGACGGAAATAAAATTAAATACATCCGCATTAACCAGCGTAAATTTCTATTGGCGTGCTTCAACTCCATAAAATGATCAATTACGGTGATGCCTTTATACATTACCGTTAAAGCGACAATAATGCTAACTAGGGCTGTTGACTCAAATTGCTCACCTAAGAAAGTGTTAAATAGGGTTATAAATATCAGTACTGCCCAGAACCATTCTAATTTTTTAAATTTTTTCATATCAACCTCTAACGTAACACGTAAAGTAATGGGAATATTAAAATCCACATTAAATCAATCATGTGCCAATAAACCGCTAAAGCTTCTAGGCCACTGTACTCGGCCGCAGAATACTCTCCGGCACGTAGGCGAAATATAACCCATAAAATAGCGCAAGACGCCCACCCTACATGTAAGAAATGGTTAAAGGTCATATAGTAATAAACAGTATAAAACTCATTGGTACTAGTGCTCAGCCCTTGCAGGTTATTCCAATAGAACTCCCATGTTTTGATAATAAGGTAGAAAGCACCGCAGCTAACGGCTAACCATAAATAGCGTTCACACTTAATGCGATTATCAAGTCTAATATTCATCATGGCTTTCGCCATAAAGTAACTACTCGATAATAATATGATGGTATTTGCCACGCCTAAGCTGGTGCTCAAGCCTTGTGGCCCGGTGGCAAAAACTTCAGGATAGTTATATTTGGCAATGAAGTAAGCGACAAAAAATATCGCAAACTCGGTTAGCTCAGATAAAATGCCAACCCAAATAGGAATATTACCTGGAATTCTTCCTGCTTGCTCTTCGCTCCAAGAACGCGGGAAGATACCAAGAGATTTACTAGGGATTTTGTTGTTCATATCAACCTTACTTAATCAAACAGTAAACTCAGCGGTAATAGCGACTTTATTTGCTACTATTTATAAAACATTGTGCTGACTTCACAGTTAACAATTTAGCAAATACAGGCTGAGTTCATCTTTCATCGGGTAAATTGCTAAAACTTATTGCGCACTCATTAAATAAGCCATCAGCGCAATATAGCGTCAATAGCATACAGAATGTGCAAAAGTTTTAAGTGACATAAATCAAATATTCGTTAACTACGGTGTGATAACGATAATCACAAAAACAAAAAAGGTGAGCACAAGCTCACCTTTTCAAAAACCTTATATTAAATTTTATTTAGAACGGAATATCGTCGTCAAAATCAATAGTTGGCTCTTGCGGGTTTACTTTAGGTGCATTTTGCTGAAAACCACCTTGTTGCTGCTGAAAGCCGCCAGACTGTTGCTGTGGAGCAGGTTGCTGTTGGAAACCGCCTGATTGCTGTTGTGGAGCAGATTGTTGCTGGAAACCACCACTTTGTTGTGCTGGTTTATTATAAGCTTGCTGAGGTGCAGCTTGTTGCTGGAAACCACCACTTTGTGAAGATGAAGCTTGTTGTTGGAAACCGCCTGACTGTTGTGGAGCTTGTTGGTTAAAGCCACCAGCTTGTGCACCACTACCACCACGAGAATCTAACATTTGCATAGTGCCATTGAAACCTTGTACCACTATTTCAGTAGTATATTGATCTTGGCCTTGCTGGTTTTGCCATTTACGCGTCTGCAAAGCACCTTCAATGTAAACTTTAGAACCTTTCTTTAAGTACTCACCAGCAATTTCTGCTAACTTACCGAACATAACAACACGGTGCCATTCTGTTTTTTCTTTTTGTTCACCCGTTTGCTTATCTTTCCAACTTTCTGAAGTTGCAATAGTGAGGTTAGCAACACCACCACCGTTAGGCATAAAACGTACTTCGGGATCTTTCCCTAAGTTACCTAAAATTATTACTTTATTGACACCAGCCATGAACAAAATCCTATATTTGCGGTAAAGCACTACTTTACCGGTTTAACATTTCTCTAAGCGACAACTCGCTCAGAATATTAACTTTCTAATTACGATAGAATGATTCTACCATTAGACGTAAAAAATTACGCTAGATTTACCGAGATTTTCGAAAATATTTTCAACAAAAAATTGCTAAAATTATTCTTCAGAATAAAGGTGCTCTTGCATTTTTTGTAAGACTTCAGCAGGAATTTTTAAAGAACTCTGATTTTCATAACAAAAATGCACCATAACGGCGGTACCCGAGGCACATTTGATTTCGTTTTGCCATAATTCTTGGTAAACATCAAATGATGAACTACCGATTCTGCCAATATATGTACGAAGTGTAATCTCTTTACCATAGTAAATTTGCGCATGAAAATTGACATCAATTTTTGCCAAAATAAGGCGCCATTGCTGTAAGTTTAATTCTGGCATAAACCATTTAAAAACAGGATCTCTAGCACCTTCAAACCACACAGGCACCATAGTATTATTAATGTGCCCTAAGGCATCTGTGTCGCTAAACCGAGTAGTCACTACTTCACTAAACATAAAAACTCTTCATAAGTGGCAATTTTGTTCAGTATTCTACAGAGAATTATTGATAAGGTAATTAAATTCACAGCACTTTGTTGTATGCTTGAGCCAGATTAATAATAAGAATAGAACTATGACTGATTTTATCGAAGTATACCCAAACGCTTTGAGCAAAGAATTTTGTGAAAAGTTTATTTTGGATTTTGACAACAGCCCACATAAAGTGCCTGGTAGAACGGGTAATGGTGTTGATACCACTAAAAAACTAAGCCATGACATTTATTTAAATCAACATGCAGATTTTCAGCCTGCACTACAAACTATTTTACAAACCTGTGGTGACAAAATTACTGATTATATTGGCAAATATTTTTTTAGCCTGATCAGCGGTATTTCCCTAACCGTACAACACCCAAAAACAAAAGCGCCAGTAGTATTAACTGCGGATAATTTTGAAGAAGTTGGTAAGCCTAATTTATTTAATTTAGTGCGCTATTTATTTAATCTAGCACCAATTAATGCACAACGTTATGAGCAAGGTAAAGGTAACTACGGCTACTGGCACTCAGAAATATACCCACAACTCGGTGAGAATAAAGCTCTGCATAGGGTGTTGTTATTTTTAATCTATTTAAATGATGTTGAAGAAGGTGGCGAAACAGACTTTTATTATCAAGATAAAAGCATTAAACCTAAAGCTGGCACTATGATTATTGCACCATGCGGTTTCACCCATACTCATCGCGGCAACATACCTATCTCATCAAATAAATACGTATTAACTTCATGGGTGAGTTTTAATCCTGCACAACAAATTTATACAGCCGCGCAATAATTTTTCATAAATTGCGTAACTACTTAAAACAAAAAAACACAGCAAGTGCTGTGTTTTTTTATTACTTTGCAATTAAAGAAAACGCTTCAATAAGCGATCAATTTGCGTCATCTTAATTTTTTTCAGCAACTTTCTCGGCTTTTCAGGGTAGCTATTGATATTTTCTATTTGTGCTGGGCTATCAATAATAGTGGTGTGGGCAGTTATACGCTGAAATTCTGCAGAGAACTTATCGCTGAGTAGGCCTTTCGCATCATCTAATAAAATACCGTTTTCAATATCTAAAGCCCATGCCCTTGGGTTCAAATTACTGCCCGTTAGCAAATGGTACCTGTCATCAACAACTAAGCCTTTAAGGTGAAAGCTATTTGAGCCATCTTGCCACAACCTCAAGGTTAACTGGCCAGTGGCTAAGTATTTTTGACGTCGTGATAAAAAAGCTACCAGTAAACGTTCATAAATATAAGGCACAATTTCTACCGTTGAAAAGGTTTCTTCATTAGCATTATAAAAATCATTGGCTTTTTTATCGCCAACAGTAAGCGTTACCTTAACGCCGCGCTTTAACGCCGCATCTAGATCTCTTAATAAAGGCTTAGGTAAATTAAAGTATGGTGTAAAAATAACTAAATCATTACGGCTACTGCGTATCAAGTCTCTAATGACACGATTTAACTGATTACCTCGGCGGCCACAACCTACATACATAGCCGTCTGAATATCACTAACTTCAGTTGTAGAGAAGTCTTGATATTTAGATTTTTTTAGTAACTTTGTTAAACGAATAATATTCTGTTTAAGTTGCTTTTTATCCGGTAAGTCTGCCTGGTTCAATCGAGGTGCGAGTTTCGAATCAACAAAACAGCGCTGAAAATACTCACAGAAATTATCACTTAACGCTTGGCTTTGGATGCGATAATAACGATCAAGACGATAACGATCACTTTGCTGCAAATAAACATCATTAATACTTGCACCGGAATACAACATGACATCATCCATTACCATGCCTTTTAGGTGAAGCACGCCTAGTAACTCTTTACGCTTAACTGGTACACCATAAATTTCAATAGACACCTGATGCTGTTGTTCAAGTGCCAAATAATAATCACGATTACCGCCATGCTCTTTTTCACCAATTAAGCCACGTTGCGCTCGATGAAAATCAACAAATAAACGAACATCTAATTGTGGTTGTTGAGCTTTGGCTTGGTAAAGCGCCGCTAAAACTTCTCGCCCAGCTTCATCGTCTTGAATATACAAAGCAGAAACATAAATTCGAAATTTTGCCTGCGATATTTCTGCCAACAATAATTGCTTAAAATCAGCTGCAGAGCTTGCTATTTCGATGTCTTGAGCCAAAAGCCCGGTGGAGTTTTTCAAAGTCACCATATTAACAACTAGCCCTTAAATATCCGGCTAAATTGTGGAATTTATTGTTATTCATTTACGCGTTTAATTATTTTTCAAAGTAAATTGTGCTAATTGTACCGCAAGTTCTTCCGCGAGTTGAGAAATATTCGCACCAGCGCTGGCAGCGTCTTCCGCAGATTGTAATAAATTATCGGTACTTTCTGCAATGTCGTGGGTATTTCCGGTAATACCAATAACCATATTACTTTGCTGTGAAACAGCAGTTGAAATCTCAGATGTTGCTGAAACGATTTCATTGACATTTTGGCTTACCTGTTGAAACGTTTCCGAGACTTGCGCTGTTTTTTCCACACCTTGCTCTGCTTGCTCAACACCATTTTTCATTGCTTCAACAGAGCGACTTGTGCCCTGCTGTAACTGCTCAATAATACGTTGAATTTCACTGGTTGAATCTTGGGTTCTACTGGCTAATGTTCTCACTTCATCAGCAACTACGGCAAAACCACGCCCTTGCTCACCAGCACGGGCTGCTTCAATTGCCGCATTCAATGCTAGTAAGTTGGTTTGATCCGCTATTTCACGAATTACATTTACAAAGGTGCCTATTTCTGAACTATGAGCAGCTAATTCATCAATCACTTGTGCTGAGTTATTTACCTGTGTTGAAATTGCAGTAATGACATTTGCGGTGTCTGTAATTACCTGTTCACCATGTTGGACATTAACACTTGCTTGCTCGGTTAATTCCTGCGCACCAGTTGTATTTGACGAAATAACTTGCACAGAGTCATTAACTTGATTAATTGAACTGGCCACTTGATGGGTATCTTGCTGCTGCTGCGCAATATTTTTTTCCATAGCTTCCGTTAAACTATTAATATTTACTGCCGCCGATTTCAAAATCGCAACATCATTATCAACATTAACTAGTAAATCATGAATTTTACCCTGCATTTGACTAAAGCGAGAAGCAATATCACCCAATTCATCTTTCGATTCTATTTCTATTTGCTGAGAGAAGTCACCATTTCCTAAACGCTCTGCCGCTAAGTTTATATTTTTAACATTGACACTTAATGAGTGGTAAATACCGACGAGTAAATAACTAATGGCAACCATGATAACAACCAACATAAATGACAATAACCATAGGGTTTGGGTACTGCTACTTTTCAGCTTTTGAATACGCTCAATCAATAATTGCTCAGACATCAACATCAAAGTTAGTAAATTTTGGTGCTGCTCTTTAGCTCTACTTTGTGCTTGGTTAGCACTCCAAGCGATACTGTCTGGGTTGATAACCTCATTACGTAACGCAGTTTGAAAGCTATCTAATGATGAATTCACTTGCTGGTATTGTGCTAAATAATCCTCAAACATATTCGGGGCAACACGCTTTAATTGCTCATTAGTTTTAGCATATTGCACTTGTAATTCATCCACCCGGTTGTCAAGAGCAACAAGTAAGGTATAAGTTTCGGCGCTGAAGCCCTCATTGTTGATAATTGTAAAGGTTAGATCTTTAATACGGCTAATGTACTCAACAAGAGCAGGTATACGAATAACAGCGGCTTCGGCTAAATAAAAAGCCTGAGGGTCTGGCTCTCGCGATAAACCGCTAACGGCCGACAAGTTCTCTCTCAGTGCTAAAGTTTTATCGTAAAACATGGCAAAGTCAGTAAACTGTCGTTCACCAGATTGAACCTCTTGCCACCCTTCAACCAATATCTGTTGAGCATGTGAGCTCAATTCAAGTGAGTTAATTTGTTCTGTTACTGCCGTATCATTGGCATTATTTAAGCGGCTTTTCCCAGATAGCTGCTCTAATTTTTTCACCGCAACTATTTGTTCATTACCGATAAGCTCTTGTTGATATTGCTCCAAATCAGCAACTTGCTGCTTAACAATCCAGATAAAGCTAACGATAAGCGGCACATAGAACATTACCGCTAATAAAGAAAATTTAGCTTTAAATCTCAATGAATTAGAAATGGCAATTGCCGGTTTGAATATTAGCGTCATAGTTACTCTTATCTTTTTTATTATCAACAGTATGCTTACTAAGCATATCATCAGACCAAGATAAGTTAATGATTATTTCAAACTATATTCCAGCACCTCATTGCTAGAAAGCGGGCATAAGGTTAAACCTGCTTTTGACAAGATTACAGCAACAAAAAGTAATAAAAATAATCTTTTGTTGCTGTTAGTATTTTATGAGTACTGTAGCTAGGCAGTGCTGTTAGATTTTTGCTGCCAGTTCTGCAGCTTGCCTAATGGCTCTCTTAGCATCTAATTCAGCAGCAACATTTGCGCCACCAATAAGATGCGCCTGTACACCTTTATCTTCAAGTTGCTGATATAATGTACGTTCCGATTTTTGCCCCGCACAAATGATAACGTGATCTACAGCTAAGGTTTGCTGTTTTCCATCAATTGAGATCACTAAACCTTCATCATTAATTTCTTTATAACTGACACCAGCAAGCATATTCACACCATTTTTCTGTAATGTTGCTCTGTGTATCCAGCCGGTAGTTTTTCCTAGGCCTGCACCAACTTTGCTGGTTTTTCGCTGTAATAGGTGGATTTCTCGAATTGGTGCCTCTTGCTTACCACTTTTCGCTAAACCACCATTTTCAATATAGTCCTTATCAACCCCCCAAGTTTGCAGCCATTTTTCTGGATTTGTTGTCAACGACTCTTCTTCCACAAGGAATTCAGCAACATCAAAGCCAATTCCGCCGGCACCAATAATAGCAACACGTTTACCTACCGGCTCTTTATCACGCAATACCTGCAAGTAAGATTTTACTTTCTTATGTTCAATACCTTTAATATCGAGTTGTCGAGGTACTATGCCGGTTGCCAGTACAATTTCATCAAATCCCGCCAATATTAATTGCTCTGCTGTCTGCTCTTGGTTTAAATGTAATGCAATGTTGTTCAGGGATATTTGCTTGTTAAAATAACGCAGTGTTTCATAAAATTCTTCCTTGCCTGGAATTTGTTTGGCGTAATTAAATTGGCCACCTATTTCACTGCCTTTATCAAATATTTCGACCTGATGACCACGCTGAGCCGCATAAACACTAAACGCTAACCCTGCAGGTCCAGCACCAATAACAGCGACTTTTTTACTGACTGGTGATTTTTCGAATGTTAACTCAGTTTCGTAACAAGCCGTAGGATTAACTAAACAAGACGCTCGCTGTTGCTTAAAAACATGATCTAAGCAGGCTTGGTTACAACCGATACAGGTATTAATTTCATCACTTTTATTAGCCGCCGCCTTTTCAACAAAGTTTTCGTCAGCTAAAAATGGTCGCGCCATTGATACCATGTCGGCTTGGCCTGCCGACAATATATCTTCAGCAACTTCTGGCGTGTTAATGCGATTGGTGGTTATTAATGGCAACGATACTTCTTTTTTCATACGCTCAGTGATCCAAGTGAACGCTGCACGTGGTACTGAAGTCGAGATAGTTGGTACGCGAGCTTCATGCCAGCCAATACCAGTATTAATCAATGTCGCGCCAGCGGCCTCTACACCTTTTGCCATTGTTACGACGTCTTGCCAGCTATTACCACCTTCAACAAGGTCTAACATTGATAATCGAAAAATAATGATAAAATCATCACCAGCACTAGCACGAACCGCGCGAATAATTTCAGTTGCTAAACGCATTCTATTTTCAATGCCACCGCCCCATTCATCAGTACGCTTATTGACTTTCACACAACTAAATTGGTTAATTAAATACCCTTCAGAGCCCATAATTTCGACGCCGTCATAACCCGCTCTTTTCGCCAATTTTGCTGAGTGAGCGAAGTCTTTAATCGTGCCTTTTATTTGACGAACCGACATAGCTTTTGGCGTAAATGGGTTAATAGGTGATTTAACTTTACTAGCTGAAACACTAAACGGGTGGTAAGAATAACGGCCTGCATGAAGCAACTGCAAACAGATTTTTGTTGGATATTTATGTACTGCTTCCGTAACTTTTTTATGTTTACCCACTTGCCAAAATTTACTTAACTCACAACCAAATGGTGCTAAACGGCCGCGTGTATTAGGACTAATACCGCCGGTAACAATTAGTCCGACACCACCTTTTGCCCTTGCTTGATAAAATGCAGCTAGCTTATCAAAGCCGCCTTTTTCCTCTTCTAAGCCGGTATGCATAGAGCCCATTAATGTTCTATTGGCTAAAGATGTAAAGCCTAGATCTAATGGTGCGAGTAAATGTGGGAAGGCAGCATTGTCATTCATATTAAGTCACTTTTATGTTGGCATAGTAAGTTGTATTTAAAGCTAGTTCATCTTTTATGGTCGAACCAGTTAATGTATAAAATATCTGCTAGTAAGAGAAAACTCAAGCTTTATTTTGACACCTGTCAGATTGGTAGCGTAATTTTGCCAATAAATTGCCTACTTGTTACAATCTTCCACTTCGTTGACGGTTGAAAATTGTTACTTTCCGTAAGGTGACACTTATCATTAAGGTACTAGGCTATTAACAAACAAGATATTATTAAAGCTATTACTAGCCAGCTTCAGACTGAGCTAGCATCAACGCTTATGGCTGCCGATAATGCCCACCAAGCCGCGACTGATGACCAGTCTGTAGCAGAAACACAATATGACACCTTAGCTATAGAGCAGAGTTATTTAGCGGAGGGACAATCAAGGCGTGTCGATGAAATACGTAACGCCATCAATACCTTGGAAAAATTACAGTTTGATACTAGCTTTGAGAGTGCAAAAGTTGTACTAGGGTCGCTGGTGCAAACTGAACAGGATATAACAAAAAAACAGTGGTTTTTTATTGCACCTGTTGCCGGTGGTAAACGCTGCCAACTTTCTTACAATCAAGGCATTATGAATATTACGGTTATAACGCCGCAATCTCCAATGGGAGCCGCACTTTTAAATAAAACGGTTGATGATGAGGTCAGTGTTACCGTGGGAAATAATCAAATTTGTGATTTTATTAGCGAAATAAGATAGCCGCTTTTTCAGTCAAAAAACGGCTACTAAATTAGTTATTTAAAATCGCTTTAATACTGGTTAAATCAGCTGTTTTATCATCAACTTTTAAATAAGCTACCGCTTCATCATGCATAATAGTCGCTTCAATAACACCTGGCATTTCACTCAGTTTTTCTGCAACTTGTATGGCTTTCTCATCGCTATCAATACTTGTTGTAAAACTATAGGCTTTAGATTTTTTCAACGGTTTCATACCTAAAGTTAACAGCAGCCAAACCATAGCAAATACTGCCATGACTAGAAATATACTTTGCTCACCAAACTCGCTTGCAATAAAACCACCAAGTACACCACCTGCAAACGCCCCTAAAAATTGGCTGCTTGCATAAATACCCATTACGCTACCCTTCACACCTGCGGGCGCAATACGTGAAAGAATAGACGGCATAGTTGCTTCTAAATAGTTAAATGCCGTAAAGAACATCATGACCAATACTACAAGTGTTGTAATCGTACTAGGCAAATACCATAGTAATACCAAGGCTAAGGCCAGTAATGCTACAGCGGCGCTAAACATTTGCTTTTCTTTTTGCTTTTTAATACCGATGATCATAAATGGCACCATCAAAAAGAACGAACCAATTAATGTTGGCAAGTACAATTGCCAATGCTGTTCAAGGGCTAAGCCACCAGCAACAAATTGCTTTGGTAGCGTAACAAAACAGGCCGTTAACGCCATATGAAGAATAAAAACTCCCCAATTAAGACGAGATAACTGACTATCAAAAATAAGACCACCTAGTTTTGCTGGTAGTGCAACATTATCACCTTTAGGTGCGGTATTAATTGAATTAGGTACCACAAATTGAATTGTTAGCATGGCAAAAATAGTTAATACGGCGATAAACCAAAACAAGCCACTTAAACCGAATGCTTGCGCAACAATGGGGCCTATGATCATAGCAATAGTAAATGAAATACCAATAAACATACCGATAGTTGCCATCACTTTTGGGCGTTGCTCTTCGCGGCTTAGGTCTGCCGCCAATGCTAAAATGGCACTGGCAATGGCTCCCATTCCCTGCAAGGCGCGACCAATCACCACACCATAAATAGTATCCGACATAGCGGCAACAACACTACCCAATAGAAATACTACTAAACCAGCTAATATCACTGGTTTTCGACCAAATTTGTCAGACAAAATACCCATAGGTATTTGTAAAAGTGCTTGCGTTAAACCATAAGCGCCTATGGCTAAACCAATCCAAATAGGGCTATATCCAATCAACTGCTCACCATAAATGGCAAATACAGGAAGAATCATAAACAGGCCTAACATCCTTAAGCCAAAAACTGAGGCTAACGAAAAGGCTGCCTTTTTCTCAATACTATTTAAACCGGATGCGCTCATGAAACTTGTTAACTCTTAAGTTGTTTGAAATATAGCTAAAAAAACCCGCACATCTTAACACGGCCTCCGAATGAACAAAAACAGAGATTTAAGATGAATTCGGATTAAAAACTGTGCGATAATGCTCGGTTCTAACTTTATGTTCAGATGAAAATAACCTTAAGCGTCATTCGCCGTTATTACCACCTCATTAAGAGGTATTTTAGCGCTTATTGTTAATTCAGGTGTTGATATAGCGTAAGGTAATTTGCAATCAGTCGGGCCATTATTTGCGAAATTCTCGCATAGTGAATGCCGGGCGTTAAACTGGTCACTTTGTCATTATGAAGAAAATTGAAGTCAGGGGTGCACGCACTCATAACTTAAAAAATATTAATTTAGATATTCCCCGCGACAAGTTAATTGTTATTACTGGCCTCTCGGGTTCGGGTAAATCTTCATTAGCTTTTGATACCTTATATGCAGAAGGACAAAGACGCTATGTTGAGTCATTATCTGCATATGCACGCCAATTTTTATCCTTAATGGAAAAACCTGACGTTGATCATATTGAAGGTTTATCTCCTGCTATTTCTATTGAGCAAAAATCAACATCACATAACCCACGTTCAACGGTTGGCACGATCACCGAGATATACGATTATTTGCGATTACTCTATGCCCGTGTTGGTGAACCACGCTGCCCTGATCATCATTTACCTTTAGCAGCGCAAACCATTTCGCAAATGGTTGACCGCGTATTAGCGCTAGACGAAGGCACAAAAGTCATGGTGTTGGCACCCGTGCTGCAAGACCGCAAAGGTGAACACGTAAAACTTTTAGATAATCTAGCTGCCCAAGGTTATATTCGTGCCCGTATTGATGGCGAAGTGTGCGACCTTTCTGATCCCCCAACTCTAGAATTACACAAGAAACACACCATTGAAGTTGTTGTTGACCGTCTAAAGGTGCGTGATGATATTCAGCTACGCTTATCCGAATCGTTTGAAACTGCACTTTCGTTGACATCTGGTACGGTAAAAGTGGCATTTATGGATGCGCCGGAAAAAGAAGAATTAATATTTTCTGCTAACTTTGCCTGCCCTAAATGTGGCTATAGCATGCAAGAGTTAGAGCCAAGGTTATTTTCATTTAATAACCCTGCCGGAGCTTGTCAAACTTGTGACGGCTTAGGTAATCAGCAATATTTTGACCCAAGTCGGGTGATTTCTAATCCAGAGTTGAGCTTAGCCGGTGGCGCAATACGCGGCTGGGACAAGAGAAACTTTTATTATTTCCAAATGCTGCAAGCATTAGCCGACCATTACCAATTCGCCTTGGATTTACCATTTAATGAATTAGATGAGAAAACCCAACAATTAATTCTTCGAGGTAGTGGTAAGCAAGAAATTGAATTTAAGTACATGAACGATCGTGGTGATATTGTTATTCGTAAACACCCGTTTGAAGGTATTTTAAATAATATGGATCGCCGCTACCGTGAAACTGAATCAAATGCGGTGCGCGAAGAATTAGCTAAATATCTCAACAGTCAACATTGTCCAGACTGTAACGGCAGCCGCTTACGTCTCGAAGCACGTAATGTTTTTATTGGAGATACACCACTACCAACTGTAGCTGAATATGCCATTGCCGATGCTTTAGCATTTTTCCAAGGCTTAAACTTAACTGGACAAAAAGGTCAAATAGCAGAAAAGATTCTCAAAGAAATTAACGACCGCTTAGGCTTCTTAGTTAATGTTGGTCTAAATTATTTAAACTTATCTCGCAGTGCCGATACCCTTTCAGGTGGGGAAGCGCAACGTATTCGCTTAGCTAGCCAAATCGGCGCCGGTTTAGTCGGTGTGATGTATGTACTTGATGAGCCATCAATAGGTTTACATCAACGTGACAACGAACGGCTATTAGATACCCTTATCCATTTACGTGATTTAGGTAATACCGTTATTGTGGTTGAGCACGATGAAGACGCTATTCGCGCCGCCGATCATGTTATCGATATTGGCCCAGGTGCCGGCGTTCATGGCGGTAATATTATTGCTGAAGGTGATGTTAATGACATCCTTAAATGTGAACACTCACTTACTGGTAAGTATCTCTCAGGAATAGAGTCGATTGAAATACCTAAAGTTAGAACACCGTTTGATAAAAGCAATGTGGTAGAACTTAAAGGGGCTACAGGTAATAATTTAAAAAATGTAAATTTAACCATTCCAAATGGTTTAATGACCTGTATTACCGGTGTTTCAGGCTCAGGAAAATCGACCTTGATTAATGATACCTTGTACAAGTTGGCACATACAGAATTAAACGGTGCCACAACGCAAGAGCCAGCACCTTACAAAGAAATTATTGGTTTAGAGCAGCTTGATAAAGTTATCGATATTGACCAAAGCCCTATCGGCCGAACACCGCGTTCAAACCCTGCAACATACACAGGAATTTTTACTGCGGTACGAGAAATTTTTGCGGCGACCCAAGAAGCTCGTTCTCGTGGTTACAAACCGGGTCGCTTTAGTTTTAACGTTAAAGGCGGTCGTTGTGAAGCGTGTCAAGGTGACGGTTTAATCAAAGTTGAAATGCACTTTTTGCCTGATGTTTATGTGCCTTGTGATGTATGTAAAAGCAAACGCTACAACCGTGAAACCTTAGAAGTAAAGTATAAGGGCAAAAGCATTCATGAAGTACTAGACATGACCATTGAAGATGCCTTTGAATTTTTTGCGCCAATCCCAGCCGTTAAACGTAAATTACAAACCTTAATGGATGTTGGTTTAAGTTATATTAAGCTAGGACAGTCAGCAACCACTCTTTCTGGTGGTGAAGCACAACGTGTTAAGTTATCAAAAGAGCTTTCTAAGCGTGATACCGGTAAAACACTTTATATTCTAGACGAACCAACGACAGGTTTGCATTTTCACGATATTAAACAATTACTGCAGGTTATTCATCGCCTGCGTGATCACGGTAATACTATCGTTGTTATTGAACACAACTTAGATGTAGTAAAAACAGCTGACTGGATTGTTGATTTGGGCCCTGAAGGCGGCTCTGGCGGCGGAGAGATATTGGTTACTGGCACACCAGAGCAAGTTGCTGAACATAAAGGCTCTCATACAGCGAGATTTTTAAAACCTTTGTTAACAAATTAATATTCAGAAAGACCTTCAGGAATTAACCTGGTAAAACTCAAAAGGCTTGTTATTTTGTAACAAGCCTTTTTTATACGCTAGCATCAAAGTGAAGTTCCGTTTAAGATAAATTTACATTCACCAAGAAATAATTTCTATTAACTAACAGTAGTATGCTAAATGACTAATAAAAATAACAAAATTCAGCAATGGCAAAACCCTTTAATTTATTTACTAGCCTTTAGCAGCGGCTTTTGTATCATGGGTATTGAATTACTCGGCGGCCGAATATTAGCGCCATTTTTTGGTAGTAGCGTTCATATTTGGGGCAGTATTATTACCGTATTTATGCTGAGTTTGTCATTTGGCTACTTAGCCGGTGGTAAACTTTCAACCAAATCGGCATCATTAAATCGCTATGGCATGATTTTTATCTGCGCCGGCATTACCGTACTGCCGGTGGCATTTTCTTCGCAATGGGTTATGGAGCCAATATTCTTGGCCATTGAAGACAGCCGTTACGGTTCATTAGTGGCCTCAATGGCCTTATTTTTTATTCCCACCGTTATTCTCGGCATGATCTCGCCATATTCTGTACGCTTACTGGTAACCGATAAAAATAAAAGTGGCCAAGTTGCCGGTTTCCTCTATTTTGTGTCAACGCTAGGTAGCGCCTTGGGCACTATAATTACATCGTTTTATCTGGTATTACTTTTTGAAGTTAACGATATTATTACCGTGTTTAGCAGCATTTTAGTGGCACTGGGCATTAGCGCTATGCTATTTAATCGTTTGAACCAAAAAAACAAAGTTAACGTTAGCAATGAGATTAATCAGCAAGGAGCAGCACATGAATAACAGTATACTCACTGTTATGTTAGGCATTATCAGTAGTGTCATGCTGAGCAGTATTTTTAGCGCGCCGGTACAAGCAAAAACCATACATAGTGAACGTTCGTTATATCGCAATATTTTAGTTGAAGAAAGACGTGGCTTACGTTGCTTAAAGTTCAACGTCAGAAGTTCAAAAACTCAGCAAAGTTGCATGTTAGTTGATGACCCGCAACGACTCGTTTTTAACTACACTAAAATGCTATTTTCAAGCTTATTAGTTAACCCAAAACCTGAACGTATTTTAATTGTTGGTTTAGGTGGCGGCACAATGTCGAATACCTTGCATCAAATTTTTCCTAACGCCACCATAACCAATGTTGAAATAGACCCTGCGGTGATCAAAGTGGCTAGAGAATATTTTGGCTTCTTTGAAAATGAACATATTACTTCAGTAGTACAAGACGGACGTATTTTCGTCAAACGTGCCGCATTAAAAAAGAAAAAATACGATTGGATAATTCTTGATGCTTTTAACGGTGATTACATACCTGAGCATTTACTAACGAAAGAATTTCTACAAGAAACTAAACAGTTATTAAGTAGTAATGGCGTGCTATCAGCAAACACTTTTTCTGTTAGCGATTTATATAATTTTGAATCAGCAACATATAAAGCCGTTTTTGGTGATTTTTTTAACGTTAGAAACAACCGTAATAGTAACCGTATCATTCTAACAAGCATCAAACCATTACCAGATGGTAAGTTGATTGCTGAACGAGCAAAAGCTCTGGCTAATACTTTAGCGGTATTCGACGTTAATATTGCCGACTTAACTAGCCAGATGACTTCCACCGAAACCGTGCAAGACTGGCCAGAAAACACTCGACTATTAACGGATCAATATTCACCTGCTAATTTATTAAACCTCAGCAACTAACCAATAACAGCCATAAGCCGTTAGTTACTAACGGCTTAACTTTTCTTTTTTAAACTGAGTTTTTTCTTGCCATTAGCACTGGCTGATGTTTTCTTAACATCAATACGCGTGAGTTTACGTTTTGATGATTTATCCGCATTAGATTCAATGGTTTTATTTGCGTGTTTAATATCTGTAATAGCGACTTTCACCGGCGACTCTTCAGCCATTGTTTCAACATAGCTATCGTTCGCTGCAGTTTTTCGAGAGCCTGCAACAGCACTATTAATTTCTGCCATTTCTTGTTCGGTCAAATCACGCCATTGTCCTGGGCGTAAATTTGCCAACTCAACGTTCATAATGCGAGAACGCTTCAGCTTAGTTACTTCATAACCTAAGTATTCACACATGCGACGAATTTGCCTATTTAACCCTTGAGTAAGAATAATACGAAAAACAAACTTACTGTCAGGCGTGACAATACACGGTTTGGTAATCGTGCCAAGAATAGGCACTCCTTTCGACATTCTTTCAACAAAACGCTCACTAATTGGCTTGTCGACCGTAACAATATACTCTTTGTCATGAGCATTTTCCGCCCGCAATATTTTGTTAACGATATCACCGTCACTGGTAAGAAAAATAAGTCCTTCCGATGGTTTATCTAGACGGCCAATAGGAAAGATACGTTTAGTGTGACCAATGGCATCAATAATATTACCTTTTACATGCCGTTCTGTAGTACAGGTAATACCGATAGGTTTGTTATAGGCAATATAAACACGGTCGGTATGGTTACTTTCACTTGCTTTTATTTCTTTGCCGTCAACGCAAACCTTGTCACCCGGGATAACTTTTGTTCCTAATTCGGGCACTTTGCCATTAATAGTAACGCGATTATTTTCAATTAACTTATCAGCAAATCGGCGTGAGCAGAAACCTGAATCACTGATATATTTATTGAGACGTTTTTCGTTATTCGACACAAGTTATCCTAAACAGTAGCAACCTAGTGTTGCATCAATTAATGACGCTATTTTAGCTAAATTTTCCAGTATTGTAGAGTAGAGTTAATGCTAAAAACAAAATATCAATAAAATAGCAGAGCTCAACATTATTATTGCAAAAAACGTAACAGTTAATTTCATTTTTCTATATTTATTACTTGAGAATAAAAGCTTAAGATTACTTTAGTTTTTTATCAGGCAGCAAATACCATGGCAGAAAAAATGAAAACACTTACATTTGAGCAACTTCCACAAGGTGGTTTTGCTGGCTTAATTGAAAAGCGCTTTGTAATTAATCAACACGTTTTTGGCCGTTCAAATACCAAAGCCTTCTCAGGTTTAGGAAATTTTGTCTATTTAGCCGACGCCAACTTTTTACCTTATGGTGAAACTCACATGCATGATCATAAGGAAGTTGACGTTATTTCCGTTGTGGTTGATGGTGAACTTGATCATCAAGGTAGCCTTGGCGATGGTCAACGTTTAAGTTCTGGTGCGGTACAAGTGCAGCGAGCAGGCGGCGAAGGTTTTCGTCATAATGAAATTAACCCACATGATAGTGAAAACCATATGATTCAACTCTGGGTTTTACCTGACGAAGCCGGCAGCGCGGCCGATTATCAAGTTTACCAAGCTGCGCCAGGTGAGTTAATTCAAGTATATGGCGGTAACAAATCAGAGCAAGCAAGATTTAATAGCAAAATATCAATATCGGTTAGCAATATGCTGACAGAGCAAAGTGTCACACTCGACCGTGAAGCTTTATTGTATTTAAGTAAAGGTCGAGCAGAAGTCAATGGCGAAGAGATCGAAGCCCGTAGTTTAGTACACTGCTCTGAAGGTATTAATTTCAAAGGATTGACAGACGGACAAGCAATATTTATTTATCAAACCAACACACAAGGTGAGGCATAATTATGAAAATCGTAGCATTTGGTGCAAGTACCAGTCGCAATTCAATCAATAAACAACTTGCTGCGCATGCCGCAAGCCTTTTAGCAGAGCAACAAGCAAACACTGAAATAGAAGTGCTTGATTTAAATGATTTTGACCTGCCACTATTTAGCCAAGATAAGGAAGAGCAACTTGGTCAGCCTGACGCTGCTAAAGCTTTTTATCAAAAATTGGGCGAGAGTGACGCGATTATTATTTCTTTCGCTGAACACAACGGAAGTTATACGGCAGCATATAAAAATATTTTTGACTGGGCATCTCGTATTGATCAAAAGGTCTTTCAAGAAAAGCCTATGTTGTTACTTTCGGCTTCTCCAGGACCTGGTGGTGCTGGTAGCGTGCTAACTGTAGCAACAGGTTCAGCGCCTTATTTTGCCGGCGATGTAAAGGCCAGTTTATCAATCCCAAGCTTTTATGATAATTTTGATATGCAATCAGGTGCATTATCAAATACTGAATTAAAGCAACAACTAGTAGTCGCAGTTGCCAAATTAGTAAATTAGTTGCTTGTAGTAGTTGCACATTAGAGCATAGGGCTTATTGGTAAGCTCTATGCTTTTGAGCAAATAATAATTAGTTTAAGTGATTAACGTTAAGAGTAAATAAACAACTCGCTTAAATCGCAAAAGGTATTTTTAACGAAAAAGCATAGGGCGATTCACCATAACAACGCAAATGCTCTAAGCGAACTATACCGTCATCAACACTTGGCTGTTCTCCGTCTTCAACCCACCATAAGACATAGTTGGCATTTTCCATCCGCTCAAACCACTGTTGTTTTTTACGCATAAAGTTTCGATGATCGGTTTTAAACATAAAAGCTTTTAAAGCATCAATGGATGACCACACTGACATATTAACAATGATATTTGGATTGCTAAAAGCTTGAATATCGGTCGCGTCGTCACCGTCGCCAGTTAAGCGCCATATAAATCCATCACTCGCTTCCGCAATAGCATTTACACGCGCAAGGTTATCGACAAATTCTTTTATTTCCGGAGCATCAAGTGAGTATTTAGCTTGGGCAATATTTAATTGGGCAAGTTGCATTCTTCATCCTTGTAAATACGGCAGAGCTTATTCTTTAAGCTAATTTACATTAACATGACTTGTCAGTTAACACTATCTAGAGATAAAGCTATTTACATACCAAAATGAGTGATATTAAGAAGAATTAGTTATAATTGTTATTGCTTAAAGCCTCGTACCTATAGATAAGTCAATAAAGTGCAAAGTAAATTGCACTTAATAAGAGTAGTTCACGCCTCTAACTTATTTGTAGTAATTACCTTTCGGTGGTGCACCAAACAAGCTCATCGCCGCTTGCATGTCTTCTTGTGGGTAGTTTGTGATCGCTTGCTGATGGTTTTCAATATTATCCCAGCGTTCAATAATCATAAATTGGTTGCTCTGTTCATGGTGCTTTAATAGCTCACAAGACAAGCAACCTTCTGCTCCAGAAATATATGGAACTAGAGCTTCTAAAAATGAAAAAAGCTCGTTTGACTTCCCTTCTGCTGCGGTAAACTCGTTTACTCGTACAATCGTCATAATACTCTCTCACTTAATCTATTGATGATATTTTCAAATGCTGCTAATCAAAAGTTTTGGTTTAGCAGCATTATTAATGCTTAGCCTTTATCTATTTCTTGTTGTAGTTGTTCTAACGCCTCGGTGATAGCCAAAAATTTCTCACCAAACTCAGTAACATGATACTCCACTCGAGGGGGTAATTCGTTAAAGCTTATTCGTTCCAAAATGCCAAATTCAATGTTTTTCTTCAAGCAAACATTCAATACTTTGGTTGTTAAGCCGTCAACATTTCGCACCATTTCTCCAGGTCGGTTAACACCAGCAGCTAACAATTGATAAACGGTTAAAGACCATTTACAACCATAAATTGTTTCCACCATTCGGGCGCTACCTATAGGCGGTGTTTTTCTAGAAACTATTTTTTCATTGTTATTCATAAAGATGTACCAAAAAGTACCTACCCTACTAAATTGTACCTACTTTTCAACAAGCTAAGTTGCTCGCTATGCTGTCATTACTTTAGCAAGTGTAGACAATCATTTGGAGAAAAATATGAGTAATTCAAACAAGAAATTAGCATTAATTATTGGTGGCTCTAGCGGTATAGGCTTAGCAACTGCAAAACAGTTAGCAAAAAGTGATGTTAATTTGATCATTGTCGGTCGCGATCAAAAGAAACTTAACGCTGCGAGTAACGAGCTTTCACAACTAACTCAAGTTGATACCATATCAGTTGATTTATATAACTCAGCACAGGTTGATAAACTCAACCAAACGATTAAGAAGTTACCTGAACACATTAACTACTTAGTCAATGCTGCTGGTTACTTTAAGCCAACAAGTTTCATTGAACATGGCTTTGCAGAATATGATCAGTATTTGGAGTTGAATAAAGCGACATTTTTTATTTCGCAAGCAGTTGCCAATAATATGATTAAACATCAAGGAGGCGCTATTGTTAATATCGGTTCAATGTGGGCAAAACAAGCCGTTAAAGCGACACCATCTTCCGCATATTCCATGGCAAAAGCAGGCTTGCATGCGCTAACTCAGCATCTGGCTATGGAACTTGCTGAGTATAATATTCGCGTAAATGCCGTTGCACCTGCAGTTGTTAAAACACCAATTTATAGTTCATTTATTGATGAAAAAGACATCGATTCAAGTTTAGCCAGTTTTGATGCTTTTCATCCTATAGGAAGAATAGGAAGCGCTGAAGATATTGCTAATAGTATTAATTTTTTACTTAGCGACAAAGCAGCTTGGGTAACTGGTGCAATTTGGGATCATGATGGTGGGGTTATGGCAGGCAGAAACTAAACTGGCACTTTATTAATTGCAAAAGGAAAGTGGACATATCACAAGAGATACAAATAAAGGCTAGTGGTAATATGTCTGCTTTAAAAGGCTAGTTGCCATTTTTTGTTTCTAATATTTTAAAGTTATGGGATATTAACCGCTCTTAACTATTTGGCCGTGTTGATCTTTGGTGTATGTTTTTGCAACCGTTTAGTGAGTATTTATACCACAAAGTTCAACACGCCCTCGCATTCAAGAAAATACAAGGAACGAATATGGCTTACGAAAGAATTATGGGGCTACAAATTAGTGATGATGTTGAATATCAAAAATATCGTCAGCACATGATCCCTATTCTTCATTCATACGGTGGTGATTTTGGCTTTGATTTTAGAGTTAGCGAAGTACTAAAATCAAAAGATGATAGCGCTATCAACCGTGTTTTTACTATTGAATTCCCCGACAAAGTCGCTATGGAAAAATTTTTTAACGACTCTAAATACCTTGCGGTTAAAAATAAATACTTTCTCAGCTCGGTACAATCGGTCACAACCATATCAATGCATGAGAAAACGCTATAATAAAGTTGTTTAAAATCTTAAAAAGCAGGAAATATGAAAGGCAAAGTAATTATTTTAAATGGCACATCAAGCTCAGGTAAAACAGCACTTGCCAGAGAGTTGCAAATGCAATATTCAGCGCCTTATTTATTGTGTGCCCTTGATGCGTTTTGGGATATGACACCTTACAAGATTCCAGCAGGCTCAAATAATTTTCCTCATATGAAGTTGGCAATGGCAAAGTCAGTACGAGCTTTAGCGGAAACGGGCCACAATGTTATTGTCGATATTATTTTTTGCGGCAAAAAGACTTACGACGAATTCAAAGCATCACTAGCAGGTATTAGCGTTAGTGTGATTAAAGTTGAATGTCCATTATTCGAATTAGAAGAGCGAGAACTGGCACGAGGTGACCGCCCTATAGGTTTAGCTCAATCACAGTTTCGCAGTGTCCATGAACAGGTATCTTATGATTTAATCATAAATACCTTAGATAATTCTCCCAAACAATGTGCAGAAAAACTAATGGCTGCACTTTCGTAACCCCGAGCGTTAAAATGTCTCTAACAAAATTCAAATAAACTTTTCATTACTTGTCAAGTTAAATTGTTTTCGGTGCTATTTTTAACGTTGCTTTTAGCAATAGTCTGATAACCTCATCATGTTGATACAACGCGCCATATTGCTCAACAAACTCAGCAATTTGCTCAGTGGTTGGGAATGAGAAATATTGTCCGGTATCCGCCTGTTGATAAGTGTCAATTCGCTCATTATTCCGCACTTGATTAACAACAGACTCAATTAGCTGACAGCCATCAACGTATAACGACAATACATGCCACAAATAAGATTTATTCGGTTGCACAGCAAATCTCGTTTTGGCTATCACACCCCCCGTATCTATGGTGTTGTCGGTAATAAAATGTAAGGTTGCCGACAGTGTTTTTTCGCTACTAAACATTGCCCAAAATGTTGCCATCACGCCGCGATAATCAGGTAATGATCCAGAATGTAAGTTGATTACGCCGTGTTTAGCGCAATCAATAACGGGTTTCCTTAAAATAACACCGTAACGAATAGAAATAATTAAATCTGGCGCTAGCGCGCTAATTTTATCAATACCATTAGCAGTATTTATTTCATTCAGGGTTTCAATTCTAATACTATTTTTCGCGGCAATTTCTGAAAACAATTTTAACTGATACTTAACATTTTCAATTTTTTGCAGCGACTTAAATACATCGTGCTGCTCAAATTGAGCTAATTCTTTCAACGCCGCTGGCTTTACCTTTTTTCCGCCAACATTACTCGATAAAAATACAGAGAGATTATATTGCTTTAAAGACGGTAATAGTAAGTTCAGGGCTAAATTACTGGCAATATCATTATTCATTAATAAAACAATATTCAAACCCTACTCCATACTTATCAAAAGTTAAATCATTTTAGTCGAGCAGATTCAAAGGTGGCATTGCGAGGTAAATTTGCATCAAAATTTTCCCAATTAGCTTTCGAATCAACAAAATTATGAGACATTGGTCTTTCCTCGATATCGGAATCAAAAATGCCTAAGCGAACACGAACTCTGCTTTTATCTTGAGCATTACTACTATAAACCGGGCTACCACAATTTTTACAAAAATAGCGTGTTCTCCCAGGTTTAAAAGAAAATGTACTCAGTAATTCTTGACCCTTTTCAATTTTGAGATCTTGGCTATTAACAAATCCGTTTGTCGCATAAGCGGTACCTGAATTCTTTCGACAAAGTGAGCAATGACAATGAATAATGTCACTAATCTCACCCGTTACCGCTATCGCCACTTGTCCACATAAACAGCTTCCTAAATACACCTTTTCTCTTCCTTTCAATTGATTTATTTTTATCAAATAACATCTGCTAATTGCTTGACCATGTAATATTTGCAACCTGTTTTTGGATACCCTTGTTGGGTCCATTGCACTTGATAACCATGCTGCTCATAAAACGGCTTCGCTTGAAAATTTAAAGTATCTAACAGAGCCTTATTACAACCTCGTACTTGCGCTGCTTGCTCAATTTTCTTTAAAATTTCACTACCAACATGTTGGCCTCTTAAGCTTTCTGAGACCCATAGCGTATTAATCATTAACCAGTCACCAAAAGTTCTGCCAGCAGCACCAGCAATAATTTCACCTTGCTCATTCGTCAACTTTACCGCTATCGCTTTACGTTTATTAACTTCCCAGCGCGCCCAATTAAATTCAGCAATTTTAGCATCTAAAAAAGCCGTTAATTCTGTACTTGGTTCTTCAATAACTTCAATCTTCAAAATATTCCTAATTGTACTCTAGCCTCAATATTATTTAACGAGTGTACCCTGTTTTTTGATTTATTAAACGATCAAATTGCTAGCAATAAAAAACCCGGATAAACCGGGTTTTATTTAGTTAACTAATGAAGAACAAGTTACTTTTCGAAATAAAATTTCTTACGCTTGTTATCATAGTTACCCACTTCATCCATAGTTTCAGCATTGTATAAACGGCCATTTACCATGGTATATACAACACGGTCAGACAATTGAATATCTTGGCTAACATCACCATCGATAACTAATATATCAGCAAGTTTACCAACTGTTAGTGAGCCAAGTTGGCTATCTAAACCTAATGTTTTCGCTGGCGACATAGTAGCGGTGCGAATTGCGCTTAGCGGCGACATACCACCTTGTGCCATCATCCACATTTCCCAGTGCATAGCCAAACCTTCACGCTGACCATGACCACCAGAATTTACTTCAACACCTAAGTCTTGTAGCTCTTTTGCTACTTTCGCAACATTAATGTGGTTGTAATGATGATGTGGCGCTTTAGTACGGCGCATCGAACGTGGATCTAAAAACTCACTCGGCACGTATTTACTTAAACGAGGGTGTTTCCAAACATCAGTTGTGTCATACCAGAAATGTTCACCTGAAATACCACCATAAGCTACGCCCATTGTTGGTGTATACGCCATTTCTGATTGCGACCATAACTGCCTAATGTCGTCATAAATTTTCGCTGTCGAAATTGAATGTTCTAACGTTGTATGGCCATCAATGATCATTGACAGGTTATGTTGCAACAATGAGCCACCTTCAGGTACGACCATAATTTCAGCTTCACGTGCCGCTTGTACCATTTGCTGACGTTGGTTTCTGCGCGGTTGGTTATAGCTTTTCACACTAAATACACCAGCTTTTTTCAAGCGTTCAATATGAAACTTAGCATCGTCTAAACTATCAACATGTGAAGTGTAACCCGCTATGGTTGCGCCGTAGAGAATACTACCTGTTGAAAATAAGCGTGGCGCAACAATATCACCAGCTTTCTGCATTTCGCTGGCAGCAAAAAACTCGGTAGTATCATTTGAAGGATCATGCACAGTAGTAACCCCCAGCGCTAAACCAGCATAGTTTTTCCAGTTTTGCTGTGGGATAATTTCACTGCTGCCTTGTGGACCATGTGCGTGCGCATCAATTAATCCTGGCATTATAGACTTACCAGTAACGTCAATAACTTTAGCATCAGAAGGCACATCAACTTGTCCTTGTTGGCCAACGGCAATAATTTTATTACCTTCAACAACAACAACACCATTTTCAATTATTTGTTCGCCTTCCATGGTGATAACCTTACCACCAACAAAAGCAACACGGCCTGACGGCTTATCTGCCTTCTCTTTGTAACCTAAGTAAGTTTTTACTGGTGCTTGCTCTTCTTTCTCAGCATTTTTTTTCGCTGAAATATCAAATAAACCACCGACACCTGCTTGATATAAATCAGGCCCTAAACTCCAATACAGTTCATTTGATTTTCCATTCCAGTTAATACTTTCACCAGCACGCATCGACAGTTTTTTCACTGGTAAGTTCTTCGCTTTCGGACCAATATCGATCACCTGACCACGCTCAACAAACGGCGTGACAAAAACTTTAAAGCGTTCAGCAAATGCTAAATATTTACCATCTGGTGAGACTTTGTACTCAGTTGCAAATTTACCTTGGTAAATAGCTTGTTCTTGATCTGAATCTGCTGAGCTTGTTAGATTTACTTTAACAAGTTGCGGCTTTTCACCGTTACGTAGAACGTAGATACGATCATTATGAGCACCAAAATGTGGCATTAAGCCTGATTCGGTAATAAGTTTCGCCTTACCGCCTTTACTGCTAACCGTGTATACACCTGGGTTTAAACCCCATGTTGGATCAGTAATGTAACCGCCTGAGACTTTACGAAAAACAACGGTTTTACCATCCGGAGAGAAACTAGGCTCAATATATTTGCCAGGTTCTTTCGTTAATACTTTACTCTTACCACCTCGAGCCGAAACTAAGCGAATTTCACCTAATTTATTATCATTCCAAGTGCTATACACAACATATTTACCGTCACGAGAAAAACTCGGATTTAACTCAAAATGAGATTTCTGCTTGGTTAATCTTTTCGCTTTACCTTTCACTTTACCGTTGGCAATGGTGCGAACATAAATATGCCCCATTGATTCATAAACAACTTTACGACCATCAGGAGATATTTCGACGTCACGTAGCATTTTTACGTCAAAGTTATCTTGATCAAGGTCTTGTTGAAAACGCAGTGCTGTTTGGATTTTCTTTTCAGTTTTAACATGAAAAGGGATCACGGATGTTTTCTTGCTCTCCAGGTCTAACTTATTAATTTGACCGCCTGACCAAAAAACCATGCCTTCACTGTCGGGTAACCATGCCATGCTTGGATAAACACCATGAATTGCCCAAGTTTCTTGCATATCACGATCTAATCCTTCAAAAATAAGACTTTCTTCGCCACTTTTTAAGTCATACAAATATAAATTTGATTGGAAGTCATCACGGCTAATGTAAGCTAAGTACTTACCATCAGGTGATGGTACTGGGCGAATTGCCCCACCTTTACCTGAAACAACCACTTTTATTTCGCCTGTAGCTAAATCAAGGCGTTTAATTTTATATATGCCTTTTTCTGAATCTTTACTGTAGTGGAAAGTTTTACCCGGCGTGGCATCTTGTGAAAAATAAACATATTTTCCATCGTGTGAAAATGCCGGTTCACCTAAATCTTTTTGTTGATTTGGGCGTTTGGTAAGCATGACACCATTACCGCCAGTTTTGTGGTACATCCATACTTCACCAGCACCTAATGAACGAGCACCAGTAAAATGCTTACGACCAACAATATAGTCGCCATCTGGTGACCATGCAGGACTGTTTAATAAACGAAATGTTTCAGAGCTAACGGCTTTGCCTTCGCTACCGTCTGCTTTCATAATCCATAAGTTATCGCCGCCGTCTTCATCAGAAGTAAAGGCGATATGTTTACCATCAGGACTAAAACGTGGCTGCATTTGCCAAGCAATGTCGGTCATTAGTGCTTTTGCTTCACCACCTTCAATCGGTAATGTATAAATATCACCAAGTAAATCAAAAACTAACGTTTCGCCGTCTGGGCTTATATCAACATTCATCCAAGTACCTTGGCGAACATCAATTTTTGCAGTAATAAATTTCCCTTGTGGGTTATTCACTGACCACTTTTCTGTTTTGGCTTCTTCTGAGGTTTTCACAACATTATCAGCGGCAACAGCAACTTGCCCAGTACCTAAAATAAGTGCGACGCTAAACGCTACCGAAGAGATTCGAGAAGTAAATGTAGACATTATTTTTAAACCTAATCATATGTATGAATTATTGTTATCTCCCTACTAAAACACATCAACGACAAAAGTTTAAGCTTAATGCGATAAATAGTATTAAATTGCCGTTCAGTGCCAATTGTTAACTAACTGTAAATATAAATTATTTTTATTAGAAAAAGCGTGAATAATTAGACAATTTTTTATTTTTCAGTATGGTAATGAAATAACCATAATAAAAATAAGGATAGGTTTTTATGGAAAGATTAGCAGAAGCACAAGCAAGTTTAATTGCCACTTACTCGCTATATAACGCGGCAAGTGAAAAACCATTACCGACCATTGATGCCAACGACACAGAAACGTTGAAAGCGCTACTAGAAGTGATTCAAAATCGCGAGGCTATTGCCTACGTGCAGAAAGCGAAGAAGTCATTACCAAGCGAAGTGGGTGAATTAAAGCGATTACTTGCTGATGTAATGTTGTTACTTGATGGCGTTGATATCAAAGAAATCAAGGCAAAAAATAAAGTATCAACTGATCAAGAATAACCAATTTAAGTCACCTTAACGTATCACTAAAAACTTAATCATACTTTACTGTGGTTGATAACCCCAACGTGGCATAATCGTTTGCTCGATAGCTAAATGATCGAGTAAACGCCCGACCATAAAATCAATCAAGTCATTAATCGATTCTGGCTGATGATAAAAGCCTGGTGCTGCAGGCATAATAGTTACGCCCATTTGCGATAAGGTCAGCATATTTTGTAAATGGATAGTCGAAAACGGGGTTTCACGAGGCACCAAAATCAATTGACCGCGTTCTTTAATCACCACGTCCGCCGCTCGTTCAATTAAATTATCACTCATACCTTGGCTAATTGCCGCTAAGGTTCCCGTTGAACACGGACAAACCACCATTTGTTTTGGTGCTGCTGAGCCAGAAGCAACAGGTGAAAACCATTGCTCTTTACCAAAAACAATAATCTGCTCTGCTTGGGCATTAAACTTAGTTGTTAAAAATTGGCTAGCAGCATCTGGCGAACTTGGCAGCTTAAGTCCTAGTTCAGTATCAAACACCACTCGCGCAGCACTTGAACATAAAACAAAGACTTGATAATTCGCTGCAACTAAACACTCAAGTAAACGTAATGCATAGGCTGAACCGGAGGCACCGGTAATTGCCAAGGTAATCTTATCGGTAAATTTTACTTGGTTTTTAATAGTACTTTCTTGTTGCACTGAGCCACCTAAATAATCAAATAATACTGAAATGAAGTTAAATTTTTGCCACTAATAATACTAGCTGCAAGCTATTATACATCAGAAAGTGCGCTAAGGAGCTTTTGATGTATGCCACCAAAGCCACCATTGCTCATCACCACTATAGTATCACCCGCTTGGCTTTGAGCGGCAATATCGCTGACTAAGCCATCCAAATTCTGCGTCACAGTACAAGGTTGCTGGCAATCGCTAATTAAGCTGTCGACTGACCACTGCACTTGTTCACCTTGATAAATAAAAACTAAATCCGCCTCAGATAAAGACTTTGCTAAAGTATCTTTATGCACACTAGATTTCATGGTGTTTGATCTTGGCTCCAAAACGGCAATAACCCGTTTATTGTCCACATTTGCCCGCACTGCGGCTAGTGTTTTTGTGATAGCGGTTGGGTGATGAGCAAAATCATCAAATACCCTTATTTGCTTCACTTCGCCTCTAAGTTCCAATCTACGCTTAGTGTTAACGAATTCGCCTAATGCTTCAATTGCCACGGCAGCAGGCACACCAGCATGCCGTGCAGCAGCTATCGCCATCAAGCCATTATCAATATTAAAGTCACCAATTAAATTCCACTTAACACACCCTTGTAGCTCTCCTTGAAAGCGCACAATAAATTCACTGCCATCAACGCAACATTTTTCAGCATGCCAACCCGACATCTTACTGTCGTCATCTACACTAACTTCCGTTGGTGTCCAGCAGCCCATAGCAAGGGTTTCATTAATAGCGGTTTCATTTTGTGGTGACAGTATTAAACCGTTGTTAGGTACCATGCGGATAAGATGGTGGAATTGACGCTGTATATCACTTAGATCATTAAAAATATCAGCATGGTCAAATTCCATGTTGTTTATCACTAATGTATTCGGTCGATAATGAACGAACTTAGAACGTTTATCGAAAAATGCCGTGTCGTATTCATCAGCTTCAATCACGAAAAAAGGGGCTGAGCCTAAACGCGCAGAACTATCAAAGTTTTGTGGTACACCACCAATTAGAAACCCCGGTTTCATACCCGCGTACTCTAATATCCAAGTTAGCATAGAACTAGTGGTGGTTTTACCATGTGTACCAGAAACCGCCAATACCCAACGGTCTTTTAATACATTTTCTAATAACCATTGTGGCCCAGAGGTATACGCTATTTTTCGGTCTAATACATATTCAACCATAGGGTTGCCACGTGTCATGGCATTACCGACAATAACTAAGTCAGGTTCATCTTCTAAATACTCTATTAAATAACCTTGTTTTAACTCAATACCTAACTGTTCGAGTTGCGTACTCATCGGAGGGTAAACATTGGCATCACAGCCCGAAACACGAAATCCCATTTGCTTTGCAATTGCCGCGATTCCACCCATAAAGGTGCCACAAATGCCTAATATATGAAGGTGCATAAAAGCCTTAATTGATCCGGATAGCAAACCTGTATATTTTTATTTTGGTAATAAAATAAATAACTGCTTTTGCTATAATCGCTCTTGCACTCAGTACACAGGCAAGAACTTCGTTAAATTTATTTGGCGTTCAATATACCTTAATCGAGTAAAAATACATATTGCAAAATCAAGGATTTTTGCTCACTATCAATGCGATTAGCGTTCGCACTACAGAAGGGATTTCATGACTAAGGCAAATCTAAAAAATATTAATGTTTATCCATTAAAATCAGGCGCAGGTATCGAGTTATCGTCAAGTTGGGTTGAAGAGCTTGGTTTGACCTTCGACCGTCGATTTGTCGTTGCCAGCCCGGAAGGTGAGTTTTTTACCGCCCGTACCGAGCCAAGTTTATGCCTTATTCAAGCAAATTTAACGGCCTCAGGTTTGATACTAACGGCACCCGACATGCCAGCCTTAACCCTTGATTACCAAAAATTAACGAACAACTACACCAATGTTCGTGTTTGGAAAGACAACATTAACGCACAGCAATGCAGCTCTAATATAAATTCATGGTTCACACAATATTTGCAAAAACCGAGTCAGCTATTATTTTTTGGTAGGGATTCTCAACGCTTTGTTAAAAACCGAAAAACGCAAGTAGGTTTTGCTGACGGCTATCCGCTTTTATTAATTTCTCAGGCTTCCTTGGAGCAGCTTAACACTCAAATAAAAACCGATGAAACCACTATAGCAATGGCACAATTTAGGCCAAACATTGTTGTTAATGGTTGCGATGCCTTTGCAGAGGACTCATGGCAACACATTCGTATAGGCGAAGTAGAATTTGAAATCACTAAACCTTGTACACGCTGCATTTTCACAACTATTGATCCCCTCACTGGTGAAAAGCATCGCCAACAAGAACCATTAAAAACCTTAAAAAGTTATCGCCAACTCGAAAATGGTGACGTTATTTTCGGACAAAACTTGGTGCCGTTGAATCAAGGACAAATTAAGCAAGGTGACAGTATTGAAGTTTTGAAAACACAATCCCCGCCAGTACTTAAAGAGCCGTTTACCACCAGCAATCAAACAAAGACTGCTGAAAACAACGAACAGACTACGTCAGCAATTCCAAAAACTAAAACGCCTAGCATTTATTTTAATAGTTTCAATAAAACCGTTAAAGGCAATAATCAGCAAAGTTTATTAGAACAAGGTGAAGATGCGGGCCTGCTGTTACCTTATTCTTGTCGTGCAGGTATGTGTGGCCGATGTAAAGTACAGTTAATCTCAGGTGAGGTTAGCCAACATTGCCAAGATGGTTTATCTGATGATGAACAAAACCAAGGCTATATTTTGAGCTGCAGCAGCACACCATTAACCGACGTAGTAATTGAACATCCAGCAAGAAAACGCCGAGCCGACAGTCAAAATTAAGTGATTAATTAGGAAAACCATGAAGTTAAATTGTGATTTAGGTGAGTTTAAAGAAAATAATGACGCAGAGATAATGCCGTATATTGATATGGCCAATATCGCCTGCGGCTTTCACGGTTCAGACCCCTTAACGATTAAGAAAACTATTCAGTTAGCCGCCAAACATAATGTCATAATAGGTGCGCACCCTAGTTACCCTGATATTGAGAACTTTGGCCGTCAATCAATGACACTCGCTGATGACGAGTTAATTGCGATAATTCAATATCAAATAGGGGCGTTACAATCGTTATGCCATGCTGAGAACACCCACGTTACCTACGTAAAGCCTCACGGTGCCCTTTATAACGATATGATGAAAGATGAGCAGATATTTACCCTTATTTGTCGCGCTATTTCACAACTTAATAGAAACAGTAGCCAACCTCTTACATTAATGATCCAAGCACTGAAAAACACCACAGCATTTGAGCAAATAGCTAAAGCACATACCATTGAACTTTTATTTGAAGCGTTCGCTGATCGTGCCTATCAAGATAATGGTTTACTAGTACCGCGAAGTGAAGCTGGTGCTGTGCTTAGCAATAACGAAGCAGTAATTCAGCGCTGTAAATCTCTCATCAATAAGCAGCCGCTATTAAGTATTAACCAAAAACCTATTGAGTTTCATCTTGATGCGTTATGTGTTCATGGCGATACGCCCAATGCTTTAGCTATGCTAAAAGCTTTACGTGCCACCTTAAATGCTTGATACGGCTATTGACACTATGGCAAATATAGAAAGCAAGTTATCACAACTTCCCTTCAGCATCGAAATAGTTGCAGAAAATGCACTGCTGTTAAATTGGCCACAAGAAATTGCTATTGCTCAACATAACCAAATTATTGCGTTGCAAATCTTGCTTAATAAACAGCTCCCAAACTTGATTATTGATGCTATTGCCAGTTATCACAGCTTAATGATTTATTACGACTTCAACATTGTTAACACTGAGCAAATTATTAGGCAAATCGTTGAATTATTTTCTACCAACACTCAACACGGTAATTTAGAAAATAAGCAAAATTCAACAGATATTATTGAAATTCCCGTTTACTATGATCATGAGCACATATGGGATTTATACTCTGTTGCCAAGCAATGCCAAATGACTGCTAACGAAGTTATCAAACTACATAGCTCCACAACTTATCGCAGCTATGCTTTAGGCTTTACGCCAGGGTTTTGTTATTTAGCCAGCTTGCCAAAAGCATTACAGTTGGCAAGAAAATCATCTCCTCGCACTAAAGTGCCAAAAGGTGCCGTAGCGATTGCCGAGCAACAAACAGCTATTTATCCTAATGAAAGCCCTGGTGGTTGGCATATTATCGGGCAAACCCCACTACCTATGTACCAAGCCTTGTCTAACAAATTCACGCCAACAATCGCTATCGGACAAAGCGTGCGCTTCAATGCTATATCTAAAGCAGAGTTTTTGGCTTTTAATGAAGGCAAAACACAATGACGACAAACTACCTCGAGGTTGTTGCGATAAATAGCCATGCCAGTATTCAAGATTTAGGACGAGTTCATAGTCAACATTTAGGCTTCAGTGCCAGTGGTGCGGCCGACGAATATGCTTTTCTATCAGCAAACAAGCTTATTGCTGAACATCGACACTCATTAAACCCAAAAAAGTCACAACTCAATTGCGCCGCTATTGAAATAACCTTAGGGCAAATTAGCTTTCAAGCCCACGGCGATTGCTTAATAGCGATCACAGGGGCTGACTGCCAAGCTAAAATCAACAACCTGGCAGTAAGCAATTGGCAATGCTTGCAACTTAACGCGGGTGATATTATTGAATTTACCATGCCAAAAGCGGGCTTACATAGTTATTTAGCGATTGCTGGTGGGGTTCAGTTACAAGAGAATCAACAACCATGGTTAGGCAGTTTTTCACAAACGACAAATGAAGTAGCGTTAGGCTTTTCTGGCAAGCCATTAACAAAAGCAAGTAAAGTTTATTTCAAGCCAGCCGCGTTCATAACTTCAGAATTAACTAACGCTGCAACATCGGTTATTCCAAACTCACAGATGAGTAAGCCAATACCGCAGCAATTTTACGCTACACAAACATTAACCCTACGTTTTATTGCTAGCCCCTTGTTTTTAAAAATGACGGCAGCCATGCAAAAGCAATGGTTATCAAGCAGCTATAGTATTTCAGCCGATAGTAACCGTATGGGCTACCGTCTACATTTACAAAATCCCGATAATACTTCAACTAACAAGCCAATTCTTTCCGGTGTTCTACGCGCAAGTTGCCGCCTATCAAAGCCAGTTTGCTATGGCATGATCCAGCTGCCTGCTAATGAAGAGCCAATAATTCTAATGAAAGAACGACAAACCATGGGCGGCTACCCTGTATTAGGTACTGTAATGACAACTGACTTATTTCGTTTAAGTCAAATGCGCCCCGGAGCCAAAGTAAACTTTAGTATCATTAACGTCCAACAAGCACAGCAGCAGTTACGAGCTTTTTATCAAAGGTTTTCATAAACTCTTTTCACCTCCATTGAGAAGAATTGGTCTATTGAACAGCCAATAATCAACTTAATATTCACACAATTCACCAAGTTTACTTTGTAAGCTTTACGGTTAGTTCCTCAAAAAAGCACCTATTTATTGTTCCAGATCAGATTTGCGACGTTATTCAGCGTTTTTTCGCTTTTTATCGTTCTCATTCGACCAGAGTAGTGCTAATTTTAGCGCATTGAAAAGTTACTCGTTTTTTGAGCAATTAAAACTTACTGCATTCGAGACATAATTTATTAGGAATAGGGTAAGTAAAAAGCAAAAATGAGATATAACGATTTGTAATTAAATTAAATTTTGTTTGTTTTGACAAATAACAATGATTAAAAAAATGCCTTAAACAAGCTGGAATTTTGACTAACTTATTACTACGGTTGATTAAAAAATAAACTCTCTCAAGTTTAAACATTAAGGTTTGATATTATGAAAACTAACATAAAATACACTTCTCTAGCTTTACTCTCAGCATCAATTTTAGCTGCTCCATTAGCATTCGCTGAAGAAACATCAGTAGCTTCAGGCGTTAAAAAAGCACTTTCTGACAGCAAAGTAAAACTTAGCTTCCGCGCTCGTTATGAAGGCGTAGACCAGGACGGTATCGACGACACTGCTAGCGCATTAACATTAAAAAGTCGTATTACAGTAAACACTGGTAGTTTTGAAGGCTTCTCAGCTGGTTTAGAAGTTGACAACGTGACTGATATTATCGACAACTACAACAGCACCACTAACGGTGAAACAGACTACCCAGTAGTCGCTGACCCAACAGGTACTGATGTAAACCAGTTTTTCTTAAAGTACAGCACAGATAACTTCTCAGCTACTGCGGGCCGTCAACGTATTTTGCACAACAATCAACGCTTTGTTGGCGGTGTAGGTTGGAGACAAAACGAGCAAACTTACGATGGTTACCGTTTCCAAGTAACCCCAGCAAAAGGTTTCTCTGTTGACTACAGCTACGTTTACAACGTAAACCGTATTTTTGGCCCAGACAGCCCTAAAGCGGATTTACACGGACAATTCCACTTATTAAACACTGGTTACAAAATTAATAAAGATCACAAGATCAATGCTTATGCATACTTACTTGATTTTGATACTGCAGCTGGCTTATCTACCGATACATACGGTATGAGCTACAACGGTAAATTTGGTCCAGTTATGGTGAACGCAGCTTACGCAACACAAAGTGAAGCTGGTGATAACACTAATGATTTCAGTGCTGACTACTACAATGTTGAGTTAGGTACAAAAGTTAGCTCAGTAACCTTATTAGCGGGTATTGAATCTTTAGGTAGCGATAATGGTGTGGGTTTCTCAACTCCTTTGGCTACTTTACATAAATTCCAAGGTTTTGCTGACAAATTCTTAGGCACACCAAGTGAAGGCGTTGAAGACATCTACTTTACTGCTAAAACTAAAGTAAATGGAATTAAACTTTCTGCTACGTACCACGACTTATCTTCAGACGTTGACGGTATTGATTATGGTTCAGAAATTGACGTTGCTGCAGCTTATGCGTTTAACAAAAACTATAGTGTATTAGTTAAACTTGCTAGTTACAGCGCTGATGACCACGGTACTGACACTGACAAACTTTGGGTACAAGTTGCCGCTAAATTCTAAATAGAGCGCAAGCTAAAAAGTTATCAGCAATAAATATTAAAGGGCTTAAACTAACGTTTAAGCCCTTTTTTATATACTGGACGTATAAGAGCGTATATGTACAGAGTGTACTGTATGCCACGATTACATGGATAAGAAATAGTAGCGATACCTGTTAATTTTCAACCTCAAGTTTGTTAAGACTAAGTCTAGGGGTAGAATGGCTATAAATAAAAGATTAGAATAGCGCCCGCTTTTTCAATCTAGCTTAGCGCAGGTACTTTTTTGTTATTAATGATCGACAACTATGACTCTTTTACCTTTAACTTAGTGCATTATTTTCAAGCACTCGGGCAAGAAGTTATGGTTGTTAGAAATGATGAGATTACCTTAGAAAATATCGCCGAACTTGCGCCGAAAATTATTGTTATCTCTCCTGGGCCATGTGATCCTGATGCTGCTGGTATTTCCTTGGCAATTATTGACAGGTTTAAAGGTATAACTCCTATTTTAGGGGTTTGTCTTGGTCATCAATGCATTGCACAACATTTTGGCGCCGACGTTATTAAAGCCGATAAAGTAATGCACGGTAAAACGAGCGCTATTAGCCACAACGGCCAAGGATTATTCGCCTCACTGCCGCAACCTTTAACCGTTACTCGCTATCATTCATTAGTGGTTGATAAACAAACACTACCTGATGAACTTGAAGTAACCGCTTGGTTAGGCAACGAGCAACAACTAGAGATTATGGCGCTACAACATAAAACCTTAGCCATTGCCAGTGTGCAATTTCATCCAGAGTCAGTACTAACTGAACAAGGCCATCAATTGTTGCAAAATTTTATTGATCAATACTGCAATCAAATAGATGATAATATTAATGAAACAAGCTAACTAGTCGATAACCTAATTAGTCATTATACAATAGCAAACCTATAATTAAGTTCTGATGCAAATATTTGAAGATAATAAACTCGTTGCTCCAATTTACAGTCGCGCTATAAGCCTAGCGATTAGTAAAGACTTTGCCCAACTAAAAAACGGCAAAGTGCGAGTTGCTAAGCATCAAGACAGCGAACAACTCAACCGTCGCCGCGAATTATTGGCAGTTGAAGAAGAAGCTAAAAAAAATAAAATCATCCAAGAACATGGCCAAGAACACTTTAAAGCACAAGTGATGAGCAAGTTCTTCAGCCAAGTTTCAACGCAAGTTAATAAAGAATTTGATAACAAAGAACATCTTTACAGCAATATATTAAAAATAGAAGACGCCGCACCTTCTATCATGGAGATACTGGCAGTTAAAGCCGCCTCCATTAACCGCATTACTCCGCTTGCTAAAGCATTACCTTGGCTATGTACAGAATTAATAAATTTAGTTAATAAGCCGCAATATCGGAAGCGTTCAGACATCCAAGTTACTGAACCAAATCTCGCATTAAGTTATGTTGGCCTTGATAACCTTAAGCTTGTGATGCCAACATTTATGCTTAAACATTGGCTACCAATTAGCACTGCACCATATCCGCTAATGAAAAGAAAGCTGTGGAATGATAGCTTATCAATCGCCTTGGCGTCGCAACGTTTAGCGAAAGAGCAAGGGCTAGATGAATTTACTGCATTTACTGCTGGCATGTTGAGTAACCTAGGTTTACTTGCTGTTACTCGTGGTTTTTTAAACACTTATAATGAGTTATATAATGAAGAACTGCGTAGCGCATATGAAAATAAAGATAAAAGGCTGCATGACGTACTCGTTGAACTTGATGTTTCACCTGACTTACTGCTTGAGCAACTTATGCAACGAAGCAGCAAAGTAGCGGCCGACATGGTTGAACTCATGCGCTTTGATCGTTTACAAATCACTGAAGCCCTATTTGACCTAGCCTATGCTATTAATATTAACCATATGTGCCCTATCGCAAAGTTAGTCACAAAAGCCAAGGCTTATATTGCTTTTAGAAGTTTAGCGAAAGAAGATTTAATTACTTCCGAGGAAGCGAAAATATTGCTTACCGCCGGGCAACTAAGCACTAATGATATAGCTTTATTGAAGAAAAGCGATATTGACCATATTAAATTAAATTTTAATTAAAATTATTTTTGATTAATTATGAAACTTAAACTCGATTAGAGATCTTGCCAGCCGACATAAGGCGCTAGTTACCGACTTCAGCTTAGTAAAAACCGACCAAACATAGTTATGCACTAATATTGAATAAAAACGGCTAAGCCTTTATTTTATAAGGGGTACAGCGCCACGAAGCAAGACAATGCTGCTTTTTTCTGTCATAATCCCTGTCTATTTTTTGATTAGTGCTACCTTTTAAGCGGTAATACTGATTAATTCATTTAATTTTGTTCACTATGTTTGTTCAAAATTAATATACATATATTGATTACAATATCCTAATTATGAGAGGAGTTTACAATGTCTAACCACTTCCCGGTAAATCGTGAATTATTTGATGAT
>OJBI01000019.1_pt1 | contig 113573 bp, 114 predicted proteins | sample 1590541 | NCBI WGS metagenome assembly OJBI01 (sample SAMN05416871, study PRJEB24817) | seawater metagenome | isolation source: Sea water | place: Canada:Atlantic | collected 2013-11 | reverse complement strand
TTAGCGACGAAGGAGCAAAAGCCAACTGTTTTTTGTCCTTTTAAACGACTTGTTAGTATCTCGAATACGAGCTTTGCTTTGTCTCTTTAAAATTAAATATGACCCACAACATTGCAGAGAGTGAATAACATACGTTAGGTATTAAAGCTTTATCTATTGGTAAAGATGTCTTTGTCAAAGCAAAGTAATTTAAATATGAGATTTGAAATAGTGTGAAAACACCAACAAGAAGTAAAATTCTTACCGCAAAATCATTATCAGATGACATCGCATTTATTGTCACATGAGCTACCAATACCCCAATAATAATTGGAATTATAGTTCCAATTGTTATTACTTTTAATAAACTGGCATCTGTTACAGCCAAAAACATTAAATCAGCAAATGTGATGTTAAATGCTTTACTGGCTAAGAAAATTAGCATCCCTGCAGCTATTGAAGTTGATCTTACAAACTGTTCTGCACCGCTTGATTGAGAAACAATTTTAAAAGCTACAAACACTTGTGAAATAATCGCAAAGATTATTAACAACTGCTGTAAAACAGCCCAAAAATTCCATTCATCCATACTTTATTAATTCTCCTGAGATACTAACAGCTTATTAGTAGGAATTAAGTACACTTTCTACGAGTTACCTAAAATTCACTACGTTAAAATATGTACTTACGCTATTTCTTTTATTTCCAATAATCAACAACTAATCATAAAAATTAAGTATAACTTGCGTGAAAGTAGGAAAAATGCACACTTTCTTTTGCAGAAAGGGGGAGACAGGTCCTTCTGTATATAAACACAGTATCATTTATAAAATAAAAGTTTTTATTTCTTTGCGAATGCTTATCCACACATCAAAGAAAAGCTGAGTACGTTTGAAGACTACTTAAAGTGCTACGCCCCCTTAGTTATTGCACTAGAAAGCAAAAAGTCCGTCGCTTTCGTAACAGGCTTTTCTTAATATGGCGGTGAGATAGAGGTTTGAACTCTACCAATAGATGCTGCGCTACAAACCTAGTTGTTTTTAAACATACAGAAAGCAAAAAGCCCGTTACTTTCGTAACGGGCTTTTCTTAATATGGCGGTGAGATAGAGATTTGAACTCTAGAAGGGCTACAAACCCTTGCCGGTTTTCAAGACCGGTGCTTTCGACCACTCAGCCATCTCACCTGAAGTTAAAAAGCATTGCTGCTTCAGAACGAGGCGAATATTAAATACTGTTCGTCAGTTTGTAAAGTGCTAATTTCGCATATTTAGCATTTTATTTCATTTTTTTGACTAACTGCTGAATTATCCGTCAAATATTGATTTTTTGATAACCGTCCTGTGTTTTTACAAGAAAAAAATAAACATTCAAAGTGTCTACAATTTGAAACAATGTTCGGTGGTAACAAATATCAATCAACTGATATAGTGTAAGATTACAATTTTCAAGGAAGTTTTGTGCCTAAATCTAGTCAATCAGTCGCCGATCGTACCCTATTCAGCCTAACTTGGCCGATATTTATCGATTTATTTTTCATTTTTATGATCAATGTAACTGATGCTTGGTTTTTAAGTCGAATTTCAGATTCCGCAGCTGCATCTGTTGGCGCTATTATGCCAATACTTGGCATTGCTTTTGCGCTATATAGTACTTTGCATCAAGGTGGTAGCAGTGTTGCGTCTCAAAGAATTGGTGCTGGCGATGGAAGTAAACTAGCAACTACTTATGGTGTGCTTTTTGTCATTTTACTCTTTGGCGGCATAGTATTAACCTTGCTAATGGTGCTATTTGCTCCGCTGTTTAGCCAATGGATGGGGCTAAATGGTGAAATGGCATCAATGGCGAACATTTATCTTACTACCATAGGCATGGGTACTTGGATACTCGCCATTCGTTTCGCCGCCGCTGCTGTATTAACCTCACAAGGAAAAACTAACTGGAATATGTGGTCAACGCTAGTAATGACCATAGTCAACATTTTATTCAACTACTTATTAATTGACGGTAAGTTTGGTTTTCCTGCTCTTGGCTTACAGGGTGTCGCCTATGCGTCGGTTACCGCTTGGCTTATTAGTTTATGTTTTACCTTAGTTATTATCGTTAAGCATTTAAAAATTAAAATTTCTTTGCCCAGAAGTTGGCCAACATTTAAAAGTAATAGTGCGCCAATTTTAAAAATTGCGATGCCTTCTGTTTTAGAGCCTATGTCATGGCAGTTTACGCAAATATTGATGACAGCAATGATAGTAACTATGGGGCAACTTGCGCTTGCTACTCGTATTTATAGTTTTAATTTATTGTTCACCGCGATTTTATATGGCTTTGCTATTAGCTCTGGCGTACAAATTAAAGTTGCTCATTATATTGGCGCTAAGCGCTTTAATGAAGCTCATAGCCAGCTTATGACAGGCTTAAAACTAGGTATTGTTGGCGCGATGTTTTTTGTTTTTACCTTGCTCGCCCTCTCTGATCAACTATTTGCAGTGTTTACCGAAAACACCGACATTTGGGCATTAGGTAAGCTTATTTTAATGGTAGCGATTCTTGGCGAGTTTGGCCGCAGTTTTAACCTTATTGTTGGTGCATCTTTACGGGCTTCTGGTGATGCAAAATATGTTTCAACCGTTGGCTTTATTATTATGTGGTTTATTGCCTTGCCTTTAGCCTGGTTACTTGGGTTACATTTTGCTTATGGTTTGGTAGGCATTTGGCTAGCAACTAGCGTTGATGAATGTATTCGCGGTGTTATTGCCTTAAAGCGCTGGCAAACCGGGAAATGGCGAACAAAAGGTGTTTACGCAGATGAAGTTCCAATTCATGATCCTAGCATTAACGAACGTATTGACTGCCAAGAAGCCAATGATTGCCAAGAAATATTTAACGATAATGCAGTTAAAAAGGAAAACTAATAGTACTTACTTAATAGTGGGTAGTCCTATTTTTATTGGCTGATATCTTTACTAAAAAAGCCACTAATAAACAATATATTAGTGGCTTAACACGACTTACGTTTTTAAAAGGTTAACTAGTCTGAAATACTTAACCTTTAATAGTGTAATACCCTTTCATGGTTAACGATACTGTTACAGGTTTATCGCTTTTATTTTTCCAATACCAGCCATGTACGCCTTTAAATGGCGTAGTTAATGAGCCTTTCATATTATTCGATGTAGTAATTGCAAAGCTTTCGAAATAACCAGTGGTATCACCTTCTGGCTCACCATGGAAATCAAAATAAAGCTCCACACCAGCTACTGTTTGCCATTCATATTCAAGGTGAGCATATTTGTCCATATACAATTTATATTCTAAGCCCTTACCAGCAGGAATCACTACTTCAACATTGTCGCTGCGCATTTCATCAATTTGCGTGCCGCGGTCAATCTTTAAAGCTACTGGCTTCTCTGATGCTTCTGCTATCGCCGTTAAACCAAGTGCTTTACCAATACCAGTTGGGTCAATATTATATTCTGCCGGTAAAATACAGCTAATAAGCACAACAATGGCAATAATTGCGGCAATTACACCCGCTTTAATTAAAGTTTTAGTTGAGTGCACTGGCACATTAAACTCATTCATTTTTAATTCCTAAATTTTTCTTAATATTGATTTAGCTTGCGCTAATATCTATTTTAAATTTTTACTAACAATACTTATGCGACGAAATAACCCGTTAATTGCAAACCAATTAACATAAAACCTGCGCTCATTAAGGCGGTATTAGTTAGCGTTGCAAAGCTTAAATAGCTACGATGTCTGCGCCAAAAGCTTAATATGATCAATACCATACCTAAGGCAAGAAACTGCCCTATTTCGACACCGATATTAAAAGCAATAATGTTTGTGACTAAGCCGTCTTCAGGTAACTTAAACTCTTGAATTTTTGTTGCTAAACCAAAACCATGAAATAAACCAAAAATCATCACCGCAAGCTTCGTATTTGGCTGGTATCCAAATACACGTTTAAAGCCACCTAAATTATCGAAACCTTTATAAACAACCGACAAGCCGATAATTGCATCAATTAAGTAGGCGTTAATTTGAATATCACTAAAAACGCCATAAAGTAAGGTTAAACTATGGCCAATAGTAAACAGGCTGACATAAATCACCACATCTTTACTGCGAAACAAAAAGAAAATAACACCCACTAAAAACAATAAATGATCATAGCCTGTCACCATATGTTTAGCGCCAATATAGATAAAAGGAAATATTGCTGCCCCTTGGTTAGCTTCTAAAAATTGTTTAGTTGCATCATCAACGCCATGTGCTAGTAGTGAAAACGAAGCAAATAGCCCCGTAATTACTAACAATAATCGCATTGAGTTTTTAACTATTTTATTCACTTAGTACTCCTTGGTACCGTTAACTAATAAGTTAATTTAGTGCACCACTGTATTAGCAGCGCACTGTATTTATACTTTTTTATTGAATTTATACACTAAGCTGGTCAGCAAAGGTAATATGATCAAGGTTAGTATGGTTGAAGAAACAATACCGCCAATAACTACCGTTGCTAGTGGTCTTTGAACTTCAGCTCCGGTACCTATATTTATTGCCATAGGCACAAAGCCTAAACTTGCCACCAGTGCAGTCATTAATACTGGGCGAAGTCGTTGGCTAGCCCCTTGTTTAATTGCCGTGACAACCTCCATACCATCTTTTATCAACTCTTTAATAAACGACAGCATCACTACACCGTTGAGCACCGCAATACCCGATAAAGCAATAAAGCCAATCGCCGCTGAAATAGATAACGGCATATCACGAATCACCAAAGCTAGAATCCCCCCTGTCAATGCCAGAGGAACGCCACTAAAAATGATTAAGGCATCACGAAATGAACCAAAAGCACTGTAAAGCAGGGCAAAAATTAGTAACAAGGTTAATGGCACAACAATCATCAAACGCTGCGATGCCGATTCAAGTTGCTTGAATGTGCCCCCGTACTCAGTCCAATAACCGCTAGCTAAACCTAAGTTACTTTTCATCACCAGCTTAGTTTCAGCAATAAAAGATCCTAAATCACGCCCTTCCACATTTGCAGTAACAATGACATGACGTTTACCACTTTGACGGTTTATTTGATTTGGTCCAACTTGCTGGCTGATGGTTGCTACTTCTCCTAGCGGCACGTAACTTAAATCTGGGTTCAGACTTTTTGACAGCGCTATTGGCAAATTGGCTAATGCGGATAAATCTTGGCTGACATTCTCCGACATACGCACAACTAAGTTAAAACGTCTATCGCCTTCATAAATAAGACCAGTTTTAACGCCGGCGATCGCCGCTTGTACAGCTGCTTGCACATCAGCAATAGTTAAACCTAATAATGCTAAATGATCACGATTAGGCTCAATTGACAACATAGGTAAACCCGACATTTGTTCAACACGTGCATCTTTAGCGCCAGGAATATTAGCAATTAAGGCCGCAGCATTATCGCCTGCATCTTTTAATGTTGCCAAGTCATCGCCATAAATACGCAGTGCAACATCAGCACGTACTCCCGCAATCAACTCATTAAAGCGCATTTCAATTGGTTGGGTAAACTCATACTTGTTACCAGGTATAGCTTCGACTAAATTTCGAAGTTCTTCAATAAATTGTGCCTTAGTTTTAGTTTGATCTTGCCATTGTGACATCGGCTTCATGATCAAAAATGTATCCGCTACATTTGGCGGCATAGGGTCAGTCGCCACTTCCGGTGTACCAATTTTTGAAAACACCCGTTCAACTTCATCAAGTTCACCAATAAGGATTTCAAGATTTTGCTGCATAGTGACAGATTGTTGTAAACCTGTGCCAGTAATACGTAAAGCATGTAAAGCCAGATCGCCTTCATCAAGTTGTGGTAAAAATTCAGTACCTAATTGTTTAGCCTGAAAGCCACTAAAAACAACCACCGCGCCGGCAACTAGCAAAGGTAATAATGGGCGTTTTAACGAAAAGTATAAAACGGGTTCATAGCAAGCACGTGCTTTTGCCATTAGCCAGTTCTCTTTCTCGCTAACTTTGCCTCGAACAAATAATGCAATTGCTGCAGGAACAAAGGTTACAGAAAAGATCATGGCACCAATTAAAGCAGCAACAACGGTAAAAGCCATAGGATGGAACATTTTACCTTCAACACCACTTAAGGCGAATATAGGCAAATACACCAACATGATGATCAATACACCGAAAACGGCAGGTCTAAACACTTCTTTAGTTGCCTCAAACACAACTTTAAGCCTTTCTTCTAACGATAGTAGCCTTTGTTGTTGCTGTTGTGTCATGCCCAAACGTCTCAAGGCATTTTCAACCACGATAACGGCACCATCAACAATGACACCAAAATCAATAGCACCTAAGCTCATCAGATTACCGGAAACACGATTCACCGCCATTCCTGAAATTGCAAATAACATACTTAGCGGAATAACTAAGGCAGCAATAAAGGCCGCTCTAAAATTACCTAGTAGAGCGAATAGTACAACAATAACTAATACCGCCCCTTCAAAAAGGTTTTTTTGTACCGTGGCAATAGTTTTATCGACTAATGTGGTTCGATCATATACCGCTTCAGCAACTACACCCGCAGGTAAGCTTTCATTAACTTTTTCTAAGCGTTGAGCAACGGCCTTAGCAACGATACGGCTATTCTCACCAATCAACATAAATGCCGTACCTAATACCGTTTCTTTACCTGACTGTGTTGCTGCACCTGTACGCAGTTGTTTACCATAAAAAACATCAGCAACGTCACGAATTCGAACTGGAGCATCGTCACGTTTCGCCACCACAACATTAGCAATTTCCTCTAGTGATTTTAGCTGACCAGGCGAGCGCACTAGCCATTGTTCACCATTACGTTCAATATAACCTGCACCTGTATTTCGGTTATTACGTTCAAGCGCACTAATAACTTGCGCAATAGTCACCTTAAAGGCTAATAACTTTCCCGGCACAGGGGCAACTTGATATTCACGCTCGAAGCCACCGATACTATTAATTTCGGTAACACCGGGCACTTGCACAAGTTGTGGGCGAATGATCCAATCCTGAATCGTTCTTAAATCTTCTGCGCTATATGCACTACCATCCACTTTAGTTGCACCTTCTGTTGCTCTAATCGCATAACTAAAAACTTCACCTAGGCCACTGGCTATTGGGCCTAGTGTTGGCTCAGCACCTTGTGGTAATGATGAACGTATACCTTGTAAACGTTCGGAGATTTGTTGTCGCGCCCAATAAATATCAGTGCCTTCTACAAATATAACAGTAACTTGCGACAACCCATATTTACTCACCGAACGGGTATAATCTAAATCAGGTATTCCCGCCATAGCATTTTCAACAACGTAGGTCACACGCTGTTCAGATTCTAATGGCGAATAACCATCAACTTGGGTGTTTATTTGTACTTGAATATTGGTTATGTCAGGCACGGCATCAATAGGAAGTTTTAAAAGGTTATTAACGCCAAATGCTGCTATCAATAATGTAAACGCTATAATCAGCCAGCGCCGCTCTAAAGAGAACTTAATAATACTATTCATATAATTAGCCCCTAATGATCATGCTTAGCAGCGTCTTTTAGAACATCTGCTTTCATTAAATAGCTATTTTGAGTTACATATTCTGTGTCAGCCGCAATGCCACCTAACACTTCTACATATTGGCCATCACTCTCACCCAACTCTACCATTCGAACTTCAAAGGTATTGCCGAACTTTGCGAACACAACAGGCATATCACGAAACGTTTGCAAAGCACTGACACGAACTGCCATTGCTGCATCTAACCTTTTCGTTTCGATATTTGCTTTTATGTGCATTCCAGGACGCCAATGTCCTTCGGTGTTATCAAGCACCGCTCGGGCTCTTGCAATATGACCACCTGTCATTTTAGGGGCAATATAGCTAATGGTGCTCTTCGCCCGTTCACCACCATGATTATCACTTACTGTTACTGGTAAACCTAATGAGAGTTTTTCTATATTTTGAGGGAATGCTGATAAATCTATCCATACCGACGAAAGATCAGTTACTTGCACTATGGCAGAGCCTTGGGTGTTATCTCCAACATTTAAAAACTGCTCAGTTATTTCACCAGCGCTAACACTATAAACTTTATAGTCTTGCAACGTATCGCTATTGGTTACTACCGCAACTAATTGCCCTGCTTTTACGGTGTCACCAAGGCTGACTTTAATTGCTTTGATAATACCAGGGTATGGTGCATTAACATTTGCAACTTTATTGGTGATCGGAGATACAATGCCAAATAAGGTATCATTAAAATGCAATGTTTGTGGTTTTACTTCTTCAGTTTCTACTTGTGATAGCGCTAATAAACGATCGCTAATAACAGTTCGGCCTTCAAAGTTATCATATTGCCAATTCAGCTTTTCACCTTGAATATTAGCTTCAACTTCGACAGTAAAAGAGTGAGGCTCAACAACTGTTTGCTGACTCACCAAGTAATCTTGCTCTGGGGCAAAGCTTAATTTGTCTTGCTTACCTCCTAAACGAGACAAGGTAATATTTAAATCAGCGGCACTAGGGTTTAGCAATTCATTTTTTTGATAAACAAATACCCGCATCTCTGGTGGTATACCTTGCTCAACAACCGTGATTTCAACACTGTATTCACCCTGTTGCATTAATTTACCGCCATGTGGTCCTTTTAGTTCAGATTCTTCATGGTGCTGCTCGGCATAACTAGTGCCGATAATTAGAGAAAGAAATAAGATCGTAATTGAGAATATTTTATTAATTTTACTTTGCTTGAGAACAAACATTAGTTTTGCTCCTGAATAGTTTTCGAGGTGAAATTACTGGCATGATTTGAATTATTACTATTTGTAGTGTGCTGGGTCATCGACTGACCCGTGATTCGCTCTAACTCTAATAGCTGCATGACAACTTCAAACTTGTTATTGATAAGTTCTAATTGAACTTCAAATAATTCATTTTGCGCATCAAGTAATTGCAGTACATTAACTTTGCCTGCATTGTAAGCCTGTGCTGTTTCTTGCATTAATTGCTGTGCCAGTGGCAAGTTATTACGACTAAGCGACTGTAATAACTCATGTGTTGTTTTTAACCGTTGCTGTATTGCTAACAAGGTTAAACGAATTTGGCTTCGCGCTAATTTCTGTTGCTGTAATAGCTTATTTTCCCGCTGTTTCGCCGCTAAAATATTGCCTTGGTTACTGTTGGTTAATGCCAACGGCATAGAGAAAGTCAACATAAAAGCACTATCGTCGAACTCTTCATAACGACGCACACCAAGTCCGACTGATATATCAACTTCACCTTTGGCAATTTCAGCACGGGTCTTCGCTTTCAATATTTGCTCGACATTTAGCAATTGCATAAATTCAGGCGAAGATTCAATAGCATTTAATACCTTTTCAGTCTTAGGCAATGGTGTATTCAGCGATAAACGCCCTTCAACAACTTCAAATTTTGCTTGCTCTGACCACATCATAGCAAGCTCTTGTTTTTTAATGTTTAAACCTGAAATAGTAGACTGTAAATCACGACGAGTTTTGGTAACGCGTAACAAAACACGACTGACATCGGCTTGGGTAACATTGCCAGCTTGCGCCCTTTGTTTAATATTATTGAGTGCGGTGAGCTCTATATTGAGTTTTTCGTCTAACCAGCGCTTTATCGCTTGTAAATGTAATACACGATAATAGCGTGCTGTTGTTTCTGACAACACTTCCATGCGCTGCAATTCATATTCACTTAGCTGCTGGCGTTGCTTAGCGTGAACTAACTCAATGCGGCGTTGACGCTTACCAGCCATTTCTATTACTTGGCTTAAGGCAAAGGTTGTTTGTGCGCGATTAATGCCACTGACTTGGCCACTACCAAATATATTCTCAACGGTCACTTCTAATGTTGGATTAGGGCTTAAATTTGCCTGTATTTCGAGCGCTTCAGTAATGCGTTGCTCAAACGAAAATAATTGTAAACGGTTATTTTTTAATAACGCCTGTTGTAAGGTCCATTCTAGAGAAATGTTCTCCGGAGTGGCGGCGGTTAAAATAGCTTTTGATGATGCTGGATTCACTGTTTGCGCCAAGCTGACTGAGCTCAAGCTTGCAAACAAGCAAAAACCGACGGCTGACATCACAGCCTGTTGATATTTTTTCACGGTATAACTCCACTATCCAATAGCAAAACTATTGAATTGATTAATAAGATTTATTGATCAGTGTTGGACGTTAGATACTCGGAGGTGGTATTGGTGGTGCGTAATTATAATCTGGGTAGTTAATGTGTTTATTGGTGATTATATCCGAAATAACTATGTTTGATATCAGATTATTATCAACCGGAGGAAAACAAGACAAGTGAGAGTGATTAGCATGTTCGTGTTCAGTATCTTCTTCACTTGCGCCTGCGACATCGTCACTAGCATTTTGAAAATTATTACTTTGCTGTTCACTATGGTAGTGAGCATGGGCTATTTTTTCACCTAAGGGATGTTCGCCACTTGGAAAATGTACGGAGGCATTGACACAAGTCGCAAAAATTTGGCATACAAACATCACTAACATGGTTGTTAGTGTAAACTTCGAGCGCACTTTGCTATTCGCTGTGCTAGGTAAAGTTGTTGTATTTGTCAAAATAAAACCAATTAAATGCGATGGATAGCGATAAATATAACTCAACAGAAATAATACAAGATGCTGAGCCCCGTTATTTAACCAAAGTCATTAGTCTTTGTCTATCAATTAACTAGGATTTAATTGCGTAATTACAAAAAGTTACAAACATGAAACCTGTAATCGCTAATGATTTTGTCTATACCGAATGCAAGAAATGTTTGATAATATTGCGTTATTAACTACCCAAAGTACTAATTTATGAGCAATACCTTACAAATAATAACATTGGCGGATCTCGCAATAGCCTTTGTTCCCGTTATTATTGCCGTTGCTTTTCTATACTTTTGGTCGTTAGAGGTTAAGCAAGCTGGTTATGCACTTGCACGCATGCTAGTTCAGTTATTATTAATAGGTTATGTGCTTAGCTATATTTTCTTTTCAGACAGCCCTTGGTTAATCACAGGCATCCTGTTGACGATGATCAGTATTTCATGCTGGATTGCGCTGCGCACACTCAGCCAATACCGTCGTTTGCTATTTAAATATGGCTTTATGGCAATATTTTTGGGCGGTGGCTTTACTTTATTACTTATTAGCCAAGGTGCTTTGTCGATAACACCTTGGTACCAACCACAAGTCATTATTCCATTAGCAGGTATGATTTTTGCCAATGCCATGAACAGTATTAGTCTTTGCGCTGAACGCTTATTCTCAGAAATCAACAACAAAACCGCATATAAGTTAGCTCGTAAACAGGCCTTAAATGCCGCTACAATCCCCGTGATTAACTCTTTGTTTGCCGTAGGTTTAGTATCATTACCCGGCATGATGACCGGACAAATATTATCTGGCGTATCTCCACTGATTGCTGCCCGTTATCAAATAATCGTTATGTGTATGATTTTCGCATCAGCAATACTCTCTGCGGCTATGTTTTTATTGTTATCACAGCGCAGCATAAAAAATATCATTATCAACCAGCAGTAGCCCATAAATTAACACAATAATTTATAAGCCACGTTGCCATTCTTGTCGTAAAGATATTTGTTGTGGTCGAGTGATGGCGGTATTCACTTTGTCTAGCAATTGCTGCTTATCCTTACCTGAATAAGTTAACCTATAAGCAACACTACCCGTATTTTTATATAAATTTACTCAAAACCCAATTGTAAATAATTATCATTTGCAATAATGTAATGTTTAACAACTTTTAAATATCGTTTCAGTTTACTATGCAAACTTCACACTTTTCATACCGTGCTATACCTATAAAATAACTAGAGCAAAAAATTCGTTCAGGTATAGAACCCGACAATTTAATGTTGATTAAATTATGGCTAAGTCTTGGTCAAAGCGATGATTTACCAACAATAAACTTACGTGAGCGATATACAGCACAATTTTACTTGTTGTTGGAAACTGTATTAGACGATTTAGTCCCAATACATTGGCGACGCACATGCTTAGACAACATTTATCTTCCTTTAAGTTCACTTAAAAAAGTGGCAAGTGATGATAAATCTGAACAGCATCTACAGCACCTTTTTCATGAACTAGCAGTTTCTACACGTTATGTAGAAAAAAGCTTATCATCTTAATAACTATGGAGTAACAATGGATCAATATCGTATTGAGAAAGACAGTATGGGCGAATTACGAGTTCCTCAAAACGCACTTTATGCGGCGCAAACACAACGTGCAATTAATAACTTCCCCATAAGTGGTCAGAAAATGCCAAAGGCTTTTGTGAAAGCACTATTGCTGGCAAAATATTCAGCAGCAAAAGCAAACAGTGAGTTAGCACAGATTTCAACATCAATGGGGAATGCTATTTGCCAAGCAATTGATACCTTATTAAATGACGACTTTATGCCGCACTTCCCTGTTGATGTATTTCAAACTGGCTCAGGCACCAGTTCAAATATGAATGCCAATGAAGTACTCGCTACTCTAGCGACAGAAAATTTGGGTGAAAAAGTTAGCGCTAATGACCATATTAATTATGGTCAAAGTAGTAATGATATTATTCCAACCACTATTCACATTAGTGCCGCAATAGAAGTAAATAATAAACTGTTACCCGCACTTAGGTACTTAAGGGACGCCATTAATAATAAAGCTGAAGAAGTCAGCCACTTTATAAAAACAGGTCGCACTCATTTAATGGATGCCATGCCAATAAGCATGGCACAATCACTTCATGCATGGGCAGATCAATTACAGCAAAACATTAACTTTATTGAAGGTGTTTTACCAAGCTTAAAAACCTTAGCACAAGGGGGTACAGCAGTAGGAACCGGTATCAATGCACACCCAGAATTTTCGTCAGCTTTTAGTAAAGCATTATCTAAGAAAACAGCTATCGATTTTGACCCTGCCAATAACTTTTTTACTCATATTAGCTCGCAAGATATTGCTGTCACACTATCAGGACAACTAAAATCAACAGCGGTAACTATAATGAAAATAGCGAATGATTTACGTTGGATGAACTCCGGGCCATTAGCAGGGTTAGGTGAAATAGCATTAGAAGCATTACAACCGGGCTCCTCTATCATGCCAGGCAAAGTAAACCCTGTAATTCCAGAAGCGGCAACTATGGTATCGGCGCAAGTAATTGGCAATGATTCAACGATAACCATAGCTGGCCAATCTGGCAATTTTGAACTGAATGTTATGTTGCCACTTGTAGCAAAAAACTTATTAGAAAGTATCGAATTACTTAGCAATATTAGTCACTTAATAGCTGACAAAGCGATTACCACATTTACCGTAAATGAAAACAAGCTTTCAGAAACACTGGCGCGAAACCCTATTTTAGTTACCGCTTTAAATCCTATTATTGGCTATTTAAAAGCAGCCGAAATAGCTAAAATAGCCTACAAAGAAGGAAGAGCCATCGTAGATGTTGCCACCGAGAACACAGAACTTAGTCGTGAAGAATTAACCATACTGCTAGATCCCGCTAATTTAATAAAAGGCGGAGTTCAAGGTTAACTGTTTAACCATTTTTTATTGCTTTATCTGCATTTCCATCCTGAGATATGTAACATATTTCAGGATGGAACAACTATTAAAATAAACCGACTTGAAAACATCAAATAATTATAAATACTCTATTTTCAATTAAGCTCTACATAACAACCGTATTGCTAGTTATTTACACATGCTTTTAGCTAAAATTAGCTGCGTTGCAGCTAAGTACTTATCTCCAGAGCCTTTAATGACTTTTTGGTCTAAATGCTCTGATGCTTTATGTACTTTCTCAAGATCTACCGCAATAGTTTCGAGGTTTTTTTGCAGTTTAATAACCGCATTTTCGAGTGTATAGGTTAGTTCGTGAACTTTAACCATATCTTCAGGCGATAATTCTTTCTTGTTAACTATCGCTTGTAGCTTTTGATTATACGCCGATAAATTGCAAAGAGCCGCGCTCGTCGTTGGCGCTTTTAACGATGGAAAGTGGCTATATTTTTCGTCGGCGTGCGCAACACTAGTTGTAAAACAAATAAGGCCAGCGATTGTTAATAAATGTTTTTTCATCTTAGTTCCTATAGGTATTTTCTGTAGCAATGCCAACCTAAAATAAACTTGGTTGGCATCAATTCAAGTTATGTTAATTACATTTTTTTATTGTTTTGAAGACGGTATAAAAGCAAGGTTAATATCGTGCCCAGCACACTCACTAAGCCAATAAAAACAAACACGCCTCGCAAGGTGCCGTATTCAAAACTAAGTACGATACAAGCCATCACAAACAAAATAAGTGACGATATTTTCTTCAACAAATTTTGCGTAAGCACGCCGTTATCTTGCATTACGTAAACGGCAATTAAAGACAGAACAATGGCAGTAATGATCATTTACGCGCCCTCCTGTGCAATCGTACCCGTAATATTGGTCGTTGTAGGATCTAGCTTGGCCTGCTTTAATTTTCCGAATTGCTTTAATACCTTAAATAAATAAAGCCCCATAGCAAAACAGGCTACATCGATACCTAAACTAACTTGCTGACCATAAGCAAAGTTTCTCATCATTTCTCTACCAGAAATAACAAGGTCAATCGGTAAGATCGCTATTAAAATAACAGCGGTAAGCACAGTTAACAGCTTGGCAAAGTGTTTTTCACATCTGGCAATAAACGCCCATAATGTAATGAACAACCAACTGCCAAAGAAAGGCCACCAAATCGCAGGGCCAACATTATCAACAACTAATATATATTTGAGGAAAACATTGGCAGGAAAAAGTAAGAATGTCGCCACAACAATTCCGCCACAGCCGCCAACAATTAAACGGTTAAATCGTTGGTAAGTTTTCATACTGTATTTAGGGTTAGCTGCATTTACACCGCGCTCTAACCACAGCATTAAACCGGTTAATGGCAGCAATGCCGTACCTAAGCCTAAAACAGCCCAAATAACTTTGACAAAAATGCCGCCAAAATTACCAAAATGAAGTGGGAACATAACGTCTAATATAGCGCCAGAATAACCATCTAAGCGACCAAAGTTTCCATAGATTTCTTTAAACTCACCATCACCATGATAAACGGCAGTTTGCGAAGCCATACTGTTGCCACTGGTTACATTTAAATACATCATTGCACTTTCATCACCATAACCTTTTATCGTCATGGTACTAACTTTTGCACCATCATCAATGGTAAAGGCATGGTCAAAAGCGCTAGCTATTGACGTAGGCTGGGCAATATTTTGAATGATAGGATCAGGTACGGCAGTAAAGGTTTCAATAAGCTTGTCTTGATCACCACCAAAGCTAACAAACGCTGCTGCAGGTACTAAAACCACAATGGCTAACCCTAAAAATGCGCCCGTAAATGCGATTGATGAATTAAACAATAAGCCCCACACACCAATAGCTTTATGGCCGTCATTAAGCATTAAACTGTAACTCTTACGCGGTCTAAAAGTGAAAAGTTGCGCAAGGATTTTTCGATGAATAAATACCCCAGTCACAATAGACAACATCATTGTGAGGCCTAATATACCTGTGGTTAATAGACCAATGGGACGTCCCATATGCAAATCAGCATGGAAACCAACAATGAATTCCGACATATCGTACTGGCTGTTCGCAAACAGCTCTTCAACCAAGCCAGTTTTTTCATTAACAAGTTCGTAAGTAACGGGGTCGAATTCAAAAATTGTCGCAACCGGTGGGTTATGCTTAGGTTTTTCTCCTTCGACTAATTCAGTGTCTTTTTGAGGCTCACCATGATGAGACTCAAACATAATAAACAGACGTGTTGAAGATCGAACCGCGGGCAAGAATATCAAAACTTCTTCTTTATAATGCTCAGGTACTTTAGTCGCGTAATCGTTAACAAGTTGTTCTATTTTCACTGTATCAATTGGCGCTAAAGCACGTATTTCAGGGTTAGCCCATAGCTTAATTTCTGGACGACCAAATACAGATACTGCGCCAGTAAATGCAATAACGAACAACAATATACCGGTAATAATGCCTACCCAACTGTGCAGCGTGTAGAGCTTTTTAATTGTTTTACTTTTCATGTAACTACCCTGTCAGCGCAATATAAGAAAGAATGCCGTGGCTTAAAGACAATGTGATCATTAGTGCCCATGGCTGCCAAGCCTTTTCAGCTAAATAGCTGTAAACACACAAAACTGTCCATATAAAAGGAAACAGAAGTATTGGCACAGCAATTTGGTCTGCAGCACTAAATGGAAGATAAGTTGTCATACCGGGAATTAGCATGACACAGGTAATAAATGCCATTAGTACACCTGCAACATTGCGGCTTTTAATAGCAGTAAAAACACTTCCCCTAGTATTTTTATTTATGTCAGTCATCAAACCTACGCTCTTTTTTGATTATTATTTAGTTAATTATTTTCACGTAATAATTATTTATATTTTAAATACAACTAACACTGATTACAAATAATAACGATTAACATTTGCAATTAGAATTCATAACATAGTTAAATAAAGCCAACAAGTAAAACCAAACCACCAGCAGCGATACTCAGTAATGACGCTTTCTTCAACTGTGGCAGCTGTAAGGTGATCACCACGCCACTAATAACACTAAATGCCAAACTTAAGCCGAACATAATTGAAAATACTTTGAAAAATATACCGGCAAAACCTTTGTGAACAATCAATAGTTGCATTAAAAAGTCATGCTCTTTAATGTGAATTTCAACAACGCCTTCGTCGTCGGTGGGCTTAAATAGAACTTCTCTTTCGCGACCATACCAGTCATGCTTCCCTTCCCACAGGTAATAGTCCTCTGGTAACTCAACGAACTTGTCGCCTTGTAAATAGTCAATAACAATTTTCTTAGCAACGTCTTTATCTTCTGGCCATGCTTGCTGCAAAGGAAACAGGTACTCCACTTCAGACTTTACCTCGCCCTTTATGTCAAAAAAATAAAGCATGCCTGTGGTGATATAAACTAACGTTATCGGTAAAAAGAAACAGGCAAAATAGGCGTGTAATTTCATCCACAACATTCTTGTTTTTGCTTTCATGATGAACTCCTAAAAAATAACAAAAGCGATTTACATACAAAATGTAAATCGCTTTTCATTTATGTTTACTTATTAGAAGTTATACGAAACCGCTAACCGAATATCACGACCTGCTTCATTTATACCTGAAACCCCTACAAAACCAGGGATGCTGTTATAATCACCAACACTTGAATGGTCAATATAAGTTTCATCAAACAAGTTTTGAATGCTTAGGTTAAAGGTTAATGTTTCATTAGGTTGCCATTGCACATAAATATCGTGCACGTTGTAACCATCTTTATCAATTGTTGTAGTGGTTGGAGCCCAGCCAATATCAACCAATCTGTGGAATACTTCAATATTGTTTAAGTCTTCTACGTAGGCAAAGTTCCAGCCCATTTCAATAGTATCTGAAAATATATAGTTAACATTTAAGCCCCAAGTATCGCCGCGAACATTTGCCAAGCCTATGTATTCGTAACCTTCAACCTTATTGTCATTTAACTCAGCATCATTATTGCTATAGTTAGCAACAATTTGAACATCATCAAACCAATAACCCACTTTTAGTTCAAAGCCATCAGTTTCTAGCTGACCAACATTTTCGTAGTAGGTGCCTTTACCCAGCTGATCTAAAATGACATTATCAATATCACTTTGATAAACAGAGGCGACAATATTCCAATTTTCATCATGATAAGTTAAACCTATTTCAGTATTTTCCACTTCTTCAGCTTTTAGTTGTGGATCAACCGATAAATCTCCAGCTTCAATCGTAAAGGTGTCGCCCACTTCTTTGCCACGCATGGCTTGCGCATAACCTAGGTTTAGCTTCCAATTATCGTTGAAGTCATATTGAATACCAACATTAGGGCTTATGCCATCACTGTCAGCTTCACCATCGTATGTTACAAGGTCTAACTCATATTCATCGTAACGAACCCCGAAGCTTACTAATAGTTCATCAGTTGCTTGCCAGTGATCTTGCAAGTACACGCCACTTACAGTGCCCTTTTCTTTTGCGCCACTATCACCCGGTGCGCCAGCATTAACTTCATCTTTTCGATATTCAATACCGTAAGTCAGGTTGTGATCACCTAAACTACTTGAGTTACGAATATCAAAACCAAAAGACTTCACTTCACCTTTGTAAATGCCCCACTTGTCATAAATATTTTGCTCAGCGGTTGCCTCTGTACTGTAAATGCTCGTTTCTAAATTTATTAACGTATTCAAGGAAAGTGTATGGTTAAACACAAGCGTATCGCGTTTAACCGACAAAGGGTAAAGCGGATTCCAGCTAGACTCAGGCCAGTTAGGGCGTTGCACGAACTCACCATCTTCATCTCGGCTTTCATAACTTAAGCTCAAAGTTTGATCGTCGCCAATATTGCCGCTTAGTTTTATAAACGCTAGTTTTTGCTCAGGATCTGTGCCCGAAATTTCATTACCATCGCCATCTTCCATGTTGTCGCGATCAGTATGTACGTATGATGCCAATATCCCCCAGTCATCATTAATACGACCGTAAAGTGTGGCATTAACCTTATAACCCGCATTACTGAAATAGCCAGCTTTTAAGCTACCGCCAAAGCGTTGGTCGTCATCTAAAATATCGCTTACGTCTTTAGTTTTAAAGCGAATAGCACCACCAATAGCGCCAGCACCAGCTGTTGCTTCACCTGCACCGGCTTGCACTTCAACTTCTTTTAATAAATCAGGGTCAATTGAAAGTCGCCCGATATGATGAAATAGCGTACTTGTTTGTGGAGCGCCATCAACAGTCACGTTAAGTAAAGTGTCTTCCATGCCGCGAATATAAACTTTTTGGGCAATACCAAGTGAGCCACCAACAGAAACTGAAGGCACTAACCGAAAGATGTCAGCTAAATCATTTGCTTGATATTTTTCTAATTCATCTGGCGTAATAACGGTATTTGTTGTTTTACCAACAACCACAATAGTTTCAAACTCATCTTTATTTTCTGATGTGTTCTCTTCAGCAATTACATGTTGTCCACTGAGTGCGAGAAGTATTGCTAATGACAAAGGTTTAATACCTTTGTTAAATTGATGTGCTTTCATACGGGGCCTTTACTGTTTTTATAGAAATATGATATTGAAATTTACGAATGCGAATTATTATCATTTGTAAAACTTAATAACAGTAAATTTACAAACTTTACATTTGGCACCTACGACAAATAAGTTATATACCCAAGACACTTCAAAATGCAGGATTCAGCTGGAATTAAAAACGCATTTAGGCAAAGCATTGATCTTGAGAATGGTTACTCCCTTCTAAAGATCAATAACGAAGCATAAAGCGTTTATAAACCAGCCCTGCGGGGATGCTTGAAACTCGTATTTCGAGGTATTTTGGGTATAACCATAACTACAGTTTTGGTATGGTGATGTTCATGGCAAGCCCGCCGCCCTTTCGATTAGTGGCGGTAACTGAACCTCGAATTGCTGCAAGTTGCCTTTTAGCTAGGGCAAGGCCTAAGCCAAAACTATTCCCTGCACGTTCACGTGACTTATCAACACGGAAAAACGGTTTAAATATTGTCGTTAGTAGTGCTTCAGGCACGCCTGGTCCATTATCTAAAATGCTAATTTTATGGCACTCGTCGTTATCCTGTAAACTAACCTCAACTGACTGTTCAACAGGGGTGTAGCGCAACGCATTACGTAGAATGTTCTCAATTGCCTGCCCTGCTGCTCTATGACTAGAGTTGGCTATAATTGCGCTGTCAGGCAGTTGAGTGACAATATTTCTATCTGGAAATTCATACTTGGCGTCATCAATTAGCACATCAAGTAAATCAACTAAGTCGACTGACTCTTGCTGTAATTCTGGCTTTTCATTGTCTAACCACGCTAACGTTAGCGTGTCGTCTACTAGTCTTCTTATGTGCCTAGATTCACGCTCAATGCGTTCTATATTATCAGATTTGTGCTCTTCATTAACTGTGGTTACTGCGATATCTAGCCGGGTTAACGGTGTTCTCAATTCATGAGAAAGATCTGCAATCAGCTGCCGCTGGCTAATAATTTGTTCGCCGATACGACACGCCATATCATCAAACGTCGCCGCTAAATCTGAAAATTCATCGTTCCTGTTTCCCATCAATTGACGTGCTCTAATATCAAAATTTCCGGCACTGAAGTGCTGGGTAGCAGACTGCAATTGCAACAGTGGTTTCATAATGTAGCGATAAAGCAAATAAGCCAGTAGTGCCAATAAAATAATGGGAATAATAATTTGCATTGCTATGCGTATATAACTCCAATAAGCACCAGGTCGCATTCGATCTGGCAGTTGTATAAGAAAGCTTGCTTTAATATCAGTAAACGACACTTCCATCACAGGATTGTAATCAAGGTATAAATGTATTTTCCAATCAACACTGCGCCCAAAAGTTTGCTCGCCTTTGTATACTAGTGATAAGTCATCACCCGCTTCTTCTTGATAATCAAAACTGATAACAGCTACCCAAGTTTTCTCTTGTACTTTTAACTGGCTAATAAAGCGGTTTAAACCCTCTTTATTTTCAGCTTTATATAGCGTTTCAGCAACCCGTCCCCATTGCGTAATTTCTTGGCGATGCTCCTGCGCCAGCATGCTCATTCCTTCTTCAGTGTTTGAGGTTAATTGATTAATAAAATAAAACAAGCCAACAACACCCGTGGCAAAAATTAGGCACATTTTCCAGAAAAGCTGTCGACTCATACGAAGCAATACCCTTTACCGTGGCTGGTTTTTAGTCGCTCGCCTAAACCATTTGCCGCATTAAGTTTTTTACGAACTTTACTCAGGTGCATATCCAAGCTACGATCGTATGCGCCAATGCTTCGATTAAGTACTCGTTGGTATAAGTAGGCTTTACTTAGCACTTCTCCTTTATGCAAAAAAAGCTGCCAAAGTAACTTAAATTCAATCGGTGTAAAATCTAACGCTTGGTCTGCAACCATCACTGAATGCGATTTTGAATCAAGTGTCAGGTTATCTATCGACAGCACCTTGACCTTATCATCAAAAATATTTGGAGAACTGCGCCTTAATAGCGCCTCTATTCTTAATAATAACTCTGAGGTATTGAACGGCTTCGCAACATAGTCATCAGCACCTTGGCTAAAACCCTCTATTTTCTCTTGCTCTGCCCCTTTCGCTGTCACCATGATAACCGGCGTTTGTTGAGACTTTCGCAGCATCTTTAATAAAGAAAAGCCATCCCGAATTGGCAACATTACGTCAAGTAAAATAAGCTGATGCTGATTACTACTTGCGCGTACAAAGCCAGTTTCACCATCAAAGCACTGTTCAACTTCATACCCTTTGGCTTGCAAGCACTCGGTTAATTGGTGACTCAACTCTTTATCGTCTTCTACAAGAAGAATTTTGACAATATTTTGCATGTTTATCCAAATGATAGATTAATTTTTCGGCTGGATGTACGGACAGAATAACCATCCCTGATAATTGTTTCCTGCTGGACCGTAAGTTAACTTTTTGCTTAGCGATATTTTATTTTCTCGACCTGAGAGCTACCTTATGTTGTTAATTAACTATTAAACGTATAAAGTTTTTCGTAATGCACTCTTTAGTATAGGCAGCAGAGAAGATCAACAGCAAGTAAATGATAACGATTTGCATTTGTATTGCAAATAAAATTTTCCATATGTTGATATATATAGAAACGAGCGGAAAATATTGACAAATAAATGAATATATTAGTCTGTTTTCTATGAAGCCAAGCTAACTAAAAATAAAATCTTATTTATGATAAAAGAAAAATGGGTTGATAGTTTTGTATGTAATCGAAACATTATCGCTATTTTCTTATGGCTAGTTATTCGAAACAGCAGACATTTTTGCTTCGCTACTCAAAAAATAAATGTGCTGAACGTTTGTTCTCAGAAATCAACAACAAAACCGCATATAATTTATAAGCCACGTTGCCATTCCTGTCTTAAAGGTATTTGTTGTGGTTGAGTGATGGCGGTATTCACTTTGTCTAGTAATTGCTGCTTATCCTTACCTAGTACACCTTTAAGTACCAAATAATTTGAAGCATGATCAGAGCGAAATATGGTTTTATCTAGCTCTAAGGCTTGTAACAAGGTCGACATTTCTTGGAACAACTCTTGTTGATTTAACTGTCGAAATCGACCATTAAAGTTTTTAGCAAAGCGCTCTTCGCCCAATGGAAATGAAACCACTAACGTTGAAAGAAAACCTGGCTGCGCTTCATTCATCAGTTTCGCAGAATTCAGTGCATGCTGTTTTGACAACTCTGGGCCACCTAAACCATTAAGGATCATCACTGATGATTTCATACCCGCTTGCTTTATTTTGGTTAACGCCGTTAATGACGATTGATAGCTTTCACCTTTTTCGATGAGTTCCAACACTTCGTTATCGCCACTTTCACAACCAATGTACATTAACGTTAAGCCTAACTCTTTCAATTCAGTTAATTGCTCAACTGATTTATTGCCCAAGTTTCTTGGTAAACAATAGCTTGAAACACGTGTCACTTGTGGAAGGTATTTTTTAATTAACAATAATATTGCTTTCAAGCGATTAAATGGCAGCATCATGGCATCGCCATCAGCTAAGAATACCCGACCAACAGGTAGGTTGGATTCAACAATATTCACCAGTTCTTGCTCAATTTGTTCTAGCTTTTTAGGTTTGAATTTTTTACTCTCGCTTGTATACATGTCGCAAAAAGTACATTTATTCCATGAGCAACCATTGGTCACCTGCAGAATGAGACTTTTCCATTCGCTTGGTGGCCTAAAAACCGGTTCAACATAACTTAACGGATACATAATAAAACCCAATCAATAATAACGAACAATGCAAAGCGCTATTATATGCAAGCAATTTAACTAAACCAGTAAATCTATCAATAAATCTGTATTCGCAGTTCAAATGCTGAACATTTAAAACTTGCTTAAATTTAAGCAATAAAAAACCGGTAGCGCTGCTAAAGCGTACCGGCTTATTTATTTTTCTAGTAAATGTTTAGTGTTCGAAGTTTAAAAAATACAGTGCTTGGTGAAATCTTTAGCTTCAGTTGCTGTCCAATCGCCTTTTGGCTTTTCTTTTAACTGCTCACACCACTCTTCACTGCCAACTTCTGGCGCACACGCCGTTGTTAGTAACATTATTGAAATGATTAATGATAATTTTTTCATTACTTTTCCTTTTTCACAGTTTATATACTGCTTAACCATTGATTTTATTAAATTAAAAAATAGGACTTAGAATATTACCGTTTGCATCTTCAAAGCGTCCAGCAAGAATGGAAATCAAATCTGCCAACCACCATATGCCAACACCACCTAAAGTAAACAACATGAAAAAGCCGCTGCGCTTGCGACCATATACAAAGCGATGAACTCCAAATACGCCAAGCAATAGGCAATAGATAAAAGCGAAAATACCTTGCGCATTTTTACTTGCCACGCCACCGAAAGCACTAGGTAAGTTTTGCCCAGAGCCACAGTGCTCGCATTCAATTGCACTTTCACTGATATGCTCGCCGCAATAACGACAAAAAACCGTTGAATTCATACTTAATCCTTGTTTAAAACACTTTGTTTATATGTATTGCCCAATTGCGTATAACGACGACGACAAAAGCAAGAAAGATAAACAAAATAATATAAATTTTGCTCGTTTACTACTCAACTTAGTAAAATACGAAAACTGCAAACAAAAACCACTATACAGTAACAATTCACCTATGAGTTTAACGACAACAATAGTATTTGCATAAGCAATAGTATATTGAAATTTAAAGATAAACGAAAATGCTAAATACCAAGCAGCTTGATAACTAATAATCGACAAAATGAAAACAGCCAATACTTGTCTGTTATATTTGACGGCAAAAAATTCAGAGGCAAAAAAATGTTTATTAAAATATATCGTCATCAAGCGCTATAGGGTTACTGACATTCATTATTGGTTTCATGAAACCAAATCTCTATTTCATCAGTTTCTTGTTCAAATTTAGCACTATGCATTACATTCGCCGGCACATGATACCACTGCCCGACACTAATTCGGGTTGTCTTACCGGCCATGGTCAATATTAATTCACCACGTGTAATGACGCCATGGTTATCAGTATCATGACAATGCTCCGCAATTTCGGTACCTGCAGGATATGAGGCAAATAAAACATCACTATTATTTGCTGCTAATTTATAAGCATCAAAGCGACCATCATATAATGGCAGCTGCTTTATTTTATTAGGGTATTGGCCGGGCATTTAACGTCCTTATTCATTCTATAATGCCATTTACTCAAATACTTTCGCACAACCACTATATTGGTTAAATTTATCATCCCAACGCCTAACATCATTGGCACGGCGCCAGCGTGAATGAAAAAACTCCATCAAACAAATACCTGAGTCGAGCTCGACTAAAAATGTATCATGCTCTTTTACTTGGCTATACTGTGGGTATTCTCGACTTTGCGACCAAGTTAAACCACCATTATTATCGGTAAAGTCACGCCAAAATTGCTCTGGGGTTAACCATTTATTTTGTTCATTATGCCAAACCTGCTCACTACCATTTTTGTTAAAACTACCATGTTCAGGTGCCTGAGCACTTAAGGTAATACCACTTACCAATAATGGCACCATAGCTAAACTGAGCTTAATTATATTTTTCATGAAATTCACTCTTGTTTGTTTTATTGCCAAAGCCTATCTATAAAGCAATCAAGTTACATTAAGGAAGGCTCGCTAATGTTCAACTATTCACTAATGCAATAATCACTAGATTTAGCGAACATTTTTTTACGATAATGCTTTGAGATAAATAAAATAGCACCAATAAGTAAAATAATGAACAGCGCAATTAAATTACTTACTTGCAGCATAAATTGAATAAAACCAGAGCAGTCCGCTTTATTATATTGAAATATAAATGCAAGTATCGGTGGAAAAAGCAATATTAACATTTGGCTATAAAAGCGCAATTGACGTCGCCAAAAGGCTTCGCGCTCACTTGCCGCACAATTGTTCCACATGGGAACGCCATTAAATTGCTCTTTTAATTCCGTACCGCAGAACAGTGATGCTTGGGCAATACAAGCATTATGATGTGTGATCATTAGACATCCGGCTAACGCAAATAAGGCAACTAAGACCACTACGCCATCAGGTACAACACCTTTGACAATAAAACCAAGTAAAACACCAGATGCGGCGAGATAAAAAGCGATGGTTTGGCTGCGAATACGCAGACGGACATTTATTTCACTGCGTGCAGCTTCATATGATGCTCTGATCAAATCAGTGTTTGACATAGTAGATCCCTCTTAGCTATAGCCAAAATTGGCTAACAATTAATATAGCGTAATATAAAAAAGTAGCATTAGCGTTTGTGAAGTGATAACAGTTGTTTGAGTTTAAGTGAGCACGCTTTAATATATTGTAAAAGCACCGTATTATACTTTCTTAATCGAAATATAAATATCAACCGAGGAATGACTCTTATAGTGTTCAAAATCGGTGGTGTAAATGCGCTCATAAGGGGATTCTGTATTACTGAAGTACTCCCAAATATGTCCCCAAAGGTCAATAACTACATGAGGGACTTCACCCTGAGCCGAAAAAACTAAATAATCTCCCGACTTAATAGTCAGTGCCTTTAATGTCTCATCATTATCTAGAGTGTCTGTGGCAGCATAAACATCATATGGACCGCTAAAGTCAGACTCATAATTAGTATATACGCCGTAAACATTAGACGACTCAGTTAATTTACTACCATGCTGGCTATAAAATTCAGCCCATAAATCACCAATTTTAGCCGTTGACGGTAGTAATAGTTCATTTTGGTTGGAAGTTCGAACAGAGATTCCTGAAAGTGCAATACTTGTTATTTCTTTTAAATCCATTAAATCGTCCTTGTTAAATGCACTTAATATTAGAAGTTTGTTTCGACTGCCGCCTTACTATAATTTTTATTGAAATATACACGTTTCATGTATTCAACACTTGGCTACAGTCTAAAAAACACACTGATTAATATAGCGAGCAACATCACTAACCGCAATAGTAATTTAACCTAGCCAATAATACCTGCTTGCATCAACTTTCTAGTTTTATCTTTGTCGTAATGTAAAAAATTCTCTAACACTTGCTGGCTATGCTCGCCAATGTTTGGCGCCGCATGTTTATATTGCAATGGCGTATCCGAAAGATTAATGGGAGACGCGACAGTGTTGATCATATTACCATCTTGATCTGGAACTTGTTTCAACAGTTGTCGATGTTGAATTTGTGGATGATTAAAAACCTGCTTTAATGTATTCACAGGTCCACATGGAACCGCAATAGCTTCTAAGGTATTAACCCAATAGCTTGTGGTTTTTTTAGCAATAATCTGCGCTAAAATAGGAATTAAATTTGCTCGATTTTTCACACGCTCGGCATTAGTAACATAATATGGATCTATGGCCAGCGATTCACAATTTGCTGCATGGCAAAACTTTTCAAACTGATGATCATTCCCTATCGCGAGAATTAAACTACCATCGTTGGTCGCAAATGTTTGGTACGGAACAATATTAGGATGACCATTACCTAAACGCGTTGGGTTTTCATTAGTTGCTAAATAGTTCATTCCTTGGTTTGCTAACGTTGCTACTTGTACATCAAGTAAAGCGATATCAATGTGCTGGCCTTGACTCGTGTGTCCTCTAGCAAATAATGCAGCAAGAATTGCATTGGCACTATATAAGCCAGTCATGATATCCACTACTGCAACGCCAACTTTCATTGGATCCCCTTCTGGTTCACCCGTTAAGCTCATTAAGCCACCTTCTCCTTGGATCATCGCATCGTAGCCCGCCTTATGAGCATATGGACCTTGTTGACCAAAACCTGTAATCGAGCAATAGACCAACTTAGGGTTAATTAGCTGTGCTTCTTGGTAACTTAAACCGTATTTTTTAAGGCCACCAACCTTATAGTTTTCAATAAGTACGTCGGCTTTGGCGATCATATCTTTAATCACCTCTTGTCCTTCTACTGTAGTGATATCAATTGCTATCGATTTTTTATTGCGATTAGCACTGTGATAATACGCAGCCTGTGCGGGTTCGTTATTTTTTGCCGATTTAATAAATGGGGGGCCCCAGTGGCGCGTGTCATCACCTTTCTTAGGTCGTTCTACTTTAATCACTTCAGCTCCCATATCGGCAAGCATTTGTGATGCCCATGGTCCAGCTAAAATACGACTAAGATCAACAACTTTAATACCTGCTAGTGCTTGAGACATTGAAAAACCCTAGATTTTATATTGTATACCATATAGATAAAAATTATGATGGAAGCGCTCGAAATATGATAATTTATCACAAGCCAATATAACAGTGCTTAACGGCTTTATTATGCCAGCTATCAGTTGTATCGCCATGCATAGCTTTTTAACTTGATCGCTAATTAGACTTAGGAAAAAATTTTGCAAGATATTAAAGACAATAACTTAATTAGAAACGCTTCATATATTGAAGGTAAATGGCTTAGTAGTGATCAAAAGTTTAATGTTACCAACCCTGCAACGGGTGAGGTATTAATAAGAGTTTGTGATGCTGGCATCAAAGAAGTAAATTTAGCAGTTAAAGCGGCGCATAAAGCATTCAAACCATGGGCATCAATGTCAGCACAACAAAGAGCGATATTACTGCGTAATTGGTTTAATCTAATGATGGAACATCAGGATGATCTTGCTCGTATTCTCACCCTTGAACAAGGAAAACCACTAGCCGAAGCAAAAGCTGAAATAGCATACGGTGCCGGTTTTATTGAATGGTTTGCCGAGGAAGGGAAACGAATATACGGCGATACCATTCCCAGTTTATCTAGCAATCAAAAGGTTATTGTTGTTAAACAAGCCGTTGGGGTTGTTGCAGCGATTACCCCTTGGAACTTTCCAAATGCGATGATCACGCGAAAAGCAGCAGCAGCATTAGCTGCAGGATGCACTTTTATTGTACGTCCAGCTACACAAACACCACTTTCAGCACTTGCCATTGCTGAGCTTGCGGAGAGAGCGGGCATTCCTGCTGGCGTTTTTAATGTAATTATTGGAGAAGACGCTGTCGGTATCGGCAAAGTACTAACTACCCATCCTGATATTGCCAAGTTTACCTTTACTGGCTCTACAAAGGTTGGAAAACTGTTAATTAAACAATGCGCCTCAACAGTGAAAAAAGTTTCTATGGAACTTGGCGGCAATGCCCCTTTTATTGTTTTTAATGATGCTGATATCAATGAGGCAGTAAAAGGTGCGATCATTTCCAAATACAGAAATGCCGGACAAACCTGTGTTTGTACTAACCGCATTTTTGTGCAAAAAGATGTGCTTGAACGTTTTACAGAGCAGTTCAGCAAAGCCGTTAATGCATTAACTGTCGGAAATGGTATTGAAAATAGCACTGAAATTGGCCCGATGATTTCTAGCGAAGCTGTTGATGGCGTTGCGCAGTTGGTTGATGATTCAGTAAAACAAGGTGCCGTTATTAATACCGGAGGTCATCGTCACTCAGCTGGAAATAACTTCTTTCAACCTACAATTTTGACCAACGTAACACCTGATATGCCAATTGCACATAACGAAATATTTGGCCCCGTATCACCCATTATTGCTTTTGATAATGAAGCCGAAGTTATTGCCATGGCCAACGACACGGATTACGGCTTAGCCGCATATTTTTATGCTCGTGATATTGGTCGAGTTTGGCGGGTATCTGAAGCACTTGATTACGGTATGATAGGCATAAATGAGAGCATTATTTCAAATGTTGCCGCGCCGTTTGGTGGTGTTAAACAGTCAGGTAGTGGCCGTGAAGGCTCAAAATATGGCTTAGATGACTACTTAGAAATTAAGTATTTATGTATGGGTGGTATCAATAATTAACGATTGATAATGTTGATAAAGCTGCCGTAACCGAATATTACTCGGCAGCATTTACCGCTTGTAACTCATTCATTATGATTTAAGCAATTTACTCACTACAGCAACATTATTGTGCAAGGTTTTATGTACCGGGCATTTATCAGCAATTTCTAAAAAGCGTGCCTCTTGAGTGGCGTCTAATACACCGATATAGCTAATGCTACGAACAATTGCTTCAATACCATCATTTTTATTCTCACATTGCTGACAATCTTGTTGATAGTTTCGGCTATGAGTTAATTCAACCTTTATATGCTTAATTGGCAAATTCTTTCGCACCGCATACATTCTGAGTGTCATCGCTGTACACGCCCCTAAACCTGCTAAGAGGTGCTCATAGGGATCAGGTCCCATGTTATTACCACCAACATTTTCAGGCTCATCCGCTAGCCAATAATGGCTATTGGTGCTTACATGTTGAGTAAATTTATGATTTTTCTCTTCAACGACTACGTAACCTTTCTCTGTAGTATTTTTTTCTAGACTAGCTTGTTGTAGAAACGTTTGCTGATTTGGGTTATTACCAATGTAGCGCCTTGCCCATGCTGTAATAACATCAGCAGCATATTCAGCGTCAAGCTTATTTGTTAATAAGTGATCAGCATTATCTAAACTAACAAAGCTCTTAGGATGCAATGCCGCTTGATAAATTTTTTCTGCTTCAGTGATATTAACAGTACTATCAATTGGCGAGTGCATCACCAACAGTGCTTTCCTTAACTGGCCAATATGCTCAGTACCATAACGCTTAATATCATCCAAAAACTGCTTTTCAATAGTGAATACTCGACCCGCTAAATTAACCTCGGCTTTACCTTGCTGTTCAATATCGTCAATTTGTAAGGCAAAGTTATGTGCAACATGAGCCGCATCAGATGGAGCGCCAATAGTTACTACAGCCATAGCTTCCTCTACAAACTGTGCAACATTAAGTACAGCTGCTCCACCTAAACTGTGACCTATTAAAAGCCTTGGTGCTTGAAATTCATCTCGAAGAAAGTCAGCTGCAGCGATTAAATCTCTGATATTAGAAGAGAAATTACTGTTTGAAAAATCACCATCACTATTGCCTAAGCCAGTAAAGTCAAACCTTAAAACGGCTATACCTTTGGCAACCAGTGCCCTACTTATACGCGATGCTGCAGCTATGTCTTTACCACAAGTAAAGCAATGAGCAAACAGTGCGTAGAACTGTACATCAGAATCTGGTCGCTCAAGTAAACCGCTAAGTTTGTGCTTTCCGCTGATAAACTCGACTTTTTGGCGCATATTAACTCCTGTTATCAATTTAGAAAATGGTGACAATCATAAAAATGACCGTAATGTCTTTAAATAAATTTCTGCTGACGAAAACTTAAATAATTTACGCTTAGTCAATTTAATACATTACTTCTCTTTATTTTCTGTATAAAATATACAAACTAAAACTGAAATTGATAAAGGTATCATTATGACTATAGGTGTTGGCGGCTCTTCTGCACAGGTTGAACTAGAAAAATTAACAAATATGACCTCCGCAGTTCAGCCAATCACAGAATCTGAATTGAATCAGCGCATTGCTAAAGCCCAAGCTATAATGGCAAAAAACAATATTGCTGCGACCTATATTAATGCCGGTACTAATCTATATTACTTTACCGGTACTCGTTGGTACGCAAGTGAACGCATGGTTGGTGCTATCATTCCGCAGCAAGGTGAAATTAAGTACATTACGCCTTTTTTTGAGGTTAATACTTTAAATCAATACATGACTATTAAAGGCGAAATAAAGGGTTGGCAAGAACATGAAAGCCCATATGAATTATTCAAACAAACCCTAACAGAGTTAAATATAAAAGATGGCCAAATTGCCATTGATGAGTCAACCGCTTTCTTTATTGCTGATGGCATAAAAAAAGTTGCACCTGAATTTACGCTTATTGACGCGAAATGTGTAACTGCCGGTTGTCGTGCGGAAAAGTCAGCACATGAAATTGCCCTACTTCAACAGGCAAAAGATATGACAATGGCGGTACATAAAGCTGTAGCACGTATTTTACATGTGGGTATTACAACACAAGAAGTAACTAATTTTATTGATCAAGCACACCGTAAAGTTGGCGCCACTGCAGGCTCATATTTCTGTATTGTACTTTTTGGTGAAGATTCATCTTACCCTCATGGCGTTAAAACTCCAAAAACACTTGAGGAAAATGACATTGTGCTAATCGATACAGGCTGTCAGGTTGAAGGATATAATTCGGATATTACCCGTACTTACGTATTTGGTGAGCCTAATCAACGTCAACGAGAGATGTGGCTAGTAGAAAAAATGGCGCAAAAAGCAGCATTTGACGCGGCTAACATAGGTGTTGCTTGTGGCGATGTTGATGTTGCTGCCCGTGATTACTTAGCCAGCCAAAACATGGGGCCTGATTATCAAACCCCTGGCTGCCCTCATCGCACCGGACATGGAATCGGATTAGATATACACGAGTGGCCTTACTTAGTGCGTAGTGATAGAACGCCACTAGCTAAAGGCATGTGTTTCTCAAATGAACCAATGTTAGTGCTGCCTGGTGAATTTGGCGTTCGATTAGAAGATCACTTTTACATGACAGATACCGGCGCGAAATGGTTTACTGAGCCTTCTTACTCTATTGACGACCCTTTTGGCTATCAAGAAGAATAGTCATCAGCTCCGTCACCTATTTGCAAAAATAGCTAACTCCCAGCGTTTAAATATTATTTAACGCTGGCTTATTAGAAACTATTACACTTTTCATCATTAAATTGTTTGGCGTATTGCCTCGCTTTGGATAGAATCCAACTACTATAATTTTTGACATAAACGCTATGCACGTAATTTTAGAATATATTCCGCTCGTTATTTTTTTCGTTTTTTATAAATTTGGCGATATTTATTGGGCAACAGGTTCATTAATCGTTACATCTGCAATTCAAATTGCCTACTATTTAATACAAAAAAAGCCAGTACCAAAACGTAATTTAATTTTCTTTGGCTTAATTGCTGTATTTGGCGGTTTAACTATTTTCTTGCATGACGACGCTTTCCTTAAATGGAAAGTAACAATAATTAATGGCATTTTTGCTATTGCGTTAATTATTAGCCAAAAGGTATTTAACAAAAATATTATTAAGCAATTTTTAGGTGAAGCACTAACCTTACCTGAAGAGATTTGGAATAAATTGAATTTTTCTTGGGCAATGTTTTTTGCCAGCTGTGGCATTCTCAATTGGTATGTTGCCTTTAACTTTAGCCTTGAAACTTGGGTTAATTTTAAAGTATTTGGTTTAACAGGTTTAACCTTTGTATTCGCCATAGGATCAGTAATGTCTTTATATAAATACATGCCCGACGATCAAGAAGAAGAAAACAAAAAATAACTTTCCCAATTGTATTACAGGCTACAACTAATAAATTTTTTAGGAATAAAATGCTTTATTTAATATACAGTGAAGATGTTGAAAACAGTTTACCTCTACGTATGAGTGTGCGAGAAAAACACTTAGCAAGATTACGTAGTTTACAAGACCAAGGAAGATTAATTGTTGCGGGCCCGTGTCCAGCAATCGACAGCGAAAACCCTGGTGACGCCGGTTTTACTGGCTCATTAATAATTGCTCAATTTGATAACTTAGCAGAGGCACAACAATGGGCAGATCAAGACCCTTATATTGCCGCTGGTGTTTATCAAAAAGTTACAGTTAAACCCTATAAAAAAGTATTACCTGCGTAAGTTGGATATAAGCATTCTCCATGATTAAAAATATATCAAAAAAATACCTCATTCTGTGCTCTTTAGTACTTTCCTATTCAACACTTGCAAAAAGCACGGTAGAAACGTGTGAAAAGGAAATGACAACAACTCAAGAATTTTCTATGTGCTTGGATGGCGTTAAACAGAAAAAAGAACGTGAATTACAAACTTGGGTTAATAACCAATCATTTACTTTAGATGAATTAGCTGCAGCAACTGGTCGTAAAGCCGCGTTAAATATGTTTAAACGTTCACAACGTAACTTTATTACCTATCGAGAAAACAACTGTCGTTGGCAGTATTTAGCGGTATCTCCAGGCACAGGTGCCGCAGCTGCATATAAAAAGTGTTATATCACCTTAACGCAAGACCGAATAAACGAATTAACCGCGCTGAGCAAGTAACAGCAAAGCTTATCTTCGTTGAACACGGCTAACAATAGCATCAAGTCCACCTGCAACTACTATTGCAACCAGTATCAGCTGCGTTGCAATCGCAGCAAAAATATCAGGGGCCTTCATGAGTGTAGCCATTAAAGAATCTTTATAGTAAAAGAACCATTGATGATCCTCTGGAAACACAACTGTGTGTAAATAATAGAAAATATCAGTAAAGCCCCAAACACCAAATGCAACCACAACTACACAAATTAACACCAGCAGTGACAATAGTTTTTGTTTTACATTTGGCAACTTAAGGACTGAAGTATCCAGAAGCTTTTGCTGCTTATACACCAACTGTAAAGTGCTTTTTCTGCCATAAAGAAATATAAAAAGCACTAAAACCACCACATTTGCCCACCAGAATCGACTGACATTATCGAGTAAATTCGCAACATCTTGTAGGTGACGCACTTCACTTTTGGTCAGCAAGGTATTTTTGAAGCCTTGATTGTTAACGTAAGAAATATCACTTAACCCTTCACCATGTTGATGAATTGCGAATACAATATCAGCGAACTTTTGATGATGTAAGGCAACATCATGCTGAGGAAATTCTCGCTTACCTTGCGTATTTTTCGGCACATTTCTTTTAATTACGTCGTTAATTTCAAGTGTTTGATACCAAACACCATAAAAAAAGTTGGCTGATTTACTCAACTGCCAACTGACACCAAGCGCAAAAATGAGCAATGTTAATGCGAAAGTACACCATAAAAGTTGTCGATAAAGAATAGTTTTAAACATTGTATTTAATTAGCGTAGCTGGTTATTGATAGAAATAACTCGAAGAATGTATTTGCTGCCAATATCTTTACACTTCAACACCATAATGACAAGTACTGGCATTTTAGCAAATCAAAATAAACACTACTTTTAGGGAGATATTCAAAGGTTATCAGAAGTAAACAACCTTTCATTTACATTGCTAAAGGATATTTATTACGGTAAATGCACCCACCGTAAAGTTTAGAGTATTAAATTAGATGACTAATTTTGAATATGAAATTAACGGGTAGGATTTTTTATTTGCATAACATTACTTAGCAAATTTACTTCTTCATTAATATCCGCTAGAGCACTGCGTAACTTTCGAAGGGAATCATGAGAGCAAGACTCATTTGCCACAATAAGTTGTAAATCATCTAAAGACATTTTCACTTCATCTACACTTAACCCAATTACTCCCTGCGACTTCATTACATGATCCTTTTTTTATACGTGATTTTAAAATATAGACCAAGCTAGGTTAATTACAAAATTAATGCAGAAAATGCTTGAAATAACATCAAAACCGATATACTGTACATTCATACAGTATATCGAGGTAACAGCTATGTTGAATATAAACAAACTAAATTTACATATAAATAACAACAACTTAATTACCAGCTCTTTAGTTAAGCCAACAACAAAATCAACTAAAAACACCCAATGGTGCAATGTTGTTAACATTTCAAGCACTTACGATATATCTAAGAATTATCAAACAATTTGCCAAAACTACCATGCCGATCACAAGTGGATTTTAATGGTTAACCCTGACGACAAACCACTAGAGCAGCTTTCTGCCAGCGGAAAAATCAACCCTGAAAGAATTTTAAAAGTGAATGCAAATAAGGTGAATATAAATTTTCTTCATATTAAGAGTACTTTATTAAAAGGCACTTGCTCAGCAATTATTTTGACTAAAGCAGTGTTCACACAGGCAGAGTTAAACGAATTAAGCCAATGTGCAGAGCAAGGAAAAACTCAATGTATATTGCTGCAACATAGTAATACCGAACAGCAAAATAAATTACATTAATCATTGCAGTAGAGCCTGGGGGTAATTATTAAAGATACAATTTCTAAACGTTACTTCTAATGCGACATAACAGATTTACTAAGCAGTAGTAACCTGTTGTGATAAACTACCTTTTTTTGTTAGAAAGTAGATTTTTTATGTTATGCCCTTGCGGCTCAGAACGAGCTTTTACCTCCTGCTGTCAGCAATATATTATAGGCGACAGCACGGCAAGATCTCCTGAACAACTTACGCGTTCACGATACGCGGCCTATGCGACTATGCATGCCAACTATATCTACAACACTTATGCTGCTAGCAGTAGGGTTTCGCAATCAGTTGCCGATATTGAACAATGGGCTGCAGAAACTAAGTGGTTAAAGTTAGTCATTCATATGTGCAGTGATTTTAGTGCTCAGTTATCTGTTACAGAGCCAGCACAAGTTGAGTTTTCAGCTTACTACTTACATCAAGGACAAATTTGGCAAATGCGAGAATGCTCAAACTTTCTATATGAAGATGGACGTTGGTATTATCTTGACGGTAATGTCTCGGATAGCGACGCAATTGATAAGCCAAAACGAAATGACAGCTGTTTTTGTGATAGCAATAAAAAGTTTAAACAGTGTTGTGCAAAAAGCTTTTAAGCTTGCACCTTCATTAAGGGTGATTTAACGATAGTGGTTTGTACTGCTGCCAACCACGCTTTGGCATTAAAGTCAGCTCTTTGCTGTAGTGTACTTTTTGAAGATTGAGCAAGTTGGCTATGTTTTTGTTGGCAATACAAACTAGTATTAGCCATAACATCATGAGCAATATGGTTAACATTATCACGAAATGCTAACGGTTTAGGTTGTAATGCATTTGACAAATGCAGTTGCTCAAGTTGTTTTTCTTCAACTAAGCTTGCTTGATTAAATGCCGGTAACTCGTCCATATCAGCAAGCGCTAAAGGTGCTTCATTAGGTAGTTGAAACTCTTTACGTAATTGCGCTGTTGAAGTTATTTTTTCCGGTGTTTCTTCTCGAGGAAGTTTAAACTGGCTATGGGCTCTAACATCATCTGTTAGCATAGCGAGTAATAATGAGAAATCTGAACGACGTGCACTATGAACACTATCATTAAGCTGTTCGCCTAATTGCAGTTCATGGGTCAATATCTCATTTGATAAAGCGTCTACAGCCAAAATTTTCTACTTATTTATTCTCGATAGAATATCTATCGGCACAAGTAGCATTTACTTTAGGAGATTTAGTAAAATAATTTAACTTTTTTCATATTTTACAATGAGCTGGTGAATTAATAGACATCATTCAGATAGTTGTTTTATTGGCCATGATAAAATAAAGCAAGCACCACCATTTTTACCATCTACAACCGATGCACTGCCGCCGTGCCATTCCATAATTCGGCACACTATTGCTAACCCTAATCCAAAGCCGCCAGTTTCACGGTTTCTCGATAAATCACCACGAGAAAAAGCATCGAAAATTGTGCATTTAAAATCATCACACACGCCATCACCATTATCTGTGACACGAATTTGGCAAAGTTCATCGTTTTGTTCGACAGCAATATCAATTTCACCTTTACCATATTTTATGGCATTAGAAATATAGTTGTTTAATGCACGGCTAATAAAATGTCGGTCGACATCAACCTTAGTATCTATAAGCTTACCGCTAATATTAATTTTTTGTTCAAACTGCTGATAATTACTAACTTGCTGTTTAACTATGTCGACAATTGATTCTTGAGTAAAATTAAGTTCAGGTTTGTCATTATCAAAGCTCGCATATATCAGCATTTCACTGATCAGTTGCTCAAGTTCACAAATGTCTTGGCTAATAGCCGTGCGATACTTCTCCTGCTTTGCCTTGTCATCAGTGCAGGCTAGCATTTGCAAAGCAAACTTTGACCTTGCTAATGGCGTTCTCAATTCATGGGCAACAGCAGTTGAAAGTTCTTTATGAGCATCTATCAATCGTTTAATTCTCCCCGCCATAGAATTAAACGCTGTGAACATAGGAGCTGTCATCGTTGATCTGGCTTTAGGAACGGCAATGTCGAAACTGCCTTGACCAAACTCAACAGCACTTTTTCTTAATTGATCTAAATCTCTTGATAATGGCCGTAACCAAAAAAATAATAAGCATGCTAAGCTCGCCAGCAATACTACTCTTACTAAAGCTTCAGCTCTTGGTCTAGTTGGCATTTTTGCTGGACCGAGAACAATAACAGAATCTGAGTTCTCAAGACGATGATGAATTTCTACAGCATCATTATCATAATAAATATGAGTATTTTCTTGACTTATAAGATCGTGTTCAGGGTAGCTAATCTTTTCGACATCTTGCTTGGACAATAATTTTAACGGCATTTGCCATTGTTCAGCCGCACCGGCAATGATCTCCTGCCATTCTTCCTGTGGGTGTTTTTCCAAATAATTAGAAAGTGCAAACAACATGCTTTTATAGCCAGTATAGGACTCTATATCTTGCTCAAGATAAGAACTCCACACTTCATCAAGCATCCAGGAGAATACGATAAAGATGGATATTATCAAAAAATATAAGCTAAAAAAGGAACGACCGAGTTTCATTGAAATGCCTAAGAAAAGAAAATTTTAGCAGGCAAAGAAAATATTCCTATTGCCTGCTTGTGTAACGACCTAACAGTTAATTCCAGGCATCTGGAACAAATAAATAGCCTTGTCCCCAAATGGTTTTAATTCTAAATGGCGTTTCATTACTGTCATGTAGCTTTTTGCGTAAACGTGAAATACGAACATCAACACTTCTGTCCATACCATCATATTCCCGACCTACAACAGCTTTGTATATATAGTCTCGATTTTGTACTTCACCAGCACGACTGGCAAGTAGCCACAATAAATCAAACTCCTGGCTGGTTAAGTCAATATTCTCTCCATGCAAAGATACTTGTCTTGAACCACGACTAATATGCAATTGTCCACAGTCAATTTCTGCATTTTCTTTACCATCTGAAGGTAATTGACCTCGACGTAATAGCGCATTTACACGAGCTAATAAAACGCGTGGCTCTACGGGTTTAATAACATAATCGTCCGCACCTATTTCCAAGCCTAATACTTGGTCAAAATCGGTTCCCTTCGCCGTCAACATTAGAATAGGACCTTTAAACTCAGGACGTAAATCTTTACAAACAGCAAAGCCATCTTTTCCTGGCAGCATAATGTCAAGAATGATCAAGTCAGGTGCAAATTTTTCTACACGCTTTTCAACCGAATCACCTCTGAACTCTTGCTTGACGTGATACCCTTCACTTTCTAAAAATTCAGAGACTAAATCCGACAATTGGCGGTCATCCTCAACGAGTAAAATCTTCTTAACTGATGATTTACTTTCTGACATAAACTTGCTCCTACTTTATTATGCTGACTTCGCAGCGGTTTCATGGCTTCATTCAATTTGTTATACGATAACAACACGTCGCAAACTAATAGCCATTGAAAGTATGATTACTCTAATGGCATTTAGCTTAAAATGTTTATTGTTAATAAACAATGTCATGTACAAGGTGTTACTTCAATAGTACAACTTATTACGCATCAATTACACTTAATTACATATTAGCTAACAAGCTGAGTTTTATTACATTTTTTGCCCTGTTGGATAATTAATCTCAATCCCGAATCTTTATATAAACTAAAAACTTTACATACCTGTAAAGATGACTGATGATATACGTTATTAAATTTTCGCATATAATAATGTAAGTCGAATTATCAATGAGTCACCTTAATATAGAAAAGACAACCACAGCACCTATAAACAAAAACCAGCAGAAACAAGCTAAGAAAGCGTTATTTGCGGTGATGCTGGTTGTATTGTTTAGTAGCGCAGGCATTGCTCTACCTTACCCTGTACTAGCACCAGTATTTCTTAATGAAGTAAATGCCTTAACAACATTTGCTGATATTCCTAGTAAAATTTTGCTTGGCATTATTTTAGCGATATATCCGCTAGGCGTTATTTTGGGCAGCTCGGTAATTGGCGCGGCGTCAGGCTTATATGGTAGAAAAAAAACCTTAATAATTACCCTAATATTAACCGTAGTTAGCTACGTTTTATCGGCGTTTGCAATATTAGCAGAAAACTTTTTACTGTTTGTATTAGCGAGATTTGTTACCGGTATTTTCTCTGGTAATATCAGTATCGCCAAAGCCGTGGCGGTCGATCTTTCTCCGACATTAGATAAAACGTATACTTTCAATTTAGTCAATGCTACGGGTTATTTAGGCTGGTTACTTGGCCCGCTCGCTGGAGGTTTACTGGCAATATATGGCCTTGATAGTATTTTTTACTTTGCCGCCGGTGCCATCGTAATTGCCTTGTTTTGTGTTAGCGTATTATTACCAGCTGATAACAAAGGCAAACACTTAAAAAATAATAAGTTTTCCACATTGTTCTCTAGTCAAAATTCATTTGCATTGTTAGGTAACCCTAATATCAGACGGATATTCACTATTTATCTTCTCGCAACCTTAGGATTGAACGCCTATTACGAGTTTTATCCGGTATGGTTAGTCGAGGAGTTTAATTTTTCTAGTGCCGCTATTGGATATATCACTGTTGTGTTAACACTGTTTATGACCTTCACCAGTGTTTTATTTATCAAACAATTAAAGTTTCTGTTTGGCCTTAAATTAGGGGCTATTATTGGCATGATTTTAATGGCTGTTTTATTTAGTTTGCACCCACTACTTTCTGCAACAAGTGTTTGGCCAGTGTATGCTATTACTGGTATCGCTATAGCTATTTTTAATGGCTTATTGCCGGTTTATATTTCAGAGCAATATGCAGATATAGAGCAAGGACAACTCATGGGTTTGATCACAACCACTTTTAGCTTAGCCAATGTTGTGATTGCCATTATTGGTAGTTTTCTCGCCTTAATTGCCGCACATTGGGCAATCATTTTTGGCGCAGTTTTATTAGTTATTGCCGCAATTGATTTTCATTTAAGTCAAAAAAATTGTAACAAGTGAACGGCACAGCTAGCACGACTATTGAAAAGATAACGTGCTAGCCTGTTAACCATTTTCTTTCCAACCATAAAAAAACTAACGCTATAAATAACACAAGCCATAAGTAAAGCTTATTCACCGCTTGCAGTCGGGCAACAGGATAACTGACTTTGCTTTCTGCTGATTTCAGTTCATTAAAATTAATGCTAGTTTGATGTTTCACTGCTTGTTGCCACGCAATATAACTAGTTTTCGGGTAAATATAACGCGATTGTCTCGCTATTAGCTGATTGTTGCTATCGAAAGCATCGACACTTGCCCATCCTGAGCTTTTTCCAATATAAAGCCCACATTGTCGAGAGTTTAATAATGGATATGGCGATAACTGTACTTTATTCGCATAAACTTTTGGTTTATCAGTAACTAAACACCATGACTCTGCACCTCCAGCGTAGTGCAGTTTATCTTCTACTGGCTTTAACCAATAAGTCGATGTTTCTGCCCGACTTGATTGCGTAAGCATATATTGCCAATACTGACTATAAAGCTCATTACCAAACTCTATTGCCCATGGGTACGTTTGGCTAAGCGTAGAAATCGTTATTTTACCTAACCCCAGTTGATAACTTGAAACCAGCTCTCTTCCACGTGCTGATTCAACCAAAACTTGCCCTCCTTTTACGGCAACACTCACCTCTGCAGCGGTAGTAAGAATTGGACTTTCGTTATCCATTTTATCTAGATTTGGCCATAGCGGCATAACTTGCTTTTCACTTAATTCGATACTCTGGACATTAAAGGCAGACAGAAGGTTTCTAGATTCAACTGCTACGCGTTGTTGTGCCGACATTAAAGATTTATCAGCAATAACATATAAACCTAAGCCGTTATAAACTTCAGCTTCTAGCACCTTTAACTCGTTTTCAGTTAAATTTAATAGTGCCCTACTATCGAGTAATAACCAGTCGGTTTCCTCAAGCATTTTAACTGTTAACAGATGGCTGTTTGTTACCGACTTATTTTTTTCATCCGCTGAAAAATTATGATATTGCTGCGACCATTTATCACGGCTAATTTGGCTGAACACCTTAACAGAGTTGCCCGTGTGACTCAGCCATTGCTTTAATTGCCTTGTTTCAAACGATGGGGACGATTGTTTAATCACAACCTTTACTTTATTAGGCTCGAGTATATTAAAACTAACAGGTTCGACTACATAAGCTTCTTTTAATAAAACTTCAGCGCTTTTTTGCTCATTATCTTTTTGTCGAGTGCTTTTTTGTCTAGAGTTTTTTTGCCTATAGCCACTACCATTGTCATTATGAAAGCTAGTCTTGTCGGAAATGTTTTTATCAATTTGGTGAACCGCCAATTGATAAGTGAACAAACCTGAAACTTTTGGGGTAACTTGCAATTGAAAGTAACCGTTTTCATTAATAATACTGCTTTCAATGAGTTGCTGATGTTGCCACAAGCTCACACGATACTGATGGCTGCCTCGTTCTGGTGTTTGTAATTTTCCTGTTATGGTAACATCAGCCCCTAAAGGCAATTCTTTTTGCCAATTTAGTTTAACAACGCCGAGCTTTTGGCTACTAGGATAAAAAGACAATTTCAAGTCAGTTAAACTCTTGTCATTGAACTTTTGCCATTGCTGGGCATTTAATCCATCACCCACAACGATTAATTGCTGAGGCGGTATCGCTTGAGCAAATGGAAAATGGTTTTCTCGCTCCGTTTTTTGTTGCCATAACTGAGTGAGCTCCTGTGGCGTGCGAATGACAATTAACTTATTTTGATAATGCAGTTTAAGGTGTTCCAGAAATTCTTTGCTGTAATCTTGTTGCTCATTTTTAACCAACAGCCATAGGAAACGAGCACTCTTTAACCTTGAAATGAAACCTTCATCATCATGGCTTTGTAAATTAAGCCGTTTTTCATCTGAGAGGTAATCTGTTCCTGGCGTTATAAGTACATCAAACAAGTCGTTCTCTGTTTTAACTTCAATAGGAAGTAAAAATAAAACCAGCGCAAAAGCCGCAACAACATTACCAAACGTAACCAGTAAAAAACGTAAATGCCTGGGTTGGCGATGGTTATCAGTAATTGCATCAAAATTACTTTTCAAGTTATTCACATATAGTGGATAAAAGCGTCGATAAACTAACGCTATAGTTATCAGCAGCCCTAATAAGATCAATACAAGGATGCTCCAATGAGTCGCCGAATTAATATTGATATAGTAATCATTTATAAACGAAATACTCACGAATTATCCTTTAAGAACTGACCATAATTTTTCAGTAGTGGCTCAGCATCTAAAACCTTTTGCCGTTGCTGACTAGGCACTGCTGTTGCTGCGGGAAGCAATTGCACCAATTTCGCCATTAAGCTTTCTAAGCAATTATCACATTGATTTAACGTTAAGCTTTGCTTTAACAGTATTCGTTCAACCGTTGCTAAGGAGCTTACTAACGCTGGGCGTTCTACAGCCATTTCTGTTAAGGCCTGTTTTACACTTTGCACAATAGTTAACATTTCAGCATTAAGCACAGGGCGTGACGTATTGGCATGACCTTTAGTCTTAGCAAGGCTTAGTTGATACGCTTGTGACATTTTTAAAAAACGCTTAAATGTTAATTGCTTTTGGTCAGATAGTTGCGCAGGCTGAAATTGCGTTTGCTGAGTGTGGCCACTAATAATATCTTTTTGCTCTCCTTGATAACGACGCTTCTCACTAACCGGAGGAGGTTCAAAGCCAAGACGTTTGACATAAATTCTTTCTGCTTTCTTCGCTTGTTTTAACAGTTTTAGCGCCTTTTTTTCGTAAGGTAAGGCCTGTTCGGGTTCAGACAGCATTAAATGTAATTCAGCTTGCCACATATTTTCTAAACTTTTTTTCATTAAAGCTTTTGGGTCTTGGCTGGTCATCACACCAACATCACTGTCTTCATGGTTATGCCCATATTGATTAATTAAGGCCATTTTTCCAGAGATATCGTTATTGTTGCCGTCATCAACTATGCCTCCAGCCCCTGCATGACTATGATCATGCTCTGGTGCTTGCTGAATAATCACGGCATTACTACCGCCATGGTCGTCGTGTACATGAACCGTCGGCTTTTGATGTTCATCATGGTGTTCGTTGTCATCGGCGAACGACACCCCAACACTATGCTGACCTTCAAATTCATCACCCAAATATTGGCCGTATTTTTCTTTCAATTCACTTTGTGCTACACCTAATAATTCAGATGTTTCTCTATACTTGTCAGCCGTCAAGTCAGGTTTATCTTCAATAAGTTCAATGGTTTCAATAATAATTTGTCGTTGGCTTTTAAAATATTCCGGCATAAAGTCAATCAAAATGCCATCAGCACTTATTGCTTGTTGCCCAGCTTCCAACCAGCGAACAATTTTAGTACTAGATCGTGTTTGTTGCGTTATTGGTGCACGATTATCTTTTGCTAAAACAGTAAAATAAAGTTCATCGCCTGGCTCCATATTAAGTTCAGACAACTGCCAATTTTTGTAATAATGATATTTACCCGCAATCTCTTCTTTATAATCAAATGTAAAACGTTGATCGCGAAACTTAACGCCTTCGCCTGAGCCTTTCGCTATAGAAGCCAAAATTTCCACCTCAGTAATGGCAAAATCATCATAGATTTGCACTTGTGATATTAACTGAGGCACTGCATTTTCTGTAAACTCGGTAACTGTTTTTTTTGGTGTAATAATACGAATTTTAGGAGCCTTATCCGCTATAATTTTTATGCTGTAGACTGCAGAGAATACATCTGACAATGTGGAATCATTATCGGCTAGTGATAAATGATACGCAGTACTGGCGGTAAAAGTATGCTGAAAATAATAGCTTCCATCTTCCTTTTGTTTTAACTGATGACGTTCACCATTGGAAAAATTCAGGAAATAATCTCGCTTTGGCTCTGTAAAATTAAAAAGCCAAGTTATCTTGCTACCCGCTAGCGTATTAACATTTAATGAAGAGGATTCTCTCGATTGCTCGATTAATTTTTCTTGTGGCTTATCTATTGATTTATCTACAGGTTTATCTCTTAATATAGTAATGCTATATGCTGGCGGTTCAACGATTACTTGTTGAGATAAAATGTCGACTAGCGCCATTGGTTGATCAGTTGTTATCGTCACATCATTGCTGTGGTTATTAGCTTGTACGACACTCAGTGCTTTCTCCAACCATTGATATTTAGCCGATAATAGTACTAATAACACTAAACAACTTGAGGCCAACATTACCCGATTAAATATTTTTTGAGCAAACTTTGGTGATAAAAATTGCTGGCTCGAATTTAATTGCCGTGAGGTTATTTTATTGACCTGTACGAGTACCTTATTAAACTGCAACCTTTCTAATAGCGATAAATTTTGCTGATCACAGGCAAGTAATTGAGCGCTCTCTTCTAATTCAGGAAAATATCGGTTTAGATGCAATAATAAATGCTGTGGTGTTAATTCTTTATATTGTTGGCTACGTTTTATGGCTATCACTTGCGCAGCAAATATAGATACTATCACCAAGACAGTAGCTGACATTGCAACTAGTGGGCTTAATACAAAACTCCACAATAAATAAAAAACTACGCTAGAAACAGCAAACAATATTGGTAGAAACAATACCGTTTTTTGAAATAAATATTTTCGACGCCATTGATTTAATATTACTGATAATTGCTGTGAGGTTTGTGAAAACAGCTTTTCTTTATCGTAAATGCTATTGTCGTCGGTGTCATCGCCGCCGTTATCACTGCCAGCTATTTTGTTGTTAGCAGGGTCAATATTTGAGTTAGTATTCTTCGTATTGGCCAAGGTATTGTCAGTCATTTAATTTACCTTATCTGCCTTTGCCTGTTCACCTTTTGCTTGCTTGGCGCTGTGAGTTGGTGTTTCCTCTCGCTTGCCACGTAATGATATTTCGCTAACTAAGCGCTCAGCAAGCCATAACAAGACTAATAAAATTGCCAATATTTGTTGGCTATCATTTGCAATGCGCTGTTGTTGCTTAATTACTGTTGCTAAGTTAGGAAGCTTATTTAATGCATGAGTACCTGTTGATTCCATTGTTTCAGCTGATAGTAAGTTATCTACAGTTTTGGCATTACGCTGCGGATCTGCACTAACGTCACTACTATCATCTGCTATAACTTGTGATAGTTGGCTTTCTGTTAAGTCACGAATTTGCGCTTCAGAAAGCAAATACTGTCGCTCAGCATTACCTTTTTGCCAATGACCCAGCAATAAGTTTTGTAAAAATATTGGTAAATGTTTTGTTGTTAAAAGTGTACCCCACGACGGTGAAAAACGTGAATACAGCTGATAAACGTAACTTCTCTGATTATTAACTTCTAGGTTCTGCCAATTTATTTCACTACGTATCAACATCGGCAAATTTACTACATTTTGCTCTGTTACATTTTTCTCTGTGAAGTGCAAAAGTACTTTCTCTACTTTTTCTTCGTCACTGATGTTTAGTGATTTAAAGATATTGAGTGGTCTTGCACGTTGGTAAAACATCATACCTTCTGATAACAAGCTTTCGCTATTCGGGCGCACTGTGATAATAGGTAGCGCCGTTAAATTTTCCTCGGTATTTTTCGCATCAATAACGATATTCGCGCCATTTGCTAGCGCAGTAATTAAAAAATTATCAGGCTGTTGTGAGCTTAAATAAAAAATCCAATTTGGTTTTTCCGCTAACGTTTGTTGGTATAAAATATTAGTTAATAATTGCTGATTTAAAAAGCTTTTTACAGAAAGCTTAGGTGCCGATAGCTGTTGAATAGCTGCCAATGCAGGTTTGAAATATTTAATATCGTCAGCACGGTCTTGATCATATACGATCACCAGCTTTATACTTTCAAGGTACTGTTGAACAGCAGAGTATGGACTAGGCTTTATATGCCAATTAATAAGGTGATTTTCCAGCTCTGGAAATGAGACTGATGAAATAAACTGTGTAGCGCTATTAGTTACAAATACATCGACAACCGTTTTAGGGTCAGCTTCAGCGAGGAAATAAGCTAAATTAAGGCGAATATTAGCGACACTATTTACATTGCCTGATTGATTATTACCTACGCTTTGCGCAGCGCTTAAGTTTTTTTGCTGCCATTGAGAAATATCATGTTCTGACAACAAGCTAGTTCTGCTTGCCAAAAGGTAAATTGGCGCACCTTTAGCCAATGCTAACAATTGTGATTTTTCGCGTTCATTACTTTCATTTAACCACTGAGAAGTAACTAAAGTAACCTGATTAGGGGTTGGCAACGGCTTCAGAAAGAGTACTTTGGCCAACAATAAAATGGCCACTATTAGTAGTAATAAGCGTAGCAATAACAGCCATGGCTCAGTTAACAATAAATGGCGCATTTTTTTCGGTTTAGCCGCTTTAATTAACTTAGTGTTGGCAAATTTAACTAACTGAACTCGGCCTTTACTAATGATATGTATTAATACCGGTATAACTAATAGCGTTAGTGCCGTTAACATCCATGGGCTTTGTACGCCAAAAGTAGTAAAGTAACTTAACATCACCTACCTCTACCGCGTTTACGTGCTTGTAAAAAATTAACCAGAGATTGATCAAGTGCTTGGTCAATATTGGCAACAAAATAGTCAATATCGTGCTTTCTACATTGAGAGATAAGTTGTTCATTCAGCGTTGATTTTTTACTTAAGTAGTCAGCACGAATATCTTTCGCATCGACAGTGATAAATTCCTTACTTTCTAAATCTTGAAATTTAATTAAGCCTTGATAAGGAAAGTTAATCTCGTCATCACTGTCTAAATGAAAGGCTATAACATCAGTTTTACTGTTTTTTAGCTGTTTTAAAAGGGATAACGCTTCACCACTATGCTGGTGAAAATCGCTAATCACCACCACCAAGCCGTTTTCTTGTATTGAACTTAAATGTTTTACTAGCTGTTCGTTTTTCGGCAAAGTTCCATTAGCTTTGAGCTTGGTTAATGCAATAAGTATTTTCTGCCAATGCTTACTACCAGGAAGTGCAGGCATTTGCATATTTTTTTGCCCTGATAGGGTTAATAAACCAACTGCATCCCCTTGCTTTTGTGCTAAATAGGCAATTGTTGCTGATAAGTATCGAGCATAATCAAGCTTGTGCCAGCATCCTGTTTGGGTTATGTCAGTTTGATTAATTGCTGTTTGTTGCGATGTTTTTGCTAACAACGGCGTAACTACCGATTGCTGCAACATTGACTCACTACAATCCATTACTAGCCAAACATTAACGTCGCTTTCTCGTTCAGCTTCTCGAACAAAATACTTATCTGAGCGAGCAAACAACTTCCAGTCTATTTTACTTAGTTCATCCCCAGGCTCATAAGCTCTAAATTGACTAAATTCAACGCCTACGCCCCGTTGCTGACTGGTATGGATACCTTGCAAGAATCCCTGAGCTAAGGTTTTAATTGCCATAGGCAAGTCCTTTACCCGTTGTAAGGTTTTAGCATCAAAAAATGGTTGTTGCACGTGTAATACTCTATTGCACTTAATTGAGTGGACTAACGGGTAGCATCACATGTTTGACTAGATAGCGAATAACATCGTCGGTAACAATACCATCAGCTTCCGCTTGAAAATTAAGTAAAATTCTATGTCGTAGTACGGCCGGTGCAACAAATTGAATATCATTCAGGGTAATAGCATAACGTCCCGCCAATAATGCTCGCGCTTTTGCACATAAAATAAGTGCTTGCCCAGCCCTTGGCCCCGCTCCCCATCGCACATAGTTAACAACACTTTCACATGTGTTAGCTGTATCTGATTGTTCTAGAACATCGCTGTTATGCATTGGACGCGTTGCTCTAGCTAAATGGGCAGCATACTTAAGTAGCTCTTCAGATACAGTCACATTTCGAACTAAACTCTGCAGCGTTATTATCTCGTCAGCATTTAGTATTGCCGCTAGTTCAGCACTGTAATTACCTGTTGTTCGATTTAGAATTTCTACTTCGTCTTGCTCGGTTGGATATCCAACACGTATAAACATTAAAAATCGATCCAGTTGGGCTTCAGGTAACGGGTAGGTTCCCGCTTGTTCAACCGGATTTTGTGTTGCTAAGACAAAGAAAGGTTTAGGTAAATTGTAAGTCGTCCCTGCATAACTGACGCTATGTTCTTGCATCGCTTCAAGCAATGCCGCCTGGGTTTTAGGTGGTGTACGGTTTATTTCATCAGCTAATAAAATATTAGTAAACACAGGGCCTTGCTGAAACTTAAAAAAACGATCGCCCGTATTGTGATCGGTTTCCAATATTTCAGTACCAACAATATCACTTGGCATTAAATCAGGGGTAAACTGTACGCGATTAAAATTAAGCTCCAATGTTTTCGCCAATGAGCTAACCATTAAAGTTTTCGCTAACCCTGGCGCTCCTTCTAATAAACAGTGTCCGCCAGCGAGAATACTAATAAGAATTTCATCAATAATGGTTTGTTGGCCAACAATAACTTTAGCAATTTCTTTATTTACGTTTACAAGTTTTGCAAGTAATGCACTTATTTCTTTTTCGTTCATTTTCATTCCAATTTTCATGCTTTAGCTATCGCAGAGTTAGCTATTCATGGCATACATAACAATGTTGACAGCAAAACGGGTATTATCTTCTTTTAACCAGCGTTTATTTCTAAAGTCATAGTCCCATTCGCAGCCTAAATCTTTATTGCTATATAAAACGGCAATTCGGCCATCTATTTCAATAGCCTTCAGATAGTTGTGGACAAGATCATCTCCCCAACCATTTAATTCTATTGAGGTTCTTGGCGGGCCATCAAACTCAAAGAAAGATGAATAAATAGCATGATTATTTGGTATTTTTTTCAATGCTTGTTCACCAAACATATTCTGCATTTCTAATTCAAAACTGCGAGCAAACATGCCATCAATATCATGATTACAATCGTCCACGAAAACAAAACCACCATTTTCAATATAACGTTTAAAGTTTTGCTTTTCATCACTATTAAACTGTACAAGCCTGTGCCCTGCTAAATAGCAGAATGGAACTGACAACATTTGTCGGTCGGATAGCGGAATAATACGCTCATTGATATCAACTCTTAGGCTGGTATATTCAATTAATGAGTTAAGTACATTAGCAGGCATCCTTTCATCAACTTCCCAATCTCCTGACTCATAACTCAGTCGGGTGAAAAAAAAGTCAAAGTGCTCACGCGCACTTAACTGCCGCCAAGGTATTGTTAAAACACCTAACGATGCCAATGAAAGTGCTTGAAGAAAGTTGCGTCTATTCAAAGTCGGATCTAATTTAAATTGTGTTTGTTAAAAATTAAGATATTAATTGCTTAGTAAAATAACCAAGGTAAGCGCTAAATAAAATAACGCTTACCTTGGCATAAATTTCACTTATTTTCGTTACGTTACTCTATACCGCATCAGACAAGCTACTGAAGGTAAAATCACGAATTTTCATCGGCGGGATCAAGCTACCATTAATTCGTTGTGGTTTACCAAGCGCTTCGATGTTGTTTAGCATCACAATTGGGCTTTCATTGAATCTAAAGTTTTTAATTGGGTATTTAATTTTCCCATTTTCAATATAGAAAGTACCATCACGTGTTAAACCGGTATATAGCAATGTTTGTGGGTCAAGTGCTCTAATGTACCAAAGTCTCGTTACGAGAATACCGCGACGGGTATCTTTAATCATATCTTCGATACTATCGTCACCACCGGTCATAATAATTTGTGCTGGGCCGCCGAATAATCCAGAGCCTGTATACGCGGTCGGGTTATAAGCTACGCCAGTTTTATTTGCCCAATAAGGTGAATTGCGCAAATTAACAACTTTTCCGTTTTTCACCCAGTCTGTACGCTCAACTTTATGACCATCACCAGCGAAAGGAGCAGTAGGTACTTCAGTATTCATTGGGTCAGAGTATATATTAACTCGCTCATCAAACAGTTTTTCGCCTAAACGGTTCGTTGGGCCACCCTCTTTACCTTCTTCTGGCTTTTTACTTAAAAAGCTTCGACCTTCATCAGCAGAACGCTGGTTCATATTACCAAACATATTACTTAATAATTGCACACTAGCAGCAGGTTCAAGAATTACAGTGTACTTGCCTGGTTCCATTTCTTTAGCGTCAACCGAGCCCATTGATTTCTCAATTGCTATTTGAGACGCTTCCTTAGTATTTAAGTGTTTTACATCACTATAATCACGACTAACCCAACCAGAGCCTTTGCCATCTTCAGTACGAATTGTCACGGTAAAATCGACATTAGTAGACTTATTATAAGCAAACAAACCTTTATTGTTCATAATGGCAACAAATGTCGTTACATCTTGTAAAAAGCCTGATGAAACTAATTTATTTACTTTAGAAGGCTTAATGCTATCCTCTGCAGCTTGTGCCCTATCGTCAGGGGTTACATTCGATGTCGAATCAAATGCGCTTTTAGGCTGGGTATATTTTTGCTTGCCAAACGCTGGCATATTCTCTGGGTTATCTGGGGCTAGTTTTGCTAATTCTTCTGAACGTCGAACCACCTTCATTAAAGAGGCATCGTCAAATTCATTGATCGTGGCAACGCCAGTCTTTTTACCGTAAGTTGACTGTACGGCTAATGTTAAATCGCTTTGCTCACCAGCTGTTGACACTGTATTACGCGCGGTACGAATATTGCCGCCAACTTGACCATCTAAATTACACTCACATTCATCTGCTTTAGAAAATGACAGTACTTTTTTTAATAACTTTTTCGCATGTTGCTCTGTTAAAATTGTCATGACGCTTAGCTTCCTTTTATTCTTTATTATGTCGTCAAATTTGAGTGAAATTACACTTTACGGGCGGTATTTATCACGTTGATATTATTAAAACGTGTCGTTGGACAACCATGAGAAACTGCACTAACTTGCGATGGTTGACCTTTGCCGTCGAAAAATGAACCACCAACTCGATAGTCTGATTTACCCGCTAACTGAGTACAGCTATTCCAGAATTGCTGGGTATTTGACTGATAAGCAACGTCTTCAATTTGCTCGGTAATTTTACCGTCTTTAATTTCAAAGAATAACTGACCACCAAACTGAAAATTATAGCGTTGCTGATCAATTGAAAATGAGCCACGACCAGCGATATAAATGCCATTTTCAACATCTTTAATCACATCATCAGCTGATAAGTCTTTTTCATTAGGTTTTAAAGAAACATTTGGCATGCGCTGAAATTGAACATCACGCCAGCTTTGTGAATAACAACAACCGTGAGATTCTTTTTGATCTATCATATGAACCTGATCACGTGTTGCCTGATAGTTCACCAAAGTACCGTCTTTAACAAGATCCCACTCTTTGGTTTTAACCCCTTCATCATCGTAGCCGACATTACCTAATGAATATGGTTGGGTTTTATCAGCAAACAAATTAACAATGTTTGAACCGTAATTAAATTTGCCACTTTTCCATTTATCTAGTGTTGCGAAACTTGTGCCGGCAAAGTTTGCTTCATAACCTAATACTCGGTCTAATTCCAATGGATGACCTACAGATTCATGAATAGTTAGCATTAGATGCGCAGGATCTAAAACTAAGTCATATTTTCCAGGTTCTACTGATTTCGCTTTCAATTTCGCCTGTAGTTGCTTACCAGCCGCTGTTGCATCTTCGAGCATGTCATAAGAGTTTTTATATCCGACATTTGCTCCCGAAATACGAATTTTATCTTCTTCTTTACCGTCTAAGTATTCAAATCCCATTCCAACCGGATTACCTAAACCAGTGCGCTGCTTAAAGCCTGATGCACCAACTGCGGTGGCGAAGAACGGTGCCCATAAACGATGCACGTCTTGGTCGATGTATGAGCCATCGGTAGAAGCGAAGTACTTTTGCTCGTTCACTAAAAACAAGATAGAAGTAATATAGTTAGCACCGTTCGACATAGCAGCATCATTTACCGACAGTAATAAATCAACTTTCTCTTTAATAGGGATTTCTAGGGCATTTTTCTTAATAGGTGTATTCCAACTTACTTCCCCAACACCTTTAACTGGCGCTAACTGCACAGGAACCGTTTGAAATTTCGAATTAGCCATAGCCACTGCAACCGCTTTTTCTGCTGTTTTCGCAACGCTGTCTGGGGTCATATTTGATGTGGAAGCAAAACCCCAGGTGCCATTGGCAATAACACGAATACCAATACCAGCTGATTCAGTATTAACAATATTATCAACACGTTTTTCTTGCGTGGTAACAAATTGATTTAAGTAACGTCCAATACGCGCGTCTGCATAGGTTGCGCCTTTAGCTTTGGCAGCATTTAAAGCGATATCGGCGAGCTTTTTCTTATACGCAACGTCCATCGGTTTATCTAATAATTGATCTGCCGACACGGCTAAGCCAGACATTGGCAACATTAACCCACCCGCACCTACGCCGGTAAGTTTAATAAAATCACGTCTTTGCATTTCCCTTTCCTCAATTTATTTTTATTTTATCTTTACATTTTTTTAATTTTTATACGGCAAGTTACTGCTTCAACCATTTAACTTATTCAGTTTACATTTAACTAAGACACTGAATAAAAAGCATTAATAATAAAAAAACACTCATTTCACAATATAACCTAAGCCTGCAGTTTATAACAAGGGCGAAAAAACATACTACAAGCAGTTGTTAAAAATACGTAACAAAGTATGTATTAATATAAAGGAAGCTTAATTAGCTTGAAATCTCTTTCGCGCTTATTTGCAACATCTGTTAGCATTAGCAAAAAATAATTACCGAGCTAAGACATGAAAATCATCTCTTTTAATATTAATGGCCTACGTGCCCGCTTACATCAACTGCAGGCTATTATCGATAAGCACCAACCCGATATTATTGGCTTGCAAGAAATTAAAGTACACGACGAAGCATTTCCACTAGCAGATGTTGAAGCAATGGGCTATCACGTTTATTTTCATGGCCAAAAGGCACATTATGGTGTAGCTATGCTATGTAAAAAAGAAGCCACTGTTGTGATTAAGGGTTTTCCAACCGATGATAATGACGCACAAAAACGCATGATCATGGTGGAAACCACTGATGAGAATGGCGAAAAAGTGACGGTACTTAATGGCTACTTTCCGCAAGGTGACAATATTAGTCATGAAACAAAATACCCATACAAGCGCCAATTTTATAAAGACTTAATGCAGTACTTAAACGAATATCACAGCGCCGATGAAAATGTTGTTATCATGGGCGATATCAATATTTCACCTACTGATTTAGATATTGGTATTGGTGAACCAAATCGTAAGCGTTGGTTAAAGACTGGTAAATGTAGTTTCCAGCCAGAAGAAAGAGAATGGCTAGCAACATTAATGAATTGGGGCTTTAAAGATACCTTCAGGGAATTACATCCAACACGTGAAGAAAGATACTCTTGGTTTGACTACCGCTCTCGAGGTTTTGATGATAACCGAGGCTTACGCATAGATGTAGTTTTAGCAACAGAAAGCTTTGCTAAACGTTGTATTGAATCAGATGTAGATTACGAGCTTCGTGGTATCGAAAAGCCATCTGACCATGCACCTATTTGGTCAACTTTTAAAGCCTAATACTATTCTAAAGTTGCAAAGATTTTATTCTTTGCAACTTTCACCATTCAATTTAATTAATTTTTAATACTATTTATGACTGCTCTGCACTATACCTGTCCACTTTGTAACTTAGCGCTTGTTAGCCATGAAAAGCGCTATCGTTGTGATAACAATCATAGTTTTGATCTTGCCAAGGAAAACTATTTAAATTTATTACCTGTACAATTTAAGCATTCTAAAAATCCTGGTGACAATAAAGCTATGGTTAACGCCAGACGTGCATTTCTAGAAAAAGGTTATTACCAACCGTTGGTTGATAAAATAGTTTCACTTTATCAGAAGTCTATTTCCGATACATCATTACCAAAGACAATTTTAGATGCCGGTTGCGGTGAAGGCTTTTATACTCATCAACATAGCACAGTAGATAATACCGTTTATGGTGTTGATATAGCCAAAGAAGCAATAAAAAAAGCCGGTAAAAAATATCCTGAATGCCATTTTAGCGTTGCAACTTTATCAAAATTACCGTTTGCTTCGCTGCAGTTTTCTTGGGTATTCTCAATTTACGCCCCAATTTTAGAAGCTGAGTTTACTCGGGTGTTGGCAAGCGGCGGCTACTTATTAACAGTAACACCTGCAAAACAACATTTAATGCAATTAAAGCAACAGATTTACCTCAATGCTCAAGAACATGATGAAGAAAAGCTGCCGATTGAGCATCTAACCTTAGTTCATCAAGAAAACGTTTCTTATCCGATGACTTTGGCAAGCGGCGAAGACACATTAAACCTATTATCAATGACACCATTTGCCTTCAAAGCAAGTGAAGAAGTAAAAGCAAAGTTACTGAATATGAGTAACTTTACCTGCCAAGCTGACTTTTTAATACGACTTTACCAAAAAGCTTAAATAATCATAAATGCCCTGTTTGTACTTACAAATTACTGTAAGTACAAAAAATTAATCAGCAGTGTAAAAATAATTAAGAATTTAGTATTGGATTAGCGGCATTTTATAATGCCGCCAGAATTTACAGAGAATTTTGTTTATCGTGAAAAGTAAGATTCAATAAATAAGCTAAATCTAAGTAGCGTGGGCGTTGAGTTGATAACTTAATTTCACCACCACCTTGATTAACTCGTGCAACGCTTTCTTTATACCAACTGGCTAACGCTGGTGGCAAAAACTTATCAGCTTTCAAACCCATAAATATTAGAGCCTGTAACGGAAAGCTCAAGATACAAAAACTATACAATAAAGCTTGAGGTAACAATGTCGTCGAGCCAAAGTACAATTGCATAATAAAGCAAAATAAGGCTAAACCAGGCATAACTCGACACACAAGGCGACTAACCTTGACCGCATAATAGTCAGCAAAGTACTGCTCAAGTTCGGCGCGCTTAGGCCATAAATTCATGTATTTTCGGCCAAGGGTAATTATTTCAAATACAGATAACTTCATAGGCGACACACTACAACAAGGTTTACTTAAAAGATAGCACAAAGTTGTTAACAACTTACGCTAAAGACCCTGATTGATTACATTTTATTGCACAACATCAACACTTTTAACAATTTATTGCACTATAATGAACGCCATTAAGACATTGTAAAGACGGCATTTTGTGAATTATGGAAAATAATTTTATTTTAGTTTTAAATTGTGGCAGTTCATCGTTAAAGTTTTCATTAATTAACCCTGTTAATGGAGCAATTTTATTATCAGGATTGGCGGAACGTTTATTATCAGAGCAAGCCATCATTAAAATTAAACATGATGGTAACAAGCAGCAGCAACAAATTCCTACGCCGTTTGATCATCAAACTGCCATTCAATCATTAGTTGCTTACTTAACTGAGCACGAGTTAATTAGCTGTATTTCTGCCATAGGACATCGTGTTGTTCATGGTGGTGAGACATATTGCCAACCGACCTTAATTGATAGTGATGTTAAAGCAACCATAGAAAAACTCGCGCGATTAGCACCATTACATAACCCTGCTAACTTGACCGGTATAGCTGCGGCAGAGTCAGCTTTTCCTGCTTTACCACAAGTTGCTATTTTTGATACTGCATTTCATCAAACCATGCCAGAGAAAGCTTATATTTATGGTATTCCTTATCATTTATATAGTGAGCATGGCATTAGACGCTACGGTTTTCATGGCACAAGCCATTATTTTGTCGCTCAACAAACAGCGTCAATACTTGATAAACCCCTGGCCCAATCTAGCTTTATTAGTGCGCATTTAGGCAATGGCTGTAGTGTTGCCGCCATAAAAGACGGTAAAAGTGTTGATACCAGCTTGGGTATGACTCCGTTAGAAGGCGTTATGATGGGTACACGTAGTGGCGATGTTGACCCTGGAATTATTTTTCACCTGGTAAACCAACTTAATTACAGCGTTGAAGAAGTTGATAATATGTTAAATAAGCAAAGTGGCTTACTAGGCGTATCGCAATTAAGTAACGATTGTAGAACCATTGAAACAGCCTACCTCGAAGACAACAATCGACAAGCGGCATTAGCACTCGATGTTTTTTGTTATCGAATTGCTAAATCTATCGCTTCTTTTACTGCCAGTTTAACCGAATTAGACGGTATTATTTTTACTGGTGGTATTGGCGAAAACTCCGACATTATTCGAGAAAAAATACTATCTCAATTAAGTCTTCTTAATTTTAAAACCGATGTTGATGCAAACATTGCTAACCGCTTTGGTAAATCAGGACGGATCACCACAGAAGATTCTCGCTCAGCGTGGGTTATTGCCACCAATGAAGAATGGGTAATTGCAGAACAAACTTTTCAACTATTAAACCAGGAGTCTTAATTATGGCACATCGAATTATGTTAATACCCGCTGGTTTTGGCGTTGGTTTAAGCAGTATTGCATTAGGTTTAATTCATGCCTGTCAACAAAAAGGTATCAATGTTGGCCATTTTAAACCTATTTCACAACCCGCACGAAATCGTCGCACAAATACAGGAAAGGACGCAGCTAACGACACTTCAGACTCTATAGCGTTGTCCTATGTTGAGCAACAAATGGGTGACGGTCATCATGATATTGTTTTAGAACAGATTGTTGAAAACTTTAACACGATAGATAAAGCGCATGATGTGGTTATTATCGAAGGTTTGATCCCAACAACACGTCAGCCATATGCTGGACGTATAAATCGTGATGTTGCACAGGCTCTATCGGCAGAAATTGTTTTAGTCGCGGCGCAAGACAATGATTCAGTAGAAGAATTTGAAGACCGAATTGAAATGAGCGCTGAAACTTTTGGTGGTATTAAAAACCCTAAATTAATTGGTTGCATTGTTAATAAAATCAATTCACCCGATAAAGATGAATACGGCTTGTTACCACGAGAAAATGAATTTAATCAAGCGTTAGATTTAACACCACTCATTAATTTATCTATTTTTAAAAACAGGCATTTCGATTTACTTGGCACCGTGCCATGGGAAATGGATTTGATCGCACCGCGAGTACTAGATATTGCGAATTACCTAAATGCAGACATTATCAATAGTGGCGATATGGAACATCGTCGTATTCGCAGCATTAGCTTTTGTGCGCGAAGTGTCGGTAATTTAATGAGCCACTTACAACCAAGTCGACTTATTGTAACGCCAGGTGATCGCACTGATATAATCATAGCGACATGTTTATCAGCGCTAAACGGAACAAAAGTATCAGCACTGGTATTAACGAATGGGTATGTACCTAATGAGAATATTTTAAACCTTTGCCAACAGGCACTTGATGCAGGCCTGCCTGTATTGTCAGTGCCATGGGACACCTGGCAAACCTCTCGTTATTTAATGAATTTCAACCCTGAAATTCCGCAGGATGACGTGCAACGCCAAGATAAAGTAAAAGAGTATGTTGCAGATAACTTGGCAAGTGACTGGTTAACCCAATTAAGTAATAAGGCCACCATAAGTGATAAAATGTCACCACCTGCCTTTAGGCATAAACTCACTGAATTGGCTCGACAAGCAAATAAACTTATAGTATTGCCAGAAGGTACTGATATTCGCACCATAAAAGCTGCGGCAATTTGTGTTGAACGAAATATTGCTCGATGCCAGCTTATTGGCGACAAAGACACTATTTTGCGAATTGCCGAACAACAAGGAATTAACTTACCTTCTGGGCTATTAATTACTGATCCTGATAATATTCGTGATAACTATGTCGCACCTATGGTTGAGCTGAGAAAAGCAAAAGGCTTAACTGAAGTAGTCGCTAAACAAGAGCTTAAAGATAATGTTGCCTTAGCAACTATGATGCTACAACTTGGACAAGTTGATGGTTTAGTCTCGGGTGCAGTTAACACCACAGCCAACACTATCCGACCTGCTCTGCAATTAATTAAAACCGCAGAGGGCAGCTCACTTGTATCTTCTATTTTCTTTATGTTATTGCCGGATCAAGTATTAATTTATGGTGACTGTGCGATTAACCCTGAGCCAAATGCAGAACAACTTGCTGATATTGCCATTCAATCAGCTGACTCAGCCATTCAATTCGGCATCGAGCCAAAGGTTGCCATGATTAGTTATAGTACTGGCACTTCAGGTTTTGGTGCTGATGTTGAAAAAGTAGCTGCTGCAACTAAGATTGCTCAAAAGAAAAGACCAGACCTTATCATAGACGGGCCGCTACAATATGATGCTGCAATTATGGAGAATGTTGCCCGTAAAAAAGCGCCTAATAGCCCTGTCGCTGGTCAAGCAAACGTTTTCGTATTCCCAGATTTAAATACTGGTAATACTACCTATAAAGCTGTGCAACGTTCTGCTGACTTGGTCAGTATCGGTCCAATGTTACAAGGTATGCGTAAGCCAGTTAACGATCTTTCTCGCGGTGCGCTCGTTGACGATATTGTTTACACCATTGCATTGACTGCAATTCAAGCACAAATGTAGCTCAGTACGTTTTAGAAGCAATTAAAAGAAGATCTCTTATATAGATAAAGGGATCTTCTTGCTGTTTCCCTTCTAAGCATACATTTCTACAACTTAACTATTAATTATCCCCATTTTTATAAAGTGATATTTTTTAACCAGTTAAATAAATCCTTATAATACAACAGCATTACTAGTTAAACATTAGTTGCACACAATGATATCCACAGCTTATGTGGATATCATTTAATATACGATTCTTACATTCATCTTGAATTAGTGTGCAGATTAATCACCAGTAAACTTGTTAATACATGACAAAAGCAGCAATTATCCCTCAAACAGTGCATTTATACTGGTTAACCACAACAAATTAACCACTAGCTATTTACTAAACAAATATTTATGACGCTTATAATTGCTAGAGTTCCTAACCTTTAACCGCTATAGTAACAACATCATCTATGAACTAAGCCTCTTTAAGTTATGAGCAATTTAACGCTACGCCATTTAAGTGAAACTTTTGCCATTCATAGCCTTAGGCGTGAAAGCTCAATACCTGATGTAGTTTTTAATGCACCTATATTTTTCTTAGCAAAAACCTATGATGAAATATCGATTGTACTCCCTGAAGGCATTGAAATAGACAGTGAAGAAGTTGAGCGCGACTGGCAAGCATTTGAAGTAGTCGGCCCTCTTGATTTTTCATTAACCGGTATTATGTCGAGTATCTCTACCGTATTAGCTAATGAAAAAATCAGCATTTTCGCCATATCTACTTTCGACACTGACTATGTACTCGTAAAATCAAACAAATTTAACGCGGCAAAAACAGCCCTTATTAACAATAATTATCAAGTAATCTAAATTCGGACACCTTATGACAACGATATACGGCATTCATAACTGCGATACAGTTAAAAAAACACAAAAATGGTTAACCGCCAATGACATTGATTTCACCTTTCATGACTTTAGAAAAGATGGTTTTTCTGAATCATTGTTAGCACAATTTTTTGAATTAATTGATTTCAATGAATTACTTAATAAACGCAGCACCACCTTCAGAAACCTAGATGAAAGCATCAAAAGCAATTTAACAAAAGAAAATGTGTTTCAAGAAATGCTCAAACAACCGACATTAATTAAACGTCCTGTTTTGATCAAAGATGGTAAATTAACAGTTGGCTTTAAAGCTGATAATTACCAGGCAATGTTTAACTAAACTTAACCAGACGAAAAAGATTAGATAACAATAATGACAACTCCTAATGATCAAACAATCGCACTAACCGAAGCACTTATAAATCGTCCGTCTGTCACTCCTGAAGATTGTGGCTGTCAAAAAATGATGTCTGAACGTCTAGCTGCAGTTGGTTTTAATAACGAAACAATGGTGTTTGAAGACACGACTAACTTATGGTCTCGTCGTGGTAATGCTGGTCCGGTATTTTGTTTTGCGGGACATACTGATGTAGTGCCTGCTGGCAATCTCGAACTATGGCAAACACCTCCTTTTCAATCAACGATCATAGATGGCATGCTATATGGCCGAGGTGCGGCTGATATGAAAGGAAGTTTAGCCGCTATGGTTGTTGCTACAGAGCGTTTTGTAAGCGACTACCCTGATCACAATGGTTCAATTGCTTTTCTAATTACCAGCGATGAAGAAGGTCCATTTATTAATGGCACAACTCGCGTGATTGATACTCTGGAAGCACGTAATGAAAAAATTGACTATTGTATAGTTGGAGAACCTTCAAGCACTAAAAAGCTAGGGGATATTGTTAAAAATGGCCGTCGTGGCTCCATTTCGGGTGAACTTCATATTCATGGTAAACAAGGTCATGTTGCCTATCCAGAGCATGTTAATAACCCCATTCATTTAGCTACGCCAGCATTAACAGAATTGAGCCAATTGCATTGGGACAACGGTAATGAATATTTCCCGCCAACAAGTTTTCAACTTTCTAACATTCAGTCTGGTACAGGCGCGACTAATGTTGTGCCTGGGCATTTAACCGCATGGTTTAATCTACGTTATAGTACTGAATTAACTGCCCAGATGATTGTTGATAAAGTTAATGCCTTATTAACTCAACATAAACTGGATTACGAGATCAATTGGACATTTAATGGCCAGCCTTTTATTACTGAGCCCGGTACATTAGTTGATTCAGTAACTCATGCGATAAAAAAATGTGCAGGCACTAACACCGAATTATCAACCAGTGGCGGTACATCTGACGGCCGGTTTATTGCGCCTACAGGCGCACAGGTTGTTGAATTAGGGCCTTGTAACGCGACCATTCATCAAGTTAACGAAAGTGTATCCGTTAATGACTTGATTACGTTAACTGATGTTTATTACCAAACCTTAGTTAACACGCTAACTGATAAAAAGTAATGCCTGAAATCGAAAAGATCCTAACGGGGAAAACTGACCAACATATTCATTGGCTAACCGATAATCTCGGCATTCACCAAGAAATGGTAAATGCCTATGAAGACATGCAAACGGCGGCAAAAGCGAAAAATATCGAGCTTAAAATTGCCAGTGGCTTTCGTGATTTTTCACGGCAATTAACGATTTGGAACAATAAATTTAATGGCAAATCAACCGTCAAGGATGAAGAAGGTAACATAATAGATTTATCGCTTCTAAGCGATAATGAAAAAATTCATGCCATCATGTTATTTTCCGCTTTACCTGGCGCAAGTCGTCACCATTGGGGCTGCGATATTGATGTTTATGCACCTAACCTATTAAAAGAAGAGCAAACTTTAAAGCTAGAGCCTTGGGAATACCAGAAAAATGGCCCTTTTTCCCCGTTAACCATTTGGTTAGCAAAAAATGCAGCAAAGTTCGGCTTTTATTTTCCGTATGATAAATTTCGCGGTGGTGTGGCGGCGGAGCCATGGCATTTATCTTATCACCCTATCGCAAGTCAATATCAGCAGTTGCACAATATTAGCCTGTTAGAAAATATCATTACGGAAAGTGATATACTTGGCAAAGATCAATTATTACAATTGTTGCCTGAGCTTTATCAACGCTATATCAGTAATGTCGCATCCATTTCTGACTAATATATGACTACGGAAACTTTTAGCCTTTAGCTAATATCCTTTAATGTCTCACTTTATGGTTAAACTGGAGAATAAATTTATGAGCAGTATCTTGAGCGCAAGTTGGGTGGCGCCCGTTATTATTATAATTGCACTAGTGATCTTAATTGGAAATTTTAGCACCTTTCAAAAAAGTGCCAAAACGCCATTACGTAAAAAAAGTTTAAACGATTTAAAAGAAACACTGCCTAGAACTAATAAAGCTGAATCAAAAAAAGCGACCTTTTCAAAGAAACCACACTAAATTTAGTTATAAAAAAACTCCGATTAACGGAGTTTTCTAATTTAACATCACAATAATATGTTTTGGTTAACGAAGCTAGAACGCATTTTTAAACGATAGTCCTGGCTCCATAACATTTAATATAGTTTCTAAGGTACTCGCAGGTAGTGCAGTTCCTTGCTTATTAAATATTGTCACTGCCGATTGTTCATCGACACTTTCAACTTTAAACTGATACTCACCATTTGGAATGTCTACTACAGGTAGGTCGTCACCCCAAATTGAATCCCATAAGCTAGATTCAGGTTGTTTATAATCAACAAAGTAGACTTTATCGCTTTCATTTAAATCTTCAATTGTAAAACCATGATCTTCAAAAAACACCGGCAAATTTGACCATAATAAGTCAGCACTAATTTCAACGATATATGCTGCTTCACCAATACTATTTTCACCTAAAGATACAAATTTTTGATTAGCACGTAATAATCTATTTTCTCTTTGTTTTAAGCGGTATTGATAATCAACTTGTGAAATAACTTCATTGAGCATATTCATTTCAGCTCGTTGCTGATCAATAATATCAATTAACTTACTACCACCTGTTTCATCAGTTTTCATATACTCAATCAACTTAACTCGCAGAGCGACACTGCGGCCATGTGATTTTTCTTCAAGTGTATAACGATAGCGCTTACTTTCTGAAGAAGAGATTGAAGTAAATGGCCACGTCCCTTTTTCTTTCTCACTATGAAACCAATCTGACTCATAAACTAAGCCATTGTCATCTACCTGCTTTAAAAAAATATTATCAACACTTACCTGTTTTTTAAGTGCTGATACAATGAAATCTTTTAGATTAATGTTTTCTAATACTTGGTCGAACCATACTCTCGCTTCCGCTGAGTTGTTTTCGGCGCGTGTCGAAGCTGCAACAGGTAAAACAAGAGATGGTGCCCGTACGTCGACATTAACGCCAACCGGACCTTGCGTGTTTATTTTATTTGTTATCGAAAATGTATCAGCATGATATGGCTTATCCAGTCCAGCGGGTATTTTTAGTGCTTGTGCTTCCCGTTGATTGGCATATTCAAAATCCCCTACTGCTTTTTTATGATTAATAGTGCCACAACTTGCAACTGCAACACTTAATAATGAAAAATAAAATATCTTGCGATTCATTAACACTCCCGAGGATACAAACCTGAATCTTTTAAATGTAATTTTGCTTTTATAATTTTTACGACTAATTCGGTTTAATTATTATTTTTCATTACTAAAAAATACAAATTTAAACGTCTACGGCGCTTTTGATTACTGAACTTCAGCTTAGTTCCCTAGATTTTAAACTAATGATGAAAAAACCTAGTAATAGCGCTAAATTAATCAGCGCACCATGGTACTTGCCTGAAAAACCAAACACAAGATACTACGGCGTTTTTATCAGAATAAATCAAAAAAATTAGTTAGTTTTTAAATTTTTAATTTGCGTTACAATAACGCTTTTGAAATGGTAACTAGGTTTATTAATGAGTGAGTATTTAGTATTAACAGCGATGGGACCAGATCGTACCGGAAGTGTTAGTGAGTTAACCAAGCTTGCCAGTGAGTGCGGTTGTAACATTATTGACAGTAGAATGGCAATATTCGGTCTAGAGTTCACGCTTATAATGCTGCTCAACGGCAACAACAAAGCTATTTACCAATTAGAAAGTAAACTTCCTAGTGTTGCTCATGAGCTTGAGTTGATCACTATGATGAAAAGAACCTCTGGCTATCATGAACGTGACTTTGTTCATCATTACCAAGCCAACTACGCAGGTATCGATCAACCAGGAATTTTAAAAGCAGTTACAGCATTTTTCGCCACTCGTAATATTGATGTTTCATCACTAAAATCTGAAATAAATCAAGAAAATAACCATATGAGTGCGGCAATTCTAATCGCGTTAAATCAAGATACCAGCATAGAACAGCTAGAAAGTGACTTTGTTGAGCTATGTGAACAATTTGATGTACAAGGTTGCATCAAAAGTGTTCAATCAAACTTATTTTAAAGGAATACTATGAAAACCATTACAATTGGTGAACAAGCACCATTATTTTCATTAAAAGATGAGAACGAGCAAGAAATAAACCTCTCTGATTATATTGGTAAAAAACAAATCCTTGTCTATTTTTACCCTAAAGCAATGACACCAGGTTGTACGGTACAAGCACAGGCCTTACGTGATAATAAAAGTGAGCTTGAAGCACTTAATACAAAAGTATTTGGTATAAGTCCTGATGAACCAAAGCGCTTAGCAAAATTCTGTCAACGTGATGAATTAAATTTCACCTTATTATCAGATCCAGACCATAGTGTTGCTGACGCTTTCGGTGTTTGGGGTTTAAAGAAATTCATGGGTCGTGAATATGACGGCATTCACCGCTTGAGCTTCTTAATTGGCCTAGATGGTAAAATCGCTCATGTTTTTAATAAGTTTAAAACCAAAGACCATCACCAAGTAGTATTAGACGTACTAAATGACCTAAACTAGAATTTAATAGCGCATTCTGTTGATATTAAAAAAGACGAAACAACAATGTTGTTTCGTCTTTTTGCTAATTATAGATGTAGTTTAATTACCTTAAAGATTAATGACTGGTGCCCTTTTCATAATTAATTTTATTAAAAACGTTATATTTACCGGAAGGTTTTTTCATCGGTAAACGTTTAATTTCTTTCAAGGTATTGGCATCGTAAATAATGACTGCGCCGTCTTTGTCCCAAATACTTAACAGCACATATTTACCATCTTTTGTAAATTCAACATGCGCTGCTGTTTTATCTTCGACTGGCGCTAAAGTTTTAACAATTTCCAAGGTGTTTTTATCGATCACATGTACTTTGTTTTTATTCGGGCCAAAGAAAACATCAACCCAAGCATAAGCTGAATTACTGTGGCTACGCATAAAGAACCCAGGACCTAGTGTTTCAATCTCTTTGATCACCTTCCAACTATCCATATCAATAACCGTAACAAGCCCTTCTTTGATATTCGGCGACGCAAAAACCGTTTTACCTTGATAATTCCAAGTAATGCCTGAGCCTAAATGCGGCATGCCCGCCATTGGAATTGTCGCAACTTTCTTTTTAGCATCAAGGTTAATCACTTGGCCAGTATGGCTATCACGCGACGCACCAATTAAATTGATATATTCTGGGTCAAAGAAAAAGTCATCTAAAAAGTCAGCAGTACGTATTCTTCGAACTGGAAATTGTTCAGTAACTTTCCAGTTTTCCACTTTTCCTTCGCCACTGTCTTTACGATAATCATGCGCCCAACCTTTAAATACTTCTACACCACCTTTATCACTGTAAGGGATTTCCCAAACTTCTTTAACATCTTTTAATGCGACAATAAAACTATGGCGTGGTGGCGCATTATATACAGCACTCACCCGTGAACTTACTCCTTCGCTATCAACTGTATCTATTGACTTAATTGGTGATAAATCCTTAGTATCAAGGATCACAACATTATGAGGAAGATAGTTACCAATGATGGCATATTGACCATCTGATGAAATGGCTATATTTCGAGTATTAATACCGGCACGCACTTCAGCAACAACTTTCATATTGTAAATATCGTATTTACTTATCCAACCATCGCGAGAGGCAAAGTAAACATACCGGCCATCAGGAGAGTATTTAGGGCCGCCATGTAATGCAAAGCGGGTTTTAAAACGCGTAATTGGTTCAAATGTATCGCCGTTCAACAAAGTCGCTGAATGATCGCCTAATTCGACAACGATAAATAAATTCATTAAATCAGCGTCGAATTGTGGCTTATTTGGCAATTTACTTTGGTCAAAATGCTGAATATTACTTGCTTTAATGTCAGCCATTGACCACTTTAATTGAGTTTTTGGCTTAGTATAAATGTATTTAACTAATTGCTCAGTTTGCTCCAAAGTTAATTTTTCGCTAAATGATGGCATTTGCGTTGCCACACGACCATTTTGAATAACCTGTATGGCCTTGTTCTTACGTAACCGTGATAAGTTTTCAGGAAACAAAGCTGGCCCCATAGCCCCCATACGAGCAACACCATGACACGTTTGACAATGTTCTTTATACAAAGACTCGCCACTCTGTTGTTGCTCGTTTGCAGCCAATGGCAGTACAAACAGCGATGACAAAAACACACTTTTCATCAAAGGTGGTAATTGTTGTAATAGCTTTAATTTTTTTTCCATAATAACGTCACACTTCGCAAATATACGACTTCAATTCAACTATTCGAAAATGTTAACCAGCTTTTGCTGATAACTGCATTTGTGCCTGATAAGTTTCAGCATCTAGAAAGCCTGGTTTTGCTAATGTGCTGTCAGTCAGTTGATTAACCACATCACCAATAACAATTAGTGTTGGCGGCGTAATTTGGTGCTTTTCAACTAATTCAGCTAAGTTAGAAATGTTGCCACGGAAAATCTGTTGCTCAGGTTGCGTGCCTTTGCGTATTAGCGCTGCAGGTGTACTAGCTGCACGGCCATGCTTAATTAATTGCTCAGTGATACTAGGTAACGTATTAATGCCCATATAAAAAACTACGGTTTGAGCTTCACTACTTAAACTTTGCCAAGGTAGGTTTAATTGTCCATCATTTTGCATATGACCTGTGATAAAAGTACAACCTTGAGCAACACCACGATGTGTTAACGGAATACCTGCATAAGTAGTACAACCAGATGCAGCTGTAATACCCGGGCATACATGACAGCTAACGCCATTTTGTAATAAAAACTCAGCTTCTTCGCCGCCTCGGCCAAAAATAAATGGGTCACCGCCTTTTAAGCGCAAAACTTTGCGGCCTTGTTTTGCATATTGAACCAATAACTCATTAATTTTGCCTTGCGGTACACAGTGCTTTGCTTGTTCTTTACCAACATAAAAGCGTTCACAGTTATCTGGCAACAAAGCCATAATCTCATCACTAACTAGTCGATCATAGATGGCAACGTCAGCTTGCTCAATAAAACGCAGTGCTCTTATCGTCAGTAGTTCGGCATCACCTGGACCTGAGCCTACCAGTGCTACTTCACCTGTCTGCAAGAAAGACTTCTTAGTTAATTTACTTAATACATCTGTATTCATTTCTTTTTCACTCGATACTTTATCAGTCGATAACTGTGTCATTTTATACATTACCTTGTCGGCTACTGATTTATTATAAAATGTTGGCCACTAAATTTATAAAACTATATTTCAATAACTTAGCACTAATAAAACTAAGTTAAATGTGATTGAGTGCGACTTTAATTAGTATGCGCCCAATACAACTATTTGTTTAAACTTCAACACATGGTATTTCAGCTTTTTCTGGATATTTTGTTCGTACACCAATTTCAGCATCTGTTAGATAACATCCTGGATCTTCTGCCCATGCATCTTTGGATTGCGCGAATGCTCTAGTGCGGGTGTTACCGCCACAAATATTAAGATACTGGCATTTCGCACAGCGTCCCTTTACTGGGCGTGGGCTTTGTCTAAAGCCAAGCATTAAAGGATCTTGTGTATCACGCCAAACATCAGAGAATTTTTCCGTTTTCACATTTCCTATTGGGTGATTCCACCAGTATGTATCAGGGTGAATAGTGCCGGTATTATCAATATTCGCAACATTAATACCACTTGCGTTACCACCCCAGTTAATTAATCGCTGTTTTAAATTAGCAATTCTTTCTGGATATTTATCACCAAACCTTTTTTCAACCCATTGCAATAAGAATGGTCCATCAGCATCGTTATTGCCCGTTACAAAATCAGTATCTATACCTTGAGAAATATGTGACCAAGCGCGCTCATATAACATTTCCATTGCATCTTTAGTCATTTTAAATACTGCGTCGTTTTCAGCATTTCGCTTACCACGACCGGAATAATTAAGGTGAGATAGGTAGAACTTGTCAACTTTGTATTCTTCCATTAAATCAAGCATAGCGGGTAAGTCAGCAAAGTTATCTTGTGTTAAACATAAACGCATACCCACTTTAATGCCTGCTTCTTTGCATAATTTAAGTGCATGCATTGATTGTTTAAAACTGCCTTTTTGTTGACGGAATTCATCATGGAATTCTTCAAGACCGTCAATACTAATACCAACATATTGGTAGTCAGCAGCTTTGATTTGTGCAATGTTTGATTCATCAATCAGAGTACCATTGGTAGACAATGCAACATAAAAACCTTTTGACTTTGCATATGCTGTGATTTCAAAAATATCAGGGCGCATTAATGGCTCGCCACCGGATAGAATAAGCACAGGAACGTTTGCTACTTTTAGGTCATCAATGGTTGCTTTAATTTGCTCTGTGTTTAATTCATCTTTGAAATCCATATCAAGAGACGTTGAGTAGCAATGCTTACAACGTAAGTTACAACGTCGTATCAAATTCCAAATAACAACTGGTCCTGGCATTTTATGGGCTTTATTCGCCGGTAAATCATCATGAAATGTTTTTAATAATTGTGAAATTCTAAACATCTGCTTTGATCCTTATAGGTTAATGCTGTTCTTGTTATACAGCGAAAACCAAAATGTAAACTTTTTAAGTATAGCTAGCGTCTTAATCGCAAGCCTGTTTTCTTCAATATCTCTGTGCTGGTTAACATATCATTAGTTTTAAATTTACATGCTTGATCTGCATCATCATTTCTCAGCTCGAAAACATTTTCCAATAAATCTTTGATTTGGGTTCGATATTGCTGAACTTCTTGTTCAGTTTTACCATGTACCATGGCAAATAAATTATAGTTCCAATGCGGCAAATGGCGCGGTCGTAAGTAACAATGACTCACAAATGGCAGGCGCCCTACCGCTTTACCAAACTCACTAACATATTTATCTTGTACATCCCAAACGGTCATACCGTTGTAGCGATAGCCTAATTTATAGTGATTTGGCACTGCCGCGATGCGACGAATAACACCACGTCCCTTTAAATCAGTGGTCATGGCTAGTACTTCAGCCACAGAAATTTCTAACTTTTCAGCTATTTGCTGATACGGCTGAGCAACAATCGGTAATCCCGACTGAGTTAGTAAAATGTACTGACGCTCAAGTGGCGTTAACTGTACGCTAGGCTGGGAGATATAATTGGACATAGAATTCTTCTAATTTTGGAGTATTAAGTACCGGTAAAGAGGTTTTTTTCTCAATGTTACTAATCACTTGATTTACTTCCTCTTCAGATTCTGCACCAACCACAAACCACATATTAAAGTCGTGCGTACGACGATAGTTGTGCGCTACTTCATCAAAGCTATTCACTTGCTCGGTAACTTCTTCAAATCTGTCTTCAGGAACCGCTAAAGCAGCCAATGTAAAAGCGCCGCCTAAACATACTGCGTCAAACATTGGGCCAAAACGTGTTAATACTTTATTGGTCATTAAATGATTTAAACGTGCAAGAACTTGCTCTTCACTACTATTTAATTGGTCAGCAATTTCCAAAAACGGCCGCTCAGAAATAGGTAAACCACGTTGCAACAAATTAATCAGTTGTTTATCTAATGCGGTTAACTCAGCGAGCGCCGTCGTTGAATGACGCGATGATTTATCCATTATTTACACCTTTTCTACCGTAACGAGCCCCTTGTTGCTTATAGGCTTTAAAACTAAATAAAATATCTTTTTCAACACTCGCTAGAGAGAACTTTTCTACCATGGCATCAATTTGCGCTACCACAATGTCGCGATCAGTGCCGTGAATCATACAAAATAAGTTATATGGCCAATGTGGCAAACGACGTGGACGTCGGTAACATAAAGACACTTCTGGACAACTAGAAAACATCGCCGCGACTTTATCTACTTGTTCATCGGCAATATTCCAAACCACCATAGCATTGGCTTTGTAGCCTAATTGACGATGCTTCACCACTAAGCCAAAGCGCTTGACTAAACCATCTGTTTGCCAATGCTCAATTTGAGATAGCACTTGTGCTTCTGTTGCTGATATTTGCTTTGCAATATGTAAATAAGGTTTAGCTACAATAGGTAAACCGCGTTCTAAAATGCCACGTAAGAGCTGTTGCTGCTCATCGGATAAGTCTTCATTCATCAAACAACTTAATTTATGTTCAACAACATTATTTTCTTGGGTTTGGTTAAAGTCGCTAACTAATTGTTTCATATTAATGACTTCCTAGTTGCTGCAGAGAAAAGTTTATATTAAACGCCAAATCAATGTGATAAGACGCTTCCATTGGCAAAACTAATACTTGATAACCGGTTAATTGCTCAATTTCTGTTATCACTTGTAAAAGAGCTTCATCGTCACTCGCAGTCACAACAAACCACAAGTTATAGCTGTGTTCACGACCATAATTATGATTAACTTGCTCGAACTGGTTAACAATTTCAGCAATTTCATCCAACTCATCATCAGGTACTGCAAGTGCTGCCAAGGTGCTTGAACCCGCTTTTTTATGGTTAAAGACCGAACCAATTCGCGATAAGACCCCCGCATCGTCCAATGCTAATATGGCGGAAAGCACAGCCTGTTCTGAGCTATTAAGCGCCTCAGCAATCACTTTGTAAGGCTTCGAACAAATCGGGAAACCTTTTTGGTAACGGTTAATAATATCTTGCTGCAACTGAGTAAGAACGACTGACATGATTACAGTCCTATTTGGTGAGCGCGATTGGTAAAAAAGATACCGCTCGGACTTTCAGATGGAATAGTATTTAATAAGGTTTGCGTTTTGGTGTCGTAAACTTGCACTTCGTTAGCATCACGAACCGACATCCAAACTTTATCGCCTCTTGGAGTAAACTCCATGTGAAGTACCGCGGGGCCTGGTGTTAAAGTATTCACCTTCTCTAAGGTTTCAGTGTTAAACACTTGAATGGTGTTGTTGTCAGGAAAGGCAAAGTTGACCCAAATTTGACGATTATCAGGCTGCGCCATGACGAAAATAGGTTGGCTATGCGCCTCAATTTCTGCCACTTGTTGCCAAGTATTAGTGTCGATAACGAGTACTTTATGTTGGCCAACGGCAGGAACAAAGGCACGGTTGCCAGCAATAGCCCAACCTTCTAGGTGCGGCATTTTGTAAACCGGTAATTTTTTATCACCTTTACCGTAATCACTTAAAATGCGCTTAACCCCATTTTCAGGATGCCATAAATCAAGTAATGCCATGCCATCTTCACCAAAAAGACCTGCGATATAATAGCGGCCGTCAGGGCTAATTAAGGCATCATAAGGGAATAAACCAATATCTTTATATTTGGTAATTGCAACCTCTGCACCTGAGAAATCGGCAACCCAAGTTTCATGGCTATCAAATAAACTAAAAACAAATTTGTTATCTGGGGCATCAACTAAACCAACCACTTTAGAGCGATATGGCTGACCATCTTTTGTTAAGCCTTTACTTGGAACAATTGTCGCTTCAATATTGGCGACTAATTCTAAGGTTTCGCTGTTAAATACTTTAACGCCACCTGGGGTATAATTTGATACAGCAACCAATTTGCCATCTTGGCTAATGGCACCTCCAATGCTGTTACCCGACTGTATAATACGGCGATCTATTTTGTCTTTTAGTAAGTCAACTTTTGTTAAGCCACCATCACGACCGAATATGTAAGCAAAGCGTTCATCTCGAGAATAAACAATAGAGGCATGTGATAAGTCACCTAAACCGTCAATTTCTGCTAATTGTGTCGCATGAGTATGGTTAACAATTTGAACTTGGCCTGTAGCACGTTCAATAATGACGCCCAAATCTCCAGTAGCACGTAAAGATGATTCAACATTAACCTCGTTTTGACTTACGCTTTTCAGCCCTGATTGAGAACATGCACTCACTAAAACCGACAACACGGTTGCCGCTAATAATTTACTTGGATTGATCATGAGTTTCGATACCTTGTTGTAATTGTTGACTGATCCACGATGCTTCTTGTACGGTTAGTAATGACTCCCACGGCGGCATTGCCGTGCCTGGGCGACCAAATAAAATGGTATTATTAATAACAGCCTGCGGTAATTTTTTCATTGCTTGAGGTAATAATGTTGGTCCTAACCCGCCTTTTAATGTCATGCCATGGCAAGAGCCACAATCTTGCTTAACCATATGAATAAGCTCAGCTTTACGTTTAGGAGTTAATTCTTCGGCCTGTGCTGAAATACCGTTACTAAAAACTAATAAGGTCGTCAATGCAGCCATTAAAGAGTGTTTTCTCATTGTCATGCGTTTACCTTTATCAACATCATTTTTACAGCCTTATGTTGGCATAAGTGTGATAATTTGCTTTGATTTAAATCACACAATATAAAAATTTGTAATAGACATATGAATAGAAGGAGAAGAGTTATTTGCCCAAACTTTTGAGAGTAATAGTGTTAAATAATATTTACATTGCTTGGTCAATATTTATGCCTGTTATATTTACTAGCTGCCGCCCTTTTAGCTATTGGAATAAAAAAACTAAAAATGATACCTAGAATTAAAATAAGCTACTTATCCGACATCGCCATAAGCAAGTGAATAACCTATCGCCCATTGATTTATTAGGAATAATGACATCCGTTGGCGAACCAAAACCTACTAAATAGCTGGCATTTAAAAATGCTGCATAGTTAAGCAAAAATAGAAGTTACTACAGAAAATTTAATATAAATTTAGGTCACATGCATAACCGTATGTATTTACTATCGCTATACAAGCCCAGTTCAGAAACAAACTTAATAGTAATTAATATCGACGTGTAAACTACGCACAGCAGTGTTGATAATGACAAATATCAATAATTGAGTTCGAGATAGAAAAAGTTTAGAAAAACTAAAACATTATGTAGGCTGTCAATTTAAGCCTACATAATGTGGTTGCAAACTAACTATTTTGTAATGGTTCATGCTGTGTAGTGGTTGACCATGCATTAAGCACAGCTTTTACTAAGGTTGCTAGTGGAATAGCAAAGAATACTCCCCAAAAGCCCCACAGGCCACCAAATAATATCACCGCAATGATGATTGTTACCGGATGCAAGTTTACTGCTTCAGAAAACAATAAAGGTACCAATAAGTTACCATCTAATGCCTGAATGATACCGTACGCTAACATCACGTAACCAAATTCAGCGGTTGTGCCAAATTGAAATAATGCTACTAACATTACTGGAAAAGTGACAATTGTCGCGCCAACATATGGCACCAAAACCGACAAACCAACCAGTACACCAAGCAGCACAGGATAATTTAGTCCAAGCGCAATAAAGGCAATTGTTGATGCTGCGCCGATAATAGTGATCTCAATTAATTTACCACGGATATAATTCATGATTTGTTGGTTCATTTCATTACCCACCTGCTTGGCCATGCGGCGGTCATTAGGTAAGAATTGACGTACACTATCAAACAGCACTTCTTTATCTTTTAAAAAGAAAAACACCATCAGCGGGACCAAAATCAAATAAATCAGTAAGGCAACGACATCTGAAATAGAATTAAGTGATGCTTGTAACGCTACTTGTCCCCATTCAATGAACTTATCATTCACTAAAGTAATAAGTTCACCAATTTGCTCAGCACTAACTATAGTTGGATATTTTTCAGGTAAGGCTAATAAATAAGTATGACCTTGACCGACCATTTGCGGCACTTCTTGAAATAAATTACTGCTTTGTTGCCAAATAACTGGCATTAAACCTAAAATTCCCAACAGTGAAAAACCAACAAATGCTGAAACCACTACCACAACAGATAACGAACGAGATAGCCCAAACTGATTTAGTTTATTAACGGGTAAATCCAGTAAGAACGCTATGGCAACAGCAACAAACACTGGCATTAATAAGTTACTAAAAAAATATACAAATAAAAAAGCACAAACTAAAATAACCAATAAGGTTACCGCATTAGGATCTGAAAAATGCCTTTTGTACCAATCGCTAAACAATGTAACCATAATTTCTATTTTTCCAGTTTTATCAATAATTCGATAATGTCATCACTAACTTTGCGTTGTTCAAAATAAAAGCCTTGTTTCACTAACAATCTAGGAATGTCTTTTTTAGAACCAGTATCGCAAATACGTATCAAACAACTATCAAGGGGGGTTAGTTTTCTTAACAACAAGCGTAAATTTACCAGCGGCACTGGACATTTATCTTGTGTGGCATCGTATTCGTATAACATAAATAAAAATATGCGCAGTACTTTAGTTTAATTATCTAATTTGCGACAATTGATTACAATGGCATAGTGAAATTCTTTTATACTAATTGCTGTAAATATTAAGATTAAACAAAAAAGAGGTTGAATGAGCGAACTTTCAGATAGTCCAAGTCTTAAAGAAATTAACGCCTATAAAAAGAAATTAACTTGGGGCGATGTGCCAGCGGTTTATCATTTAGCTGCAACGACCATTAGTGACATTGATGGTATTCTCACCCACGGCTTTGATAGTGCATTCAAGCAATTACTTGATCAAAATAATTGGAATCGCAATCTTACAACGTCACAAACGAGTATATTTGACAAAACAGTAATCGCCAATAAACCGCAAATATCACTTTTTCATAATATTAATGAACAAAATTATGAATTACATTGTTACCCTATAGTTAACGGCGATCGATTAACCGAAACACAAATAAACAATCCTGCGTGTCCATTTATCAAGTGGGCACCAGAAACAATGCAAATGCTGTTTAGATTGAACTCATTCACTCCTTTTATTGTCTACACCTTTCAAAAAGGTGATCAAGCAGATTATGCTTTAGTGCGTTATGCCAATACTCGAGTTGATGAATTAATTTCTTTACTTGAACAATCATTTGAAATTGTTGATATTAAAGGTTATTCAATTGCGGAATTTTGCAAAGAAATTTATCGTAAACATTCAAGTTCACAACCATCAGATACCTAAGTAAACCTGACAATATGGAATTTTAATCTTGTTCAATTTGAAACCCTTAGTAGTGGCAAGCGCATTTTCAGCATTAATGGCTAGCAACGTACTCGCCGTTGGTGCAGAAAGCGATAAAAATAAATTACCTGAAATCGGCTCTGCTGGCTTCAGTGTTTTATCTATTGAGAAAGAAAGGCAGATCGGTGGTGAAATGATGCGCCAAATACGCGCTTCACAACCTGTTTTAAACGACCCTGTTTTAACTGAGTACATTAACGACTTAGGTAATCGTATGGTGCGCAATGCCAAAGACGTTAATTATAGTTTTGAATTTTTTGTAATTAAAAATAAAGAACTCAATGCTTTTGCCTTTTTTGGTGGCCATATTGCTATTCATAGTGGCCTGATCACGACTGCAAAAACGGAAAGTGAACTAGCCTCTGTTGTTGCCCATGAAATATCTCACGTTACTCAACGACATTTAGCTAGGCGATTGGAAGCACAAAGCAAATCACAACCATTGACTATGGCCGGGATGATTTCAAGTGTTTTGCTTACTTTAGTGAATCCCAGTGTTGGTATTGCAGCACTAAGTACGACCATGGCAGCTTCACAACAAGCAGGTATCAATTATACTCGTGGTAATGAAAAAGAGGCAGACAGAGTTGGAATAATGCTATTGGCTAATAGTGGTTTTAATCCGCAAGGTGCCCCTGATTTTTTCTCGACTATGGCGGAAAAATTTCGCTATAAATCAAAGCCACCAGCCATGTTATTAACCCACCCATTGCCAGAATCACGAATTTCTGATGCTAGGTTAAGGGCGCAAAGCCTATCTCCTCGCCCGTTAGCACCAAGTTTGCAATTTGAACTTGCTAAAGCGCGTATTAAAGCACGCTATGAGAGCGATGCATTAACTAATATCGCTTACTTTAGCGAGAACATAAAAAAACAACGTTATGCCATTGCACAAGCAGCTAAATATGGTTTGGCTCTTGCACATTACGAAAATAAAGATTACCAAACGGCTATCAAGCAACTAGAAAGCCTGTTAGCACAAGATGATAAAAATCTATTTTATGTTGATGCATTAACCGATGCTTATATTTCAGTAAAAGCGTTTGATAAAGCTATTAATATGCTAGCAGAGTTAAACTTATTAATGCCGAATAACCAAGTCGTTAGCCTAAATTATGCTAACGTGCTACAAGAAGCAAAAAAATTAACCCAGGCAGAAATAGTATTACAAGACTTTATCACTTTAAATCCTGGTAATTTTATCGCCCACGATTTATTAAATGGTGTTTACCGAAAACAAGGTAAAAAGGCCTTAATGCATGCCACAAAAGCAGAAGTTTATGCATTGTTAGGCGCTTACCCTAAGGCAATTGATGAGTTACAAACTGGCTATAACTTTGTTGAAGAAAATCCACTATTGAAAAAACGAATGAAAGGCCGCATATTGCAGTTACAAGCACAACAAGAAAAACTAAAGCGCTTATAACGCAAAACAAAACCTATAAAAACTAACTACATATATTCATTATTTAAGAGATTCACATGTTAACCATTTACCATAACCCTCGTTGTTCAAAAAGCCGTCAAACATTAGCGTTAATTGAAGAAAACAATCAAGATGTCACTATTGTTGAATATTTAAAAACACCTTTACATATTGACGCTATTAAAAATTTAGCAAAGCTTTTAAATGTTTCTCCAAGGGAAATGATGCGAGTAAAAGAAGCAGAATATAAAGAACAAAACTTAGCAACCGCTGATGATGCAGCATTATTTTTAGCAATGGCCTCAACGCCTAAGCTTATTGAGCGCCCGATTGTTACCAATGAAAAAAATGCAATTATTGGCCGCCCTCCTGAAAATGTTCTATCGCTTTTTGCAACTAAGTCTTAAATATAAATGAAAAAAGCACAACGATTTTCAACACAACAGCTAAAAAAAATAGCCTTATTCGGTTATTTTTCATTACTGATATTTATGCCTATTTGGCTAATTTTTATCACTGATGACAGAGCTTTGTCTATTCCACTAACTTTAGTTATGTTTACTTTGCCACTACTGTTTCCATTAAAAGGTTTAGTGCAAGGTAACCCTTATACCTATGCTTGGTCTAATTTTGTCGTAATGATCTATTTTTTACATAGCTTAACGACATTATGGGTGTCAGCGAATGAAAAACATTGGGCATTACTTGAGTTAACTTTCGCTACAATGATGTTTATTGCCGGAAGTTATTATGCAAAATACCGAGGCCAAGAATTAGGCTTAAGTATTCGCAAAAAGAAAGACTAATAAACTCCTAGTATTCAGCCTTACTTAAAATAGCAATTAGCTTTACTATCGAAATAAACTATAAAACTAATTGCTAGTTATTATTTCAAAAAAAACAACCGGTAAGCTATTCTCCTAAAATCTATATTAAACAACTGTTACTCTTTACTCGTTTAAAAAAATTAGTTACAAAGAAGTCTCTAGTACCATCTAAAATCCAAATATTGGATTTTTATGAACTTTATCATGCATTGTCAGGTCTGTTTATAAAGTGGAACTTCTCAACGTAAGGGGCGTAAATGAAAAATATACAACTGACTAATAAGATTTTTTCTTTATCCGCATTATTTTTGCTACAAGCCTGTGGTGGAAGTAGCAGTGACAGCACCAACATTAATCCAGATGACTTTACCCCAGATGTTTCGCAAACAGGCATTATTGCTTATGATGAAGATCTAAAAATATCACAAGCTGTCGATTTATTTCTCTACTTTCCAAATGACAATATTAGTAATATCAACTGGCAACAAACTGCTGGAAATTCAGTTATTTTCCATGCTGATAATTCGAAAGGTATCGCATTCACTCCCTCAACTGCAGGTGAATATAGCTTTCAAGTATCTTTCACTCGTAATGGTAGTAATGAACAACTTAGTCATACCATCAACGTTGAGAATAGTAATAGCCAAATATCGGCCCGACTTGGTCATGCAGTGCTTGAGGGCAACAAAATTTCTCTACGCACCTCAATAGAAAGCGACTCCATTTCTACCGCTAGTATTCAATGGCAACAAACATCAGGGCCAACAATCACTTTTAGTGATACTACTGCTGGCCAAGAAGCGATTTTCTTTACTGCCCCACAAGTTAGCACCGATAGTTTATTGGAGTTTACCGTTAGCGCTTCTGATGGCAGCACAACGTATCAAGATACTGTTGCTGTGCTAGTTGAAAATGCGCCAACTATTAGTACAGATTCCAATAACGCTTACGATGACCGCTTAGCAAGGGTATTTCCTTACAATGACAACTCACCCTATGCTGATGTGCTTGTCGACTGTGTTTATAGTAATACTATTGATTTTAGCAATACTTGTCGCTTAAACCAACTCCCTTTAATAGCGCATGACAGTACTTCCCCAACGGTTAATGATATTATGAATCGAGTGGTTGTTTCGCATAAATGGATGGGACAACGATTTAAAGAGTTTTTAGAGAATTCAGATCAATTTGGAGATTTTAAAAATTTACTACGTGCTACCACTGCCATTGTTATTTCCTATGATGTTCGCCCGTCTTACTATTGGGCAGTAACCGGTGCTATTCACCTTGATCCCAATAACCTTTGGTTAACACCAGGCGAACGAGACACTATAAACCAAGCACCTGATTTTCGTGCATCATTCGGTGATTCACTCAACTTTGTTATGCCATGGCGATATGTAAAAGATAATAGTTATGCCAGCTTTTATTATCCTGATAATGTCCGAGTAACTCGTGATGCAGCAGACGGTGTTAACGCATTGGCAGCACTTATGTACCACGAACTTGCGCATGCCAATGACTATTTCCCGCAAAGTGAATGGGCTAACATGAACCGAAATGACCGTATTCTTGATAATGCACAGCAACGGCAAGATAGTACTGGTATTGCATCTGATATGTTAGCCACTGCGTTACCACTTAATGGTGATGAAATGTACCGTTTAGCGCGAGTAAGGTATCATGGAGAAACGGCGACCGATACCGAGCAAAACTATAGTCCAAGTGACGTTACAGGCTTTTTCAGCCCAGAACAGTCACCACACTTTTACAACTATTCAAGTAAACGTGAAGATTATGCGATGTTGTTTGACGAGCTAATGATGAAGATACGATACAATGTCGACCGGGATATAGCCGTAACAAACCAACCACAAAGTGATGATGAAGAGTTTATTGTTATGTGGGGACAACGGGGCCGTATTGGCGAAAACAATATAAGGCCACGTGTTGAGTACGTTACCCGAAAAATATTACCAGAATTTTCAAATGTAGCTGAAGCCGTCAGGAATTTAGCACAGCCAATTGGAATGTCATCAGGTAAAACGTGGGCAGAAAACCTAGCTATTAGCCCACAAACCAATCGAGTAGAGAATAAAGATGCCATCGAGTCGCCATTAAATCGTGGGGTTTATTATCGACGCAATGCCAACGGCACTGCTTATTACGAAAAGCCTTTACCAACAAAACACTAGCTACGGCTAGCATAATAATTTAATTAAAAAGAATGTCTTTAACAAAGGGAATAGTGATACGCCGCTGTTCCCTTATTGAAGCTTGATCGAGTTGCTCTAAAGCTGCTAATAAACTAGTCATATCGCGCGATAAGCGGTTAATTAAAAAGCTGGCAACATCATCACTAATAAATAAACCGCGTTGCTGCGCTCGATATTGTAGAGCGAAAGACTTTTCTTTATCACTTAATGGTTTAAGTTGCTCCGTTAAGCCCCAACTCAAGCGAGAGACTAAATCAGGTAAGCTGATATTAAGTTGCGCAACACTTTGATCGCCAGTAATGATTAGACATTTGTTTTGCTCAACCATACGGTTGTATAAATCAAATACCGCTTGTTGCCACTCAGTATTGCCAGCAATAAGCTGAATATCATCTAAACAAACCAGATCAATATTTTCTAGCCCTGCTAGTACGTCAACTGACAATTGTGTTAATTCAGAAAATGACAAACACAAGCTCGTTACGCCAAGGGTGTCAGCATATGCACAACTTGCATGTAATAAGTGGCTTTTACCAACACCGGTCAAACCAAACAAATATAAGCTATGAACCTTTTTATGGGACTCTGAAATTTGCTGTAAATAGTGTTTTAGCTGTTGTACAACTTGTTGATTACTTTCACTTTGAAAACTCGAAAATGTTTCATCATCAGGCAATTGTACAGACAAAGTTAACTGAGAGACTTTTTTCACTCATCCCCCCAAAAGAAAACAGCAATATCATTCTTTTGCGCTGGACCAGCAAGTGGGTCAATATACTGATTAAGTTCTTCACTTAACTTCAAAGATGCCAATAGTGCTTGTTGTGAACCAATAAGTGATAACTTAAAGCGACGATTACTGCCTTGGGCACTAACGAGCTGAACCGATTCAACTGCAGATAACTCACCAAGAAACTCCGATACCGCAATTAGCTCAGGTAACGAGCTAATATTAGCCACATCAATTAATAATTCATTACTATTCGATGTCGACAACGCATATTGCTGATAAATAACATCAGTGATATCCGACAATGCTCTATTTAACATTTCTAAAGCATCTTCTCCTTGATATTGCTCGCTAAATACTTGCGAATGTTCATTCTGTGCATCAGCCATCAAACTCCAATCTAACACTAGCGGTTGTGTTTGACACAAAGGTTGACAATTATCTGTTTCTTCTTGCATCACTAAACTATTATTGGAAATTCTTACCACGACAATTGATTCAGCAAAATAACGTTTAGACGCCTGTGCTACAGGTTGAGAAAAACGCCCCCATACATCAGTAACAGTTAAAGCGCTTAAATCAGTTAAATCCATAATTGGCATTATTAACGGCAATCCACGTAACTGAGAAAAAGCATCAATAGCTACTGGAATGGCGGAATTAGACGTTGCCGAAAGTAAGTTACGTGCTAAGCCATTTTCCTCAACTACCCACACCATTACTTGTGGACGCAAACGTCCCCATATAGCCAAGTCACTTGCTTTAAACAAATTGTTGATTTTCTCTTCATTAAAAGAAACATCGAGGTAAGTCAGTTTACTACTACGCGTATACTGATATTGATTAACATACTGGTTATAATTTTTTATCGCCTGAGAAACTAACGGATGTTCAATTTTCTTGCCGCCTACTTTTAAAATAACGACAGCGAGCGCTTTTTTCAGTGCCTGATTACGATCAGCTGCTGATTGTGAGCCCACAACAACTTTCGCACTGTACAAGTTTTCTACTTCGATAGCGCTAATTTTTAACGGCAGTACAAAAAATAGGAAAATCAGACAATTTCTGAACATATATAGCTTTAACAAGTGTTTCATAATAAAGATCTTATCATAATGTTGCTGATTTTTATCACTTAAAAAAAATAATTTATTTTAAAGATTTTCAGCAGGTCTTTGCGCTGGTAGAATGTGCGCCATTATTATATACCCAAGTCACTTAACTACATAATTGAGGTTCCCCGTGAGCGAAGAAAAACAGTCTTTAAGTTATAAAGATGCTGGCGTTGATATAGATGCAGGTAATGCCCTAGTTGAAAATATTAAAGGTGCAGTAAAGCGCACTACTCGTCCAGAAGTTATGGGGGGGCTAGGTGGTTTTGGCTCAATCTGCCAACTTCCAACGGGTTATAAAGAACCGGTTTTAGTTGCTGGCACCGATGGTGTAGGTACAAAATTACGTTTAGCGATTGATCTGAAAAAGCATGACACTGTTGGTGTCGATTTAGTCGCTATGTGTGTTAACGACCTAATTGTACAAGGCGCTGAACCTCTATTCTTCCTTGATTACTACGCAACAGACAAATTAGACGTTGACGTTGCTTCTGCAGTTGTATCAGGAATTGCTGATGGCTGTGTTTTATCAGGTTGCGCATTAGTTGGTGGTGAAACGGCCGAAATGCCAGGTATGTACCACAAAGGTGATTACGATATCGCTGGGTTCTGTGTTGGTGTTGCTGAAAAATCACGTGTGATTGACGGAACCAAAGTTGCAGCTGGTGATCAACTTATCGCATTAGCTTCTTCAGGTGCGCACTCAAATGGTTTTTCTTTAATTCGTAAAGTATTAGAAGTTAATAATACTGATACAAACGAGTTGCTAAATGGCAAATCAATTGGCGACCATTTAATCGAACCAACTAAAATATACGTTAAATCAGTATTAGAGCTACTTAAGCACGTTGATGTTCATGCGTTATCTCACATTACTGGCGGTGGTTTCTGGGAGAATATTCCACGTGTGTTACCAGAAAGTGCACAAGCTATTGTTGATGGTAACAGCTGGGAGTGGCCGGCAATATTTAACTGGTTACAAGAAAACGGCAACATTACCGAGCATGAAATGTACCGCACCTTTAACTGTGGTGTTGGCATGATTATCGTTGTTCCAGTCGATGCAGTTGAACAAAGCCTTGAGATTTTAACAGCTCAAGGTGAAAACGCTTGGCACATTGGCGCAATTGCCGACATGCAAGCAGGCCAAGAGCAAGTTATTATTAACAAAGGTTAATCAACAATGCGAAGCCGAATTGTAGTACTCATTTCTGGCGGCGGCACAAACTTACAGGCGATTATTGACGCCTGTAAGTTAGAAAATTATGGCGGCGAAGTCGTCGCTGTAGTTTCAAATAAAGCTGACGCATATGGGCTCATCCGAGCACAAGAAGCCAATATTGCCACTACGGTACTTTCTCATAAAGACTTTGATAGTCGAGAAGACTATGACAGCGCACTTATCGGCGAAATTAATAATTATCAACCTGATTTAGTAGTTCTTGCCGGCTTTATGCGTATTTTAACGCCAAAATTTGTGCAAACTTATCAAGGTCGTTTAATCAATATTCACCCTTCTTTATTGCCTAAATATCAAGGTCTGAACACTCACCAACGTGCAATTGATGCTGGCGATTTAGAACATGGTGTCAGTGTGCATTATGTTACTGAGGAACTTGATGGCGGTCCTGTGGTCTTACAAGCTAAAGTGCCTGTATTCCCAGAAGATACTGCAACAGAACTTGCACAGCGAGTACACCAACAAGAACATAGAATTTACCCGTTAGTGGTGAATTGGTGTTGTAGCAAACGTGTCACCATGGAAGGAGATAACGCGCTATTTGATGGTGTTATCCTACCAACTTCAGGGTATGCTAGCGAAGAATAAACTTAGTTTTTAGAGAATTTTATATGTTGAAATCATTACCTTATGCCACTTTGTTATTGTCTACCTTAACATTGTTTAGTCCCACATCTTCTGCCGAGACAGTAGATAATGAAAATAAGGTAATGGTGCCAGCATTTAAAGCTAACTATACAATTTTACGAAGTGGTAAAGCTGTAGGTAAAGCATCACGAGAATTAAATTATTTAGCTAATAATGTGGCGCAGTATAGTTACCATACTGATATAGAATGGTTAATATTTTCTGATACACGTGAAGAAACTTCAACAGTAAAACTTAACGGTAATAAAGTTACGCCAACAAACTATGTTTACAAGCGTGAAGGTACTGGTCGAGATAAGTATTTTGAGTGGAGCTATGATACTGCTAACAATACCGCCACAAACAAGAAGAAAAAACGTACCAAAGAAATAGACTTCCCTGAGAATATTCAAGACTCATTAAGCTATCATTTACAACATCGACTGAATTTAATTAGCAAACCAGAGCAGAAGCAATTTGTTTACCCTGTAATTAAATCTTCCGGCTCTTTGAAAAACTATGTTTATCAATATGATGGTGAAGAAGAGCTAATGTTGCCATATGGCTTGGTAAAAACGGTTAAATTTAAGCGTGAAGTTGTAGAAAAAAAACGGATAACCTATGCATGGTTTGCTCCAGAGCTCGATTATTTGCTAGTAAAGCTTTACCAAATCAAAGGTGATGTTGAGCAATTTGAAGCGCAATTAGAATCTGTTGACATTATCGAGTAAACCTTATTTATCAGTAAACAGTAATAAAAAATTTATATTAAAGTGGCGAAAACTGTCGCCACTTTATTTACTCTTTATTTATTGACGGTTTTACCTTAGCTAACCCAAGAATATATTTAAACTAATCAACTTTGCTTTGGCAAATTAACTGCCCTTTCCTAAATAATAAGCCTTCTTGCGGTTGCATTTTTTGCCATGTTTCATCATCAGTTAATGGCTGCGTTGCAATTACGGTAACAATATCATTTTCTGTAGTTTCTTGTTCAAAGTTCACCACCATTTCCGCATCAATGAGACTAGCTTTTCCAAATGGTGCTTTACGTGTTAACCAATGTAGCTTGTTAGCACAATAAACAAATAAATTATCGCCGTCAGTTAGCAACAAATTAAAAACACCAAGTTTATTAATTTGACGACATTGCTCAACGATAAAATCAAACAGCACAGTTGCTTCAGGCTCGTCGCCATCAAACTTATGCAAAAGTTGATCAAGTAACCAACAAAAAGCATGCTCGCTGTCAGTTTCGCCAACCGGTAAATGATATTTAATCATTAATTCGCTTTTAAAGTTGTCAAGCTGGCCATTATGAGCATAGGTCCAATTTTTCCCCCACATAGGGCGAATAAACGGGTGCGTGTTAACCAGTGAAATTTCACCTGAATTAGCTTGGCGAATATGGCAGACAACCGTCTCACTTTTTATCGGATAATCGGTAACGAGTTTCGCGATTGGAGACTCTGCGCTCGGTAAAGGGTCTTTAAAGCTACGACAGCCCTTACCTTCATAAAAGGTAATGCCCCAACCGTCTTTATGTGGCCCAGTATTGCCACCGCGCTGCATCAGGCCACTAAAACTAAAACAAATATCCGTTGGTACATTGGCTGACATCGCCAGTAATTCACACACTTTTTAAACTCCGTAAAATCTAGTCTTATATTTTATATAAGCTAAATGTTAAATAATTTGAATTTACTCGCCATTGCAATTAAGCTTAAAGAATCAATCTGGTCAGACCTCAAGGTTTTGACTAAATTAGACAACATTATGTATCAACATTAAGGAACACATGTGGATTATTTAACTTGGGCATTACTTGCCATCGCACTCAGCGGGTTTATGGCCTACTCTAGGGCATCGCTCACTTCATTTACCATAGCATTTACCGCACTGATGATTATAGGAACCTTCTTCAATGTCATCTCGTTTTTCTCATGGATACTATTTACGGTAATCGCTATACCACTTAATGTTGACGATATTCGCAAACAATACATAACCAAACCGTTGTTGGCTATGTTCAAAGGTATTATGCCAGAAATGTCAAAGACCGAACAAGAAGCAATTGACGCAGGTACCACTTGGTTCGAGGCGGAGTTATTTCGAGGAACTCCAGATTGGAAAAAATTACACAACTACCCTAAACCTCGCCTTAGCGCAGAAGAGCAGGCATTTTTAGATGGTCCTGTTGAAGAAGTTTGTCGTATGACCGATGACTGGCAAACCACTCATGAACTTGCTGATTTATCACCTGAGGTTTGGCAATATTTAAAAGATAATAAGTTCTTCGCCATGATCATTAAAAAACAATATGGTGGCTTAGAATTTTGTGCTTACGCTCAGTCTCGTGTATTACAAAAATTATCAAGTGTTAGTACTGTACTATCGTCTACCGTTGGTGTGCCTAACTCATTAGGCCCAGGCGAATTGTTGCAACATTACGGCACCAAAGAACAACAAGATTACTATTTACCTCGCCTAGTTAAAGGTGAAGAAATTCCATGTTTTGCATTGACTAGCCCGGAAGCAGGTTCCGACGCTGGTGCGATTCCAGACTTTGGTGTGGTTTGTCGTGGTGAATTTAATGGCGAAGAAGTTCTCGGTATGAAACTTACTTGGAACAAGCGTTATATTACTCTAGCGCCAATTGCTACTGTGTTAGGTTTAGCTTTTAAATTACAAGATCCCGATCACCTCCTTGGCGAACAGGAAGATTTAGGCATTACATGTGCTTTAATTCCAACCGATGTCGAAGGTGTGATAACCGGCCGTCGCCACTTTCCATTAAATGTGCCATTTCAAAATGGTCCAACCCAAGGTAATGAAGTTTTTGTGCCATTAGACTTTATCATTGGTGGCCCAGAAATGGCGGGCCAAGGCTGGCGTATGCTAGTTGAGTGTTTATCAGTTGGCCGTGCAATTACCCTGCCTTCAAACAGTGCTGGCGGCATTAAGTCTTTAGCGTTAGCAACTGGGGCTTATAGCCGCATTCGTCGCCAATTTAAAATTTCTATTGGTAAAATGGAAGGTGTTGAAGAAGCTTTAGCGCGTATTGGTGGTAATGCTTACTTGATGGATGCCGTAACAACTATGTCAACTGGCGCTATCGACATGGGCGAAAAACCAAGTGTTATTTCAGCCATCTCAAAGTACCACTTAACGGAAAAAATGCGTAACTGTGTTGCCGACGCTATGGATATTCACGGTGGTAAAGGCATTTGTATGGGGCCTGGTAATTACCTTGCCCGTGGTTATCAAGGTGCCCCTGTTGCCATAACAGTTGAAGGTGCCAATATTCTTACTCGTAGTATGATTATTTATGGTCAAGGTGCTATTCGTTGTCACCCTTATGTTTTAGCTGAGCTTTCAGCTGCAGGAAACGAAGATCAACAACAAGCATTAAATGACTTTGATCATGCGCTGTTTGGACATATCGGCTTTGCAATCAGTAACATTTGCCGAAGTGTATGGTTCTCATTCACCGGAAGTTATGCGCTAAGTTCACCATACAACGATGAAACCCGTCGCTATTATCAGCTTATGACACGTTTTAGCTCTAATTTAGCCATGTTGTCAGACGTTGCTATGTTGACCTTAGGTGGCGATTTAAAACGCCGTGAGCGCATATCAGCACGCCTTGGTGATATATTAAGCTATCTATACTTAGCATCAGCTACCTTAAAGCGTTACAACGACGAAGGACGCCAAAGTGCTGATTTACCATTAGTACAATGGGCACTAGAAGACAGCCTGTATAATATTCAACAAGCTATTAGTGAACTTATTAGTAACTTTCCGAATAAGCTAGTTGCAAATGCACTAAAAGTAATTATTTTACCGTTAGGCTGTAATTTGAAAAAACCTTCTGATGTTACTGACCATAAAGTGGCTAAATTGATGCAAACACCAAACGAAAGTCGCAGCCGCTTAGGAGAAGGACAGTACATAACTCGTGAACCAGAAAATGTACTTGGTCAATTAGAGCAAACACTAGATGACATCATCGCTTGTGAGCCTATTTTTGACAAAATCTGTCGTGAATTAGGTGAAAAGCTTCCATTCTACAACCTTGATATTGTTGCAGAAAAAGGTTTAGCGGCCAATATCATCAATCAAGACGAAGCAGACCTATTAACAGCTACTGAAATCGCTCGTAAAGCGGCGATTAACGTTGATGACTTTGAGTCGGACTATTTAAAAGCAGGTTAGTTTTAGCCTTTAAAAAGTTACGGATAAGTAATCCCTCAAGTTTATTTGAATAAACTTGGGGGATTTTTTTATCTCCATATTTTTATTCGGCCAGTAATAAACACACAATATTACAATCGGAATAGCTTTGACCTCTTATGCTCGCTGGAAAGATTTGCTAACATTGTTTCAGGATTGTAACAAAGCCATTGCTAGAGAGCATTGTAACTGGCTCTGAAACATTATAAATTACCCTCATTACAAGTTTTTAACAAACGTAACTCCACGAGTATAAAAGATCCATGTTAGTAACCGATGAACAAATTGTAAAAAAGAGACGCAGTAAAGGCGAAAGAACAAAACACTTAATATTAGAATCTGCAATTGCAGTCCTCGCTGCCCAAGGCATTAAGGGGGCAACTCACCGAGCTATTGCCTCTCACGCTAACATACAATTGTCATTAACGACATATTACTTTAAAGATATTCAAGAGTTAGTAAGACAAGCATTTGAATTAAACGCTGCCAATATAATCCACAATATTGCTGAGCAATGGCAACCTATTATTGATCTAGTTGACGGCCTTAGCAAAGCTGACTTACGTCGAGTAAGTGTTCGTGTTGAGTTGAGAGAAAAATTAACACCGCTAATAAGCAACATGATTACCGCCAACATAAGTAATAACCCTCAACAACTTATTGTCGAGAAACAATTATTTAGCGAAATGCATGTAACTCCTGAACTTGTTTTCATTTCGCAGCAGCTTCAGCTTGCGCAATTACAACCTTGCTTACAACTTTGCCAATACTTTGCGCAAGATGACATTGAAATTAACGCCGAAATTCTTCTAAGCCAAATCCAAAATACAGGTTATCGTCAATTACAAGTGACTACACCAATAAATGATAATGATATTTTGAAAACTATCCATCAAATATTAGCGATTATAATTAGAATAAAGCCATAAAAATTAAAGCTTTGTACTCGCTTCATAAATGGGTTAAATTAAGTCATCCGACCATTTAGTAAGCAAGGAACAATTGTGGATTTTAATGAGCAGTTAACCAAGCACCAGCAGTTTTTTTTCAACAATAACACCCGAGATTTAAACTGGCGTAAGCAGCAACTTCAACAAATTAAACGTTTAGTAAATGACAACGAAGATGCTTTTCTTACGGCTCTTGCTGAAGACTTAGGTAAACCTGCGCAAGAGGCTTGGATTACAGAGCTTTCCTATGTAACCGGTGATGTAGATCATGTTTGTAAAAAACTTAACAGTTGGGCAAATAAACGCCGTGTAGCTACTCCAATTGTTGCTCAGCCAGGTCGTTCATATATTCAGCCTGAGCCCCAAGGTACTGTTCTTATTATTGGTGCTTGGAATTATCCTTTACAACTTATACTTGCGCCACTTGTAGCCGTTATTGCTGCCGGTAATTGTGCAATTGTTAAACCATCTGAATTGGCGCCAGCAACATCAAGTTTACTTGCCAAACTTATACCGCAATACTTAGAGCCACAAGCCGTTTCAGTTGTTGAAGGCGCTGTTGAAGAAACAACCGCCCTACTTTCATTACCCTTTGATCATATTATGTATACAGGAAATGGCCAAGTTGCTCGTATTGTTATGGCTGCAGCGGCAAAACATTTAACTCCCGTAACGCTTGAGTTAGGCGGTAAAAGCCCTGTATACGTAGATGAAAGTACGGATTTAACCATTACGGCACAACGCATAGCTTGGGGAAAATGGATGAATGCCGGGCAAACCTGTATTGCCCCTGATTATATTCTTACGTCAACTAATATGGTTAAACCCCTTGTTGAAGCTTTAAAAACACAAATAGAAAAAATGTTTGGTAAAGATCCACAACAAAGTGCTAGTTACGGAAAAATAGTCAACGAGCGCCATGCTGAGCGTATTAGCCAGTATTTATCAGGACTAACTGCTGATGTTGGCGGCAATTTTAATATTGCAGAACACTATATTGAGCCAACAATTATTGTTGATCCCCCTCTAGATTCCTCATTAATGTCTGATGAAATTTTCGGTGCAATACTGCCTATTATCAGTATTGACAGTTTTGACGCAGCAAAACAGTTTGTCAAAGAGCGCGATAAGCCATTATCTTCTTATATTTTCAGTAAAGATAAAGAGCAATGCCAAACTTGGGTAAATGAAATTAGTTCAGGTAGCCAATGTATAAACGACGTTATTATGTTTAATGCTGTGCCAGAACTGCCTTTTGGTGGTGTCGGACCAAGCGGTATGGGGCAGTATAGTGGAAAAGCAGGATTTGATAACTTTAGTCACTTAAAATCAGTATTAGCAAGGCCATTTATTAAAGATTTACCCGTCAGATTTGCTCCTTATGGAAAAATGAAATTTAAATTCCTAAGATGGATCCGTTAGAGCATATATTTAAGTCATGTTTTAGAGTTTTTACCTAGCAAGGTGGTTATATGAAGTACGAACGATTAGGAAGTAGTTCACTGCAAGTATCTCGTATTTGTTTAGGCAGTATGACTTGGGGTCTACAGAACAGCCAAGCCGATGCTAATCAACAAATTGATTATGCACAAATGCATGGAATTAACTTCATTGATACGGCGGAAATGTACGCCGTACCACCCTCTACTGATACCTATGGAAAAACTGAAACAATAATCGGAAATTGGTTAAGTGCCAACCCGTCTCGACGTAAAAATATTGTTTTAGCTTCCAAAATTGCTGGCCCTGGTTTTTCGTACATTCGTGATAGCAGTAAAATTTCGGCCAAAACTGTCATAAGCGCTGTAGAGGGTTCCCTAAAGCGGCTTCAGACTGATTATATCGATCTATATCAATTACATTGGCCTAATCGTCAATCACCTCATTTTGGTAACCATTGGCCAAATGCTAACAATCACACATCAGTTAATGCCGAACAACAAACTGAAGAAATGTTAGATATTTTGCACGGCCTCGACAATTGCGTTAAAGCCGGTAAAATTCGCTATTGTGGTTTATCTGACGATACACCGTGGGGTATCAACCAGTATTTGCAATTAAGCAAAGAACACAACTTGCCTCGCATGGTATCGTTACAAAATGAATTTAATTTGCTACATACCAAAGATTGGCCTTATTTAATTGAAAATTGTGTTCATGAAGATATTGCCTATTTACCTTGGTCTCCGCTAGCAACTGGCTTACTAACAGGGAAATATATTAATGGTTTACGCCCAAGTGGCAGCCGTTTTACCTTGATGCAAAGACATGGGCTATTTCGTGATACTGAAAATGCCAATGCGGCCGTGAAAGCGTATGTAGAGATCGCAAAACAACACCAACTATCACCAGCACAGTTGGCATTGAAATGGTGTGATCAGGTAGATGGCGTAACTTCCACTATTATTGGCGCGACAAGCCTAGCACAATTAACTGAAAACATTGATGCATTTAGCGAACCTTTACCTAAAGCAGCGGTTGATGATATCAAGCAAGTGTTAAAGCAATTTCCATCACCATTTTAATGCACAACATTGCTCACTTATTTTCAATCAAAAATGATAATTGACGGTTTTTGAAAACGATTCTGATGCCAAAAGATAGTGCCCTATAACTAGATGCTTAATTTCCGGTCAGGGTGAATATCACCAATATGGTAATAGGCAATTACTTTTTCAATTAAATCCCCGTTAATATAATGCCATTCACTGACATCAAGACGAAACTCGTTTTGAATAGCCGTGTAACGAACACACACTTTATCACCCGCCGTTACCATGTCATGAATAATGAATTGATAACCTAAAAACTTATCTTTATTAGACTCTACCAAAGCTAGATAGGCTTGTTTACCTGTTATTGTGCCGAAAGGACTTTGATGCCGAAAATTATCACTGATGGGTAAGTCTTTAAAACTTCCGGTTTGCCATAACTGAAACCACGTTTTTATCAATGTTTTCATGCCACACACCTTAATTTTTATCTCAAAACCAATAAGAACCCCATAAAAAAACCATACTCTGAATAGAGTATGGTTAATCGTAAGTTTAGCTAGTTTTTAATTACTTTTTAAAGAAATGAAAGTAATTCTTCATCAAGCTGCATTAATGTTTTTGGATCAGCCATCATAGTAGTTGCTAATGACTTAGTACGCGGCAATAAACGTTCAAAATAAAACTCAGCAGTTTTAATTTTTGCACGATAAAAATCACGGTTTTCAACATCTGTCGCTAATTTTTCATAGGCAGCTTGTGCCATTTGTGCCCAGAAGTACGCCATAACGACATATCCAGAATACATTAAGAAATCAACAGACGCAGAGCCTACCACATCACGATCTTTCTTCGCTTTAAGTCCTAAACGAATGGTGTATTGTTGCCATTTCGCAACCGTTTTACTTAGCGGCCAAATAAATTTATTCATTTGGCGCTTATGTGGATTGCTTGATAGCATGCTCTTATCTTTACAATAAATAAGAATCTCTTTGGCAAAAGCATTCAATGATTTACCGCGGGTCATCAATATTTTACGACCTAGTAAATCTAACGCTTGAATACCAGTGGTGCCCTCGTAAAGTGTCGAAATACGCGTATCTCGAACAATTTGTTCCATACCCCATTCTTTAATAAAACCATGACCACCAAATATTTGTAAACCATGATTAGCACTTTCTGAGCCTAACTCAGTTAAAAATGCTTTTAAAATAGGTGTAATAAAACCTAAGCTAAAGTCAGCTTTCTTGCGATCTTCTTCAGACTTCGCATTTTCAATTTCATCTACCAGTTTCGCCGTGTAATAAATCATTGCACGACCACCTTCACTGATAGCTTTTTGCGTCATCAGCATTTTACGAACATCAGGATGACATATAATCGGATCTGCCACTTTATCTGGATGTTTAGTACCTGATAAAGAGCGCATAGATAAACGCTCTTTGGCGTAAATCAATGAGTTTTGATAAGCCAGTTCAGCGGCACAAACTCCTTGTAGTGCAGTACCAACGCGCGCTGTATTCATAAAGGTGAACATACATTCTAAGCCTTTATTTTCAGGGCCAATCAATACACCTTTAGCGTTATCAAAGTTAAGCACAGCTGTTACTGACGCTTTGATACCCATTTTGTGTTCAATTGAACCACACGAAACATTGTTAAACTCACCAATATTTCCTTGTTCGTCGGTTTGCATTTTAGGAACAATAAATAGTGAGATACCTTTTGTGCCTTCAGGCGCTCCTGGCAGTCGGGCCAAAACAATATGTACAATGTTATCTGTTAAGTCATGTTCACCTGCTGAGATGAAGATTTTAGTACCCGTAATGTTATAAGTACCGTCGCCGTTTGGCTCAGCTTTAGTTTTAACTTGGCCTAAATCTGTGCCACATTGTGGCTCAGTTAAACACATAGTACCAGTCCATGAGCCTTCGATTAAACGGGTAAGGTATAATTCTTTTTGCTCGTCCGTACCATGAGTGTGAATGGTGTTCATGGCGCCGTGGCTTAGGCCTGGATACATAGCCCATGACCAGTTTGCAGTGCCCATAAGTTCAGAAACCACCATACCTAGTGAAGATGGTAAGCCTTGTCCACCATGTTCAACTGGGTGAGATAAGCTTGGCCAGCCGCCTTCAACAAATTGTTGATATGCGCCTTTAAAACCTTTAGGTGTGGTTACTGTGCCATTATCAAAAGTACAACCTTCTTCGTCGCCGCTTTGATTAAGTGGTAGTAATTCATTTTCACTGAATTTGGCACACTCTTCGATAATAGCGTCAACTAAATCAGGCGTGGCCTCTTCAAATTCAGGATGCTTTTTGTAATGCCCGTAATAGTCAAACACATCTTCAAATAAGAATTTAATATCTGCAACCGGTGCTTTATAACTCAGCATGTATAACTCCTAACACTTCTAATATTAATTTTTTTGCATTACTGCATAAGTGCTAACGAGTATACACACACATCCGACCAGTGGTCAAACCAGTAATGTGATTTCTCATTAAAATAATTCAATCAAAATAAAAAAAGCTTAATAATCAGTAACAAAGTTTAAAAATTCAATTATTAAAGATAATTGCTGGCGCAACTTTTCAGCGATAGATAGACTATTTATTACGATTTTTCATATTAGAAGTGAATGAAAATTTGGCAGGAAATAGGCCAAAAAGTAAAATATATCTTCTTAGCCTAATAAGTTTCATACGAAGGTTACTGCCCAAAGACACATTTTAATAGGCCTATGCTTCATCATACCAAATACCATATTTATCACCTTGATATTTTAGTAATAAGAATAAATAAGCAATTGATAGCATCATTAAGCCTCCCACCAATGCAGCCTCACTTACCAGTCCTACACAACAAAATATAAAACCACTAATATGGGTAATCACTTCAATTCTAACAGCCGATTTACGTGTAGGCCGAGTTTGTAGAAAGTTAAATACAAACCAAATTTTTAGTAACCATGGTAGTTTTTGCCAGTTATCTGAACGTTTATCCACGTTAAATTTCTCCTGATTTAAAGTCGCTATATCAATATTAAGCGCAGAAGCTAAACATTTTAAAGATTCTACACTAGCATTTTTGCCACTTTCTATACGCTGTATTGTTCTAACATTTAGCCCAGACATTTGTGCTAATTGCTCTTGCGATAGATGACGACTCAAACGAAGTTGTTTTAAAATCATTGCTTATACCTTTGCACTTTCAAATCAGAATTATTTGTCACTTTATAACCTGACGGTTACGAAATCACGCCGACTTTCACCCGACACTTACACTAATCGTTTAAAAAACAAACTAAATGCTCATTTTGATTTTTAAAGAGAAGACCAACTTTGTTTTAGTCCCCAGATATGTACCAAAGCAATCACTAAACAAATACTCGAACTCCATAACCAAAAATCAGGTGTTCGCCCTAACGGGTTAAAAATAAGAAAAAAACCTACAATACCTCGTAACAAGTAAACTGCCGAAATTAAAATCAGCATCATTCGAGTAAAAGGTAAGGCTACAATTGCACCAGCTGCAGAAAAAGCATATAACGCCCAAACAATTAACACAGTGACGATACCAGAGGTAATTATTGTTGGCTGTAAACTACCTTGCTCTGCCATAAGTGCCATTTGTTCACCGGCACCAAAAAATCGATACCAACTTGCACCAAAATAAATACAACCTATATGCAACAACGCAGCTGAGCTACTTAATAAACCAGCAGAAATTAACCAGACATTCATTAATCATGATCCTTCATTTTTTAAATCTAACAAGTATTAACTAAGGTTACGTATGACAGTTAAGTATCAGTGATAGTTTCAGCTTCACTGACGTCTAACCTATCATCGTTACCAATAAGTTGATATTTAACGCATTCTCCAGCGGGAATTGTTTTATTTATTTCTCCTTGAGAGTTTTCTGCCACTTCATGATTGGTGATACAAGCAATATTAGCTAATGTTTCTGTAGAAAGTTCGGCGTCAATATCACTCCCTATATGTTGTAATACTTCATTAAACTTTATTGAATATTTGCGCATTTAATTACCTTCCTAAATGGTTTCTTGATTTGTTACTCTATTAATGAAAGAAACCAAATACTTGATAATTATTGCTAATCTTCATGTAACCAATCTTGATAGCAACGAAAGAAATATTGCCAATACCCTACAGCAGATGAAATATCAGTTAATTGCTGTTGTAAATTAGCCAACTTAACGTCATCGACAACGGTTTTATCATCAGGGAAAAACTGTGCTTGAGATTGTTCACCATGACTTTGTAATAAATGCATACAATCAACAAAACCCGTTAACGTGCTACTTACTTGCTCGCACTCCCAACCTGATTCACCTAAAAATGCAGTGTAGACTGGTAGCTCATGATCATTTGTATCAACAAAATATGGATCGCCTAATTCAGTATCTCTTGCGATAACTTGCCAAGATGACTGCCAATCACCAGCGCTTGAACCAGATAAATCAAGGCCATCTTCATCTCGCCCAAATCCTAGTTGCGCCTGCTCAAACGTTGATTCTGACGTCATAAGAAGAAAGCCTTGCGGTCCAAAAAATACCGCATCATATTTGAGAGAGCTTAAAATATTGATCAATTTGTTTTCCACTACGATTACCTGCTCTAATTTATTAGAAATTGAATAATGATGCAGAGCTTTTTGAACTATCTTTTTGCAAAATATTATTCAAGAAAATTTGTTTTATGGGGCATTCAAAAGCGCACTCTGCCAATGTCTGTATTATGTCATAATAAATATTGCCACTAAATATCACTCTCGTGCATAAATAGCATTACCAACAAATAGTACCTTGCAAAATATTCAATTTAAACAACTCTATTGGCCTATATTTTGTATATAAACATGCATGTCAATTTTTTGAATTATGCAAATGGTTAATAACATAAACACTTACGGTGCAATTTTAAATACCAGCTTAAATACCACATCGTCATCAACAAACACTTCCGAAGTTGACAACATTATTGAAAAGCATAAAGCACAAAGTGCTGATAAATTAGTGGAAAATAGTAAAAGCCAAAGTAACTTATACCTTTCCAATCGAGCACAAAAAATTAACGCTATCAGCAGTGAGTTTTTCAATGGCGCGACACTAAACTTTAACGATGTCGAGTCACTGAAGGAACGTGCGTACCAATTAGGGCTGATCTCACAAAATGAATACGCAAAATTAACAAACACAACGACAAAAACAGAGAGTATTGCAACTGAAATTGAAAACCCAACAATGAGCCTGACAGACTTTATTGGTGATTTACTTAAACGCTTGCAGTCAGATGATGATGACAGTCAAGATACTGACAACGGTTCAGAGCAACAAAGTGAAGCTCTAAATGCTCTAATTAAAGCGCTAGAAGGAGCAAAAGAAATAATTACTAATGTTGAAGAAGCCAAACAAGAAAGCGATTTCAAAGATAAACTGCAAAACACCTTAGGCTTATTGAAAGAAACCATTGAAGCACCAACTTTTGAAAAAATACCACTAGATGATAAGGTTGGATTAAGTAAAGTGTATCAAGCTTTAGAGATTGTTGACCAACTTACTCCACAACGTTTAACTAATGAAAAACTTAATAAATATTTAGATTTGTCATTTAGCTAACCGTTTACCTGTTAAACTTAATCACGAATGGTCGATATGAATATCATTAGGAAAGGCCCTACCTTTCCCTATTTCTAATGCATCTTTAAGACTCAATAAAAATACGCCCCACTTTGTGCAGCAATGCGCCATAAATTCAGAGGACTCTTGCCAGTTTGTATGGCTAAAATTCACAAAAGTCTGCTCGGTGTGTGGCTGAATTTCGAAGCATACTTCTGTATTTGTCCACGCTTGCGGCATATCACCGCTATGCTGCCAGCGAACTAAATTGTTTGTTCTTAACTCGATGACTTTAAAGTCAGGCCCACCACCGTTAAATCGAAATTTAATAAGAGATCCTATATCACCAGCACCAATAACATCATTCGTCCACCACGTCATTAGCCCTTCATTGGTGGTAAGTGCTTTATAAATAGCCTCAGCAGAAGCATTGATACCAACACGGTGAGTAATTGCATACATAATTTATTCCTTTATTACGTTACTAATATATTTAAAGAACTTACTATCATTGCCCTAACATTACTGGCTAATTAGTCGTCCAAAATTACTGAGTGATTGTTGTAGCCCATTCATAGGTACAATAATGATATTATCGAAAATTAATTTCGTCGGTTCAGGATATTTTGCCAGCTGCTGAGCTAGCAACTGCAATAACTCGACACTCAAGGGCAATGCAGCCTCGTTGGGCTGGAAAGTACTGCCAATATCATAAAACTCTCCGGCAGTTGCTTTCATTTCAATATGAGCGCCTAATACCGCGCTGATCTTATTTTTCTCGCTAAATTCACTGAGTGTTTGCAAACTCGCTCTATAATCTTGCCAGTGCTTTACATAAACTAAACCAGGATAAAAACTATCCCCAGTTAATAACCACTGTGTTTGCGAATCATATAGGGTAATAGCTTCTTCTTGATGTCCAGGCGTTGGTATAACGGTAATTTTTCGTTCACCCAAATCAATTAAAACCTCTTTGGAGAGATGACTTTGATTGCTGTTAAGAAATGTTTTCAAGGCAATTTCAGTTGGCAACACTACGGCAGTATTTGCTTGATTTAAAAACTGGCTATCGCCAGCATAATGATCACTATGTCCGTGTGAATGTAAAACCAGCAACTCAAGCTCAGTGATGCCCGTTTGTAATTGGTATTGGTCCATTAATTGTTGAACAGTTTCAGCTAAAGGAAATGAATCCGCATTTTCAACAGCGCCAGTATCAAGTAGCAACACCCTTTCAGTGCCCAATAATAAATAAATAAATGGCGCTTCAAAATGCTGACACTTATTTTGTCGTAAAATATAACTCGAGGCCTGGTAACGAAAAACTTCTATTGCAGGTTCCTTATTCTTGTTGCAGTTTTTACTGCCGTGCTGCCACTTGTATCCTGACAGCATTATGTTTTCATTATCAGTACGAATATCGACATTAACTCGAACTGTACTAACACTTTGACTACTGCAAGCTGCCAACATGAACACAAAAAACAACGCTAAATAAAGTTTCATATAGGTCCTATTAATTAATCAATTAAAATGACTACCCCTCAATAACTCTCAAACCACCTTCAGTTTGCTTAGACAGCGCCTGAGCAGAAGGCCAGCTATAAATATATTCTTTGGTATGATTATCACACGGCGTATGCCAAATACCTGAAGCCACGTTTTTACCGCCTAATGATGTATAAAAACCAATTGCATTGGTATTACAAGCAAGCACCTCAAGGTAAACAGCATCATTTTTATAGTGTTGGCCTGCCCATTTAGCGGCTAAATTTAACAACCTTGTTCCTAGCCCATACCCTTTAAAATCAGAAGCAACATGAAGGTTATCAATAATGGTTCCATACTCTTGATGGTTAGCTCCAAATATAGAAATAAAACCAGCAAAGTTACCATTAACGAGTGCAATAATGACATATTGGTTGCTTTTTGGTTCGGCTAGCCGCTTGCTCCATATAAGGGTTCGCTCATTAAAAACTTTATCCTGTAGGTAGTCGGCTGATAACACTTGATGATAATTTTCTTGCCAGCTTTTAGCATGTAGCCTAGCAATGTTGTCAAGGTTTTCTAGTGTTGCACCCTTAAATTCCAAGGCCTTCGTGTCCATTTGATTTCCTTTTGGCATGCCAATCTCGGTAATATTATGGTTAATGAACTGCTATTGCTTTGTTTGCTAAACGGTAAATTAATAGTGCCGTTTTTTCGATATTTTTAGGTAAACTCGTTAAATCTGCTATTTCATCCTTTGTGTGAGCACCACTGCCCATCAAACCTAAACCATCTAACGACATTACAACATGATCAGCAGCAAATGAAATATCTGCAGCACCGGCGTTTCTGGGGTTTGCGACGGTTATTTTGTTATAGCCTAAATCCTGACTTATTTGACTGTATAGAGACAATAACCGTTTATTACTTTCAGTTAATGCCATCGGGGGATAACCTTCCTCGAATATTAAGGTCGCGGTGGTATGGTTTAAGTTATTCGACACAATACCTTGCATCACTTGTTGTGCGTGAGTCGCTTGCGCATTGGACAGCGCTCGTAAATCGCCTTTTACCGTAACATGTTGGGCGATAACATTACTTTTACCAAACGCCTGCGCCGTAGATTTTGCCTTATCGACATCAACTTTAGTACCACCGACAATAAGACCTGGATTGAAGGTTAAATCTTTTTCATTTGCTAATTCAGTGCGAAACGCTTCAAGAATTCGAGCTGCTTCATAAATGGCGCCAAAACCAACTTTATCGCTAAATATTCGTGATGAATGTGCCGGTTTTCCTAAAACATTTAGTGTCCAACCGACATAACCTCTGCGCGCAGCCATACCTGTTTCAATATTGTTATCACCATTTTCAAAACCTAATGCAATATCAGCCCATTTCGCACCTTCAACAATTGCCTTCTTAGATAAGCTTAATGGTCTACCGCTACTTTCTTCATCACCGGTTAAAATCACTTGAATACTGACATTGTCGAGCAAATTAAGTGTTTTTAATGTCCTTAATGCTGAAATGATAATGGTATTGCCACCTTTCATATCTGCAACACCTGGGCCAGACGCTTGTGTTTCGCTAATTCGTTTAAATTTTTGAAAGTCATCATGCTTTGCAAACACGGTATCTAGATGACCGATCATTAAAATCTTAATGGCATCGGCTTTTTTACTTTTATGCCACGCAACAACATGCCCTGCTCGATTAAAAGCACTTCCATCGAGCCATTGCACATCGAAACCCAGTGCCGACAACTGCTGCTCAGCTAGTTCTCCTACTTGCTTTACGCCCGCTAAATTCATTGAACCACTATTAATATTTACTGCTTCTTCTATTTCCTGCAATGCTAATGGCAGCTCAGTTTGTACTTGCTGCACTATTTTTTCTTCGGTGGCATCAAGCGCATTCACTGGCAATGCAAAGGTATGATTTGAAGCACTCGATAAAGTAAGGAATAATGAAAATGATGCGTACGATAAATTTTTAAGTAACATTACAGTTTTTTAAGTGGCGAAAAGGCTCACTTAATATCGCGTAAACTATAGATAATTACAAACAACAGATGTTAGAAAATATATCTTAAGCGCTATGAGAACAGACTTTTGATAAAAACAAAAAATCAAATTAAAAGGCCAATGACGATATAAAATTCACTTAATCTATCGTTATTTCATCTAAGTTTGATGCTAACGCCTTAACTTGTTTTTGCTCTTGCGCCGTTAGCTCACCATACAAGCGAGGGTATGACCAACCATATCCCCAACGAAATGTAGTGGGTAAATATGGTGTTCCACCAACTCGAACGCCTGCCAACATAAGCGCTGCAATTTCTGGCTCGCCCACTAAAGCAACACAAGTTTGTAAGTTTTGATCTGAAATTAAACGCTGTTGATAAGTACCACCCTGCCAATAATCATAATCGTGTTGAATACAGCATGACAGCCAAAGTTCTTTTTGTTCAAAGGTTCCATCAGGAAAGGCACTACAGCCATCGCTAGTAAAAGGTTTCAATGTGTCAGCGTTTGACGAGTGATGGTTAAATATTAACACAGACACAAAAGCTATAATTATTAAGGTAATAAACTTATTCATTTAATGTTTACCTAAGCTATATTTCAGCCAGAGCTTATAATAAACAGCATTACAGGCCTTGTTATCATCCATTTTACCGTCACGATCACAGTCAGATCCGGTCAATGTTTTTACAACACCTTGGCCATATTCATCAACATCACTCTGTTCAGCAGCAACAATAATCGTTACTTTCGGCGCATGATCAATAAATTCGCCAACATCTTTATATCGCAGGAACTCTTCTTTACTCATAATATTAGTGATATCTGTCGCAGCAGATGACATAGGTAAGAGTAAAGAAAATATGAAGAAATGTCGTAACAGAAAAGTCATAAGCTTATTAAAAGTAACTCGTTAATAAGCTTATATTACCCAAATGCTTTTATAGATAATAGAGTTATTCATTTATAGATGTATCGAAGCTTACTTAAACACCAACAACAAATAACACTTAAATTAGTTTGATTTTGTTATGGTTGACGAGCTTACATCATGGAATAACAATCATAAGAGGCAAGCTCTCTTTGCTCACGTTTTCGGTCTTTATAAGCCTCAATTTCACGCCATTTACGTTTATTTTGCTTAATTGCCTTTTTTTTCTGAGTTTCAATTTGATCTTCAAACTCGTCGAATTCTTCAATTTGCCAATATTTATTTTTCATTGTAAGGACTCATTTAAGGTGTTTTCCTTAAATTAATCAAACTATGTGACAATATTTTGAAGAAAGCATGACAAACAGATGAATATCAGATTTTCATGGGTGATACTGTTTAAAGAAGGCAAATAATAAACGCACTAACGGTTAAGTTAAGTGCGTTTAAATTTCGAGAAATAGAATCGCGAATTTATTCGGGGTGCTTACAACCGCCGGTTTCAATTTGTAGGACACTTTCTTCAATTGAAAATTGTTCTTTTAATACTTTTTCAACTTGAAAACGACAGATTTCATCATGCTTTTCTAATGTACATTTATGTTTTAACACAATATGGGCACCAACAATGACCGAGCCGTTATCGCTAGTTACGATTAAATTATGAACATTATCAATATGCTCAACTTTTGCCAATGCAGCTTCAATTTTTCTCAATGCTGGTAGCCGCACACCATTAAAAAACAGCCCTTTAATACATTTATAAAGTAGCTTTGAACCAGTAAAAAGTACAAAGATAGAAATAAGAATACTTGATAAAGAATCAACAATCGTCCAACCGGTAGCGTGAATAACAATACTGGTGACAAAGGTAACTATGGTCGACAGTAAATCAAAGAAGGTGTGCAGAAAAACCGCATAAACATTAACACTGTCTTTTCTGCCTTTATAAAGTACAAATGCAGAAGCGGCGTGAAATAGAAAGCCTAATGAGGCAACCGATGACATCACGAAAGTATTAATTTCGTGTTCGTCGTGATGTTCATGCCCGAGTAACCGCTCTGCTCCTTGCAACAAAATCCAACAACTAATTAATAAATATAGTACGCCATTAATTAAGCCGCCTGACAGCTCTAATCGGCGATAACCATCACTAAAAGTTTGGCCAAATTTTATCGCTAATGTTGACGCTATAAGAGCAATAAACAAAGAGCTGTTATGAACAAATAAATGTCCAGCGTCGGCATATACTGCAAGCGAATTAGCATAAAAAGCACCAACAAGCTGAATCAACATAAAAACACTGGTTATAGCAAGTGCAATAAGTAATCGTCTTTGTGATGATTTATGTGTTGTTAGTGTTGTCATGTAAAGCCAATTTATTCCGCAAGCGGATATGAAAAATGTTATTGAAGCAGATTATTGCGCCCAATAAGCTTGATCTAAGCTATCTTCTCGCTCAGGTAAACCACGTGATAAACGGGGCGAATGTTGAACAAGAACTTCATAGCTTGCCCTATTGGCATATTTACTCATTTGCGATAATGACGAATAAGTTAATGCAGGCTGATTATGTTTACTCGAATTTGCCATGGTGTTTTTATGGTAAACATTAGCACTTAAATCGTGCAATATAGCTGCAAGTGCAGCATCACCGGCACCGTTTGTGTTCTTAATGCTTTCTGGCCCCCCCATATATGGTGCAGAATGTGTATAAATACGCATTGGATTATTACATTCTTTTAGCAACATAGGTCGAGAATATTCGTAACGATTAAAGTCGCTAATATAGCCAGAAATTAATGGATATTCGCTTTCACGCTTAAATTCTTCGTCAACATACCCGGCCATATACAAGCCTTCTTTACCAGCCGTACATATCACCATATCAACCCAGTCTAAGCACTTATCTGCAGCTTGTAACGGATCTGTAATCTCTGTTATAGCTAAAGCTTCTTCTTCATTCATAGTTAAAATGTTGACGTGCTTTTTGACGAAATCACGCCAAAACTGTGGTTCTTCTTCAATTAAGAATTTAGTACCCAATGTCAATACAACAGGAACGCCAGCAGCATTAGCACATTCAACAGCTTTAATTGCTGCTTCAGTCATAGTATCACCTTCTTGCGTTCGCATAAGGTAAGAACTAATGACTAAGGCTGAAGCACCAGCAATAAGTGATTCATCTATTGAATCAGGGTGTAGGCGATTAATTAAGCCAGCATTGATACCAAAAGTACGCTCACCGGTATCATCAATTAAGGTAAAACAACGACCAATAGGACCATCAACCGGTTGTAAATAATTTAAATCAACGCGAGAAGAAGTATTACTAATAAAACGATAAGCATAGTCACCGACGTGAATATCTTTTGACATAACCCCTAATAATACTGAGCGATCATCTGCCAATACAGAATAGTTGTGCACGGTATTACCTATTGTGCCACCGGCAAATTCATAATTAACCAGCGATTCATCTTTTAAACGCTGATATAAACGCTCGGTCACATCATCAGAAATCACTTGTGACATACCACGTTGTAAATCAAATTCATCTAAAAAAGCTTGATCAACTTTTGCTTCAATATCCACCAATACTTGGTCAATACCAACTATATAGTTTTTTACGGCTTGTGGGCCACGGTTTACTTGATTAGTTAACGGGTTTTTATTATCTACAGGGAAATAATGTTTATGCTGACGGCGTCCGGGGAACTTCATGAAGTATTACACGGTTATTTTCAAAAGAGCGATTATAGCGCAATGGGATTTGGTTTGACCAGACATCATGTAGAGAAATTCACCTCGGCAACCAAATTCTGCATTTGCTGAATAAATCCTAATCACTTTACGACAAGTTTTTCTTCAACAACTAACAGACGCTAGCTTTTGACATTAGCTGACAGCTATAGCAGCAAAACTTTATGCTTGAGAATATAGCCAGTAAACGTGCGTTACTGATGAATAGATCTATAATAATTAAATAGGTACAAGTTACCCTTAGTTTTTACCTAACAAAAAAAACACGTAGAAAAATAGAACGAGCACATTTTTAGTTGAATTGTTATTGGGCACGCCAACAAGGAAACCTATTGGATACCAGCACTAGTAATAATGCTTTAGAGCTAAACGTAAAAAAAATATTTAACGCCACTCCTGTCGCTATGGTGTTGTCTAGAACTGATGGCAGTTTCGAATATGTTAACCAAGCTTTGCTAGATTTGCTGGGATATTCAGAACAAGAAATTTACCAAAAAGACATTATTATCTCTCACCCTGAAGAAAGTGAAGTTAACGCTAAAATTCGTCATAAACTCCAAGCTGATCCATTTACCCCTATTACTATTGAAAAACGCTACTGCCATAAATCTGGTCGGGTTATTTCAGGCATGCTGACTATGGTCGCTCAACCGGATGAAATAGGTGGTGTGAAACGTTTTATTGCACAGATTGTCGACTTAACAGAGCGAAAAAAAATAGAAAATGCACGAAAGTTATTTAGAACATTAATTGATCACTCAAGTGATAGTATTTTTGTAATCGACCCAGACACAGCTAAATTTCTCGATGTAAATAACACCGCCTGTATTAACTTAGGTTACAGCTACGACGAAATACGTCAGCTCGGCGTTATTGATATTGAGGATGTTTTACCAAATAATTTTTCGTGGCAACGGCATGTTATAGCTGTTCGTGAGTCAGGGGGAATAGTAATCGAAGGAGAGCATAAGCGAAAAGATGGCTCTACCTATCCTGCAGAAGTATGCGTGAACTATGTAAGTCAAAATGGCAATAATTACATGGTTGCGGTAGTACGAGATATAACGGAACGAAAAACAGACCAACAGCTAATTTGGCGACAGGCTAATTTTGATGCCCTAACAGGCCTTGCCAACCGATGTATGTTAAATAATAGACTAACCGAATGCTTACAGAAGTCATTGCGAACCCAACGAAGTGTCGCTGTATTATGTTTAGATCTTGATCATTTTAAAGATGTTAATGACAAATTCGGACACGCCTCTGGTGATAAAATTCTAATAGAAGTCGCAAATCGCATTAAAAGCTGTGTGCGAAATACAGATATTGTTGCACGTATGGGCGGTGATGAATTTACCATAGTGATGGAAGATATAGATAATCATAAGGATACGACTCGTATTGCAACACAAATTATTGAGCAGTTATCAAAACCATTTACCTCTGGCCTCATAAAAAGCTACCTTTCCGCTAGTGTTGGAATTGCATTTTATCCAAAAGATGCAAACACAACGGAATTGCTACTTAAATATGCAGACCAAGCCATGTATGTTGCTAAAAGTTTAGGTCGTAAACGTTACCATCTGTTTAATCAGTCTATTCAAGCAAGTATTAATGCCCGTAGTTGGATGAACAGCGAATTGCGTGCATCAATAGATAGACAAGACTTTCATTTAACATTTCAACCCATTATTGATTTAGCAACGGGGCGCTGCCGTAGTGCTGAAGCACTTATTCGTTGGACTCACCCTGAAAAAGGCATCATAGATACAAGTCAGTTTATCGCCGCAGCAGAAGAAAATGGCATGATATGTGACATCGGTGATTGGGTATTCCACCAAGTGAGTCAACAACTAAAAATATGGCGAGGATTATTTGGTGACGATTTTCAAATATCCATTAATACATCACCAATTCAATTACGAAATTTTAATAGCAACTTAAAAGGCTGGTGCCAGCAGTTAGAGAAATTGAATGTATCGGGTAACGGAATCATTATTGAGCTCACTGAAGGGACCATAATGGACTTAAATAAAGGTGCTAATGAAGTGCTAGCTTTGTTTAGAAGCAAAGGAATGGAAATAGCCATTGATGATTTTGGTACCGGCTACTCTTCATTAGCTTATTTAAAGAAACTCAATGTTGACTATGTAAAAATTGACCGTTCTTTTGTTAATAACTTATCGGAAAACTCCGATGATATTGCACTTTGTGAGGCTATCGTTGTTCTAGCACACAAACTCAACTTAAAAGTCATTGCCGAAGGTATTGAGACATTAGCTCAGGCAGAAAAATTAGCTAATATAGGTTGTGATTATGGTCAGGGCTACTATTTTTCTAAAGGAATTGGTGCGAGTAACTTCGAACAGTACTTAACCAATAAACGTTAATGAAAATATTATAAATACATATGAATCTTAGGAGCTGTTGATCTTTTGAGATTGTTTTGCAGCGATTCGGGCGCCTTCAAACAAAGCAGAGCCTTTATCATGTGGTTGTTCCACATAAAAAGATGATAACGCTATAATAAATTAACGCATACAGCAATATACTTACTAGGCATGTTATGGATATTCAATTAAAAAATCAAACAAACACCTCAATCACCTCATCTCAAACGGCATCAACTGAACCACCTAAGTTGAGTATTGCGCAACAAGCAAAAAAAATGCAAAACGTTGCAATAATGGAAGCAGCAGTAAGTAATAATGCTGCAGATAACCCTATGCAACTATTGTATAAAACGGCAATTGAAGAAATAAATAAGCAATTGGCCAGTGAAGGTAACGAAAATATCATTCAAGCAACCTACGAATCTGAAATAGATGTGTCACCTGAGGCCACTGCACAGCGTATTGTTAAAAGTTCGACGGCTTTTTATCAAGCATTTAAAGAGCAAAATAGTGGGCTTAGTGATGAAGAATCATTAAACGAGTTTTTATCTGTGATCAATTCAGGCATTAATACCGGTTTTGATGATGCCAAAGATATTTTAGAAAGTTTATCGGTACTAGAAGGTGATATTGAAAATAATATAGAACTAACCTATGACTTTGTTCAACAAGGCCTTAATAGTTTTAAAGAACAAATTATGGCTGACTTACTTGAAAGAAACAAAAGCACTGCTAATGGTATTGATAATTAAAAAGTTAAAGTTTAATCATTCAAAACACAGCAATATAAAGTCATCAGTCAGCATATTAGAGATTAGGCTGATAATAAGAAAGGCGCAGTTTTCACTGTGCCTTTTTCGTGTGGAACACTTTAGCTAGCGCTTATCGTTTATCAATTTACTTTAAATACTAGAATCGGTAGGCTGCATATACACCGGCAACACGATCAAAGCTATCTTCAAGTTGATAACCATTCTCTAGGGCATCAAAATTTGAATATCCAGCAAAAACACCAACATCAGTACTTTTACTATAGGCGTAATTTATGCCAACATTAGCTTCATGTGCTTCATTTTGGGTAAAGTCTTTTAAATCACGATACGTGTAACCAACACTAGCTGTCCAATCTCGTGCTAGATTAGTTTGTAATCCAATTGAATATCGAAATTCATCTTTATTTTTCAATTTCTCTTCATCCCATTTTACATAACCAAGCGAAAAGGTCATTGCCAAGTCTTTATCAAAAACGTATTTACCATTTAAATCAGCGCCGTAGCCAATTGCATCGCCATTTAATCGAGAATCATGGTAACCCCTAACGCCCAAACCAACAGCTAATTCCAGCCCTTTTTGATTATTTTTACGAGCTAATACTCGATAATCTAAACCACCTAAGCTAAGTGTTAAATCATCAGTTAACCCATATGCTGCATTTAAATTAATCGCACCGCGGCTATCATCATTTTCTTTCCCCCACATCAAGGCTCCACCTAAGGCAACGGTACCATCAGTTAATGTTAAAGGCCTTAGCACTGGGTTTTCGGGGTATTTTGTTTCAGCGAGCACTGTTGACGATGACAAAAGTAATGTTGTGATAAATAGTGATTTTTTCAAAATAATATTCATAAGATAATACTTCCTGTAGTGATAATTTTGTTTACAGGTGTATGGTAGTGCGGTGCAGTGTTTGAATCTTGTTGCACTTTGTCTCTGAAATGTATGTCGAGCGTGAGAAATTGTAAGAAAATAAATAGAAAGCACAAACTGTGCCCTACAAATATTTAAAACTCAAATTTTCATGTAATACTCGCTAATGTTACGGCATTGCCAGCTGTACACAAAACAAACAATTTCAAACAGATAAATACTAATGTTTGACCTATACTTTGCCCTATATTAATGCAATTCGGGACAAAAAAATGAATACCATTGGTTCAAGCATGTCTGATTATTTAGGCTTTACTCAAAAGCTTGTTAAAAGAAATACTGCGATTGAAATTATAGACGCTAAGCAAGCCGGCGAGCCAATAGATAAGCAAGCAATACAGGAGTCTAATCAAGAAATTAGAGAAAACTCCGTTGATGCAAGTCTAGCTATTTACCAAGCAAGCATAAAGAAAAATACCCTAGATACTTATATTCAAGCTTCAAATAACGCTGATTATTCAAACACAACAGACCAACAAGACTCAAATGAAATTAACTCATTTGACGCAAGTGCAGTAAATGACGCACGATCGACAGCGCAGAAAAGAGCGATTGGCATTTCAGTATATGAAAAAATACAAGCAATAGAGTAGCCAATATTTAGGCTATTAATACAATGAAGTCCTATCTAACCAAAAATTGCGCTTGAATTCTTAAGCACCAAGTAGTTTTAATATTTTCTGATACGTTGAATTGGCAGTATTTTCTGAACCGTTACCCGTGGTATTAATAAATTGAATCACCACTGCATCAATATCGCTATGATAATTAGCTATGCTTTGATAACCTGGTAGCCAACCTGAATGATTAAACCAGTAAATCGAACTATATATGGCCCTCTCTTCGTTACTGAGTAACGAGCCAGTATTTAAAGCACGGATAAAAATAGCAATATCTTTTACGGTGGAGATCATTGAACCACCAGGAATAACATAATCTTGCGCTGATCTTTCAATATTCTCCCAGTAACCTTTTGCTAGCAATGAGGATTCAATATCACTTAGCTCTAGATAAGTGTCGTGCATCGCAAGTGGAGTCAAAATATTTTCAGCAATAAAGGTTTGGTGACTATAGCCAAGCGCTTTATCCAGTACTTTAGCTAGTAATAAATAATTGGTATTTGAATATTCATATTTACTGTCTGGAACAAAATCTGATGGTTTATCAAGCGCAAAAGCTAATGTCGCATCAATATCCGTATGAGCATTTTGCCAGCTAAACCCTACTTGGCTATCAAAGTCGGCAATGCCGCTACGATGTTGAATTAATTGCTTAATGGTTATGGTATTTGAGTTTTCAATTCTGTCAGCCCACTCAGGTAACCAGCTTGATAAGGTATCATTTAACGACAACTGCTCTTGCACTACTAACTTTGTCGCACTTACTGCAATAAATAATTTGCTAACACTGGCAATTTTAAATAATGTTGTCGCTTCAGCTGGCACATTCGAGGTTTTATCTTGTAAACCAGCAGCATAACTTTCATCGAATTTAGAGGTTTGATCAACATAAACAAAAATGCCGTCGATGTTATTACTAATAGCACTGTCGAGTATGCCTTGTATAGTAGTTGATGCGGGTGCGTTTGACGCCGGAGAAACAATAGTATTTTTTTCACTACTACTCCCTCCACCGCCGCAACTGACTAGACATAAAAACATTAAAAGCAATAACGCTTTCAATTTAAAGTTAATTGTATTCATAACGCTCATTACCTTATGCTTAATAAAATGTAAAATAGCACTATCAAGTAACTATGCCTATAACCTTAAACTTTTTCCTGCTGCGTTAAATAATCAACAATTCACTATCGTTTTAAAGCTTCTTTTTGTACTGTCGCTAATTCGTTATATTTCATTAATAAACTCTTAGAGCTATTAGCTTGGTTCAGTTTAGTTAAGTCGGCTTTAAGTACTCCATATTTATTATTAAGTGCCAAAAAATCACTAAAACTAAAGCCCTTTAGCTGTTTCTGTACTGTGTATGCAGCCAAATAGGATTTTTGAAATATTTTACCTCGCTCAAACTGAAAAGAATGCCTAGTTTCATGAAATAAAAAAGCCAGCGATGCATACTTATTTTCATCGACAAATTTGTCTGAGTTTAAATAATGTGCTTTGACGGCTCAGCTAAACCAAAGTCAACTAATCTATTTGGATAACTGTGATAATTTATTTTGAACGATTTCATAAATCGATCTTGAATGAGTTTTATCAAATTACCTTTAGAAAAAATTGTATGCTGTTATGGACGAATGCATAGATTACCACAACAGTGAGCGAACACATCAAGGTAAAGTGTGCAGCGAACGAACTCCGCTGGAAACATTAATTGATGGTAAATCGATTTGGGCTAAGAAATACGTTAAAAAAAACAGGTGGCTGTCAGATCAGGTCTGAACCACGACATCTTACTCAACTGAAATGTTTACTCAATCAAAGCCCGCTAACTAGCAGGCTTTTAATACATATAGCTTATAACAAGAAAGCTATATTAAATATGTACAACTATTGAACTGGAATTGTTATTGTTCCCGTAAATACTTCTCCACTTTTAGTTTCATATGAATACTCAAAAGCGATATTATTTGCCGATGATGTTGTATTATCCGACATATACTCACGATTATGTGTACGATAAACAACTTGAGTATCCTCTTGTGCTGATGCAGTAATAACCGATGTCGATAAGTTTTCTCTAACTATCACTTCGTTATCAGCTAATTTAAGAACCCCAACCATATTTACGTGAATTGAACCGTTTCTAACAAAATTATAGTTTTCAACATCAACTCTTTCAGAGTTATCATTTGTCACTCGCAACTGACGCATAGTAAAATTTTGCAAACTTTGTATGCTAGTTGGTAAATAGAAGTAAACAGAACGGTTAAAATCAGCAGCTGTAGAGGCTTCATTAGCCGTGTTTACATTAGTAATCCTAACACCATTTGTCGTGTAATTTTCATTATCAAGCTTAACATCATTGATATCAAAAACCTGATTCGTATTCGTTACTTCAAATGACAATGAATCACCACTAATGTCTACAATTTCCTTAGTCGCTATCACTTCAACACCGGCAACATCATACAGATAGCCCCCAACAGATAACAATGGAGCCTCTGGCTTAACCTCAAGTTTAGTATTATTCAACGACATAGAGGTTGTCGTTGCAACATTAACCCCACCTGTTAATAATGTTGTGCCGGCCAGAATAAAATCATCATTACTCTCGTTACCTTTTACAACCGTAAAACCACGAGCTCTTTTCAATGAAACACTACCCGTTGGTATTGATACACCTTGAGAGTAAAAAACAGTAAACGCTGAATCAGCAGGATCAACCTTTTTTGATTTTGTGATGACTTCAAGTGATGAATGATTAGAAATGACGTTAGTTTGTAATGCAATCTCAATTACGTCTGTGTTAGGTACAGTAAAACAACAATTAACATTACTACCACCTGAAATACGCACACTTAAATGATTATCATCTTCCTTACTGATACTTATCGATGCACTTTGATAAGTGACATTGTCACTATTAAATGCAGGCATACGCAGAGTCATATGGTTTAAAAACTTAGCTGAAATTACATGCTGCTCAGTTGTTTCGTCATAGCTCGACTTTTTAAGCGTATTGTTTTCATCACTAATTGATAATTCGGCATCAGAAAGAGAGGTAGCGCTATCATCAATAATAGAAACTCTGTATTCAACATCCTGCAATTCTGTTTCTATATCCTTTGATACATACACAGTAATCGTTTCAATGGTATTTGCCGAGTTGATATACAAATCGGTTCCACGTAAGTGGTTTGCTGACTCAGGTTTAAAATCGATCTTGCCATCCTTGTTTAAATCTAAACTTGCTCGAACAACGGTATGGATTTGTTTTGGAATCGTTATTTTATAAACACTATTAGCTGAATCGTATACTGAAGCATGCTTATATTTTAGCTGCGACGAACTGTTACCACTGTGTGAAAAGGCAACGAATTCCAACGTACTTACTGGAGAATTATCTTCATTATTTAACACTGTAATTTGCACTTCTTGTGGCTCAGAAACAGTAAACATGCCAAAATCTTTGACTGTATTGCTAGAACTAGAAGTTCCAGTGTTTAAAAAGAATGCACGGCGTAGGAATTTATTGTCGCTACTTGATACGATAACTTCAATATCAGAGTTTGCAGGTAAATTTGGCACTTCGAACTTACCATCTGTCGCTACCATGCCATCTACAAGTGTTTTTGAAGCAAGGTTGACAGTAATTAACGCAGATGTCGCTGGAGAATTGTCAATTGCATTAATGACTAGACCTTGAAAGGAAACCGTATTCTCACTTTCATCTTGGTCTTTTATAACCTCAGTTTGAGCATTTATTGCATTAACTAGATCTTTGTTATCGTTGTTATTATCTTCGACCTTTAAACAACCATTTAAAATTAGCAAAGAGAGACTAGCAAGAAGTACTTTTGGATATTTCAATTTATTTTCCTTCGATAAGTTAATACCTTGGAGAGTAAACTAAAATCAATAAACAACTATTTTAACCCCCTCCATGGCGATAAAATTATTTGAAGGCGGATTCTACCTCGGCACATAAATAATTCCAATGTTTTTTAAACAAAAGCCTAAAAAATCATTATATTAATTATCTAACTGAAAGCCTTCTTATCATCAATATCTAACGTAGGTTAATGTTCTAAATTTAATATTGTCATGGTACTTTGAGGATTACAAAAAAGTGGATAAGCTCCTTATTTTACATCGCGCTGGCGACAACAAGTTAATTATTAAACATAAATGCTTGGAGTGTATTGAACAGTTTGCCGTCGGGGTGCCGACCACACGCAAGGTGCTCTCTCCTTAAAAAAGGACACAGATCTCCCCCTTGCATCCCCCACTGTGCCCTACTCAGCTAAGACTGCAATAGTAACTTTTGCCGTTATCGATTCCTGACGAATGCTCGTCCCTGCGCAACGTCAGCTCCAGCCATCGACGTGCAGGGATGCACTAATGTCGCATAGGCATGGATGCCTAAGAGCGACCATGGCTGTCATCGACTAACGGCTATTAAACTATTAAAAATCACAATTTCACTGCTGAAATGGGATTCAGAGGTCGCTGAAATCACAAACTCTCAATAACCTTTTGGGAGTTAAGAACAATAAACCAAATACCAAGTCTGCTTGGAGTTTTAATACTCGTTTGGCGTCGCTGTGGCGACAACACCCAGAGGGGCGTTGCACGCCAAAAGCCCCTCTGGACTCCCCATGGCGCCCTGCTCAGCTAAAAATTTAATTATACAAGTGCGTAGAGCTCGAACCCTGCCGATTTATCATCCATGAACAACGGCAGTTCTCGACATCCATGTCTCGAATCGAACTCTACCATTGCACTTGAATACTTAAAGCGCTGAGACGGGAATTTAGCGATCGTTGAACTTTTGCTTGCTTTTAAATAAACCTCTTAGAGATATACATAAAGTAAAAACAAACTCCTTATTCTGCTTTGAGAAAATGTCTGAATAAATAATTAATATCAGCTATTGCTGACAGGATGTCAGCAAAGTGAAGTAGCACATGGATGTGCGTTCTGAGCGCTAGCTCGAATATTGATTATTTATGAAGAAAAACATTTTTCAGCAGCGCCGAGGGAGTCCAGAGGGAGGCCGGCGCTAGCCTCCCTTTGGGTGCAGTCGGCACCCCGACGCTAAACAGGTAAACAGGTAAACAGGTAAACAGGTAAACAGGTAAACAGGTAAACAGGTAAACAG
>OJBI01000018.1_pt1 | contig 117164 bp, 113 predicted proteins | sample 1590541 | NCBI WGS metagenome assembly OJBI01 (sample SAMN05416871, study PRJEB24817) | seawater metagenome | isolation source: Sea water | place: Canada:Atlantic | collected 2013-11 | reverse complement strand
TTTTAGAGATTTTTGGCCCGCCGTCAACAGCTAAATGCATTTAATTTGCAGAAAACTGTTTGTTTGAAGATTTATTAATCAAAGCGAGTGCTATATGAGCTTTCGGATCATATATAACGATAATTAACGGCTATTTGATAGGTGAAACTATATTTTATTAGCAACAAGTTTTCTGCTTAAATTCAGTTTTGCTATTATACCAATATCATTTATCTATTATTTTACCTTTATGTATAAAAACGATTTACGTAGTTATCGCGGTATTACCCCTAATTTTACAAAAACTGTCTATATTGACGACTCTTCGGTATTAGTTGGTGACATTACGATTGGAGAACATTCAAGTATTTGGCCTCTTGTTGCTGCTAGAGGTGATGTCAACACTATTACTATAGGTGAAAATACTAACATTCAAGATGGCACAGTACTGCATGTTACAAGGAAGTCTACCAATAACCCTAAGGGTAACCCACTTATCATTGGGGATAATGTAACGATCGGGCATAAATGTATGTTACATGGCTGTGAACTCGGCAATAGGATTTTAGTTGGGATGGGCGCTATTATTATGGATGGTGCAATTATCGAAGATGACGTATTTATTGGTGCAGGTAGTTTAGTGCCGCCTAATAAAGTATTAAAGAGTGGATATTTATATGTCGGCAACCCTGTAAAACAAGTAAGAAAGCTAAAAGAAAGCGAGTCTAACTTCCTTCTCCAATCTGCAATTAACTACGTCGAATTAAAAGATGAATATTTATCAGAGAATTATTAGTTAGAAATAATGAATTGCTTTACCTCATATTGATATGTATTTCGTTTCCTTCTGGCTCATTTTTTTCGAGCCAGAGTTCAGCTACCTCTTCTAAATCATATTTTAAGCAACGATCAATTGAAGCCAATTGTTTTAGTTGCATTGAATGAAAATAAATTGTCATTCTTTGCCCTGAAATTTGCCCGGTAAAAGACCAAGCATCATGCTCTTGACTAAAGTTCAAATCATCATTAAATAAGATGGCTTGGTTCATTAATGTAACTCTCTCTAGTTATTGTTAAGCTCTGCTCTTAGCATAGTTAAAACTGGTTCAACATCAGGGCGTATATTTGTCCATAAATAATAACTTTCTGCCGCCTGCCCCACCAACATGCCCAGACCATCAAGTACACACTCAACACCCAACTGCTTTGCTTGTTTTAAAAATACTGTTGGCTTTTTACCATAAACCATATCATAACAGGTGTTCGCACTTGCCAATGTTTGTGATGATATAGGTAAACTTGCACCTGAAAGCCCTGCTGATGTTGCATTAATTATAACATCAAAGCTTAAATGTTCAGTTTCTTCAAAGGTAAGTGCCCTAACGTCGAACTTAGGATATTGGTCAGCAATATTCTTCGCTTTACTTAATGTTCTATTGGCAATGGTTAATGATTGCGGCGCTTGCTCAATTAACGCTTGTACAACACCTTTAGCTGCACCACCAGCCCCCAATAGTAAAATTTTACTGTCGCGTAATTTAACTCTATGCCTAAGTAAGTCATGCACTAAGCCTATACCATCAGTCGTATCACCGTAAATAACGCCTTGAGAAAATATTAAAGTATTGACTGCTCCAGCAAGTTTAGCTTTTTTACTGAGCTGATCACACAAAGCAAAAGCTTGTTCTTTAAAAGGTGCTGTAACATTGGCACCTTTACCATTATTAGCAATTAAGTTTTGAACCGCTAAATCAAACTTATCTAATTCGACTAATTCACTTTGATAATTCATTGATTGCTTCGTTTGTATGGCAAATTGTTGATGAATAGATGGGGATTTTGATTGGGCAATTGGATTACCGAAAACGCGAAATTGATCCATAAGTTTACTGGCTTGAATGTTTAAATGTAGACTAACTCAGTTATGAAAAGATGAAAACAAAAAAGCAGTAACTAAATTACTGCTTTTTATATCATTAATATCTGGCTAAGAATTTATTAAAATTTGTAGCCTAACATTAGTGAATAAACCATAGGGTCAACATTAACTTCCGCTTTACCTATATTGTTACCGCCAACATCGAATGTTGCGTCAGAGTCAATATCAATATAACGAATTGATGCATTTAACGACCATTTATCATCTAAGTGATAATCAGCGCCAACTTGCGCCGATAAGCCGAATGAACCGTCTAGTTCTAAGTTGCTTAAACCTAAAGACTTAGGTGCAGCAGCAAATTCTTCATCAAAGAAAACCGTATAGTTAATACCAACACCTACATAAGGCTTAAGTGCTGAGTTCGTGTCAAAATAGTACAAAGCACTTAATGTCGGTGGTAAGTGTGATACTTCACCTAAATTCGCGCCATCAACACCTAAAACAGCGTTAGGGTCTTGAATGGTAATATCGTGCGTAAAAGGTGTAGCAGCTAAAAGCTCTACTGCCCAGTTGCTATCGTAGAAATAAACAAAGTTCAAACCTAACTGAGTGTTGTCATCAACAGTTAGCGTCATTGTAGAATCAGCGCCCGCTAACATAATGTTAGATTTGCCACTATCAGGCGTGATGTTCGTTGCACCACCACGAACAATAAAATCGCCAGCTTGGTTAGCTAAAGCAAGTGGAGATAATGTAAGAGCGGAAAGAATTAATCCATTAATTACTGAAGTTTTCATGAGCGCATTACCTTTTGTTAAATATAAAGAATATTGGATTTCGTTAATGAGGTAATTTTACGCCTGCGAATTAATAGAGTAATTGATCTAGCGCAAGGTTTGTGAGAAACCGCAAAATAATTGTGGTTTTATATTGAAAGTAATAAAAAATGCTTAGGTTTTGTGACTAAACGCACAAACAACAACTTAAAATAAAGACTTTTATTCTTTGCATTGCTTGTACGTTATAAGAATACAGCGAGGTTATGACAACCAATCTTGAGGCACTAGGTAATCTTGTAGTTTCTCTTCTTCACTACCCGCTTGCGCTTGAAAGTTATACTCCCAACGTGCCAATGGTGGCATTGACATTAAAATTGATTCTGTTCTACCCCCTGACTGCAAGCCAAACAAGGTACCACGGTCAAACACTAAGTTAAATTCAACATAGCGACCGCGACGATATAACTGAAACTGGCGATGATTTTCAGTAAATGGCGTATTTTTACGTTTCTCAATTAAAGGCACATAGGCATCGATAAAACCGGTACCGACTGCTTTCATGTAAGAAAAACACTCATCAAATGACCATCTATTTAAATCATCGAAAAATAAGCCGCCAACACCACGAGTTTCGTTACGGTGCTTTAAGTAGAAATATTCATCACACCATGTTTTATACGCTGGATAAATCTCATCACCAAATGGCTGACAAATATCTTTAGCTGTTTGGTGCCAATGCACCACATCTTCTTTAAACGGATAAAACGGTGTAAGGTCAAAACCACCGCCAAACCACCAAACTGGAGCTTCACCTTCTTTTTCAGCGATGAAAAAGCGTACATTGGCGTGTGAAGTTGGAATAAATGGATTTTTTGGATGAATAACTAGTGACACCCCACAAGCTTGCCATTTTCGCCCTGCTAATTCTGGACGATGCGCTGTCGCAGATGGTGGTAACTTATCGCCTGAAACTACTGAAAAATTTACTCCACCTTGTTCGATAACATTACCATTTGTTAAAACACGTGTTCTGCCACCGCCACCTTCTGCACGTTGCCAATTATCTTCAACAAATTTACCACCACCATCAGCAGCTTCAAGTGAGGTACAAATTTGATCTTGTAATGATTTCAGAAATTCGATGACAACGTTAATGTCTATAGTACTCATGAGCGAATGATTTCCCCGGAAAGTGCATCAATAATAGTTGAAGGCTGATCAAAGCCTAAGGTGTTACCTTTAATAATAAAATCAATCTTATCAGACAATTCACTCGAAATATCTTGCCACGCTTTAGCCGGCTCACCGCCACTTAAATTAGCGCTAGTGGAAACTATTGGCTTATTAGTCGCTTTACATAAAGCGACAACATCAGGCTGACTAGTAATACGAACAGCAATAGAGTCAAACTTTCCAGAGAGTAAAGGAGACAACTGTGATGCTTTGGCAACTAGTTGAGTGATACCATCAGGCCAACGGGATAATATCAAAGCACGTTTATCTTGCGGTATTTTAGAGTCTTCAATATAAGGGAGTAATTGCGAATAATTTCCTGCCAGCAAAATCAAGCCTTTATCCACTGGGCGGTTTTTTATCGCCAAGAGCTTTTCTATCGCCTCGTCATTATCAGGGTCACACCCTAAGCCAAATACGGCCTCTGTTGGATAGGCTAAAATACCACCTTGTTGGAATGCTTCTAACGCTGTTGTCATTGAATTCTATTTTCGCTAATAAGTAAAAAGATAACTTATCGGGGATTATACGTTTTTAAACGAAAAACAACATAATTAGTAAAAAAAAACGGTAACAGCTGTAAGCAATTACCGTTTTAATAAATGTTAAAGCTCTAAACTTCGAACAGCTCTTTAATTTTTTGTCGTAATACAAATTTTTGTACTTTACCTGTCGACGTTTTAGGTAACTCACTAAAGATAATAGTTTTAGGTACTTTAAAACCCGCCATATGCGCTCGACAGTGCTCAATAACATCTTGCTCTGATAACTGCTGATCTCTTTTTAGCCCAACAAATGCACAAGGAGTTTCTCCCCATTTTTCATCTTTTTTTGCAACCACTGCCGCTTCTAGAATTGCTGGATGTTTGTATAGCACCCCTTCTACTTCCACAGAAGAAATATTCTCACCACCAGAAATAATGATATCTTTTGAGCGATCACGTATCTCAATATAGCCATCAGGGTGTTTAACTGCTAAGTCACCAGAATGAAACCAACCATGAGCAAACGCTTCATAGGTTGCTTTGTCATTTTTCAAATACCCTTTCATAGTGGTGTTACCGCGAAACATAATTTCCCCTATCGTTTCGCCATCAGCTCGCACAGGCTCCATGGTATCAGGGTTAAGTACATCGACCTCCTCTTGAGTTGGGTAGCGAACGCCTTGTCGGGCTTTTAGTGCTGCTCGTTCATCAGCACTCTTGTTGTCCCACTCATCTTTCCATTCGCTAACAACACAAGGTCCATAGACTTCTGTTAATCCATAGCTTTGAGTGATTTCTATACCTAGCTTTTCTATTCCTTTTATTACCGCAGCAGGAGGTGGAGCACCAGCAGTCATCGCTTTAATATTGTTAGGTAATTGGCTTAGAAGTTGTTGCTCAGCATTAAGAATCATATTGAGTACAATTGGCGCACCACAAAAATGGGAAACCTTATTTTCAATCATCGAATTAACAATAGCCCCTACTTCGACCTGCCTTAAACAAACTTGTGTGCCGCCAACCGCCACTATCGTCCAAGGAAAACACCAACCGTTGCAATGAAATAAGGGTAATGTCCATAAATAAACGGTTTTATTATCCGTCGGCCAAATAAAGTTATGACCAATTGCATTCAAGTACGCACCGCGATGTGAGTACACCACACCTTTAGGATTTCCAGTTGTGCCCGAAGTATAATTAAGTGCTAATGCTTGCCATTCATCATGAATTAGTGAACCTTGGAAGTTTTCATCACCTTGGTTTAATAATTCTTGATACTCAATATTACCCAAATGTTCACCGCCCGGGCCTTCAACATCGTCAATATCAATCACTAACGGCTTTCGTTTTGATATCGCCAATGCTTGCTTAATAACACCAGAAAACGCTGTATCAGTAAGCAGAACATCACATTCTCCATGATCGAGAATAAATGCAATATTCTCTGCATCAAGACGGATGTTTATAGCATTTAGTACAGCACCCGTTAACGGCACACCGTAATGAGCATCAAGAAAGGCTGGTATATTGGCCGCCATGATACTCACTGTTTGCCCGGGTTTTACACCATACTTTATAAGGCCTGATGCTAAACGACGTACATTTTTACGGTATTCATCGTAAGTAATTTTTTGTTTACCATGAATAATTGCAATTTTTTCAGGGTAAACATCGGCAGTTCGATTCAAAAAATTGATTGGTGTCAGTGGTTGGCTATTGGCAGCAACCTTATCTAAACCTTGGTTATATATATTATTCATCACTTTTCCTCATGGTAACAATGGCGCTTTTGGCTTATGTATTAATTGAGTTGCCGGCCACTTAAACCTGTTTCATTTGATGACGTAGCTTCAAGTGATACAGGTATATTCATACTGACAGTTTACCTAATTATTATTTTTAACCTATGCGTCTTTAGTCTATTATCGACTAAAGTATAAACAGCCGTGACAGCTGTTTTTTTAAACACATTTTTCAGAGAATGTTTCCGTATTGCGGGAAACATAGGTATAATGCGCGGCTTATTTTTTGAGGTTCAATGCCTCATATTTAGTAACTAATTATCAAGGTGAAAAATGATGAAAGTGGGTATTATCATGGGGTCAAAGTCAGATTGGCCAACAATGAAGCATGCGACAGATATGCTAGATTTACTTAACGTTGCCTATGAAACAAAAGTTGTTTCAGCCCACCGCACTCCACACTTATTAGCTGAATATGCTGAAGGCGCAAAAGATCGCGGCATCAAAGTAATTATTGCTGGCGCAGGCGGCGCGGCGCACTTGCCTGGCATGGCTGCGGCTTTCACTCCATTACCTGTTTTAGGCGTTCCTGTGCAATCAAAAGCACTAAGTGGCCAAGACTCATTACTATCGATTGTACAAATGCCAAAAGGGATTGCTGTTGGTACATTGGCCATCGGCACAGCTGGTGCCGCTAATGCCGGTTTACTTGCCGCGCAAATACTAGCCACTCACGATCAAGAAATTATGACTAATATTGAGAAGTTTAGAACAGAGCAAACTGAGAATATTTTAAATAACCCTAACCCAGCAGAGTAGGTGTAAATATTTCATGAAGAAAGTATTGGTATTAGGTGCAGGTCAATTAGCTCGCATGATGGATTTAGCGGGTTCACCACTAAATATGGATGTAAAAGCATTTGATGTGCGCACAAATAATGTTGTTCACCCAATTACACCTGAGCATAAATACGGTGGTTTAGCTCAGGGCATAGCTAATGCTGACGTTATTACGGCTGAGTTTGAACATGTCGCACATGATGTTCTTGCGCAATGCCAAGCTTCAGGAAAATTACTACCAAATAGCCAGGCAATTAAAGTGGGTGGTGACCGTCGCTTAGAGAAAGCTTTACTTGAGTCAAGCAATGTTGCTAACGCCAAGCATATCATCATTGAAAATAAAGCTGATTTTGAGCGTGCATTAACTCAGTTGGAATTACCACTAATTTTTAAAAGTGCACTTGAAGGTTATGACGGTAAAGGCCAATGGCGCTTGAAGTCTGCAGAACAAGCAGAAGCTATTTGGCAGGAAATGTCGGCATTTATTGACGCAGCAACATCTTCGGTACCGCAAGGTATTGTTGCGGAGAAAATGGTGCCTTTTGATCGCGAAGTATCTCTTGTCGGTGCTCGTAATATCCATGGTGAAATTTCTGTTTATCCGTTAACAGAAAATCATCATACCAATGGTGTATTAAGTGTTTCGGTGGCAGCACCAATTAATGATGCGCTACAAGCACAAGCGGGTCAAGCATTTAAGAAAATGGCTGAAGCGTTAGATTATGTCGGTATATTAGCGATTGAGTTTTTCCAAGTTGGCGAACAATTGTTGGTAAATGAAATAGCTCCTCGTGTTCATAACTCAGGCCATTGGACACAGCAAGGCGCTGATACCTGCCAGTTTGAAAATCACTTACGAGCGATTTCAGGCTTACCATTAGGCAGCACACAACTCATTCGTCCAACCGCTATGGTTAATATTTTAGGTGAAGATACTTTACCTGTTGAAACATTAGCAATTCCAAGTTTAAGTGTTCATTGGTATGCCAAAGAGAAACGTGCTGGTAGAAAAATGGGCCACATAAACATTAGTGGTGATACTGAATTGATGCTTGCTCAACGATTAACTCAACTAGCACAACTATTAGATAAACAAGCTTTCCCAGATTTAGCCGAGTTTGCTAGTAAATATTTAGCAAAGGTGAGTTAATATCTCGACATGTTATGATTTTAAAAAGCGAGTTTTATCTCGCTTTTTTTATGTTTGAAAATGACCGCACTTCTTTTGGGCGCATTGTAGTTTTTCGCCAGCAGCCATATTTCGCTTTAACAACAAGCCGAAATTACATTTTTGGCATTGTCCTTCAACGGGTTGGTGATTAACGGCATATTTGCATTTAGGGTAAGCGTCACAGGCATAAAAGCTTTTACCAAAACGGCTTTGTCGTTCAACTAACTGCCCAGTATTACAACTAGGACAAGTAATATCAGCGCTGGCATTTCCTTCTTCATGTTCGATATGATGGCAATCAGGAAAGTTAGTACAGCCAATAAACATACCATAACGCCCTTGTTTAACCGCCAGCTCATTACCACACTCAGGGCACTCACTGCCGACTAGCACTTTATCTTCAACGCGTTCATGTTCAACAACTGGGCGAGTATATTGGCAATTAGGATAATTTACACAGCCCCAAAAAGCGCCTGACTTACTATGCTTTATCGCTAGTTCGCTGCCACATTCAGGGCAAACTTCATAAGCTTTTTCTAGCGCGTGTTCATGGCGTGAAAATAAGGGTTTTTCCGAATCAGACATAGCGAATGCACCTAAACAATTAGGTGCATATTATGACATAGTTTAATAGGGTCTGTTGGCCTTTCGAGATTAGATTTTGTTCAAACTAAATATTTTTTATTCAAGGAGCGAGCAATGTAGCATGGTTATTCCATGTAAATTGCGAACAACGCAGAAGAAATGGCCTTTAGTTGAACCCAAAAGGCTGCGTTTTTTTGTCATTTATATTTCGTTATTGCTTTATCATGTGGAATAACCACATATCAATCGCAATGCCTTACCTAAATACCAATAAGTTGCTGCAAACTTAGGTGCTATAAACCAGCTTAATGTAGAGGCCCATCTTGTTCATCAAATATTAAATCTTCCATTTGTGAATAAGCGGTTTCTTTGCCAGGAACATTGAATAAAACCATCAATACCACCCACTTTAAATCATCAATTGAGAAGAACTTGGTGTCTAACTCCATCACTCGATCGATCACCATTTCTCGGGTCGTAAAGTCGAGCAAATTAACTTGCTCTAAAAACATTAAAAAGCCTCGACATTCCACGTCAAGAATTTGGTTCTCTTCCGCTGTATAAATACGAACTGAGCGGTTGCCAACACGGGTTAAATAAGGGTAAGTTTCGGTATCTTGCAAGGCAGCAAGCTTTTCTAACCAGGCTAATGCTTTATAAATTTCATCTTGGTGAAATCCAGCACGGGTTAATTCATCAGTAAGCACATCATGATCAACCATGACTTCGGCTTCACTATGAATATAGTTTTCAAAAAGGTACATCAAGATATCAAACATAACTAGCCCCTCTATAATTTAAGGTAGCCTCCTGGCACCGCAGACACCAGACCTCTAAGCTCAAGTACTGTTAATCGAGTTAGCACTACATCTATGGGTAGTTTACTTCGAGAAACCACCATATCTACGGGAGTGGTTTCATATCCCACACTAGCTAACATTGGATCGTTACACAAGTCCTGTTTTTCACTTTTTACAGTTGAGTTATCTTTCTCTTTGTTTCTACTTAAGTTTAGACTATCTAAAGAAAAATTTTGCAGCTCTTCTACTATATCGTTAAATTCCTCAACAAGTTTAGCGCCTTGTTTAATTAACCAATGACACCCTTTCGCCTGTTGATTATAAATAGAACTTGGCACGGCAAACACTTCTCTGCCCTGCTCTAAAGCACATCGTGCAGTGATTAGAGAGCCACTTTTTAACGACGCTTCAACAACCAACACACCTAAACTTAAACCACTGATTAAGCGATTACGTTTTGGAAAATGACCAGGCTTCGGAGCAACACCTGGAAAAAACTCACTAAGAATAAGACCGTTATTTTGCAAAATATCTTTTTGTAATTTTTTATGTCGTGCTGGATATGTTATGTCTAATCCTGTCGCAACTACTGCTATTGTATAACCTCCTGATTGCAATGCACTACGATGTGCATAAGCATCAATTCCTAATGCCATACCACTGGTGATAACAAAATGTTCGGCCAGTTTTTCGCTAAGTTGTAGTGCTGATTCTCGCCCTGCCTTGCTCGCATTGCGACTGCCAACAATAGCAATTTGAGGCTGATTTAATAGCGCTAGATTACCACGGGCGAAGAGCACTAATGGCGGATCATAAATCTGCTTTAATAATTTGGGGTATTGCTCGTCATCAAATGGAATAGTCTCAATTTGATAACGAGCACTGTCAGCGATTATTTTATTAATTTTTTGCCAGTTTGGCTGGGTTATTGCGGTAATTTGCGGTTTAGTTAAACCTGATGATGAGAAGTCAGCCGTTTTGTCAAATAAGTTTACTAAACCAAACTTATCAACTAAAAGTAGTTTTTTAGGAGTTGCTAGCCGTGGAATAAGCTTCACAGCTAGCCAATAATGAACAGGAGTTAACGCTTCTGCATTGTTTCTGTCGGCCACTTGCTTCTCCTTAAGAGTGGCTTAAAAATAAATTACGGTGCAGTTACTCCATCAAGCACGCGTAATGGCTTTTCTGAGCTTAAAATTAGCGCCATACTAACCTTGTCGTAAACCTTAAATACCATAACTCTCCCGATAAGTTCAGCAGGTATGTCATAGTCTAAATGGTTAGCACTCGACATACGATTCCAACGGGAACTATCGCTAATATATTGAGGGCCGTTATCAGTTTCAACTACCGAAGGACCTTTACGATTTACAGTTAATACATCACCTGTTCGCACATTCTGCTCTTTGCCTTTATTGATCATAACAATATCGTATTTGGCAAACTCTCTTAACTCAATGGCTGAGCTTACAATTAAACCTTGTGATGTATTGCCAGCGCGCATAGTAAAAATTGATGGGTATTGTTGATCATTGTTAACAGGAGCAACATAAGCACCGGAACGAATTTCGCGTTTTGCACCATCCACATAAATAGTACCCGGCTGCTTTGCACTCATGTTGCCACTACGTATTGCCTTACCTGTACCAACAAGCCTTACGTTATAACCTAAAACATCACTACTTTCTGGGTCAACAATCGCAGAGCCTTTGTGATACATGGCATAGCTTTGTCCAACAACTAAATCACTATTTACATAAACTTTAAAGCCATCAATACTTGATTTATGACCTTCATCACTGCCAATAACATAAGGTAGCAAAGCTAGTTCTTCTTCATTTTTAACACTATCGTAATGAATAAATGGTGCAATAACTTCTAGCGGTATGGTACTAACAGGGTTTTGATCTTTTAATTGCTTACGAATTCTTGGCGACCATTTCAATTCTGGTTTGCCTTTAACCAGCATTGGTTGGCCTTGGGCATCAAAAACCAGGCGTAATTCATCACCTGGATAAATTAAATGAGGATTATTAATTTCAGGGTTGAGGCGCCACAATTTCGGCCACAGCCATGGTTGTTTAAGGAAAATTCCAGAAATATCCCACAAAGTATCACCTTTCTTCACAATATAAGATTTCGGTGCATTGGGATTTAAAGTTAGCTCATCGGCCAATAATGCTACTGACATAGCGAGGCCAAGTATTAATGAAATAGTTCTTATTAGCATGTTAATCTGCCTATTCTTATAGGTTTTATCCTAAACCACTATGATTAATTTTAATTAATGGCTAAAATTGAAACATAACACTCTATGCGACTTTTCGCGAATTCTTTTGAAAAATTATGGCTATTTTACCTGTATTACGATTTCCTGATGAGAGATTAAGAACAAAAGCACAACCTGTAACTGAAGTGAATGATGAAATTCGCACTATTATCAGTAACATGTTTGAAACTATGTATGCTGAAAACGGTGTCGGTTTGGCAGCAACCCAAGTTGATATTCATCAACGCATTGTGGTGATTGATGTTTCAGAAAACAAAGAACACCCATATGTATTAATTAACCCTGAAATTGTTCGCAAGAGCGATGACACCTTAATCAACGAAGAAGGCTGTTTATCAGTGCCAGGCTGTTATGCAAAAGTTGATCGCAGTGTTAATGTTACAGTTAAAGCATTAGATGAGAACGGTAAAGAGTTTTCATTAGATGGTGAAGAACTTCTCGCTATTTGTATTCAGCATGAACTTGACCATTTAAACGGTATTTTATTTGTTGATTACCTATCGCCACTGAAACGCCAACGCATTAAAAAGAAACTGGAAAAAGAAGCGCGCTTAGATAAAGCCAATGCTTAAACTCCATAACTTAGATTAACACGTATCCAGGAAATGCCCTTGTCGAACGCTTTAGCTACACCTTTAAATATTATTTTTGCCGGTACACCTGATTTTGCTGCCCAGCATTTAGCCGCATTGATTCAATCTCAGCACAACATTGTTGCCGTTTATTGCCCACCAGACAAACCTGCGGGTCGCGGCAAAAAGCTAACGGCATGCGCCACTAAAGTACTGGCCTTGGAGCATGGAATTCCAGTAGAGCAACCAGAAAACTTTAAATCGGAAGCTACACAAGAAACACTAGCCAGCTATCAAGCCGATGTTATGGTGGTTGTAGCCTATGGTTTATTGTTGCCAACGGTAATTTTAGAAACACCACGATTAGGCTGTATTAATGTTCATGGCTCAATTTTGCCTAAATGGCGTGGTGCTGCTCCTATTCAGCGCTCGTTAGAAGCTGGCGACAAAGAAACGGGTGTCACCATTATGCAAATGGATAAAGGCTTAGACACCGGCGATATGATATTAACGTCGACATGTGAAATTACCATTAAGGACACTAGTGCCAGCTTATACGAAAAGCTTGCTAAATTAGGTCCTGTGGCCTTACTCGACACCTTAACCTTAATGGCGACAGGTGTTTACCCACGCCAACCACAAGATAATCATTTAGCAACACACGCTGCTAAACTTGATAAAGTGGAAGCAGAACTTAATTGGCGATTACCTGCACAAGAGTTAGATCGTAAAGTACGTGCCTATATCCCATGGCCTGTTGCACAATTTACTTTTAGTGAGAGCAACAAACAGCATCGCATTCGAGTTTGGCAAGCAAGTGCGATTGAAATGAAACATAACCAAGCTCACGGTGAAATTATTAGTGCTGACAAGCAAGGTATTTTAGTGGCTACGAATGATGGCGCGCTGCGCCTTGAAGTTATTCAGCTTCCGGGTAAAAAAGCTTTAGCTGTGGCTGATATTTTGAATGGTAAGGCAGATTGGTTCGCCGCTGGCCTTTCTATTAATGGTGTTAATACCGAAACACAAGAGCAAAGCTAACTATGGCAGCAAACTTAAGAGCATTAGCAGCTCGTTGTACCTTTGCTGTTGTTGATAAAGGCCGCAGTTTAGCTGATGAGTTGCCACAACAGTTGGCAAAAATTGAAAGTAAAGACAAAGGCCTATTACAAGAACTATGCTACGGCGTACTGAGGCACTTGCCAGAACTTGAGAACGACGTACGCGAATTTATTAAAAAGCCACTAACCGGTAAGCAACGTGTTGGTCACTTTTTAATGTTAGTGGGCATTTACCAAATAAAATATACCCGTATTCCTGATCATGCTGCGTTTAATGAAACTGTTTCCGCATGTAAGCCACTAAAGTGTGATCACTTAAAAGGGCTTATCAATGGTGTATTAAGAAACTTTCAGCGCCGACAAGCAAGCGATGACTCATCTACTAGTACAGAACTACCCGACGCTATAGCTTATAACCACCCTTCTTGGTTTATTAAAAAGGTAAAGGCAGCGTATCCAGAAGCCTGGCTGAGTGTGTTAAACGCCAATATGCAGCGCCCACCAATGTGGCTTCGAGTGAATCAGCTCCATCATACGTTGGAAGAATATTTAATATTACTAGCTGCAGAAAATATTGAATATACTTTAGTGGATAAAAAATCATCAGCGATTCGTTTAACTGAAGCGGTTGACGTTAATAAATTACCTGGTTTTCAACAAGGTTGGGTATCTATTCAAGATGGCGCAGCACAACAAGCTGCACGACTACTTGACTGCCAGCCTCAAGACAATGTGCTTGATTGCTGCGCAGCTCCGGGCGGAAAAACCTGTCATATTCTCGAGTACAGCCCCAATATAAAAGCGATGACCGCAATCGATATTGAAGCGTCAAGGCTAGTAAGAGTAAATGAGAATTTAGAACGCTTACAATTAACAGCCGATGTTATTGCTGCTGATGCGGCTACACCTGAAAAGTGGTGGGACGGACAATTATATGATCGTATTTTGCTGGATGCTCCCTGCTCTGGCACCGGTGTAATTCGCCGACACCCTGACATCAAGTGGTTGCGCAAAAGCCAAGATATCGATGTTTTAACTGACTTACAGCAAGATATCTTAAAAAATATATGGTCATTATTAAAACCTGGTGGTACTTTGCTATATGCAACATGCAGTATATTACCGGAAGAAAATAGCCAACAAGTTCAGCGTTTTATTGAGAAAAATTCAGATGTTGAGTTAATTTCGATTACTGAAAATACAACAGAGATTGGCTGGCAGATATTACCGAATGATAATTCGATGGATGGGTTTTACTACGCAAAACTCATTAAAAAACAATAATAAAAGCTATTAAAAATGAAAATAATAATTATTGGTGCAGGACAAGTTGGTGGCACATTAGCGGAAAACTTAGTCGGTGAACAAAACGACATCACGCTAATCGACACGAATAGTGAAACCTTACGTGAACTGCAAGATAAAATGGACTTGCAAGTTGTCACGGGGCAAGGCTCTCACCCTGATGTATTGAAACAAGCCGGCGCAGAAGACGCAGAGCTTGTTATTGCCGTAACAAGTGATGACGCAACCAATATGATCGCTTGCCAAATTTGTTATTCATTGTTTAATACCGCAAATAAAATTGCCCGTATTCGTTCAGGTAAAATTTTAAAATATCAAAAAGAATTATTTCAAAATAAAAATATCCCTGTCGATCACATTATTGCCCCTGAGCAACTAGTTACCCGAGATATTGCTCGTTTAATTGATTATCCAGGCGCATTACAGGTATTAGAGTTTGCTAAAGGTAAAGTCAGCTTAGTTGCGGTAAAAGCTTATTATGGCGGCTTGTTAGTTGGTCATGCGCTATCAACACTGCGCGAGCATATACCGAATATTGATACCCGGGTTGCTGCTATTTATCGTAACGGTCGACCTATTCGCCCTTTAGGCACAACGGTCATCGAAGCCGACGATGAAGTGTTCTTTATTGCCGCAACCATACATATTCGTGCGGTAATGAATGAGTTACAAAAACTAGAAGCGCCATATCAAAAAATCATGATCGCTGGTGGTGGTAATATAGGTGCTGGTTTAGCGCGTTTATTAGAAAAGAATCATCAAGTTAAACTTATTGAGCATTCTGCAAAACGTGCGGCATATTTAGCTTCAGAGCTAAATGATACCTTAGTCTTTACTGGTGACTCTTCTGATCAAGAACTGTTGATGGAAGAACATATTGATCAATTTGATGTCTTTATTGCCGTAACCAACGATGATGAAGCCAATATTATGTCGTCATTGCTCGCCAAACGCTTAGGTGTTCGCAAAGCTATGGTGTTGATACAGCGTAGTGCCTATATTGATATAGTGCACGGTAGTAATATTGATATTGCAGTATCACCGCAACATGCCACCATTTCGGCATTATTAACTCATGTTCGCCGTGGTAATATCGACAATGTTTATAGTTTACGTGGCGGTGCCGCAGAAGCGATTGAAATAGTAGCCAAAGGCGATGAAAAATCTTCTAAGGTCATTGGCAAAACTATTCAAGAAATCAAATTACCGCCGGGGACAACAATTGGCGCGATAGTTCGAAACGAAGAAGTGTTAATTGCTCATTCGAACACTAAAATTGAAGCTGAAGACCATGTTGTGCTGTTTTTAGTGAATAAACGTTATATCAATGATGTAGAAAGTTTATTCCAATTAGACCCACTTGCCTTCTTCTAACATTAAAAAGCTTAAGTAAATACGCTTAGGTACGCCAAAATGCTGGTGTGAATAGCACCAGCAACGTAAATATCTCTAAACGACCAAACAACATAGCAACAACTAATACCCATTTACTGAAATCATTTATGTCAGCAAAGTTTGCTGCTACTTGTCCCAACCCTGGGCCTAAGTTATTCAAACATGCTGCTACTGCGGTAAAGGCTGAAATATCTTCCATACCAGCGGCAAGTAACAGCAACATACAAATAACAAATACTGCAGCATAGGCAGAAAAGAAGCCCCAAATGGCTTCAACAACATGGTTAGGCAGTGCTTTTTTTCCTAACTTAATGGTAAATACGGCTTTTGGATGTACAAGTTTATTGAGTTCTCGAATACCTTGTAAATAAAGCAACAACACACGAATAACTTTCATGCCACCACCGGTACTACCGGCACAACCACCAATAAAACTAGAAAATATCAATAAAATAGGTAACAAAGTTGGCCAATTAGAAAATGCCACTTCCCCTGACGAAGTTGCAGCAAAACCAGCTGTAGTGCTTATTGATACCGCATGAAATATTGCTTGCTCAAAGTTATCAAAGCCAGATTGATAAACATTAAAGCTCATAAGCACGGTAAAACACACTAAAGTAAGCACTAACTGAATACCCAAAAAGGCCTTAAATTCAGAGTCATAAAAATAGCTACGCAAAGAACGGCTATTTACTACCGCAAAATGTAAAGCAAAGTTCACTCCGGCAACAATCAGGAAAAACACACAAATAAAGTTAATTAGTGGGCTATTAAAATACCCCATACTTAAGTCATGCGTTGAGAAGCCACCGATCGCAATTGTTGAAAAGGAATGACAAATGGCATCAAATAAATTCATCCCTGCCGCCCAGTAGCTTAGCGCACAAGCAATGGTTAATGTCACATAGATTAACCACAAGTGTTTAGCAGTATCAGCGATACGCGGAGTCATCTTAGAGTCTTTTACTGGACCAGGGGTTTCCGCTCGATACAATTGCATACCACCTATACCTAACATAGGTAATATTGCCACCGCGAGTACGATTATCCCCATACCACCAAGCCATTGCAGCTGTTGTCTATACCACAACACCGCATGCGGTAAGCCGTCTATTTGGGTAAGTATGGTGGCCCCCGTTGTTGTTAGGCCAGAAAATGATTCAAAAAAAGCATCAGCAACTGATAGATTTGGCTCGTCAAGCAATAAGAGCGGTACCGCCGAGAAGCTAGCCAATACCGTCCAAAACAATACAACAATTAGAAAACCTTCTCGTGCTCTTAAATCACCTTTCTCTGCTCGGTTTGGGTACCAAGATAACAAACCAGCAAAAAGGCAAAAAACAAAAGCCATTAAAAATGAAACGCCACCACCATCGCGGTAGATCATAGAAATAAATGCAGGCGGCAACATAGTCACGCTTAACAACGCAACTAACAGTCCAAGTATTCGAATTATATTTTTAATTTGCACAGCGGTTTATTATTATTTTCAGTTAATGATTATGGTGTAATCGCTTTTAATTGTAGTTGACCTGACGACAATGTTTGTAAATGCTGTTGAAAGTCTTCAAGCTTCTCTTCGGGTAACGCAAGCGTTAGATGTACATTTTCATTGTAGTCTTGCTGGATAACTTCTCCACCTAACTGCTCAAGAAAGTATAAAACATCATTCACTTGTGTATATTGACACGCTAAAGTTTTGCGCACCATAGGAATTTTCAGTTTTGTCGGTAAAAGCGCTAGTGCTTGCTTAACACTACCACCATAAGCACGCTGTAAGCCTCCAGGCCCCAACTTAGTACCACCAAAATAACGAACAACCACAGCACATAGCTCTCCAATACCACTGCCCATCAACATAGCTAACATAGGTTTTCCAGCAGTACCCGATGGTTCGCCATCATCAGAAAAGCCATATAACTGGCTATTTTCTGATCGACCAGCAATAAAAGCATAACAATGATGATTTGCTTGTGGGTGTAAGGCTTGTAATTCTTTAATAAACGCCTTTGCATGTTCGGCACTGCTACAAGGAGTTAAATAGCAGATAAAGCGACTGCGAGTTACTATCGATTCATCGATAATCTCGTCAGCCGCAATGATATATGGTGTTGCCACAGTGAAATCGTTTACGTTAATTCAAGATCGCGAGTCATGTTCTCGTTATGCGATTGATGAACAATAATATTATCTTCAATACGAATACCACCAAAGGCACGCATAGGTTCAATGTTTTGCCAGTTAACCATGTCAGCATGAGCTGATTGTTTTAAATCAGCAAGTAGTGAGTCGATAAAATATAAACCAGGTTCTATGGTAAATACTTGGTTTGCTTCAATAACACGTGAGGTCCTTAAAAAAGCATGTTGTTCTGGCGTATTAACATGTGTGCCACGTTCATCTGCCATAAAACCACCAACATCGTGAACCTGTAAACCAAGATGATGGCCTAAACCATGAGGGAAGAAGGTAGAAATAATACCTGCTTCTACAGCCGTATCGGCATCAACATTAATAAAATCAAATTCACGTAACACTTTGCCTATTTCACGGTAAGTCGCAATATGTAGTTCAACATAGCTAACACCTGGCTTTAAGCCATTCACGGCATTAAGCATGAGTTGGTCCATGCGGGCAATTAACTCAGCAAATTTATCACGCTTAAACGAATAGGTTCTGGTAATATCTGACGCATAACCATAGAAGTTGGCACCAGCATCAATTAAAAACGAACGATGAGCTTGAGGAACACCACGCTCTAAAGCGGTATAATGAAGTATCGAAGTATTTTCATTTAACGCAACAATATTGCCGTATGGCGTTTCACTTTCAACATGTTGAGTTGCTTTTAAATAAGCTTGTTGTATATCGTACTCAGAGGCACCGGCAAAAAATGCGGCTTTTGCTGCTTTATGGCCAGCAACGGCAATAACATTCGATTGACGCATACATTCTTGCTCATACGATGTTTTATATGCGCGATGAAAGTGTAAGTAATTAATTAGTGGTTCTGGATTTATTTGTTCAAAACCTAACGCTTTCGCCACTTCAATATGAGCACCAATATAGGCAAAACCTTTTTTGTCGTATGGTAATAATTTATCGACTTCACTTGGGCTTTTCAGAATTTTAATATCAAAAAATTCATTCCAGTAATCTTCTGTTAATGGAATAACTTTATGCCAAAAATCGACTGGTTGATAATAAATTAAAGTGGGTTTGTCACTGCCATTAATGATTAACCAACAGTTAGGAATATCAACCAAAGGTAACCAAGCTTTAAAGTGAGGATTAACACGAAATGGATAGCTGTTATCATCTAAAAAGGCTTTAATTTCTTGGCCTGAATGAATAATTACGCCGTCTAAGTTATCTCTTGATAATGCAGTTTTCGCTCTTGCTTGTAGCTCAGCTACGTGAGCTGGATAGTGTTTGGCTAACATGTTCATTTAATTTATCTCTGTATTTCTATTACTATATTATAACGCTATTAGTGGCTTACTGATGATATTTATTTATTGCTGATATTCATGGCAATAATTTGTTCAAATAATGACTCATCTAAACCAACCTTTTGTTGATATATCTGCTGATATGCTAAAACACTTTTGACGTATTCACGTGTTTCTTTAAATGGAATGGTTTCTATCCAGACATCAGCGGGTAATGGTTTACTGTCTTTTAGCCAGCTCTTTACGCGGTAAGGGCCTGCGTTATAAGCAGCTGTAGCAAGGATTTGATTACCTTTATGTCGATCTAGTAAGTTACGTAAGTATTTAGTACCCAATTTAATATTACTTTTGGCATCGAATAGCTCTCGGTTAGAAACTTTTTTACGCGCTAATTGTTTTGCTGTGGCCGGCATAACTTGCATTAAGCCTTTGGCGCCAGCTGATGAGTTAGCATCAGGCATAAACGAACTTTCACGGCGAGTAATAGCAAATGCCCAAGCAGGATTTATTTTTTGATGGCCGGCATAACGTTTGATTTCTTTTTCAAAGCCTAACGGAAAACGTAAATTAACGTCATCAAGATAACCGACATTTGCTAAGGTGAAAATAGCGCGATCATACCAGTGTTGCTCATTCGCTACTTTGGATGCGACGAGCTTATCACGGTTATCTAATTTCGATAGCCAATAATTCCACTCTTTACGAGCATGATGGAAACGACCAATGGCAAATAACTCAAATGCCCTTTTCGCTGCCGGACTCTTTAGAATTAGTGCCTTTTCCTGCTCGGTTATTTTTAGCGGCTTATTTTGAAAGTTAGCTGGCTTCTTTAAATAACTTGCCGCTAGGAAACCATAATAGTGACGACTTTTTGCCAATTCATTTAATTGTTTGTTACCTGCTTCAACTTCATCAGTTTCCAGTAAACTGCGGCTATACCAATATTGCCATTGTAGACTTTCATGTGCCGTTTTCGGTAATTTTAACAACTTAGTCTTAATATGCTGCCAGTTTTGTTCTCGTAATAGGTCAGTAATATACCATTGCGTTAAATTACTGCTAAAAGACTTCTCGTCAACTTTATCTAACCAAGCATGAGCTTGAGGGTGATTCTTACTCGCTAAAGCTAAGGCAAATTTTTGTGTTATTTGTTGATGCTGCTTAGCAGTAAAAGGCAATAAGGTCTTAGCAACTTCATAGGTATTTAGCGCTTGCTTTGGTGTACGCCAAATTAAGCGTTTAAGGCCATAGGAGACAATAGTGGCAGCCTTCTCCGATTTATTCTTAAACTTTGATAACTGCTTAACATAACTCGGGTCACGCCTTACTTTATGCCACAACTTAGCTAAATATTGCTCTTTTGCCGGTAATAGCTTAGTTAAATAAGGAATCAATGTATGTTTACCGCCGTCAGCAGCGAGTGCTATACGTTGCCAAACAAGATCTGAAGTTCGATAGCCGGCCTTTTGCCACTGTTTAAAAAGCGGATCACAAACTTTTGGCTGTGACTTTCCAGCTAGCCATAGTTGTGTAACCTTAGGCAAAACTCTTGACGGTGCTACGCCTGTTTGTAATTGAAAGCGATAATTAAGGCAAGTTAATTCAACATTACTTGTTGGCTTAAAGTAGCTTTGAAAAAGTATAGCTTTTTTACGTTTGGCTAAATAGTTAAGCCACTTTTTTCGTAGCGGCCAATCTAAAGGTGTTCCCTCGTACTCATTGAGGAACTCTGCTATCTCAGTTGCCGATGATAGCCTCATTTTGCTCATCAAACGTTTTTGATCTAAATAAGGTTGCAGTGGATAGTAATGTAACTGGTTATATAAATTTTGATAAGTGGAAGATTTAGCGTTCCATATTTGTTTCTCAGCTTGTAGAAAGTTTTTTCGCTGCAAATTTTCGTCACTTGCTTGCGACAAATAGCTCGTAAGAATACTACTGAGTAAAACGGCTTTTGCATATTTAGTAATATAAGCAAAACGGATTAGCGGCATTAGTTAACCTTGGAAAAAAGATGCATGCTTCAATTATTCATTCCTACCAAAACAAAGCAAGTTTAATCAAAAATAATTGTTAAAATAGTTGTAAATATTGATATTAATGAGTCACCTGTTAATTAAGTACGATAAATTACACAATTAATGTTGCGTCATTTAAATGAACAGATAAACTTGGCGCAATATTACAGGCAGAAATAGCAATATAGCTTTCCACATAAAAGCAGTATTAGCTAACTTAGGTGAACAATGAACTCAACTTCATTACCCGAAACAGATCATGAATTAGACGCCATTGGCCTTCGCTGCCCAGAGCCAGTGATGATGCTACGACAAAAAATTAGAAAAATTGAAGCTGGAGAAACCTTATTGGTTACTGCTGATGATCCATCAACAGCGCGCGATATTCCAAGTTTTTGCCGCTTTATGGAACATCAACTTATAGAACAGCAAACCAATGAAATGCCCTTTCAATACATTATTAAAAAAGGCTTGTAAGGTACGAGAGAGCTAGAAACAAAAAAGGAATGCAAATGCATTCCTTTTTACTTTTAAAACAAAATATTCACTTTTTATTGTAATAAAGAAATATCAGCAATGGCAAAAAAGCTATTACGAATTTCACTTAACAAAGTTAAACGGTTAGTTTTTACTTGTTCATCGTCTGCCATAACCATTACATTATCAAAAAAGTTATCAATTGGCTGTTTAAGTGTCGCCAGCTCGGTTAATGCGCTTTGATAATCTTTATTTGCCATAAGTGGTAATACTTTAACTTTTACATCTGAGAAGATAGACGCGAGTTCTTTTTCCGCATATTCTGTTGCTAATGTAACGTTAAATTCAGTGAATAATTCACCTTTAAATTTAACTAAAATATTACCAACACGCTTATTCGCTGCCGCCAATGTTGCCGACTCTTCTAGTGTTTTAAAGTGAGCTACCGCATGAATACGTTTATCAAAATCCAATGGCGCTGACGGCGCATTAGCCAACACAGCTAAAATAACATCAATAGCAATATTTTGATCTTGATAATATGCACGATAACGCCCTAGAACGAACTCTATAACTTGTTGTTCAACATTTTGGTTAGATAACTTATCTTGGTATAACTCAACACTTTTCGCAATTAGCTCAGCAATATCAAGGTTAAGTTGTTTCTCGATAATAATACGAATTAAACCAATAGCAGCGCGGCGAAGTGCAAATGGGTCTTTATCACCTTTTGGTGGCTGATTAATACCAAAAATCCCCACTAATGAGTCGATTTTATCAGCTATCGCCACTGCACAACCTATTGTTTGCTCTGGTAAGGCATCACCAGCATAACGAGGGCGATATTGGTCTTCTAATGCTTGCGCCACAGCTTCAGGTTCACCGTCATGTTGGGCGTAGTATTTACCCATAGTACCCTGTACTTGTGGAAACTCTAGCACCATATCAGACAGTAAATCTGTTTTACTTAATAAGCCAGCACGATACGCTAGCGCTTTATCATCACCAATTTTCTCAGCAACAAACTCACTTAAACTAGCAATTCGTTCCGACTTAGCTTTTACAGTTCCTAGCTGTTTTTGGAATAAAACTGACTCTAAGCTCGACAACCTAGACTCAAGTGATTGTTTTTTATCTGTTTTAAAGAAAAATTCAGCATCAGCTAAGCGTGGACGAATAACTTTTTCGTTGCCTTTTATAACCTGACTTGGATCTTTGCTGGCTATATTTGACACAAAAATGAATTTATTCAACAAGTTACCTTCAGTATCAGTAACAGGAAAGTACTTTTGGTGATCTTTCATTGAATAAATAAGCGGTTCTGCAGGTACATTAAGGAAATCTTCGTCGAAGCTGCCAACTAAAACAACAGGCCACTCTACAATAGATGTAACTTCATCAAGTAATTCTTCATCAGGTAAAGCAACGCCACCAAGCTCTTTGGCGGCTACGTTAATTTGTTCAAGAATGGTTTGCTTACGTTCTTGGTAATCAACAACAACATGAGCTTCACGCAAAATCGACTCATAATTGTCAGCATGATTAATTGCCACTAAACCATGGTGATGAAAACGATGCCCTGTTACTAAGTTATTAGCAGCAACATTCAATGTTTCACCGGCGATAATTTGATCGCCATAAAGCATAGTCAATGTATGCACAGGACGAATAAACTGTGTTCTACCTGTACCCCAGCGCATTGGTTTAGGCACAGGCAACTTACTAACTGCTTGGTTAACCATATCAGGAATAAGCTGTTCAATATGCTTACCTGTTTCAACAGTTTTGTGTAATAACCATTCACCTTTATCAGTAACTAAGCGTTCTGCGTCAGCAACGGTGATTCCGTTTGAGCGTGCCCAACCTTCAGCTGCTCTACTAGGATTACCGTCAGCATCAAAAGCTACGTTAACTGCTGGACCACGTTTTTCAATTGCTTTGTCAGCTTGACTAGCGACTAAACCTTCAACTTTAACAGCCAAACGTCTCGGTGTAGCAAACCATTGAATGTCACTATATGACAATTTAGCAGTATCTAGCTGTAGCTTAATTTGTTCAAAGAAAGTCGTTGCTAAAGTTTTAAGGGATTTTGGTGGTAACTCTTCAGTACCTAATTCAATTAATAACGTTTCAGTTGTCATTATGATTGTCCCTCTGCTGAACTACCATTAGCATTATTGTTTTTACAAAGAGGGAAGCCAAGTTCTTCTCTTTTCGCATAATATGCTTCCGCACAAGCTTTCGATAACGCTCTTACTCGTAAGATATAACGTTGACGTTCGGTAACGGAAATAGCATGACGTGCATCTAATAAGTTAAATGCATGCGATGCTTTCATTACTTGCTCGTATGCTGGCAATGCTAACCCTTCTGCAATTAATTTTTCACTCACCGCTTCACATTGGTCAAAGGTTTTAAATAAATCATCAACATCAGCATGTTCAAAATTATATGTCGATTGCTCAACTTCATTTTGATGGAAAACATCGCGATATAAAACTTTACCCATAGGGCCATCAGTCCAAACGAGGTCGTAAATACTATCAACATTTTGGATATACATAGCTAAGCGCTCTAAACCGTATGTGATCTCACCAGTTACAGGAGCACATTCTAGTCCACCAACTTGCTGGAAATATGTAAATTGAGTAATTTCCATGCCGTTTAGCCAAATTTCCCAACCAAGACCCCAAGCACCTAATGTTGGTGATTCCCAGTTATCTTCAACAAAACGAATATCATGAACAAGCGGGTCAATGCCCATCTCTTTTAACGAGTTAAGGTATAACTCTTGGATATTGTCAGGTGATGGTTTTAACATAACCTGGAACTGATAGTAGTGTTGTAATCTATTTGGGTTCTCACCATAACGACCATCTGTCGGACGACGACATGGCTGAACGTAGGCGCTGCTCATTGGCTCAGGACCAATAGAGCGTAAAAATGTCATGGGATGAAAGGTACCAGCCCCTACTTCTAAATCTAATGGCTGAACAATGACACAGCCCTGGCGTGACCAATAATCTTGCAATTGCAATATTAGTCCTTGAAAGGTCTTTATATTAAACGTACTCATGAGAATCCGAATCTTTAGTTATATTTGTCAAATAAGGCTAATTATACCTACTGTCACTTTATTAGCCTAGTGTCCTTGTCTAGATGTTTGAATTTTATTCAAAACTATTTACAAGGTTAGAAACAAAAAATGCCCGATTAGATGACCGGGCATTTTTTATTGATGCGTTTAGCAACTAAACATCTAAGTTAGCCACTTTAAGAGCATTGTCTTCAATGAAGTTTCTACGAGGCTCAACATGATCACCCATTAAGGTATTAAATAATTGATCAGCCGCAATAGCATCTTCGATAGTTACTTGTAGCATTCTACGTGTTTCAGGGTCCATTGTGGTTTCCCATAATTGATCAGGATTCATTTCACCTAACCCTTTATAACGTTGAATGTATTGGCCACGTTTTGATTCTGCCATTAACCAATTTAATGCTTCTTCAAAGTCAGTTACAGGTTTAACTTTTTCACCACGTTTAACATAAGCCCCTTCTTCCATTAGGCCATTAATTGCTTTGTTTAAACCTTGAATTGATTCAAACTCTTTTGAATCAATAAATTCATAACCACAATCGTATACGGTATCAATACCATGCTTTCTAACATTAAAGCTTGGGTAATAGATATTACGCTCTTGGTCATGAATAACATTAACAGTGTAAATAGAACCATTACCATCTTGCTCTTCTAACTGCTTAAGTATGCTTGCAGTCCAAGACTCTACGTTTTCTTTCTTAGCAAAGTCGGCAGCATCTATAGTTTCACCGTAAATCATTTTCTCTAAAATATCAGCAGGAATTAAACGTGATACACGCTTAATAGTTTCATGCGTCTTACGGAATTGATTTACTAATTGCTCTAATGGTACACCAGATAAAGCAGGTGCTGACTCATTAACATGAACTTCAGCATTCTCTAATGCCAATGTAGTTAAGTATTCTGTTAGGCCTTCATCATCTTTAATATATCTCTCTTGCTTACCTTTTTTCACTTTATATAGTGGTGGTTGTGCAATGTAGATATAACCGCGTTCCATAATTTCTGGCATTTGACGATAAAAGAAAGTTAGTAATAAAGTACGGATATGAGAACCATCGACATCGGCATCGGTCATGATGATGATGCTATGGTAACGTAATTTTTCTGGATTATATTCGTCTCGACCAATGCCACAACCTAATGCTGTAATTAAAGTGCCAACTTCTTGAGAAGATATCATCTTGTCAAAGCGAGCTTTTTCAACATTAAGAATTTTACCTTTTAATGGCAAAATAGCTTGGTTTTTACGGTTTCGCCCCTGCTTGGCTGAGCCGCCAGCAGAGTCCCCTTCCACAATATATAGTTCAGATAGTGCAGGATCTTTTTCCTGACAATCAGCAAGTTTACCCGGTAAACCAGCGATATCTAAAGCGCCTTTACGTCGAGTCATTTCTCTTGCTTTACGGGCCGCTTCACGGGCACGAGCAGCGTCGACTATTTTCATTATAATAGTACGAGCTACCGCAGGCTTTTCTAATAAGTACTCACCTAACTTTTCACCCATTGCTTGTTCTACAGCAGTTTTAACTTCAGAAGAAACAAGTTTATCTTTTGTTTGTGAAGAGAATTTTGGATCAGGTACTTTAACTGATATTACTGCTGTTAAGCCTTCACGCGCATCATCACCTGAAGCACTCGTTTCAGTATTACCACCTTTCTTAGTTTTGTTCAGCCCTTCTTTAACCATGTAACTATTTAGTGTACGAGTTAACGCCGTTCTAAAACCACTTAAGTGAGTACCACCATCACGCTGTGGAATGTTATTAGTAAAACAATGAATGCTTTCTTGGAAGCCATCGTTCCATTGCATTGCAACTTCAACCACAATGCCATCTTCACGCTCTAAATCGAAATAGAATATCTCTTCATTAACCGGTGTTTTATTGGTATTAAGGTAATCAACAAATGCTTGAATACCACCTTCAAAATGGAAGTGATCTTCTTTTCCTTCTTCGCGTTCATCAATAAGTCTAATTGAAACACCTGAGTTTAAGAATGATAACTCACGAATTCGTTTAACAAGCAAATCATAGTGAAATAAAACATCAGAGAAAGTTTCTTCGCTTGGCCAAAACCTTACTTCAGTACCAGTTTTGTCACTTTCACCTACAACTTTAAGCGGCTCTTCTGGTTCACCAGCATGGTAAACCTGCTCGTAAAGCTTACCTTCTCTGCGAATATTTAGTTTAAGTTTACTACTTAAGGCATTTACCACGGAAATACCAACACCGTGTAAACCACCAGAAACTTTATAACCTGAATCTTCACCACCAAATTTACCACCAGCATGTAGTACAGTCATAATAACTTCAGCTGCAGAAACACCTTCATCTGGGTGAATTTCTGTTGGTATTCCTCGTCCATCATCTTTTACAGACACAGAACCATCTAGGTGGATTTTAACAATAATATCACTACAGTGACCTGCAAGAGCTTCATCAATCGAGTTATCCAACACCTCAAATACCATGTGATGCAAACCTGTGCCATCATCGGTATCACCTATATACATCCCTGGTCTTTTGCGAACTGCATCTAGGCCTTTTAGTACTTTAATACTAGCCGAGTCATATTCATTTTCTATTGTCATAGCTTATAGCCTACTCACTCATTACTGATAGTTTGCCATGTTTCACGTGAAACATTCTGTAGTTTTTTTCTAGTGGAACTAACTGTTCCACTGCTGTTTTATCAATTGCTGTTACGATAACTTGGCAATCTATCGCCGCTATTGCATTATTTAATAATGCTCTAGAATTGCTATCTAATTCAGCACCAACATCATCTATTAATAAAATTGGTTTTACTCGATTAACTCTTTCAATTAATTTTGCTTGTGCAAAAGTTAATGCCAGTAAAAACAACTTCTGTTGACCACGTGATAATTGATTATCTAATGACGTGCCATTTAAAACAAAACGAACATCAAATTTTTGTGCTCCAAATAAACTATACCCAGTTGACAATTCTTTTTCTCGATATTGGCTTAATACATCGAGTAAGTTTTTCTTTGAATTCCATCCTTGCAGGTATTGAATCACTATATCATCAGATACAGACGGTAACATGGTTTTTAACCAAAAACTTAACTCTTTAGTCAACTCATCAACATAGTCAGATCTTAAGTCTGCAATTTGTTGTGAGCGCTCAGCAAAAACTTCACTCCAGTACTCTAAGGTTTTTAAATCCGTCTTATTTCTTAAACAGGCATTGCGCTGTTTTAGCACTCTAGAAAACTCTCGCCAATGTTCAGAAAAGGAATGTTTCACGTGAAACAATCCTAAATCTATAAATCGACGCCTTTGCTTAGGACCACCAAAAAACAATTTGAAACTTTCTGGAGTAATTACCTGCACAGCAACGTTTTTAGCAAGCGAAGAAAGTTTTGCTTGCTTTTCTCCGTCAATTCTTATTTCTGTATTACCTAAGCTAGAGTCAAATGTTTTACGAACACCTAACTGGCAGTCTTTATCCGTTTTAGCACTAACGGTAAATGCAAGTTTTTCGTGCTGAAGTAAATTGTCTACTTTGGCGCTACGAAACGACTTACCGTGTCCTAAATAAAAAATAGCTTCCAATAAACTACTTTTACCACTGCCGTTATCACCAATAATAAAATTTACATCTGCATGAAAATTTACTGATACACTTTCTATATTACGAAAATCTTGTACAAATAATTTACCAATAGCCATTACAATCGCATTGGCATTACTACATATAAAGCTTCGCCTGACTCTCCACCTTCAATAACAACACTACTGTTGGCATCAGCTAGAGTAAATTTAACATCGGTTTCTTTAATAGCATTTAAAACGTCTAATACGTAACTCACGTTAAAACCAATTTCGACTTCTTCGTATGGGAAGTCAATTTCAATAACTTCTTCTGCTTGCTCTTGCTCTGGGTTATTAGCCGTTATTTTCAATTCAGTGGCAGCAAAGTTTAGGCGAACACCTTTAAATTTTTCGTTCGACAATATTGAAGCGCGAGAAAGTACTTGCCTTAACTCGTCCTTATTTGCATTAAGAATTTTATCGCCATTTCGAGGTAACACACGACGATAGTCAGGGAAACGACCATCAACAAGTTTACTGGTAAATGAAAATTCACTGTCAATTATGCGAACATGATTAGAACCCAAAAATACCTGCACGCTTTCATCAACAGGATCAAGTAAACGAATAATTTCTAAAATACCTTTACGCGGTACAATTACTTGTCGAGAAGGTAGCTCAAGATCTTCATTAGAAATTTTACATATAGCTAAACGATGACCATCTGTTGCAACAGAGCGAATCTCCTTTCCTTCTGTTTCTATCGACATACCATTTAGGTAATAGCGAACGTCTTGGTTTGCCATTGAAAAATGTGTACTTTCAATTAAGCGCAATAACTCTGACTTTAATAGCTTAAATTCTACGTCTCCCTGCCATTGTTCAATATTAGGGAAGTCACTCGCTGGCAACGTTGAAAGGGAGTATTTACTACGACCAGTACTAATTTTTATAATATCGTTATGAGATTCAAACGTCAGTGTTGAATCGTCCGGTAAACTTTTACAAATATCTAAAAGTTTACGTGCTGGAATGGTAACTTTTCCGTCTTCAGCATGATTGTCAATTGACGCATACGCAACCATTTCTAGCTCTAAATCCGTGGCGGTTAGGGTAAGTGATTGCCCACTTACATCAAAAAGAATATTACCTAAAATAGGTAGTGTACTTTTTCTTTCAACAGCGCCTGAAACCAACAATAAAGGTTTCAGAAGTAATTCTCTATTTAATGAAAATTTCATTTTTGACCCACTTTTAACTTACTTATTATTATGATGACAATGTTCTGGTTAAATTTGAATAATCTTCTTTTATATCATGTGACTCTTCACGCAAATCTTTTACCTTCCGACAAGCATGCAACACTGTTGTATGATCTCTACCACCAAAAGCATCACCAATTTCAGGCAAACTATGGTTAGTTAACTCTTTAGATAATGCCATTGCAATTTGACGAGGTCTAGCAACAGATCTATTTCTTCTTTTAGAAAGTAAATCAGCAACTTTTATTTTATAGTATTCCGCTACTGTACGTTGAATATTATCAATAGTAACTAGCTTGTCTTGTAAAGCCAATAAATCTCGAAGTGCTTCACGAACAAAATCAATAGTAATGGCGCGACCAGTAAAATTAGCATTGGCGATAACGCGATTTAATGCCCCTTCAAGCTCACGTACATTAGAGCGTAAACGTTTAGCAATAAAAAATGCTACTTCATCCGCCAAGTTGATATGACTCTCTTCAGCTTTACGCTTCAATATCGCTACACGTGTTTCTAATTCAGGAGGCTCTATGGCAATAGTAAGGCCCCAACCAAAGCGAGATTTTAGTCGATCTTCAACATCAACCTCTTTAGGGTAACGATCACTGGTCAAGATGATTTGTTGATTACCTTCTAGTAAGGCATTAAAAGTGTGGAAGAACTCTTCTTGTGTTCGATCTTTACCAGCAAAGAATTGAATATCATCAATAAGCAAAGCATCAACCGAGCGATAATATTGCTTAAACTTTTCCATGGCATTGTTCTGCAACGCTCTTACCATGTCTTGAACAAAGCGTTCGGAATGCATGTAAGCAATTTTAGCATTTGGTTTATTCAGTAAAATACCATTACCAACCGCATGCAATAAATGGGTTTTGCCTAAACCAGTACCGCCATAAATAAATAATGGGTTATATGCTGCACCTGGGTTATCCGCAACCTGTGATGCTGCCGCACGGGCTAGCTGGTTTGATTTACCTTCAACAAAGTTATCGAAAGTATATTTTACTCTGACATTTGTTGTTTTTGGCAAGTTACTTTCAGGAGCACTAGCCTCTTTGCTTGCAGCTTTAGGATTAGGTTGCACCTGACTAATACTATCTTGAATATTTGTTGCTTGATCGGGAATGCTACCAACATCAAAACGCAATAAAGGTGGATTAGCGCTATCATGCATACCAACTAATTCGTTAATACGATTAACATATTTATCTCTGACCCAATCTAAAACAAACCTATTAGGCGCGTATAAGGTCATAATATTATCAGTAACCACACATTGCAGTGGACGAATCCACATACTAAATTGCTGTGCGGGTAATTCTTCTTGAAGAACAGACAAACATTTTTGCCAAAGTGAATGATCCAACAACCGACTCCTGATAATAACTATGCTTCTTGCATTATTTAGTCGCAAAAAATAATAGAGAAAAAGATAATAATTTTTATATTGGCACTATTATCACTATAGTTATCCACAACATCAATATTGACTTTTCAATAAAGCCATTTTATTTTCATTTTTTTTTCACAAACTCAATAAACTCAAACCTTGCACCCACTTTTAATAGCAAAAAAGTGCTAAAAAAATTTAAATATACGATTTAATTATGATCAGTTAAATGAAATGATCCTTAGCATTTTTCAATATTTTGTTATAAAACTGTGGATACTTTTTCGATCAGTACGATCCGTTAACGATCTTTTTAAAATAGCTAAAGAATAAACATTGACAAAGCTTGCTTCTCTATATAGAATTTCGCCTCATTTTTAGACCCAGTGTGCTCATGAAGGCTGTTTTGCCAGGGCAACAACAACAGACGGATTAGCGTAATGAAAAGAACATTTCAACCTAGTGTATTAAAGCGTAAGCGCAACCATGGCTTCCGTGCTCGCATGGCTACGAAAAACGGTCGTGCTGTAATTGCACGTCGTCGTGCTAAAGGCCGCGCAAGCCTTAGTGCTTAATTTTTTAACTCGTAGTTTAAGTTAAAAAATTGGTAACCAACATGGTTACTTATGAATTTAATCGGGAGTCTCGTCTTTTGACTCCCGGTCAATTTCAAGCTGTATTCTCAAAACCTCTTCGTTTTGGCTCTAGCCATATCACGATTCTCGCCACACCAAATTCTGATAATAATAATCGCTTAGGTCTAGCCATAGCTAAAAAGCGGGTAAAACTTGCTGTTCAACGAAATCGTATTAAACGACAAATTCGTGAAAGTTTCCGTTTAAATCAACACAATCTCCCCCATATAGATATAGTTGTTATGGTAAAATCGGGAACTGACAAACTCGAAAATAAAGAAATTAATCAGCAATTGGAAAAAATATGGCGAAAAATAATTCAGCGCCACAAAAAATAGCAATTACTTTTGTAAAAGCTTACCAGCGTTGGCTTAGTCCACTGCTTGGCCCCAATTGTCGATTTGATCCAACTTGTTCATTTTACGCTATTGAAGCAATTAATCGCTTCGGTGTGATAAAAGGTTGTTGGTTAGCAGGCAAACGTATACTAAAATGCCATCCATTAAATGCGGGAGGACATGATCCCGTGCCACTATCAAAAAAAGAGAAATAAGACATTATGGAATCTCAACGCGGTTTTCTTTTTATTGCGCTTATGGTTGTTACCTATTTGCTATTTAATCAATGGCAAATGGACAATGCTCCTGTAATTGAGCAACCAGCAGTAACTCAACAAGCAACCACAACATCAAGTAACGGCGATTTTGTTCCTGAGTCTTCAGCGACAGCATCACCTATTAATAATGAAACAACAACCGCTTCTGCAACAATAATTTCTATTACAAGCGATGTCTTGGCATTAAAAATTGATACCAATGGCGGCGATATTATTGAAGCCAAACTTTTAAAGTTTGATACCGAACAAGGCAATGGCGTTCCATTTACTATTTTACGTAGTGATATTAACCGTTATGTTGCTCAAAGTGGATTAACAGGTGCACAAGGTTTAGATAGAGTCATTCAAGGCCGCCCTGTTTACCAAACCTCAGCAACCGCTTATCAAACTTCTGCTGATTCACCTTTAATGGTTGATTTAACCTATATTGATAGTGATGCATTATCAGTAACCAAACGTTTTACATTCAATCATGACAGCTATGCTATTAACGTTGAATACATCATTAAAAACAATGCTAGTACACCTGCTAGCGTGCAAATGTATGGTCAATTAAAGCAAACAACTTTAATTGATACCTCAAGTGGTTTAATTCCAACCTATAAAGGTACTGCATATTCAACTACCGAAGATGTATACGAAAAATATGACTTCGATGACATTGAAGAGAAAAACCTAAATGTATCAACACAAGGTGGCTGGGTGGCTATGCTACAACACTACTTTGTGTCTTCTTGGGTACCTGAGAAATCAGCCACTAACCAACTTTATAGCCTGTACTCTGCGAATAAAGATGCCATTATCGGCTTCAAAGCACCTGCAATCACTGTAGAGCCGAATAATACAGCAACAACGGCTGCAACATTTTATGTCGGCCCTAAAGATCAAGATGTATTAGAAAGTATCGAAGAGAACTTAGATTTAACGATTGATTACGGTTTCTTATTTATGATCAGCCAACCTTTATTCTGGTTGCTAATCAAAATTCAGTCAGTTGTTGCTAACTGGGGTGTTGCTATCATCATCATCACCTTGATTGTTAAAGGTGGTATGTACCCATTAACAAAAGCACAGTACACATCAATGGCTAAAATGCGTAATTTACAGCCGAAAATGACGCAGCTTAAAGAACGTTTTGGTGACGACAGACAAAAAATGTCACAAGCTATGATGGAACTTTATCGTAAAGAAAAAGTAAACCCAGCCGGCGGTTGTTTGCCATTACTTATTCAAATGCCGATTTTCCTAGCACTTTACTGGGTATTTTTAGAAAGTGTTGAACTTCGCCATGCGCCATTTATGTTATGGATTCAAGATCTTTCAGCACAAGATCCTTTCTATATTTTACCTGTGCTAATGGGTATCAGTATGTTCATAATGCAAAAAATGCAGCCTATGACAGTACAAGATCCAATGCAGCAAAAAATAATGCAGTATATGCCAGTTATGTTTACCGTATTCTTTTTCTGGTTCCCATCAGGTCTAGTATTATACTGGTTAGTGAGTAACATTATTTCTATCGTGCAAATGAAAATTATTTTCTCAGGCATGGAAAAAGCAAAATCTAACTAATAACTTTTACTAATGAAACTAAAAAGGTAGCTACGGCTACCTTTTTTATTAATACCAGAAACTAATTTTTACCTTTAGCTAAAATTCTAACTCCCCACATTTAATCCGCTCTAAAAAATACAACACTTAACAGCAACAAAAATTAACTGTTCATTTCCAGCCAGTACGTAACGGTTTATAATATCGACAATTAAAAAATTAACGTTAATTGAGATTTCGATATGACCAAGCAAGCATTTTCATCTAGCCAAAAAGAAACCATAGCTGCACAAGCGACAGCACCAGGACGCGGTGGCGTCGGTATTATTAGGGTTTCAGGGCCAGAAGTTGAAAATGTTGCTAAAGCCATTTTAGGAAAATTGCCAGAGCTTAGAAAAGCAGAATATTTAACGTTTAAAGATCAACAAGGCCAAGCGTTAGATCAAGGCATCGCTATTTATTTTAAAGGACCAAGTTCTTTCACGGGCGAAGATATTCTTGAACTACAAGGACACGGCGGCCCAGTATTACTCGACATGCTACTAAAAGAAATACTCGCCCTCCCTAACATCCGTATGGCAGGCCCCGGTGAATTTAGTGAACAAGCCTTTCTAAATGATAAGCTCGATTTAACACAAGCAGAAGCAATTGCTGACTTAATTAACTCAAGCTCAGAGCAAGCCGCACGTTGCGCATTACACTCTCTACAAGGTGACTTTTCAAAACTCGTACATCAAATGGTTAATGACACCATACATTTGCGTATGTATGTTGAAGCTGCAATAGACTTCCCAGAAGAAGAAATAGACTTTCTTGCGGACGAAAAAGTCGTTAACGACCTAAAAGCCATTATTGCGCAAGTGGCAGAAGTGAAAAATAAAGCCCAGCAAGGCAGCATAATTCGTGAAGGTATGCGGGTTGTTATCGCGGGTCGTCCAAATGCCGGTAAATCAAGTTTATTAAACGCGTTAAGTGGCAAAGAAAGCGCGATTGTAACGGATATTGAAGGAACAACCCGTGACGTACTATCAGAGCAAATTCACATTGATGGTATGCCACTGCACATAATTGACACTGCTGGTTTACGTGAAAGTGCTGATAAAGTTGAACAAATTGGTATAGAGCGCGCCTGGCAGGAAATACATCAGGCTGATCGAGTTTTGCTTATGGTTGACTCGTCAAATGACACTAGCATAGATCCAAAAACTGTTTGGCCAGAGTTTTTTGAAAAACTTCCAGAAAACATTGGTTTAACAATCATTAGAAATAAAGCCGACATTAGCCAAGCCAACACGGGTTACAGCGAAATAAACGGTACGCCTACCGTTACCTTGTCAGCTAAAACCAACGCAGGTGTAAATGCTTTAACAGAGCACTTAAAGCATATTATGGGCTATCAAGGCAGTACTGAGGGCGGCTTTATGGCGCGTCGACGTCATCTTGTTGCGCTAGAGCAAGCCCATCAACACTTGATCATAGGGTTAGAGCAACTCGAGTCTTATGTAGCCGGAGAAATACTGGCAGAAGAATTAAGATTCTGCCAAGAAGAGCTTAATAAAATAACCGGTGAATTTACTAATAATGATCTTTTAAGCCAAATTTTTTCATCATTTTGTATCGGTAAATAAACTTAAAAACCCCTTATTTTTTCAAATTAAATAACATATATGGAGCAATAAATGAGCTCATTTCAAATTATCGTTGGCAGCATGTTGGGCGGTTCAGAATACGTTGCAGAAGCCTGCGAAGAGACATTATCCGAACTTGGTCACGATGTAGAACTACATTTCCAACCAAATTTCGCTGAAATAAAGCACGAAAATCAAACTTGGTTAGTGTGTACCTCAACTCATGGTGCCGGTGACTATCCTGACAACATTCAAGCTTTTGTCACGGATCTTGAAAATAGCGTTCAAGATCTATCCTCAGTTAAGTTTTTAACGATCGGTGTCGGTGACTCTAGCTATGATACTTTTTGCTTCGCAGCAAAAAACATAAATAAACTACTATTATCAAGAGGTTGCCAAGAATCATTACCATTAATGACACTTGATATGAGTGAAGATATCGATCCAGAAGAGCAATCACAACAGTGGTTAACTGTGAATAAAGATCATCTATAAGGCAATTACCCATAAGTTATTCACAGAAACTGTTGTAAAAATATAGATATGTGTATAACTTTGGGTAAAAGCTATTAATTTTCTATTATTATTCAGTAGACATAATTAACACTAAAAACATATGTGGATAACTAGCTGTTTTGATCAAAGCTTATAAGTTAATTGATCAAGGTTTGATCACAAGGTTTATCATTAACTAATATATTGTTTTATATATTGAAAAATCACTTATCAACAGAAAAAGAGGATCCTAATAAGTAATAATAACAAGATCTATTTAAAGATCTTTATATATTATTTAATGATCGAGCTAAGATCTTTTAAGTGATTTGATCATTCCCCTACGTGAAAAAAAGCGTTAAAATACCGCTCTTAATTTTTCAAGATGAATCGAACTAGGGTCAATAATTTATGTGGTATCAAGAGTCTTATGACGTAATTGTTGTTGGTGGTGGTCATGCTGGTACAGAAGCATCACTGGCTGCAGCACGTATGGGGTGTAAAACTCTACTGCTGACTCATAACATTGATACGCTAGGACAAATGTCTTGTAATCCAGCCATAGGTGGCATTGGTAAAGGACATTTAGTTAAAGAGATTGACGCACTAGGTGGCTTAATGGCTACCGCAGCTGATCATTCTGCAATTCAGTTTAGAACACTTAATGCCAGTAAAGGCCCTGCCGTTCGTGCAACACGTATTCAAGCGGATCGTAGTTTATACCGAAACTTTGTTCGTCACTTCTTAGAAAACCAAGAAAACCTAACGATATTTCAGCAACCTTGTGATGATCTTATTCTTGAAAATGACAAGATCGTCGGTGTTTCTACACAAATGGGCTTAAAGTTTAAAGCTAAAAGCGTTGTTTTAACGGTTGGAACTTTCCTTGCTGGACAAATTCATATTGGCTTGAATAATTATCAAGGTGGCCGAGCGGGTGATCCGGCAAGTGTCAATTTAGCGGCACGTTTACGTGATATGCCATTTAGAATGGATCGCTTGAAAACAGGCACCCCACCACGCTTAGACGCTAGAACACTTGATTTTTCTGTGATGGAAGAGCAACCAGGTGACGATCCTCGTCCAGTATTTTCATTTATGGGATCAGGTAAAGATCACCCAGAGCAAATTTCATGTTTTATTACCCACACCAATAAAAAAACGCATGAAATTATTCAATCAGGTTTAGATAGATCACCAATGTACACTGGCGTTATTGAAGGTGTAGGTCCAAGATACTGCCCATCAATTGAAGATAAAATACATCGTTTTGCTGAAAAAGACAGTCACCAAATTTTTGTTGAGCCAGAAGGTTTAACAACCCACGAAATTTATCCTAATGGTATTTCAACCAGCTTACCATTTGATGTGCAAATGGATCTTGTCCGCTCGATCAAAGGTTTTGAAAATGCCCATATTACTCGCCCAGGTTATGCGATTGAATATGACTTTTTTGATCCGCGAGATTTAAAACAAACCCTTGAAAGCAAATTCATTGAGAATTTATATTTTGCTGGGCAAATTAACGGTACTACTGGTTATGAAGAAGCCGGTGCACAAGGTTTAATTGCAGCGACAAATGCCGCTGCCCGTGTTCAAGGTAAAGAAGAATTAGTTCTAACACGTGATCAAGCCTATATGGGCGTACTCGTTGACGATCTAGCAACATTAGGTACCAAAGAACCTTATCGTATGTTTACGTCTCGTGCGGAATACCGCTTATTATTGCGTGAAGACAATGCCGATATTCGTTTAACGGAGAAAGGTCGCGAACTTGGTTTAGTTGACGATCAACGTTGGCAACGTTTTAATGAAAAAATGGAAAATATTGAGCTTGAACGTCAACGTCTACGATCTGTGTGGGTACAAAAAGATCATAGTGCCGCAGCAGAAGTGAATACTTTACTTAAAACTCCGTTGAGTCGTGAAAATAGCTTGGAAGATCTTGTCCGTCGACCTGAAGTTAAATATGGCGAATTAATGTCAATTGAAGGTTTAGGTCCAAAATTAGCTGACAAACAAGCAGCTGAGCAGGTTGAAATTCAAATAAAGTACGCAGGCTATATTGATCGTCAGCTAGATGATATTGCCAAAAAGAAACGTCATGAAAATACACAGATCCCTGGTGACTTCGATTTTACGCAAATTTCAGGGCTGTCGAATGAAGTTGTCGCTAAGCTAACAGACGCTCGTCCTGAAACTATTGGTAAAGCTTCGCGTATTTCTGGTATTACTCCTGCTGCAATTTCGTTATTATTAGTCTATCTGAAAAAACATGGTTTATTACGCAAAAGCGCATAATAAACCAGCATATTAATTAAGATTTAGCCTAATGACATTATCTGATCAGCTAGTTGTTTTGATAAAAGAAACTTCACTTGAAGTTTCTGATCAGCAAGTAGCATTACTTATCCAATATGTTGAACTATTGCATAAGTGGAATAAAGCTTATAATTTAACCTCAATTCGTGATCCAAAGGATATGGTTATTAAGCATATTATGGATAGCTTAATGGTTGGCCCACTACTAAATGGCCAATCATTTATTGATGTAGGTACTGGCCCTGGCCTACCTGGAATTCCACTTGCTATCTTGTATCCTGAACGTAATTTTGTATTATTAGACAGCTTAGGTAAAAGAGTTACGTTTTTACGACAAGTGGTTTTTCAATTAAAACTTGAAAATGTAACGCCTGTGAAAGCCCGTGTAGAGCAATATCAACCAGAAACACCATTTGACGGTGTGTTAAGTCGCGCGTTCTCGTCATTACTTGATATGGTGACTTGGTGTGATCATCTTGTTAGTGTTGAACATGGTCGTTTTTTAGCCTTAAAAGGTATTTACCCTAACGATGAAGTGGCAGCGTTACCAAGCAATATTAGTGTTGCAAAAAGTCACATTATTGCCGTTCCTCGATTAGAAGGTGAACGTCATTTGATTGAATTGGTTAAATCATAAATAATAATAAGCTTTTGATCAGAAAGTATTTGAGGATCTTGTGGGAAAAATAATTGCGGTTGCAAATCAAAAAGGTGGTGTTGGCAAAACAACAACCTCAGTCAATTTAGCTGCTTCACTTGCGGCAACAAAGCGCAAAGTATTATTGATTGATCTTGATCCTCAAGGCAATGCCACTATGGGCAGCGGAATTGATAAATATGAAGTTCCAGCAACCTGTTTTGAGTTGCTTATTGAAGAACGTCCTTTCGAGCAAGTTGTTTGTAAAAATACCGCAGGTGTTTATGATCTTATCGCGGCTAATAGTGATGTAACGGCTGCTGAAATTAAGTTGATGGAAGTTTATTCTCGCGAACATAGATTGAAAAATGCTTTATCGAAAGTAAGAAAAGATTACGATTTTATTATTATTGATTGTCCACCATCTTTAAATATGCTGACAGTCAATGCTATGACTGCAGCTGACTCTGTTTTAGTGCCAATGCAATGTGAATATTATGCGCTAGAAGGTTTAACAGCGCTAATGGATACTATTTCCCAACTTACTTCTGTGGTTAATGGAAAGCTTCATATTGAAGGTATTTTACGTACCATGTACGACCCGCGTAATCGTTTAGCAAACGATGTTTCAGAGCAATTAAAACGTCATTTTGGCGACAAAGTTTATCGTACCGTTATTCCACGTAATGTTCGCTTAGCAGAAGCGCCAAGTTTCGGTGCCCCAGCAATGTATTACGATAAATCGTCAACTGGTGCAAAAGCATATCTTGCATTGGCCGGTGAAATATTACGACGCGCAGAACAAAATAAACAAACAAAACCGCAAGCAACAACCGAGCAAGAGCAAGGAACATTATGAGTCAAAGTAAACGCAGAGGTCTAGGTCGCGGTCTTGATGCTTTATTAACAACACCAGCAAGCAATACTTCTGAAGAAGCAACTAGTAAGACTGACGTTGCTAACAAAGATACTGAATTGCAAAATTTACCGATTGAGCAATTACACCCAGGAAAGTATCAGCCTCGTAAAGATATGTCGGCAGAAGCACTTGATGACTTATCAAATTCAATTAAATCACAAGGCATTATTCAACCTATTGTTGTGCGTCCAATAAGTGAACACAGCTATGAAATTATTGCCGGTGAACGACGTTGGCGCGCAGCGCAAATAGCAGAACTTGATATGGTTCCTTGTTTAATTAAACAAGTGCCTGACGAAGCAGCTGTCGCTATTGCTTTAATTGAAAACATTCAGCGTGAAGATCTTAATGCCATGGAAGAGGCTATTGCGCTTGAACGACTATTAATTGAATTTGAATTAACACATCAAGAAGTAGCCGATGCGGTTGGTAAGTCTCGAACAACGGTTACCAATTTATTACGTTTGAATAACTTAAATAGTGAAGTAAAAACCTTATTAGAGCATGGTGATATTGAAATGGGTCATGCCCGTGCATTACTTGCTCTGGATAGTGATATTCAAACTAACACTGCTCGCGTTGTTGTTGCAAAAGAGCTGACGGTACGTGAGACAGAAGCACTGATTAAAAAGGTTCAACAACCACCTAAAGAACCAAAAGAAAAAGTAATTGATCCAAATACTAAAATGTTAGAGCAAAACTTATCTGAAAAATTAGGTTCACAAGTTGCGATAAATCACAATAAAAAAGGTAAAGGTAAGTTGGTGATTTCATATAGTGACTTATCTGAATTAGACGGTATCGTTTCTCGCTTTAATTCGTTTTAAATAGGCAATAAAATGTCGAATATCATTAGGTAATGTAACTATTGTCGTTGCCTAATGTATTTTAGCTTACACATTCAAATGATTTTCAAAATATCAGCCTTATCTTTTCCCATCTAAGTGATAAAAAGCGAAAGTTTTCACAATCGATTATACATTAGTCGTATTTTGTTCGTTTACCGTTACATTTCGCACATTATCTGGGCAATGAGCGCCCTCTTTTGTTGCATTAGCGCTGTAATTCAGTATACTTGCGTCGGCTTTTTAAAGAGTAAATTTCATCTTTAAAAAACTGTAAGGATTACGAAATTTATCGTACGGAGTTTCTGGTGAGTTTATACATTCACAATGAGTTAGCTAAACCAGGAAGAAAGTTTGCTTTTATGCAAATTTTGGTCGCAATAATATTCGTTTTAGCTTGCAGTGTAGCAACATATTTTATTTGGGGATTATCTTTCGCATACTCAGTATTAGCGGGTGGAGCGATAAGTATAATCCCTAATTTTGTCTTTGCTCATAAAGCATTTAAATATGCTGGAGCAAGAGCCTCTAGAAAGGTTTTAGATTCCTTTTACAGTGGCGTAAAAATGAAATTAGTATTAACGGCCGTTTTGTTTGCGCTAGCCTTCAAATTTTTAGCGATAGAGCCATTAGCTTTTTTCAGCAGTTTTTGTTTAGTAGTGGCATTGCCATTAGTAACCCCCTTTTTTTTGAAACATTGAAATTTAAACTTTAATCATTAGGAACTTTAATATGTCATCAAGTGCTGAAGTAACCAGCCAAGAATATATTAAGCACCATTTAACCAATTTATCAGTCGGCGAAGGTTTTTGGACTTTTCACATTGATACCTTGGGTTGGTCAATATTCTTAGGTTTGGTCTTTTTAACTATCTTCCGGTCTGTTGCAAAAAAAGCAGAAACCGGTGTACCAGGAAAACTGCAGTGTGCAGTTGAAATGATTGTTGAGTTTGTTGACGATAGTGTAAAAAGTACCTTTCATGGTAAAAACCCTGTTATCGCGCCATTAGCTTTAACTATTTTTGTTTGGGTATTACTGATGAACGCTATGGACTGGGTGCCAGTAGATTTAATTCCAAAAGCATTTGAGCTGGTTGGTGTTAACTACATGAAAGCCGTTCCTACTACAGATATTAATATGACACTAGCGCTTGCTCTAGGTGTGTTCTGGTTAATTATTTACTATTCAATTAAGGTTAAAGGCATCAGTGGCTTTATCAAAGAATTAACTACACAGCCTTTTGGTCATTGGACTTTATACCCAGTGAACTTCTTACTTGAAACAGTTACCTTATTAGCTCGTCCATTATCATTAGCATTACGTCTATTTGGTAATTTATATGCTGGTGAGTTGATATTTATACTGATTGCGACAGTTGGTGTATTCCAATTGCCAATGCACTTTGTATGGGCTGCATTCCACTTGTTGGTTATCCCTTTACAAGCATTTATTTTTATGACGCTAACAATTGTTTATTTAAGCTTAGCTCACGAAGATCACTAACTTTTCGGGATTAAGTTAGTACGGCATAAGCCGGCCCGAAGGGTTTAGGGCAGGAAGCCCGAAGAAAAATTTTAACTTTAAACTTTACTTTAAATAATCGGAGATAAAAATGGAAAACTTAGGTTTACTATATGTAGCTGCAGCTTTATTGATCGGCTTAGGCGCTTTAGGTACAGCTATCGGTTTTGGTTTATTAGGTGGTAAATTCTTAGAATCTGCTGCTCGTCAACCTGAACTAGCACCACAACTTCAAGTTAAGATGTTCATCGTAGCAGGTCTTATCGATGCGATTGCAATCATCGGTGTTGCAATGGGTCTATACATCCTATTCGTTAAAATCGGCTAATTAAGTAATTAAGTCTTTTTTAACTGTAATATTTAATAGGAGGTACACAAATGAACGTTAATGCCACTTTTATCGGTGAAATGATCGCATTTGTCGTATTTGTAATATTTTGTATGAAGTACGTATGGCCACCAATTATTGGTGCTATCGAAGCTCGTCAAGCAACTATTGCTGATGGACTTGCTGCTTCCGACCGTGCTGCTAAAGATCTTGAGCTTGCTCAAGAAAAAGCCACGGCTCAACTTAAAGATGCAAAAGCGCAAGCAGCTGAAATTGTAGAAGCTGCTAAAAAGCGTGAAACGCAAATAGTTGAAGAAGCTGCTGCTAAAGCTCAAGCTGAGAAAGAAAAAATCTTAGCCTCAGGCCATGCAGAAATAGAAACGGAACGTAACCAAGCGAAAGAAGAACTACGCCAACAAGTAGCGGTTCTTGCAGTAGCTGGTGCTGAGAAAATTCTCGAGCGTTCAATTGATGCCGCTGCACACAGCGATATCTTAGATAAACTTGTAGCTGAACTTTAAGAGGGAATAGAGCTATGTCTGAATTGACAACCGTCGCTCGTCCCTACGCTAAAGCAGCGTTTGATTTTGCTATTGAAGCAAATGCCGTTGATAACTGGTTATCAATGTTAGTATTTGCCGCTGAAGTTTCTGAAAATGAAACTATGACTAGCTACCTATCAGGTGGTGCGTCAGTTGAGCAAGCCACAGAACTTTTCTTAAAAGTTTGTGACGACCAACTCAATGGCAATGCCCAAAACCTAATTAAGGTGATGGCTGAAAATCAACGTTTGTTGGTGCTACCACAAGTTCTTTCTCAATTTAGCGAATTAAAAGCTGAATATGAAAAAGAAATTAACGTGGATGTAACGTCTGCTGTTGAATTAGCAGCAGAACAAGTAACTACATTAAGCGCCGCGCTTGAAAAGCGTTTGGCTCGAAAAGTAAAGCTCAATTGTGTTGTAGACGCAAACGTAGTTTCTGGCTTATTAATTAAAGCTGGTGACATGGTAATAGATGGTTCAGTACGAGGTAAATTGAACCGCTTAGCAACAACAATGCAATCTTAACGGGGAACAGAGCATGCAACTGAATTCCACTGAAATCGCTGAACTGATCAAAAATCGTATTGAACAGTTTGACGTAGTTAGTGAAGCTCGTAACGAAGGTACTATCGTTTCTGTAACAGACGGTATCATTCGTATCCATGGCCTTGCCGATGTAATGCAAGGTGAAATGATCGAACTTCCTGGCAATCGCTTCGCTATCGCGTTGAACCTAGACCGTGATTCGGTAGGTGCGGTAGTAATGGGTCCTTATGCGGATCTAGCTGAAGGCGTAAAAGTTAAAGGTACTGGCCGTATTTTGGAAGTACCAGTAGGACGTGGCCTTTTAGGTCGTGTTGTAAACACTCTAGGTGAGCCTATTGACGGAAAAGGACCTATCGACAACGATGGTTTCGCTCCTGTTGAAGTAGTAGCACCTGGTGTTATCGATCGTAAATCAGTTGATGAACCAGTACAAACTGGTATCAAATCAATTGACTCTATGATTCCAATCGGTCGTGGTCAACGTGAACTTATCATTGGTGACCGCCAAATCGGTAAATCAGCGATCGCACTAGATGCAATTATTAACCAGAAAAACACTGGTATTAAGTGTGTATATGTAGCAATCGGTCAGAAAGCTTCTACTGTTGCGAACTTAGTTCGTTCATTAGAAGAGCACGGCGCGTTAGATAATACTATCGTTGTTGTTGCTTCTGCTTCTGAAGCTGCTGCACTACAGTACTTATCAGCTTACTCTGGTTGTACTATGGGTGAATACTTCCGTGATCGCGGTGAAGATGCACTAATCGTATATGATGATTTGTCTAAGCAAGCAGTTGCTTACCGTCAAATCTCATTGCTTTTACGTCGTCCGCCAGGTCGTGAAGCATACCCAGGTGACGTTTTCTATCTTCACAGTCGTTTACTAGAACGTGCTGCTCGTGTAAACGAAGCATACGTTGAAAAGTTCACTAACGGTGAAGTTAAAGGTAAAACAGGTTCATTAACTGCCTTACCAATTATTGAAACTCAAGCTGGTGACGTATCTGCATTTGTTCCAACTAACGTAATCTCAATTACCGATGGTCAGATCTTCTTAGAATCTAACCTATTTAACTCAGGTATTCGTCCTGCTGTTAACGCTGGTATTTCTGTATCACGTGTTGGTGGTGCTGCTCAGACTAAAATCATCAAGAAACTTGGTGGTGGTATTCGTTTAGCACTTGCACAGTACGCCGAGCTTGCAGCCTTTGCTCAATTCGCTTCAGACTTAGACGATGCTACTCGTGCTCAATTAGAGCATGGTCAACGTGTAACTGAATTGATGAAGCAAAAACAGTACAGCCCATTGTCAATTGCTGAAACAGCAGTATCGTTATTTGCCGCAGAAAAAGGCTTTTTAAACGATGTTGAAATCAACAAAGTTGTTGATTTTGAAGAAGCATTACGTTCATACGTAAACAATGAACACGCTGAGTTGATGGCTACTATCAACGAAAAAGGCGACTATAACAAAGATATCGAGTCTGGTTTAGCGAAAGCGATTGAAGCTTTCAAAGCTACCCAAACTTGGTAATTAGTTAACCTTTTCGCGGAGAATAGTCATGGCTGGTGGTAAAGAGATTAAATCAAAGATTGGAAGTGTACAAAATACACAGAAAATCACCAGCGCGATGGAAATGGTTGCAGCTAGTAAAATGCGCAGAGCGCAAGATAGCATGGCTGCTTCTCGTCCATACGCTGAAAATATGCGAAATGTGATCGGTCACATCGCGCTTGGTAATTTAGAATATCGTCATCCTTATATGGAAGAACGTGAAGCTAAGCGTGTAGGCTATATCGTTGTCTCAACAGACCGTGGTTTGTGTGGCGGCTTAAATATTAACTTATTTAAGCAAGTACTTGCTGATGCTGGTAAACAGCAAGCAGCGGGCGCCGAAGTTGAATTTGCTGTAGTTGGCTCTAAAGCCACAGCATTTTTTAACAATATGGGTGCTAAAGTCGTCTCACAAGTTTCAGGTTTAGGTGATAATCCGTCACTTACCGATTTAATTGGTAGTGTACGTGTTATGTTAAACGCCTATGATAATGGCGAGATTGATAGATTGTTTATTGTGTACAACAAATTTGTTAACACAATGACGCAACAGCCAACGATTGATCAACTTTTACCTTTGCCTAAGTCAGATGATGACGCTATTAAGCATCGCTGGGACTTTATATACGAACCTGATGCTCAAGCATTGCTTGATCAATTATTAGTTCGTTATACAGAGTCGCAAGTATATCAAGGTGTAGTTGAAAATCTCGCATGTGAACAAGCCGCTCGTATGGTTGCAATGAAAGCTGCAACTGATAATGCTGGCGACTTAATCGATGATTTACAATTGGTATATAACAAAGCTCGTCAAGCAAGTATTACTCAAGAGTTGAGTGAGATTTGTGCCGGCGCAGCAGCGGTATAAGCAAAGGTTCTTGATTTATTTTATTAGTAAATAAGAGCACAGATTAGAGGATTAAACATGAGTACAGGTAAAGTCGTCCAAATCATTGGCGCAGTTGTGGATGTAGAATTCCCACAAGATGCTGTACCTCAGGTATATGACGCATTAAATGTAACTGAAGGTGACCTTTCAGGCTTAGTACTAGAAGTACAACAGCAATTAGGTGGTGGCGTTGTACGTGCTATCGCTATGGGTTCATCAGACGGTTTGCGTCGTGGTCTGACAGTAGTAAACACAGGTGATAACATCCAAGTTCCAGTAGGTACTGCAACTTTGGGTCGCATCATGAACGTATTGGGTGAGCCTATCGATGAAGCTGGCCCAATCGGCGAAGAAGAGAAGTGGTCAATTCACCGTGAAGCTCCAGCATACGCTGAGCAAGCGATGTCTAACGAACTTCTTGAAACTGGTATCAAAGTAATCGACTTGGTATGTCCATTCGCTAAGGGTGGTAAAGTTGGTTTATTCGGTGGTGCTGGTGTTGGTAAAACCGTAAACATGATGGAACTTATTCGTAACATCGCGATCGAGCATAGCGGCTACTCAGTATTTGCTGGTGTAGGTGAGCGTACTCGTGAAGGTAACGATTTCTACCATGAAATGAACGATTCTAACGTACTTGATAAAGTATCGTTAGTTTACGGCCAAATGAACGAGCCTCCAGGAAACCGTCTTCGTGTTGCGATGACTGGTTTGACTATGGCTGAAAAATTCCGTGACGAAGGTCGTGACGTATTATTTTTCGTAGATAACATCTACCGTTACACACTTGCGGGTACTGAAGTATCAGCATTGTTAGGTCGTATGCCATCAGCGGTAGGTTACCAACCGACACTTGCTGAAGAAATGGGTGTTCTTCAAGAGCGTATAACCTCTACGAAGAAAGGTTCAATCACTTCAATTCAAGCGGTATACGTACCAGCGGATGATTTGACCGATCCATCTCCAGCAACTACCTTTGCTCACTTAGATGCAACAGTTGTACTATCTCGTGATATTGCATCACAAGGTATCTACCCAGCAATTGATCCACTTGACTCAACTTCACGTCAATTAGATCCATTAGTTGTTGGTGCTGAGCATTATGAAACGGCTCGTGGTGTTCAATCAACACTACAACGTTACAAAGAACTTAAAGATATCATTGCCATCCTAGGTATGGACGAGTTATCTGAAGAAGATAAGCAAACGGTTGATCGCGCACGTAAGATCCAACGTTTCTTATCTCAACCGTTCTTCGTTGCTGAAGTATTCACAGGTTCTCCTGGTAAGTACGTATCACTTAAAGACACTATAAGTGGCTTTAAAGGTATTCTTGCTGGTGAATTTGATGACTTACCAGAGCAAGCTTTCTACATGGTTGGTTCTATTGAAGAAGCAGCTGAAAAAGCTAAAAACATGTAATGAAGGCTGGCGGCTAACTGCTTTTAAGTAGACAGTCGCCAATTAGGAGGTCAACATGGCAATACTTTCTGTAAATCTTAATGTAGTAAGTGCTGAAGAAGAGTTATTTTCTGGTAGCATTGAATCATTACAGATCACAGGTAGCGAAGGTGAATTAGGTATTATGCCTGGTCACGCACCTTTGCTGACCTCACTAAAACCTGGTATGGCTAGAATCGTTAAGAAAGGTGGCGTAGAAGAAGTTATCTACCTTTCTGGCGGTATGCTTGAAGTTCAGCCAAATAACGTAACTGTACTAGCGGATATCGCAGTACGTGGCGGTGATTTGGATGAACAAGCTGCTGAAGAAGCTAAACAACGTGCTGAAGAGAAGTTAAACGCTCACGGCGACGGTGTTGATTATGCTGAAGCTGCTGCTGAATTAGCACGTGCTGTTGCACAATTACGTGTTATTCAAGCGACAAGCAAAAAGTAACAAGCTATATAGAAATTACACTAAGTTTTAGTGACAAAAAAAGCGACTTTTACTTCGGTAAATAGTCGCTTTTTTATTTCTGCTTGAATAATGTAATAAAAATGTTAATAATGCTGTCGCTTATAAAAAGAGATGGAATTCAATAGCAAACGTTAAATCTGGACTTCCATTAAAAATAAAAATAATGGATGATAAAAGTGAAAAGAATAATTTCAATACTCGCTATCGTTGCTTTGTCAGCATGTGGCGGCGGTTCTAGCAATCAATCAACTACACCAGCTCCTACACCAACACCTCCTCCGGTAAATACAGCACCTACCGCAAATAATGATGTTGGACTTGCACAAAATAATCAAGCTGTTGTTATTGATGTTTTAAGTAATGATACTGATGCTGAAAATAACGAACTTTCAATTTCAAAAATTGTATCAATGCCAACCATGGGTAGTGTTGCAATCGTTAACAACACATTAGTCTACACTCCGAATAAGGATGTAGCATTAAAAGATTCGTTGGAATATGAGCTCTCTGATGGTGAATTAACGGCAACGGCAACTGTAGAAGTTACGGTTAACCATACGTTAAATATTCATGGCAAAGTTACAGATTCCCCTGTTGCTGATGCTGAAGTTACTACTACGCTTGGTAATGAAGTGTTTACAGCTACAGCTGACAATGAAGGTAATTATACGTTAGCTTTAACGATTAACTCTATGGCACCCCAGCTAGTTGTTATTTCAGCAGTGGGTAGTGAAGCTAATAGTCAACAAGGTGTAGAGTTGATAGCCGTTATTGATGAGACAACAAATTTACTACCCCTTGTAAACGACAATAGAGACTTAGAGATTGACGGCAATAGACTTAACGTTACGCATGTAACTACAGCAAGCTACTTATTAACGGCTGATAGAAATGACAATGAAGCTGTTACCTCTATGGCTGAATTTAAACAACTTGCTGGCGGCCTTGATAGCAATGAACTCATGTCTACCGCAGGTTTCATCAAACTTTTAGTTGATAACGATGACTTTGATATCCCTAATGGCGAAACAACTTTATCGCTTTTAACAGAGAATAATAATGAGCCATTAAATACTTATGATGCTATCAATAGTTATTTAACAGAGAATAATTTACTCGATGAAAGTGGACAGCCTACTGCTGCGTATAGTGAGGCGCTATCTGTTGCCATTAATGAAACCGTCGCAGATCCTGATGTTGTTGAGCAATTTACCGCAGAAATGTTTACTAGTAAAACCATGATAAAATTACCTGCAACGAAGGAAGGATGGTTACCGTATACAGGCGATGCTTTTGTGTTTTCCGATAATGATTACACCGTCTTTTACGATGCCAACTCATTTGCTGATAATCCAGAGATTGTTTATACACGTTCAATTGTTGATGGCAAATTAAGGTTGAAAACTAATGAGTATAGGAGAGATTACATAACAATACACTCTTCAGTATTTGATTCGTTAGTAGAGCAATTTGGATTCTCTCAAAGCTTAGAAGATGAACTGGTGATGGCTTTAGCTGAGGGGAAGCTAGCAAATGGCGTAAATGTCGATATTATGATTTACGATGAATACATTGATTATACGCTGATTAGTAGCAATGATATTAACTATCAAGTGGCAATTGAAACCAAAAGTTACTATCAATTTGATATGCCTACAGGACTAGATTGGAGTGTTGACATTGCCAAATCAGAAATTTTTACTAACAACTCTAATGGTTCCCTAATTCATAACCCGGAAAAGTTATGGAAAAATAAGTTATTAAACGAATTATCTGGTAAATGGTTGTTCTATTTTGATGGTAATTTTAAAAATTATTTGAATAACTTTGAACAATCAACGGCTCCATTCGCAACTATAACCGCATTAAGTCCATCTTCGGCTTCAGCCATTGCTGATGAAAAGGAATATAGTACTAGCTTGACAGATGGTGTTCTATCGCTAACTAACGGCAATGAGAATTATAGGATTAAACCTATTCAAAGTTCTTCTAATGCTTACTTAGCAATCGTAGAAAAATGGCTCAATGGCAAGCTTGAATATGCCCATGCTAGGCAAATAGCGAAATTGAATGGTGACCAAACACAATTTGCCGATAATATTTCAACGGAATTACCTAAAGTTCAATTAGCTTACTTAAATGGCAGTTTATCTGATGCTTGGCAAGGGGAAAAATTAAAATTGGACTACACTTATGGTTATCAATTTTCTGATAATGGTGATCTAAAACGAGGAATACAGGGCTTTTATGCAGGTGAAGGAATTAGAGATCATCAGTTCGACCATTTTCACTTAGGCGATGAACGATGGAAATGGAGTAAGGACAATAATCTTATTAACTTAACGCTTAAGCTTGATAATGTATCTGCCCACAGAACATGGCAAGTAATATCCACAAATGAAAATGGCTATACCATGGTGCTTGAGCAATCAATACGCGGCTATGATGTTAATGATGATGGCGTAATCGATAACAATGAGATTGGTCAGTTTATTCGTCCGCGTGTACAAATTATCAAACAAGATGATTTAAGTCGTTGGCAAAAAGCATGGCAAAATACATTGGATTTAGGTGCTGCAGCCACAACGAACTCTGTCGATATTAAAACAAAAATGTCACCCCAAGATTCTATTCATTAATTTGGCTATCTATGGTAATAAAGCGACTTTTACTTCGGTAAATAGTCGCTTTTTTATTGCCTAATTTCGTGTGTTACGCTGGTATTTGTGTTTTTTTAAGCATGTTAAATAACTCGTCTTTAAGGTGCAGCCTTGCTAATTTCTTTGTCTCTAAGTATTCATCAGAGGTTGTTTCAACTCCCACTTCAATACGATGCACCTCTTGATCTAACTCGTGATACTCTTTGAATAATCGAGAAAAATGAGCGTCAGACATTTTTAAGTGACGAATTTCTTGTTCAAACTCAGGGAACTCATGGTGTAAGTCGTGTTTCTCTAGCATTTTTATTGCTCCTATTTAGCACAATTAATACAGGTATCGATATAAGGTAATATACGCAATCGTTCAGGGTTTATAGGCGCTGTGCATTGGCTGCAAAGTCCATATTCATCCTTTTCAAAACGGCTGATGGCTTGCGTTACAAGATCAAGCTCTATTTTTGCCTCGTGATGAATTTCATTAAGCACTTCATTATTTTCGTTTTCACTGGTTTGTTCTGAAAAGTCTTGTGAACGCCCTTTTTTAAAGTCTGCTTCTATTGCGTTAATGCGTTGTTTCAACTCCACTTTCTTCTCTAATAAACTATCTAAGATTGCTTTGTTCATTTGCATTTCTCCTTTGGCTTAATTTCATTTTATGCCTCTGCTTTGACATTGTGTTGATCTAGCGCAATAACTAGTTCGAGTTTTCTAACTTGTTTTGGCAAGGTTTTTAAAGTGCATGAATTGCGACAAAGTACGCATATTTGCGCTTAAACGACTAGGTTTATTACCGTTGAATAGGTAAACTCTTTAAATCGCGGGCAGTTGAGAAAGAAAATGATTCGCAATAAACTCATATGGAAGAATAACCAGAATCAATACGGGCTCATTAGCAAGTCGTTACATTGGCTTTCAGCCATTGCCGTTTTTGGTTTGTTTGGCCTAGGTTATTGGATGGTTGATCTTGATTACTACAGCCAGTGGTATCAACAAGCACCACATTGGCATGAAAGTATTGGAATATTATTGTTATTTGCTACCGGTTTCAGGTTAGCTTGGCGCTATATAGAAGGCTCTCCTGACACCATAGCGTCGCATAGCAATATTGAGAAGAAAGCGGCAAAAGTGGCAATATTCTTTTTATATATAGCTTTAGTTGTTGTATTACTATCAGGATATTTAATTACTAGCGCTGATGGCAAAGCTATCGCTATTTTTGATTGGTTTACGTTTACTGCTCTGCAGTTGCCGATTGATAACCAAGAAGATGTTGCTGGTACTGTACATTACTACTTAGCATATGGTGTGTTAATTCTAGCATTACTCCATGCATTCGCTGCTTTAAAACATCATTTTATTGATAAAGACACTACGCTTATGCGTATGATTAAATAAACATAATTTATTAAAAATAATAAGTAAATTAAGGAAAGGAAATGAAGAAATTACTTCTTGCAAGCGCCCTGCTAACAGCAAGCGCATTAATGCCAGCATTCGCTGCAGATTACGTTATCGATACTAAAGGTGCTCATGCATCAATTAACTTTAAAACGAGCCATATGGGTTTTAGCGTTTTAACGGGTCGCTTTAATAAATTTTCAGGTAACTTTTCATACGATAAAGATAATGTATCTGCTTCGAAAATCTCGGTAATAATTGACACTTCAAGTTTTGATTCTAACCATGCTAAGCGTGATAAACATGTACGTTCAGATGACTTTTTAGATGTTAGTAAATATGCACAAGCGACATTTGTAAGTACAAAAGTAGAAGATAAAGGCAATGGTAAACTAGCTATTAGCGGTGATTTTACTATGCATGGTGTAACGAAGCCTTTAGTTATTGACGCTGTTAAAGTTGGTGAAGGTAAAGATCCGTGGGGTGGTTACCGTGCAGGCTTTAATGGTACAGCTTCAATTTCTATGGGGGATTTTGGTTTTAAAAAAGATTTCGGTAAAGTTGATTTAGAATTACACATTGAAGGTATTCGTAAGTAGCACGAATAGACTACAGATAGAAAATAATTAAGGGCGTTAAGCCCTTTTTTTATAGCTATAAGAAATTAATTAAAAAGTTTATAAACCTTTTAATAAATCTCAGGTATTAATAATTATAACGAAAAGTAAATAACATCAAATTCACCCAGAGCAACGTGGGTGATGATGGGAAACAAAATCAGCGATGGTGAATGAAAAGGACATAATGCTGCAAGTGCAGGCAGGACAGCTAGATAAACTCGCTATTCTGTACGAAAACAACAAGGTTAAGTTGTTTAACTATTTTCGGAAAAAGGGTAACAATCAAGCGCAAAGTGAAGACTTGGTGCAAGAAACCTTTATGAAGATATTGGCATATCGCAGCAGTTTTAATGGCTCTAGTACTTTTAGTAGCTGGATGTATGGGATTGCCAGAAATACTGCTGCCGATATTTACCGAAAAAATAAAGGCAATGTTGAGCATGAAGATATCGACGAACATGAAGTACCGTCTGAGCACTGCATAACAGAGCAAGCGGTATCTGTGCAGCAACAAGATATGTTTGATCAATCCCTCGCGAATATTTCAGCCGAACATAGAGAAATAATTATTTTAAGCCGCTTTCAGCAACTTAATTATCATGAAATATCGGCGTTACTTGACTGTAATTTGAATACGTTAAAGTCAAAAATGCGAAATGCGATAAGTAAGTTACATCAGCAATACAGTAAGTTATCAGGTGAGGCACAATGATTAATCATCAAACTATTATTGATTGGAAACTAGCAACGCTTAATGGCGATATTAGCTCAGAGTTAGTGCTTACTGATGAAATGCAGTTGTATTTGGATAAACACCCTGAGTTGTTAACCGAGTTAGCGTTTATTGATGCATTTTGGCAACAAGGCAAATACGAAATGCCGACAAGTGAAATGGATAAGCGCTTTTATCAAATGCTTTCACAAGCGCAAGCGGCGCAAAAAAATATCGTTACAGATGCCAAGCCGGTAGCTAAAGGTAAGTCAGGAATATTAGCGAAACTAGGCGAACTTTTTACTGTTGCCCCTGTTAAGCCGTTTGCTCAAGTAGCTGCGTTAGCTCTAGTGTTTATTATTGGCTTTAATGCTAACGACAATAATAGCCAACCGGAACAATTAAGTGCGGATGTGGGCTTGTCGAAGTTACAGCAAGAAGTTTCATCATTAAGCACCATGCTTGCCTTATCTATGTTAGAAAAATCATCAGCGGCTGAACGTCTTACTGGCGTTGCTTACAGTCAGGAAACAGGTTTAACCAACCCCATTTTGATGAAAACCTTAATGACTACCCTAGCAAATGATCGCTCAACCGCGGTTAAGTTAGCCATTATCAATACCTTTAGCACTTTGTCAGATATTACAGAGTATGAGCCAACATTATTAACGCTTATTGAAAACGAACAAAATACCTTAGTAAAAATTGAATTATCGAGTTTGCTACTTAATGTTGGTAGCCAACAAACTCAGTCTCAGTTAATTAGGCAGTTAAATGCCAGTACGTTAAGTCCTGATATGGCTGAATTTTTAAAGAAAGTTAACGCTATTACCCATATTTAATAAAATTTATTGGAGTCATTATTATGAATAAACTTACCTCAGTATTAGCCGTATTATTACTGCCGGCGTTAATGCAAAACGCATATGCTCTTGAGCGAATTTATAGTTTGCCTTTGTCAAACCCTGAGCAACCTGCAAGCTTAAGTGCTGAAATACATACAGGAGCTATTTGGATTGAGGGTTACGATGGCACTGAAGTGAAAGTTACAGCGAAGGTTGAAGAATTTAACGATGCCGATCATCATAAACCTCATCGTCAGAATGGAAATTACCAACGGGTTAATAAAAGTAAGCCACGATCATCTGAAGGATTGAAGTCAGTTAAAAATAATATGCTGCAGCTTTCTATTGAAGAAGAAGATAACGAAATTGATATTTCAAGCGAATATAGCACGCAAAAAGTTGTTCTACGTATTCAGGTTCCTAAAAATACCAGTTTAGATATCGAGCTATATCAAGGTGGTGATATCGAAATTAATAATATCGCTGGCGCAATAGAGGTTTCAGCCTTTAAAGGCAGCATTATTGCTAATGGCGTTTCCGGCCCTATGGTGGCGGAAACTCATAGTACAGATATTGTTGTCGCTTTTGATAAGTTAGCACAAGAAAACCCAACGTCGTTAACCACCCATAGTGGCAATATCGATATTAGTGTCGGAAAAGAAACGGCAGCGAAAATTAACGTACAAAACTATAAAGGTGAAATACTTTCGGGTCTTGCCACTGAGTTTGTGACCACAGAAGATGCAACACGGGAAAATAAAGGTGGTAAACAGAAAATAGTTATTGGGGGCATGATGAGTGCCAGTATTAATGGTGGCGGCCAAGATATTACCTTAGCAACTTATAGTGGTAATGTTTACGTGCGTAGTAAATAAATCATTGATGATATTTTATGTACGATCACAAATATTAAATACTTAGTAATCCCTTATTTTTTCTAATAAAAATGCCAGTAGTCGTTACGAATGCTGGCATTTTTGTTTTGTCACCAATTAAAGCTATTTACTAAAAATAAACTCTTTAGGCGGAGTTACGGCTTGTAAGTGTTCAACAAAGTAGTCCCAACGCTTACGCATCATGTATGGCTCTCTTGCGAAGCCATGGCCACGATTTGGTAGCATTAGCATATCAAAATCTTTGTTGGCTTTAATAAGGGCTTCTACTACAACTAATGTGTTGTAAGGCGGTACGTTAGTATCTGTTGTGCCATGCGCAATTAATAACTTACCTTTTAAGTTTTCGACAATTAGTTGATTTGCTTGGCTGTCGTAGTTTGTCGTGCCATCTTCATTTTTAACTAATACGCCGTGGTATTTTTCGCCCCATTCATCGGCATAGTTTCGGTTATCGTGATTGCCTGCTTGTGACACGGCAACAGAGTAGAAGTCTGGGTATGTTAATAGCGCGCGTGTTGAAGCAAAGCCACCACCTGAATGACCCCAGATACCAACGCGAGAGCTATCAATCCAACTATGCTGTTTTGCTAGCTGTTTAATTGCCGCAACTTGGTCTGGAATACCACTGTCGCCCATATTTTGATAATAAAATTCATGAAAACTTTTTGAGCGTCCTGGTGTGCCTAATGCGTCAATTTCAATCACAATAAAACCTAGCTCGGCAATAGCTTGGTTATCGCCACGTGCCGTTCTAAAGTGACGACCACGAATACTGCCGACTTGTGGCCCTGGGTATAAATAATTCACTACAGGGTAAGATTTGCTAGCGTCAAAATCGCTAGGCTTATATAGCAAGCCGTAAATATCTTGTTCACCATTACGGTCTTTAACTATAAATGGTGTAGGAGCTTGCCAGCCGGTTGCGGTAAGCTTGCTAATGTCCATTTGTTCAACAACGAAACCAGATTTATCTTGAGTGCTGCGAATAAAACTAACTTCCGCTTGGTTTGGTGTTGATACTCTATCTAAAAAGTATTCAGCATTTTTACTTAAAGTAATGCGGTGATGCTTTTTCTCTGGAGTTAGTAAAGTTAAGTTTGAGCCGTCTTTATTGATGCTATAAAGGTAATGAAAGTAAGGATCACCACCCTCTTTGCCAGCACCAGTAAAAATAAGTTTGCCAGTGTTTTGATCGACATTTAGTAGTTCAAGTACCGTCCAATCACCTTGGGTAATTTGGTTTTTTATTTCCCCTGTATTTGCATCAATAAGGTACAAATGTCCCCAGTTTGAACGTTGTGAAAACCAAATGATTTCATTGCTTTTATCAAGGTACTTCCAGCTAATGCCACTAACACCAGATTCGAAAAAACTTTGTTCTGTTTCGGTAAATATGGTGTTAACTTTGCCAGTATCGGCATCGGCAATTTTTAATGTTGCCTTTTTGTGATCACGCGTTGATGAAACAAAGGCAAAATGTTGGCTATCAGTTGACCAGTCAACATCAAGTAGGCTGCCATCGCGACCAGCAACGTGATCGGTAATGGTTGATCTATGATCATCCGCAGGCATTGCAAGTGGAGTAACTACGGCACTTTCAACATCAATCACAACTCGGTGAATTTTGAAAATATTTTCATCACCTGGTAATGGGTATTTCCACACATCAATTTTGGGGTGACCAACTTCCGTTGACACTATCCCCATTTCACCAACTTTGCGGCCATCATGTTTAAATGTAGTTAACTTTTTAGAATCAGGTGACCATTTTACAACCGGTTTTTCACTTCTGATCCATCCTGCATTGTTGGTGGCGTAACCGAAATCTTTAATACCATCTGTGGTTAATTGCTTTTCGCTATTGTCCTGTAAATTTCTTAACCATAAATTATGTTGTTTTATAAATACTGCCTGTTTGCCGTTTGGCGCAACTAGTTCGTTTTTCTTAACAGCACTTTTACTTTGCTTACATAGGTAGTTTTCAATATTACATTGATAATGCTTACCTTTTACTTTCACAGCTATTTGCATTTCACTGATAAGGTCAAAGCTGCTAAAAGGTAGTTTTTCTTTATTAACTTCTTGCTCCGTAACGCGGGCAAGTGCTTCGGAAAGTTTTTGGTGATCGAACGCCAATTTCTTTTGTTTGCTTTTAGCGTCAAGAATAAAAAACTGTTCGCCCTGCAATGTGTGGCTGCGATAAAGCAACTGTTCGTTATCGCTCCAGTGTGGGTAATCTACGGTACCTGTAACTAATTTATCCGTAAACTTACTTAATTGATGTTCAGCTTTTTGATACTTTTCAATATCAAGGGTTTTATTATTCGCACTAGCTACCGTTGCTAAGCAAGCTAATAGCATAGTTGAGGTGACAATTTTCATTTTAGCAATCATGCATAACCTTTTATTTATCAGCGATAAAAATTCAATTTTTAGCATTCTAACACTTCTTTTGAGTTCTTCGTTGTACTATTCGACTAAGTGATTAACACCTGCGGTAATTAACAATATAACCCTCTTTAACAGCTATTTTTTTGCTGATTTAGACTAAAGTCTACCCGGATTTTACAGCAATGTAGACTTAGGTCTAATTTCTAAATTTTTACTTACTCTCTAGTGTTAACAGCACAGTAAATATATTTGCATAGTTTTCGAACAGCCAAGCATAAAAGAGCAGATGATGAGTAAATTAGCGAACACTTTGGTGAGCAAAATTGGACAACAACTCCAGTTATCGTGGTTGCAGTCATCTTCAGGCGAATGGTTCTATTTTTTTGACGCTGATACTGTTGATAGTCAGTCACAAGAAAGCATTGATTCTGATTATATCTGGTTAGTATCTCAGGCAGAAAATACGCACAACGTTAGCGGTTATCGAATTGAAAATCATATTTTGGAAACTTTGATTGAGCAATTAGCTGCTGTTGAGCATGTTGCTGTATTTGGTGTGCCTCACGAGCATAAAGGTAATGGCCTACACGTTTATGCGCAACTTAATCGTGGAAATATTCATTCGGCAAAGGTATCACAAGCGATCAATGCAAAATTAGCTGGTTGTTACGGAGAATTTGCTCTACCAGAAGCGATCACTTTTGTTGATGAGTTGCCGCACTTAGTAAATAAACCGCTATGCAGACAAAGATTAAAAACACAGGTAATGAATAGCTATTGTGCAGCTTAAAAGCACAACAAAAAGGTACGATTTTCAGCAAAAAAATAATAAGTGAAAACGTTAATTAAATAATTAAAACGATAAAAATCAGAGTATTGATGTTGTTGCTCTAAGGTAAATAACACATGGGGAAAGTAAAATGTTGAATAAGAAAAAGCTTTTATTAGCGTCAGGTTTGTTAGCAATGGCTGGCGGTGCAAATGCTGGTTATGAAATTAAGTTGTCTGATAAAGACACCATTACCTTTGGTGGCTATATTAAACTCGATACTCGCTACGTTGACGGTAATATCAACAGTATCACTAAAGATTACTGGGTAGGTGCAGGTAATGTTGGTGACATCTCACAGTTTAGTTTCCGTGCCACTGAGTCTCGTTTTAATACTAAATATGTTCATGGTGATGTTACTGGTTTTATCGAAATGGATTTTCATGGTGGTGGTGGTAATGAAATTGTTTCAAATTCATCAAATCCAAGAATTCGTCACGCATTTATTAAATATAAAAATATCCTAGTCGGTCAAACATGGTCAACCTTTGTTAATACTAGTGCTTTGGCAGAAGCAGCTGATTTCGGTGGTACGTTAAATGCCGCAGCCTTTATTCGACAGGGGCAAATTCGTTATAGCCAAGGAAACTTTCAAGTAGCGATTGAGAACCCTGAGTCAGATAAAGGGGACCCAAGCCAAGATTCAGTGCCAGACGTTATCGCTAAATATACCTTTAAAGGGGACTGGGGTAACGTTTCCGTTGCTGGTTTAGCACGTCAGTTAAATACAGTGGGTGGCAACTCTGAATCAGCCTTTGGTTACGGTGTTGCAGGTAGAATTAAAACATTTGGTAAAGATGACTTTCGTTTTCAATACCATGGTGGAGAGACAGGCCGTTACGTAGGTGTAGTAGCCGCACGTGATTTAGTAGGTGAAGAAGTTGAAGAAACAACATCATACTCTGTTGCTTACCGTCACTTCTGGACAGATGACATTCGTAGTACCGCATTCTATGGTAAAACCACCACAGAAGTTGCGGATGCAGACAGAAGGCATTGGGGTGTAAATATCTTTAAAAATTACACTAAAGAACTTTCATTTGGTTTTGAAGTAGGTAACTTTGAATCAGCTGACCAAAATGCAGATTCTGATTACGTTCAACTTTCTGCTAAGTACGTGCTTTAGTTTACATTGGGAGTAATATGCTAAGTTCATATTGCTCTATAGCGTTTTGCGTTAGTTAACCTCCCAACCGAGGTTTTTTGGGGAAGCATTAGCTTCCCTTTTTTTATATTCAGACCGTTGAAAGTCATCCATGGCTTCACGGCATTAGTACTTCCCTGTACGTCGATGAATGGTATGTCGTGATCACATGGTCGTTCGTAGCTGTCGATGCACCTCAGTAGGTATACTTAGTTAGCAGCAAGTGCTGCGGCAAAGCCAACGAATATACTGCCAGTTGTTTTTCCTACCCAGCGTTGGCTAACGGAAGATAAGAAATATTGGCGAAAGCGAAAGGCAACTAAAACATAAACAGAGGTAAAAATAAAAGCATTACATAAACTGGTGCCGGCAAGTAATAAAAACTGTGGCAAAACCGCATACTCTGGTTGGATAAACTGTGGAAATAATGCTGAGAAAAACACTAAAGCTTTTGGATTGCTTAATCCAAGTAATAAGCTCTGTTTATATAATGCTCTTTTTTGTGGTGTTATCGCCCCTTTATCGGTAAAAGACCAGCTGCCCTTATTACGCCAAATAGCGATACCAATATAAATTAGGTAAGCAGTACCTACATATTTAATGATAGTAAATGCAAGATCAGAAGCCATTAAAATAAGCCCTAAGCCTGATGCAGATATTAGCGCTAAAATCATCACCGCGCTAACGTGGCCTAAAACGCCGGCTAATGCCTTTTTTCGACCAAAATTAATGCCATTACTGGCCGCTAAAATAACAGATGGTCCAATACTGATAGAAGCAAGAAGTGAAATACTAAAATAAAGAGAGTAACTGCTGAGATCCATAAAACGGCTGTTAATACTGTGCTGATGATTTAAAGGCCGCCATAGTAACGAGTTGCGCCAAAAGTACAAGTTATAGAGTGTAATGGTGGCGAGTTATTTGATAGTAATCACTTTATAGCAAACTAAAACCCGCAATATGACTATTGCGAATTTTTAGTTTAACTTTTTAATTTACTTATCAGCACTGCATGCCAGTGTTATTTTTTTAATTTAGCAAAAGCATCAGCAAAGGCGTTACCCATGGCTGCATTGTTGGCTGGCTTAGCTTGCTGTGGTTTTGATGGACGCTTATTTTTATTGTTATGAGGTGCTGCTTTTGGCGCTTTTTCAGTAGCTTGAGCTTTAGACTGTTTTGGTGTTTCATCTAAGCGCATGGTTAAGCTAATACGCTTACGTTGAGGGTCAACTTCGGTTACTTTAACCTTAACAACATCGCCAGCTTTTACTATTTCATGTGGATCGCTAACAAACTTATTCGTTAATGATGATATATGCACTAGGCCGTCTTGGTGAACGCCAACATCAACAAAAGCGCCGAAGTTAGCGACATTAGAAATAACGCCTTCTAAAATCATGCCCACTTTTAAATCGGCTATTGTATTTACCCCTTCTTTAAAAGTCGCCGTTTTAAACTCAGGTCGAGGGTCTCGTCCCGGCTTTTCTAATTCATTAATAATACCCTTAACGGTAATTTCACCAAAACTCTCGTCAGTGAATGTCTCAATGTTAATGGCGTTAAGCACAGTTTTATTGCCAATCAGTTCATTAATATTTTGAGTTGTTTGGGCTAATATTTGTTCAACAATTGCATAGGTTTCTGGGTGAACACCTGAACAGTCAAGCGGATTATTACCGTTTGTGATACGCAAGAAACCAGCAGCTTGTTCAAATGCTTTTGGTCCAAGGCGAGCAACTTTTTTAAGTTCATTTCGGTTGTTGAAGCGGCCATTTTCATTACGGTAATTAACGACATTATTTGCCATGGTTTTATTCAAACCTGACACTCTAGCAAGCAATGGTGCGGAAGCACTATTTAAATTAACGCCAACAGCGTTAACACAATCTTCAATAACATTGTCTAAGGTAAGGCTAAGCTGGCTTTGGCTAACATCATGTTGGTATTGACCAACGCCAATGGCTTTGGGATCAATTTTAACCAGCTCTGCTAATGGGTCTTGTAAGCGACGAGCAATAGAAACCGCACCACGTATTGAAACATCCAATTCCGGAAATTCATTAGCGGCTAATTCTGATGCGGAATAAACCGAAGCACCTGCTTCGCTCACGATCATTTTTGTTGGCTTGTTATTTTCTATTTTGCTGATTACTTCAGCGACTAATTTGTCACTTTCACGTGAGCCAGTGCCATTACCAATGGCAATAAGTTCTACTTTATGTTGTTGGCAAAGGTTGACTATAGTGCGTAGTGATTTATCCCAATGATTCTGTGGTGCGTGTGGGAAAATAGTTGCGGTTTGCAGCAATTTTCCTGTTGCATCTACAATAGCAATTTTACACCCTGTTCGCATGCCAGGATCTAGGCCTAAAGTTGTTTTTGCGCCAGCAGGCGCTGCCATAAGCAAATCGTTCAAGTTACGTGAAAATACTTTTATTGCTTCTATTTCTGCTTGTTCACGCAATGAACCCAATAACTCAGTTTCTAAGCTTTGGCTGAGTTTAACTTTCCAAGTTGAATTGACCACTTTGGTTAAGAACTGTGCGGCAGCTTGCCCGGTTAAACGCAAATTAAAATGTTCGGTAATCAGTTGCTGGGCACTTGAAAATGAACCATCTTGCTGTGGATCAGCGTCAATACTTAGTGAAAGTAAACCGTCATTTCGGCCGCGCAACATAGCCAGCATTCGATGTGAAGGTACAGTTCTTAGTAATTCTGAATGCTCAAAATAGTCGCGATATTTCCCCGCTTCTGCGGTTTTTCCTTTGATTACTTTACTGCACAAGTGCGCTTGTTTTAGTAAATGGCGGCGTAATTTCTGAATTAGGTTGGCATCTTCAGCAAAGCGCTCAACTAAAATAAAGTGTGCGCCCTCAAGTACTGATTTTTCATCAGTAAAGCCCTGCTCTTTATTGATAAATGCGCTAGCTTCTTGCTCTGGATTTGTTTGCCAATTGTTATAAATTTTATTGGCTAATGGCTCAAGCCCAGCGGCAATGGCTATTTGCCCTTTAGTTTTTCTTTTTGGCTTAAACGGTAAGTATAAATCTTCAAGGCGAGTTTTATTGTCGGCATTATTAAGCTCGGATGTTAATGCTGGCGTTAATTTTCCTTGCTGCTCAATATTGGCAATAATAACTTTTCTACGTGCCGCTAAATCTCGTAAATAAGTTAGGCGCTGTGCTAAGTGGCGTAAATGGTTATCATCAAGGCCTTGCGTTGCTTCTTTACGATAACGAGCAATAAAAGGAACTGTTGCCCCTTCATCTAATAAATTTATCGCAGTCGTTATTTGGCTGGTTTGTACCGCAAGTTCTTTAGCAATTTGCTCAGCAATGGGTGTCATTTAGCTGTGATCCTAATTCTTTATCAAGTGAGAGAATATCTGGCGCATAGTATATACCTAAATCTAAGGTATATGCGATATACAAGCAGCTGTAGTTGCTATAAAAATAAGATAATTTTCATTCATATAATTTTAATAGTGCCGTGGTTAAAATAGCGCTACAATGCTGGCGTCTATCGTTTAATTTAATAAAAATAACCGGAAATTTTATGGCTCTCTCTGTTGTTATCTTAGCTGCGGGTAAAGGTACTCGTATGCGTTCTGCTTTACCAAAAGTTCTTCACCCTGTTGCTGAAAAGCCTATGGTTGCTCATGTTATTGATGCCGCGCGCCAAGTTTCGGCTGAAAATACTTATGTGGTTTACGGCTTTGGTGGTGATATTTTAAAGAGTAAAATTATCGGTGACGATTTAACCTTTGTCGAACAAAAAGAACAATTAGGTACGGGTCACGCTGTCGATATGGCGTCACCATTTTTAAGCGATGATGAAGATGTTTTAGTTCTTTACGGTGACGTGCCTTTAACGAAAGTAAGCACATTACAACGTTTAATTGCCGCGAAACCAGACAACGGTATGGCGTTATTAACGGTACACTTAGCAAATCCTACAGGTTATGGCCGTATTATACGTGATGCAGACAATACTGTTGTTGGCATTGTTGAGCAAAAAGATGCTAACGCGGAACAATTATTAGTTAACGAAGCGAATACCGGTATTTTGTTAGCAAATGGCGGTGATTTAAAACGTTGGTTATCAAACTTATCTAGTGACAATGCGCAAGGTGAATATTATTTAACTGATATTATTGCTGCGTGTCATCAAGAAGGTAAAACAATAGCAACTGCTCACCCAGACAGTGAAATTGAAGTTGAAGGTGCCAATAACCGTGTTCAACTTGCAGGGTTAGAGCGTGCATATCAATTACGTAAAGCTGAAGAACTTATGATAGCTGGTGCTAGTTTACGCGATCCTAGTCGTATCGACATTCGTGGTAATGTTAATGTTGGCCAAGAAGTAGTAATTGATATTAACTGTATTTTTGAAGGCGATGTTGAAATTGCAGATAACGTAGTTATTGGCGCTAACTGTATTCTAAAAAACTGTCGCATTGGTGCTGGCGCGGAAATAAAGCCAAATTCTATTTTAGAAGATGCTGTTATTGGTGAAGTAGCATCTGTTGGGCCATTTGCTCGTATTCGCCCTGGTTCAGAATTAAAACGTGATGCTCATGTTGGCAACTTTGTTGAAATGAAAAAATCAACGTTAGGTGAAGGCGCTAAAGCGGGTCATTTAAGTTATTTAGGTGATGCTGAAATAGGTGCTAAGGCTAATATTGGTGCGGGTACTATTACGTGTAATTATGACGGCGTTAATAAATCAAAAACTGTTATTGGTGTTGGTGCTTTCATTGGTTCAAATGCATCATTAGTTGCCCCTATAACTATCGGCGATATGGCAACAACAGCCGCAGGTTCAGTTATTGTTAAAAATGTCGATGATAATGAGCTTAGCGTTGCTCGTGGTAAGCAGCGAAATATTGCTGGCTGGAAACGTCCAACGAAAAAGTAGCACGAATAACTGCCGCTAAAATAGATGCACTCATTTAATCATGAGTGCATTTTTGTTTTTAGTCGCTGACGTTTGTCATATAGCTGACGTTTGTCATATAAAAGTAACATTGTGCTGCTAAATACATTAAAAATGCTTTTAGTGGTCGTAATTATGATTAAATATTGTTTTTATTTTCAGCTTTTGTTCTAATAGATAAGTTTTAAATCGAAACTTTTAAGAGTCAAACGAAAGAAATGTCAAAACGAAATACGCAACAACGTCGTCATACCATTATTGCAGAATTAGGTAATTTAGGTGAAGTAAGTGTTGATAGCCTTGCTAAAAAGTTTGATACCTCAGAAGTTACTATTCGTAAAGACTTAGCGGTATTAGAAAATAGTGGTTTATTGTTACGTCGCTATGGTGGTGCCGTGCCATTACCAAACGAAATAATTGAGCCCAAAACTGAAAAAGTTTCGAAACGAAAGGTTTTGATTGCTAAAACCGCTGCGTCACTTATTCGCGATCATAATCGCATTATCCTTGATAGTGGTAGCACAACATCAGCTTTGGTACGTGAGCTTAGTGCGAAACAAGGTTTAGTTGTGATGACCAATTCATTAGCAATTGCATCAGACCTACACGCTTTAGAAAATGAGCCAACATTATTGATGACCGGTGGTACGTGGGATCCCCATTCTGAATCATTCCAAGGGCAAGTTGCAGAAAACGTTTTGCGCTCGTATGATTTTGATCAGTTATTTATTGGTGCTGATGGTATTGATATGGCGCGTGGTACTACAACATTCAATGAACTTCTAGGTTTAAGCCGTGTTATGGCAGAAGTTTCACGTGAAGTTATTGTGATGTTAGACTCAGAAAAACTGAACAGAAAAATACCGAATTTAGAGTTACCTTGGAACAAAATTCATACGTTAATTACAGATGCTGATATGCCTGAAAACGTACGAAATGAAATTATAAAGCAAGGTGTTAACCTTGTTATTGCCAGTTAAAAAAGGACAGGAAATATGTGTGGAATTGTAGGTGCAGTAGCACAGCGTGATGTAGCAGACATCTTAGTTGAAGGCCTTAAACGATTAGAATATCGTGGTTATGACTCTGCAGGTGTTGCAATTATTGATAACGACAACCAGTTAAAACGTGCTCGTCGTTTAGGTAAAGTGCAAGAACTTGCTGATGCTTTGCACGCCAACCCATTAGCAGGCGGCACAGGTATTGCGCATACTCGCTGGGCAACGCATGGTGCACCAAGTGAAATTAATGCTCACCCACATGTATCTTCAGAAACTATTGCAGTAGTACATAATGGTATTATTGAAAATCATGAAGAACTTCGTACTCGCATACAAGGCTTAGGTTACGAATTCGTTTCAGAAACGGATACTGAAGTTATTGCGCACTTGGTTCACCATGAACTTAAATCAGCCGAGAGCTTACTTGTTGCTGTGCAAACCACAGTTAAACAACTAGAAGGTGCTTACGGCACTGTAGTTGTTGATACACGCGATAAAGATCGTGTCGTCGTTGCTCGCTCAGGTAGTCCATTAGTTGTTGGTTACGGAGTTGGTGAAAACTTTATCGCCTCTGATATGTTGGCACTATTGCCTGTTACTCGTAAATTTTCATTCTTAGAAGAAGGTGATGTTGCTGAAGTAACTCGTTTTGAAGTGAATATTTTTGATATCGACGGCAACGCTGTTGTGCGCGAAGCAAAAGAATCAGAAGTAAGTCATGATACTGGTGACAAAGGCGAATACCGCCACTACATGTTGAAAGAAACTTACGAGCAACCAACAGCTATTCGCAATACTTTAGAAGGTCGTTTATTAGGAAATACACTAGACACGCAAACTTTTGGTGATGGTGCTGATGATATTTTTAAAGAAATTGAACATGTGCAAATTATTGCTTGTGGTACAAGTTACCATTCTGGCATGGTGGCTCGCTACTGGTTAGAAGCGCTTGCTGGTGTTTCATGTAATATTGAAATTGCCAGTGAGTTTAGATATCGCCAATCACATGTTCCTAAAAACGCGCTATTAGTTACCATTTCACAATCAGGTGAAACTGCAGATACCTTAGCAGCATTACGTTTAGCAAAAGAATTAGGCTACCGCGCTAGTTTAACGATTTGTAATGTTGCAGGTTCTTCATTGGTTCGTGAGTCTGATCTTGCCTTTATGACCAAAGCCGGTGCAGAAATTGGCGTAGCATCAACTAAAGCGTTTACAACACAATTAGTTGGTTTATTAATGATGACCTTAGCGATAGGTCAGCATCACGGTATGTCAGAGCAAAAGCAAAATGAAATTGCCCAATCACTAATGACCTTGCCAAATAAACTTGAAGAAGTGCTAGCACTAGCAAGCTCAATTGAAGACTTGGCGGAAGACTTTGCCGATAAGCATCATGCATTATTCCTTGGCCGTGGTGATCAGTACCCTATCGCGATGGAAGGAGCATTAAAGTTAAAAGAAATTTCTTATATTCATGCGGAAGCGTATGCTGCCGGTGAACTTAAACATGGCCCGCTAGCGTTAATTGATGCTGAAATGCCGGTTATTGTTGTAGCACCACAAAACGATTTAATTGAAAAGTTAAAATCAAATGTTGAAGAAGTACGTGCACGTGGCGGCTTAATGTATGTATTTGCTGACTCAAACGCTAACTTTAGCAGCGATGAAACTATGAAAGTAATTGAAGTGCCGGTTTGTGATGACTTAATAGCACCAATTGTTTATACCTTGCCATTACAGTTGTTGTCTTACTACGTTGCTATAATTAAAGGTACTGACGTTGACCAACCTCGTAACTTAGCGAAATCAGTTACGGTTGAGTAATGTAATAATTAATAATTTTTAGGTTGAGCACATGTCTTAAAATTTAAATTATCAATTTAATAAAAGCAGCTTATAAGGCTGCTTTTTTATTATTTTAAGTTTGAGCGATTACTTAACATGTTATGCCTTTATTAGTTCCTTGGAATAATAAAGACACCCACTCTGTTAATACCTTTGTTAAACGATAACGCTGAATAAGAAATACAGTAGTAGCTTTTCTTGCAGTAAGTTAGGAAATCTGTAGTATTTGCTAACTTAATTTATTGGTTTAATTAATAAAATATTAGGAGAGTAGTACTAGTGAATAAGTTTGTTTTTGGCGTTATCTTCGTTGGACTAGTGCTATGTGGCACAAACTCCGCTGTAGCCAATAATTTATCAGCCGCTCAATTAGCTTACTTTGAAAAAGAGGCGAAGCTAGACGATAAAATAGCGTTCGAACTCGCTCATGTCTATTTAAATGGCTCTCAAGGCGTGACCAAAAATCCTGAAAAAGCTGTCAATTTGTTTAAGAAATTGGCTGATAACTATAGCGAAGATGGAATTAAGGTGAAGTCTGCTTATATCTTGGGTGTTCTGTATATGGGACAGCAAGAACATGTAGTAGATCATCAACAAGCAGAGCATTATTTTAAGATAGCGGCAGAGGGAGCAACTAAAGATTCATTGACCGATGCGCCATATCACTTTGCTATGTTAACGAAAAACGATAAGGCATATATCGAGTTTTTGGAAAAATCAGCGTTACTTGGTTATGTGCCTGCAATGGTGCAATTGGTGACTGCTTATAGTGAAAAAAAACGTGTAAAAACGAATGATAATGCTTTGGTTAAGTGGCTTAGAATGGCCGCTGATGAAGATCATATAGAGGCACAAAATTTACTCGGTAATATGTACTTTAGTGGTGACATAGTTTATCAAGATTATGAGCGAGCTTATTATTATTTGATTAGAGCTGCCGAGCATAGAAACCCTGAAGCTCAATCAAAATTGGGGCTAATATATAAATTAGGGCTTGGAACAAAAGTTGATTTAGTAAAAGCACAAAAATGGTTTGAGCTAAGTTATAAAACAGGCAATGTAATTGCTGGAGAAAATTTGGCTGGGCTTCTGTTATCTTCTGAAAAGCAGGAGGAAGTTAAAAGAGGTTTATCAATATTGGAAAGTGTTGCGAAATTAGGTTCTAAATCTGCTGCACAGAAAGTAGTGTCAATTTATCAAGAAGGAAAGCTGGTTAAGAAAAATGCTGAACAGTTAGCGTTTTGGCAACAACAGTATCAAAACAATAAAGATGATCATTCTGAAGTAATTGGTCTAAATAAAATAGAGCAAGGAGAGGAGAAAGTTTATAAAGCTTCTTCAAAAGCTGTTAGCTTTCATGCTAAAGGTTGGCAGTTTCTAAAAGATAAAGATTATGACAAAGCTATTCCTCTATTAAAGCAGGCTGCACTTCTTGATTTACCCGTTGCACAGCTTGATTTAGCTATTGCTTTAATTCAACAAGCACAATACCTTGAAGATGAAGCTTTATATTTAAAGGCTTTTGCTTGGGTAAAAATTGCTGCTAATAATCAACAAGAGCGCGCAGGTGAACTGTTATCAGAAATGCAAAATGCTTTTGATACGCGAATGTTACAGAAAGCTCTATCACAATATCGAGATATTAAAGGCCGTATTGCCAAATAATAGGAATTTTCACTGAAATCTTTATTTTATACGTGGACAGTTCGGCCATATTTTTAGTGTCACCGACCATGTAGCATTACCTCACACTCAGTAATATTGAATGCATGAGAGGTGTAACATGGTTAAATTTATCACTACTGTTTTTATTTTCATTTCTTTGATGGTGAGCCAAAGCTCATACGCTAGTTTGATTTCTTTCGATACTAAGAGCTTAAGTGGAGAGCAATTAACAGGTGACTTACAATCTTCATGGCTTGCGAATTCAAATAAGGTAAGGTCACGTGAGCTTGAAAAATTTGAGCTTATTGATATTGGTCGAAATACGATTGGTCATTTAAGTATTGATTTCAACTTAGCTAAACAAGGATTTTGGAGTTTTGATTTTGGCTTAGATGCTGGCTATGGTGCTGAATTGTTTATCGATGGTAACCTTTTAGTGGATAGAAGTGATAACCTTTGGTGGACTAGAAATTGGCAGCACTCAGATGTATTTAGTATCGATACATACGATTTTTCCATAGGCGCTCACACCATTGATGTATTTTTTGCTGAGAATTGTTGTGATGGCTTAAGCACCGTACGATTTACTAATCATGCAACACAAGAGACGTCTATATTATCAACAGACTCATTGAAATCGGCTTCGGTTTCAGAGCCTAAAACAGTCGCAATATTTGCTTTAGGTGCATTGGGATTCATGTTACGTCGTAAATTTTAAATTTAATTTGATAGTAAATAACCTGATTCTTGATCATAAATAAGCTGTAGATGAAAATTTGCTGCTTTTTTATTTATAACCAATAACATGCGAATATTTTTACCTTATTTTTTATTTTCCAGTAAATAGTTGATTAATGCCTTAAGTGTTGAGTTCGCTAATTTATTGGCTGGAAATATCAGTGAAACGGGCGACGGTTTAAATTCAAATGCTTTTAAAACCGGAACAAGTTGCCCTTTATCTAAATAGGATTGCATTAAAAATGTTGGTAGCAGTGCAATACCATGGCCATCGGCGGCAAGCCTTGCTGTTACTTCGCCATCATTCGCTTCTATAAAAGCCGAAACAGCAACAAGCTGCTCTTTATCGTTTTCCATATAACGCCATCTACCAGGTAGGCGATTTGAACTGTCTAGAATGCATTGGTGATTTATCAGTTCGTTGGGGTGTGCAGGTTCACCAAATTGTTTTAAATACTGAGGGCTGGCAACAAAATGAACGTTGACCGTAGAGTATTTTCTCGCAATTAAATTTGAGTCAGGCAATTCACCAACCCTAATACTTAAATCAATACCCTCTTCAACCATATTGACGAAGCGATTAACAAACATCCATGACACTTTTACATCAGGATGCTGTTTAACAAATTCACTGGTACTTTCAAGTACGCCAAGCTCGCTTGAGCCTAACGGTGCTGAAATTCGTATATTACCGGCAATTTTTTGCTGGCGCTCATGAGCAATGTTATCTAACTCATCAATGCGGCTAACAATGTCTTTAAAGCGCTCAATATAGAATACACCTTCAGCAGTTAAGTGCATTGATCTTGTCGTGCGATACAGTAATTGACAATCATAATGCGACTCGATATCTGACACTTGGCGACTGATTGCAGAGGTGACAATATTGAGCTCTCTCGCAACCTCACTGAAACTGCCTTTTTCTGCCACCATAACAAAAGTGTTCATAGCCTTGAGTAGATCTATTTTTCTTTTCATGAGAATAATCATTTCTCTTTGTGATTATTTTTCTTATTTAACAGTTTAAATATACTGGTTTCAAGCTCAATTACACAATTCACTTGGAGAGAATCATGAAAATTTTACTTATTGGCGCAAGCGGCACAATTGGTCAAGCAGTAGCAAAGGCACTTAATAATGAGCATACCGTTATTGGAGCAAACTACTCTGGTGGTGATGTTAATGTTGATATTGGCGATAAAGCTTCTATTGAAGCCATGTTTGAAAAAGTTGGTAAGATTGACGCTATTGTATCAACTGCTGGCCTAGCTAACTTTGCCCCCTTGCATGAATTAACGGATGCTGACTATGCGCTTGCACTTGATAATAAGCTTATGGGCCAAATTAATTTAATGCGCTTGGGGCAAGATTACCTTAACGAGAATGGCTCAGTTACCATTACATCAGGAGTTTTAGCGCAAGAGCCAATGCAAGGTAGTGGCGTGATTAGTATGGCCAACGGGGCGTTAGGGAGCTTTGTAAAAGCTGCATCACTAGAGTTAGAAGGGATACGTTTTAATGCTGTTTCACCAATATTTGTTAAAGAAACTATGGCTATGATGGGGATGGATACCGAAAGTGGACTATCAGCAGTAGATACAGCTAAAGCTTATGTTGCAGCTGTAACCGGCAGTATGAATGGTGAGACATTAGCGGCAACAACATTTGCCTAAATTCTAATCTATATAATAGGACAAGCCCTTTGTTGAGCATGTTTGTTATTTTTAAAGCAAAGGAGAAAGTAAGCAATTGTAAGCGCTAATTTAATCTTTAGTATTCAAGCTAGTACTAACAAAATTGTTGTTTTAAGTTACTTGTTTTTGCAGAATAGTTTGATTTTTGTGCGATAGCCTTACTTAGCCTTACAAACATTAAACTTATGTTTTTATAAACTGCCTTTAATTAACGTCAACTAAAGGCAGTTTAACATGAGATTCAAGAATTTAATTACCTGTACTATTTTAGCTAGTACCCTTATGGCATGTGGTGGTAGTTCGACAAAATCTACTACGAGTCCTGTTCCTACGCCTGCGCCAGCACCCACGCCAAGCCCTGCCTCAAATGACTTGGGCATATCTGAAGTTCCCGCTGAATTGAAAGCCACTTATAGCTCAGCATTAAAGTTTGATCGCTATACCAAGGTGGCAACACCTAATGGCGGCGCTATTCATATTGTTGCTCAAGATGGCATCTTAGAAAGTCAAATTGTACGTTCTCGTAATATATTGCAGCACTATTTAACTGATTATCCTGGTTCAATGTATGGCGCAGATAAAAGTGCCGTAGCGAATAAAATGGCAGAAAATAATGCCGTATTATTATTATTGAATGGAGTTGATGACGGCACAAATGCCGCTGCAGAGCTTGATGGCCAGCCCCTCTATTATGGAGAGATGCAAGTTGAAGGGCACAGTTGGTATGTTAACCAAAATTACGAACATCGTGATGCTTCGTATGAAGAAATTCTTCATATGGTGCACGATTACGGTATTGGTGTTGACCAAGGCCCTTCTTTTATTGGCGCTTTACCTGAATACCAAGCCGAAATTCGCGCAGCACAAATTACTGCTTTATCGGGAAAACTTTGGGCATGGCCTGCTGAGCAAGCGAGCTGGATTGCCGAATTAACAGCAGAGAATAGTTTGTCGCAAGAATATTTAGCTTCAGTCATCGACACTTATTACGGCCTTTGGGGAGCTTATGACAGCCCATACGGAATGTGGGGAATGTATATTGCTAAAGGTCGTACAGACCTCGCAACAAAAGATCCAGAAGGTGCAGCTATTATGGATAATAAATTCTTTCATCCATACCTGACTTATAACGCCCGTATTGACGAAAGCTTTACCGGTGATTTTAGCTTAGTTTTTAATGACGAGGTCAAATATAGTCATCACTCACAATACCTCAAAGATATTACTTTAACGGGGGCGAATGATAGTAATGTCATTGTTAATCAACGAGATAATGATATTACCGGTAATGCAGGTGCTAATTTGGTTACTTTCTCTGGCTCATCAGCAGAATACAAAATAACTAAAGAGAACGATGTCGTGACAGTGCAAGACCTTCAAGATAATCGTGACGGCACGAATACCTTAACAGCCATCGAAAAAATAGCGTTTACAGACGTAACCCTTGAAACTGCGAATTTATAAGCAGTATCAACAATCCAATAGAAAAAGGCTTCTAATACTAACTAACATTGGTGAGAGGCCTTTTTCATTTTAAAAACTTAAATCGCGACAATATAGTAAGGGTTAAATATGGAAATTGAGTCATTGAAAGCACAAACATCCACTGAGATATTAGGTAGCCGTTCGTCAGACATTAAAGCGACAACGGCTGAAGATGAAGTCAATCAATCTCAAACATTACAATCATCAAACAAGCAAGCAGTGAATGTTTCTTCAATGGCAAGCTTAATGCAGGCGTTAGATGCTACTTCAGATAGTATTGACCTTATTCTGGAACAAAAATTAACGACTAAGCAAAGTGAGGCATTAAGTGATATTCACAACAAACTTGATGCGCTATTTGAAAATGATAACTTATCAGCGACACAAGAAAAGTCAGCAACAGCGTTATTTGAACAAGCAGATAATATTTATCAGTCAGCAACTGAAAAATTAACGATAAGCGAGCATAAGCAAGTCGATAAACTATCTGAAAAAATGAATCAGTTAACGGAGCAGCTATCGCAGCTAGAGCAGGTTAGTTCAGAGAAGCCATCGACTTTCTCGGTACAAGCAGGCCAAGCAAATGAATTGTTTTCGGGAAGTGTGTCAGCCGGTGGCAGTAATAAGACTGAACAGGCAAATAGTGGAGGAAGTTCAAGTTTAGCTAAGAAAAAATTAACGGTTGCCGAATTAAATGCTCTGTCGGTAACAGAGTTAAATAAGTTACAGCCGAATCAACTGAAAAAGCTGAATGCTAAGCAACTGAATAAATTGAATGCAAGTTTACTTAACACACTTGCTTTACCTCAACTAAAGATGCTCTCCGGTAGTAATGTTGAAAAACTTAATCAAAGTCAGCGAGATAAATTAGTAAGTTAATCTTTATTCGAATTACTGCACGAAGTAATAAAAAACACTAACAAGTTAATTTGTTGGTGTTTTTCTATATTGATTTAAGATTTCAAAAATATTCTCAAGACTTCAATTGCTATTGATACCACCCTTTGTTATACGCTTTACTACCAAATATCACGCTAGCTTTGGCGGCATTTGTTAGGTTATCATCTACAGGTTTTTCAATGAATTTTCGTTCTTTATAGTCAAAATTCATGGCTGATTTTTCTGGCTGTAAAATTGTAACCGAGTCACGCGTCATAAAAGCAAAGTTTTTGTCGTATTGCATCATGGCTCGTTGTTTATGTTTAGGAACATGTTTTGTCATATCATGACCCAGCATTGGAGTCTCGCCACTAGCGCCAATAAGAGAAAGCAGTGTTGGTGCAATGTCAATATGGCTAGTTAAGCGTAGGTCATTTCTTGGGGAAATATCATCACCTAAAATTACCCCTGGTATTCTAAAATGCTCAATGGGTACTAAACTTGCTCCTGCAACTCTAGAATCGTGGTCGGCAATAACAATGAATACGGTATCTTGCCAATAATTAGATTTCTTGGCTCTAGCAAAAAATTGTCCAAGTGCAAAGTCAGCATATTTTACTGCATTGTTGCGGGTATTCTTTTCACTATCATACAGTTCAATTTTATTATCAGGAAATTCGTAAGGGCTATGGTTTGAACTGGTGAAAACTAAACTGAAGAATGGTTTGTCAGACGCAGCAAGTGCTGTTAATTCTCTATCGGCCTGGTTAAATAAGTCTTCATCAGAAGCGCCCCACGAACCTTCAAAACCTATATTGTCAAAATCATCTGAATCGATGATTTCTTGAAAGCCATTGCCGAGAAAAAAGCTTTTCATATTGTCAAAGTGACTTTCACCGCCATAAATAAATTGGGTGTGGTAGCCCTGCTTTGCAAGGAAGTTGGCAATAGTGAAGAAGTTCTTTTGTGATTTATCTAATTTAACAACTGCACGTGCTGGTGTTGGTGTAAAGCCGGTGATCACGGCTTCTATTCCTCGTACTGAACGAGTACCAGTGGCATAGAGCTGATTAAAGTTCCAACCTTGTTGCATTAGTTTGTCTAAGTTTGGTGTCAGTGGCAGGCCACCTAAGCTACCAACATAACGAGCCCCTAAACTTTCTTGTAAAACAATAACAAGGTTTTTAGCTTTACCAACATAACTGGCTTGTTTATAAGATGATGAAGGTTGCTGCAGTTTGGTAAAAGAAGCTTTTTCATTTAGGGTCAACGATTGTACGGTATCAATAACTTGTTGATCTGACATTTTTCCGTAGTACTGCTCGCTCGATTTATCATTCACCATTTGTAATGCGGCATAAATAGCTGAATAACTAGAGTTTAATGTCAGGTCATTGAGTAAATGATCTGTGGAGAACGACATCATAGCTGGGTTGATTGGACGATGACCAAGGGTAGAGCGAGCCCCAATAAATAGTAATAAAATTAACATTATTGTTGAAATAGATTTTATCAATAAGGTTAACTTCTCCGGCTTTTCATGCATATTATCTAGAGATTTATGTGTTGCGATGAAAGTTATAGTTAATGCTACTGTACTAAGCAGTATCTCTAACTTGTAACCTGTCCATAACATAGAGAACACTTCTTTAGGGTAAATTAGATACTCAATAAATAGGCGGTTTGGGCGTAAATCGTATTCTAAAATGAAGGTTGGTGTCAGTACCTCCATGAAGACTAAAAGCATCATCATGGCTGTTAGCCAGAAACGAACGAAAATATTTAATATTGTTGTACCTCGGCCAATAAAAAGTGCTAATGCTGTTAGCAATACGGGAATAATGAGTAAATAACTTATTGAGGAAATATCAATACGTAGACCATTGGTAAATATCGTCAGCCAATTATCAAAGCTTTGTACTCTGTCACTTTGCCATGCCATTAAGAGAACACGGCTTACAGACAATAGAATGAGAGCAAAAAAAGCAAAGCGCACTAATAGCCAATAAGGTTGTATGGTGCGGCGAACGATACTTAGCGGGGATATGAAAGCAGGCTGAGGTGCAGCAATTATAGATTCCATAATATAACCCCCCATGTTGCAATGGCGATGGTAAAACTGATCAATACAGCAGCAGAGCCAAGATCTTTCGCTAGCCCTGATAATTGGTGATATTCAAAACCTATGCGGTCGACAACTGATTCAATTGCGGTATTTAGGGTTTCCGCAAATAAAACAAAAAGTAATGAAATAACTAAAGCTAAGTGCTCTAATGGAGATACTCCTAAAATTAAACTTAGTGGTATCAAAATCATGATTAATAGCAGCTCTTGTTTGAAAGCCGCTTCATATTTACTCATCCAAACTAAGCCTTTATAGGTGTTATTGAATGCCGATAAAACTCGGGTCATACCCTGTTTTTTTATTTGGTAGTTAGATTGCATTAGTTTTGCTCCGCATTGGCTATGTAAATGAGAGGCTTGAATTTAATGCCTTTCTCATTTACTCATAGCGAGAATTTTTGAGCAGAATAGCAAGCTGAAATACCTTACAAAGTAAGGCTCTGTAAGTGTTGTTTTTGCTATGTAAGCGTATGTAAGAAACCCTTATATTCAGGAACTTTTAGCAGTAGAATCGGTCACCAAGCTTAAGTGAGGTTTTATGAATGAAATGAAAATTCTAATTGTTGAAGATGATGCCGAAATATCTCGTTTAACCGCTATGTATTTAGAGGCTGAAGGTTATGAAAGTAAGATAATTAATGATGGTGGTGACGCATTAGCAGCAATTAAAAGCTATCATCCTGATCTAGTTATTCTTGATTTGATGTTACCTGGTTTAAATGGCTTAGAAATATGCAAAAGAGCTCGCTTATTTTACCGAGCACCTATTCTTGTTTTAACTGCAAGTGATGATGATGTTAGTGAAGTGAGCCTTTTAAAATTAGGTGCTGACGATTTTCTAAGCAAGCCATTGAAGCCACATATTTTAGTGGCGAGAATTGAAGCGTTAATTAGGCGTTCACAGGCATCAAATGTTGACATAACGAATGAGAAACACAGTAAATTACATATTAATGCTGCAACTCGTGAAGTGTTTTTAGCGGGTGAGTTATTAAATTTAACAGGCTCAGAATATGAAATGTTAAATTTACTTGAACAAAATATTGGTATACCGGTTTCACGTGATGATTGCTGTAAAGCACTACGTGGTATTGATTATGACTTTAATGATCGTTCTATCGATATGCGAATATCTATGCTTAGAAAGAAATTAAACGACGACAAAATGCCTTACAAAATAATTACTACAGTGCGAAATAAAGGCTATATGTTACTTAATGGCTAATCCTACTCTACTCTCTCCATCATTTTTTACTCGTCTGTACTTAAGTATATTATTTGCGGTTGTCTTTAGTTTTGCTCTTACTCAGTATTTTGTTGAAGGTATGATGGAGCAAGATTCGATTAATGATTTTGTACGAGACTCTACTTATATTTCGAATGAAATTCGTCGGCAAATTGACGTAAATAAAGTACAGAAGCCGCTTGAATATAACTTTAATTTACCCCTTTCAGCCGATTTTGATATCCGCTGGTTGCCAGAAAATGAAATCGACTACTGTCAGCAGTGTGAATATTTGGGTAGTTTTTTAGATGTTGATACTTATGAATTGGCGGATGATGCTGGTATGCTCGCCGTTCATTCATATCCGCAGTTTCAAGCTAAGCTATTGATTGCAGATAATATGCAGTCACCTCATCATGAAGGCGATAATGCAGAGATTATTGAAAGCTTCACTGGTTTAGATGTAGCGGAAGCGGTTTTTATATTTTTTGTACTGATTTTATTATTAATTATTTCAATTACCATTTATTGGCCAGTACGGCAGCTACAAAAACAAATTAATGCCTTAGTTACGACGACAAAAACTTTTGGTGCTGGTGAATTAGATACTCGAGCGAATGAGCAACTCACCAAGCCGTTAAATAAATTAGCTTATAGTTTTAATTCTATGGCAAGTGCAATTGCTGATACCGTGCAAGAAAACCAAATTTTCGCCCAAGCTGTGCCACATGAAGTACGAACGCCACTAAGCCGAATTCAGTTAGCAGCGGGCTTATTAAGAAAAGGTTGCGAGAATGAAAAACATATTGCTTTACTTGATAATATTGATACCTACATTGATGATATCGATGAACTGATCAGTCAAGTTGTCGCATTCTCCAAGCTAAATGCCACGGTTGATGATGATGAAAGTGATTACTACCAAAGCATAGAGTTTGCTGCATTTATCTCGTCACGCGTACAATCGTTATCTAGCGAAACAGGTATCGAAATTGAACTCGACATAGATGCTCAATTAGAAATAACCACCAACCCAGTTTATTTGCGTTTATTACTTGATAACTTAATAAAAAATGCCTTAAGTCACGGCAAAGCATTGATAAAAATATCGGTTCAGTTAATTCAAAACCAAATTGAAATTAATGTTATTGACGATGGCCTTGGTATTCCTGAAGAATTTCAGGAAACTATTTTCTTCCCGTTTGCCCGTTTAGATAAAAGCCGTAGCAGAAAAACCGGTGGTTTAGGCTTAGGCTTAGCAATTGCGAAGTCTGCTTCTAAACGCATGAAAGGCGATTTATCGGTGAAAAATGTTCCGAATGGTGGCGCACAATTTATTTGTCGTTTTTTAAGTTGATGCTTTTTAGTGAAAAATCATCAGGTAGCTGTAATCTAAATAAGAAAATATGATATATTTGTTGATGGAAAAATAATAATTTATTAGGGAAAATCATGATGAAAAATCTTTTAATTAGTGCGCTATTTCTATTTTTATTGACGGGGTGTCAATCTACTTTAATGGAGCCAGTTGCAGAGCAAACTCAAACTAATGCTCAAGCAGGTAAAGCACAAGTTGTATTTATTCGTTCAGCATTTGTTGGTCAAGCAATACAAGCATCTGTTTATGACGTTACGTCTGGAACCCCCGAGTTTATAGGCATAGTTTCAAACGATACCAAAGTGAGTTATATGACTTCGCCTGGTGAACATATGTTTATGGTTGTTGGAGAAAGTGCTGACTTTTTGAAAGCTAATGTATCTGAAGGCAAAACTTATTACACAGTGGTAACACCAAGAATGGGATTTTGGAAAGCTCGCTTTTCTATGCACCCAGTTCGAAATGATGATACTGCGAAATTTAAATATGACTCTAAAGACTTTAAAGAGATGCTAGCAGACAGTAAATTTGTAAAGAGTGGTCTTAAGGCTGAGCAATGGGCTGTTAAAAATGGCAATAGCATTAGCTCTAAAATGAATGAATATCTTCCTGAATGGAAACAAAAATCACTAGATAAGCAACAAGCTGCGACGATTGAAGTCATGGATCACATGTAGGTCAACTTGCCGGTATTAATAAGGAATTTAAAATGAAAAAAATCTACTTTTTAGCAGCATTTGTTGCATTGGTTGCACTGACTGGGTGTAAATCGACTATCCCTGTACCACAGTATGTCGATCAACCTGTTGCCCAATATGGCGATACAAAGAGCACAGTAAAAGATGTAGAGCGGTCAATTATTAGAGCTGCAGCATCTTTAGGTTGGAAAACTAAAGTAAAGTCAGAAGGGGAGATTCTTGCGACATTAGATATTCGTAAACATCAATTGGTCGTGTTAATTAAACATGACGACAAGAATTTAACCGTTGAATATCAAAGTTCACTGAATTTAAAATATGACGGTGAAAAAATTCATCGTCAATACGCAAATTGGGTAACAAATTTATTAAGAGCAATTGATGTTCAAAATGTGACTAAGTAATTAATTTTTGCTCTTAATCTTAAAGCCATAAATATTATTTATGGCTTTTTTATGTTCAGGAAGAACTGTATATCGCGGTCACATGGATGTGAAAGAGCGTATAAATTAAGACAACGAAATGTCATCTCTGCATTGTTGCGTAGAATGACTTTTTCACCACTTTGTTAGCTTGTCATTATTTAGTTTATCGCTTAGTTCTATATCTTCATCTGATAATATGGGTATCTGATTATTCTTATAAGCATCAATATAGAAAAATGTTGGCCAAGCATGCGGGGCATAAGGATGTTTATTTTTTAATCGAATATCAGTAACATCAAACGTATAAGCATGCTTTAAGTTTTGGTTACTGCCTGGTACTGTATCTTGAGTATCAATATAGCTATCGCTAAAGTCTGCACAACTGCCAAAATTATTAACACCATATTGCCAAAATAACCCAGAGTATATTGCTACGGGATCAAGGTAAGTACTTTGAACCCTGATCATTGGTTTTATCTGTTTTAACTTTTCACACAAGCCATAGATAACAAATGATCCACAGCTGTGCCCTATTAGGTGAATTACCTTAATATTGGGCAACTTCGCTACCTTGTTTGCAAGCTGTTCGCCAATGTTTCTTCCTGTTACTGAGCATACTAAGGCATTATCCGAATATGGCTGCCAAGATAAACTAACTTGTGCTTTTTGAAACTTAGCAAGTTGTTGGACATTGGTGTTTTTAATCGTATTTTGTAGCCGGTTACTCCAGCTTTTTGGATTGTCTTTCACGCCATGAACTGATAATGATAGGTATTCCGTCTTTGGGTTAACGGTGATTGAGGTTATTTGGCTAAAGTCTCTTGGCCAATGGGCATATAACTGAAAGCCTACAGAGAATATGATAAATGGAATACCAGGAATGATGACCGCAAGCCACCAAAATAACTTGAGCCAAATATTCGAGCGATAAGTCTCTAATAGTTTATTCATAGTTTAATTGTAGTTTCTCATCAAAGTTAATTAGATTTATAGGTTGCGGCTTAATCCGTGCCGTTTGCACAATGGCTAATGCAAATTGCTGATATTGAAAACTTATGTGATGAAAGCGAGATAACTGCTGGGTAGTCTTTTGCTTTAGTACTTCTAAAATAGTTTTTTTTGTGATTTTTGCTAAAGCTTCTTTAAGTGCCCAATATTGATAAAACTGCTCTTTGCTACCTTCAAGCAAAGTACTTAATTCATCAGGATGAAAGTAAGCTTTAATTAGTGCTTGGGTATCTCTATGTTGATTTTGAAATTCAATATCGATACCGATATCAGTGTTAGCTCGGGTGATAGCAAAGAAAATGAAACCTTTTGAATGGGCTAGAGATATATTAACGGCTACAGTTGAATTATGATACATAGCGTTTAATTGCACTGATTTCTGATCAAAACTGAGTTGTAGGTCTTTATATGGGATATTTAAGTATTGTGAAATAAATGACTTTATTAGGAATCTACTAGCAATATATTCTTTTTTAGCAGTAATTTTTTTTCTTTTAGCGATAACTATTTTCTCATCACGATGAAGGAGTTCTTCTATTAAAAGAGCAATTCTACTCTCACAAATATTGTTGGCGTTAAACACGGCATAGTAAGGTAATGTTAAATCTTTTATTTTGGTATTCTTTGCAAAAGGGTTTAAAAATTCATTATGCAATTGAAATATTCCCGTAAAGTAAATTATGCCGATGTTAGAAGATAATTTGCTGATATATTTTTTATTAAAACAACTGTTTTAATTGCTTTGTTGGCCCCTATTGTATAACATTTCTCGCTACTTTTTACTGCTTAGTTTTTCATGTGTTGGGAATTTACAATGGATATCAAAATACGCCACTTAAGTGTTTGGTATGCTCACTGTGATGAACTTTCTATTGAACAAGCTGTAAACTCAGATGAAACAGAGTTAAATTGGCCTAAATTAGCTTTTGTTCCAGCGATGCAGCGCCGTCGCTTAAGCCCATTTGCAAAAATGGCACTAAAAGTTGCTAATGACTCGATAATTGACGTTGTTCAAGACTTACCAATTGTTTTTTCTAGTCGACACGGTGATCTGCCGAAAACATCTACACTTTTAGCTGATTTAGCTGATAAGAACGCCATTTCACCAACAGCATTTGGTTTGTCTGTCCATAATGCCATACCAAGCTTATTTAGTATTTTAACCAACAATAAGCAGGCGATAAACGCCATTTCTGCAGGACAAGATAGTTTTATGATGGCGTTGGTTGATGCTTATGCTCGGCTGAAATCAGGTTTAGCAGATGAAATTCTTTTTATTCATGCTGATCAGAAGCTGCCAGAAACCTACCTTGGTTTTCAAGATGAGCAGCAGCTATCGCATGCTATCTCTATGGTGATTTCTTTACCTGACCAAGAACAGAAAACTACGAATGAACAATCTATTCGCTTTTCTTTTAAACAATTTTCTAATGCCGTGATTGATAATATGCCGTTGTCATTATTATTTTCACAGTGGTATTGCAGCACACAGCAACAAATTGTGCTGGCAAGTAAAAATTATCAATGGACGTTAGAAAAAAATGCTTAATAAACTCAATTATTTTTGGCGTATTATTGCCACAGGTGTCTGTTTTTCTCTTTTTGGTCTTGGCGGCTTATTACTTTCACTTTTTGTTTTTCCTATTCAGCGTTTGATTATTTCCGATAAAAAATCACAAAAGCGAGTGGCTAGAAAAACGGTTCATTACACCTTTAAATTTTTTATTGGTTTTATGGGATTTGTTGGTATTTTTAAGTTTAACTTGCAGCAAGCCCAGCAGTTAAAATCACTGAACGGTCATTTAATTATGGCAAATCACCCATCTTTGATTGACGTAGTTGTCTTGATATCAATGATCCCTAATGCCGATTGTATTGTTAAAACACATCTATTCAAAAATGTATTTCTAAAGGGAGTGGTGAACAACACCGGTTACATCAGTAATGCAGATCCTGAGGGGCTATTGGAAGATTGTGAGTCGTCATTAAGAGAAGGTAATAATTTAATTATTTTTCCCCAAGGTACTAGAACTAAATTAGACGATGAACTGCATTTTCAGCGCGGCGCGGCCAATATTGCGATAAGATGCCAGGCAAATGTTACCTCAGTTTTGTTAAAGGTCATACCTTCAACATTAACAAAGAATGCCCCTTGGTATAGAATACCGAAAACAAAAGCACATTTCTCTGCAATGGTCGTGGACCACTCGCCTATTTTGCCAGAAAATAATGTTATACAAACCTCCAAAGATGTTCGGCAATACAATCGAGATTTGGAAAATTTTTTTAGAGAGGAACTCAGTAAATATGGGTGATTTAAAAGTAGAATTAAAGCAATTAATTATTGAAACCTTGGACTTAGAGGATATTGAAATTGCTGATATTCAAGATGATGAAGCGTTATTTATTGATGGTTTAGGTTTAGATAGTATTGATGCGCTAGAACTAGGTTTAGCGATTAAGAAAAATTATGATGTTAAGATTGATGCTAATTCAGAAGAAACTAAGCAGCATTTTTCATCGATAAATGCTTTGTGTGAATTTGTAAGTAAAGCAAAAGTGTAAATAGGTTGTAAGGGAAATCGATATGCAATCAAAAGAAGAAATATTTTCAACATTGTTAGAAATTATTCGCGATGATTTTGAAGTTGATGAAGCAGACATTGAGCTAGATGCAAATTTATATGAAGACTTGGATCTTGATAGTATTGATGCGGTAGATTTGGTAGTTAAACTAAGAGCGATCACCGGTAAGAAAATTGACCCTGAAGCGTTTAAAAAAGTGCGCACGGTCGAAGATGTGGTTGTTGAGGTTGAAAAACTGGTTATCAGTTAGTGAAACTTTTTATAACAGCTATTACAACGGGGATACTATTGATGTATCCCTTTGCGGTTTATATTGGCCTAAATAATATTGCACCAAGCTATTTAGCGATTATTTTAATTGTTTTAGTTTTACTGCGTATTGTACTTGTTAGGGCTCGTTTGGAAAAATTGCCATGGATGTTACCTGCATCATTGTTGGGGATTTTGGCGATAGGCACAAGTGTCATTACTGATAGCTCATTAGGCTTTAAACTTTACCCGTTAGCGGTTAACTTTTCGATGTTAGTCGTTTTTGCCTATTCATATTATAAACCGCCAACTGTTATTGAAACTTTTGCTCGCTTGAATGAAAAAAATATGTCTGCACCAGCTATTAAATATACAGCAAAGGTTACATTAGTTTGGTGCCTATTCTTTATCATTAATGGCTTGATTTCACTATATACTGCGCTTTTTATGACGTTAGATATTTGGATGATTTACAATGGTTTTCTATCCTATGTATTGATGGCAACCTTAATGTTAGTCGAGTATTTAGTGCGTTTAAAAGTTAAAAAGCAACATCGTTTGCAGGCTGAGCAAGCCTCAGAAAGTTTGAAGAGTTCGACTATCAATGAATGATAAATGCTTTTATCAAAATGGCGAGTTCCTCACCTTTAAAAAGTTTTGTCAGTGTGTTTCGAGAACTCGAATGGCTGTTCGAAAGATATCTGGAAATAAGGTTTTACTATTCGATGCTGACAGTTACCAGTTCTCTGTATGGTTATTTGCGCTTATTTTTGAAAAAAAACAGGTGTTATTGCCTCCTAATGCGCAAGCAGGCACTTTATCACAACTTGCTCAAGAGTGTGACGCAACAGCAGGTACACTTGAGTTAGCAGGCAAAAAACAAATAGTAGTTTCAAATACAGATATAGCTATTGATGAAGTTGAGTATACCCGTGAGCAATTTTTCAGTTTATTTACTGGTGAGATAACGTTTTTTACCTCGGGCTCTACAGGTCATGCAAAAGCTATTCGTAAAAGTTGTCGGCAATTAATATTAGAGGTTGATACTTTAAAGTGCGAGTTTTCAACTTTATTTGAACACGCTAACTTTATTGTTAGTACTGTGTCCCATCAACATATTTATGGCTTGTTATTTAAAGTTCTGTTACCACTATCTTTAGGTAAAAATATCGTTAATCAGACTTTTGAGTATCCTGAGCATATCTGTCGTTTATTCGAGGAACTACGCGCTTCAAGTAAATTGAAGCAAAAAAGTAGTTTGCTATTAATTTCGAGTCCCGCTCATTTGCAACGTTTAGTGCATGACAATGTTTTAGCGGTCAATTCAGAGTACTTTGCTGGTATTTTTAGTTCAGGAGGAATGCTGTCACTGGCAAGCAGTCAAGCTTTGTTGCGACAGATGAAAATATCGCCTACAGAAGTTTATGGTAGTACCGAGACTGGTGGAATTGCTTGGCGTTGTGGTCAGGCGTCAGCCGCTGAACCATGGCAAGCATTTCCAAATATTAAAATACAAGTGTCTGATAAACGCCAACGCTTGGAAATATTTTCTCCATATGTTGATGAGCAGCCTTATATAACAGATGATTGCGTTGAATTACTTGATACTCAGAGTTTTCTGTTAAAAGGACGTGTTGATCGAACCGTTAAAATAGAAGAAAAACGAGTTAACTTAACACATATTGAGCGACACTTGGTTGAACACCCATTAGTTGTAGAAGCACGCATTATCGTGATCAACAATAAATCGGTTAGCATAAGAAAAATATTAGCGGCGGTGCTTATTTTAACGGATAAAGGGCAAGCGAGTTTAAATAACAGAGGAAAGTTGGCACTGAATAACATTTTAAAATTGCATTTGCTTACAGATGTTGAGCGTATTTGCTTACCAAAAAAGTGGCGATATTTGTCTGAATATCCGTATAATTCGCAGGGAAAATTAGTATTGAGTGATTTGGAGAAGCTGTTTGACTAATGTTGCACATGTGAATAACGACTTAGTAAATGTTTGGCCTGAAGTATTAATTGAACACATTGAAGATAGCCAAGTTGAGTTGCAGTTATATATTCCCACCGACTTAGATTACTTTAATGGTCACTTTCCTAAAGCGCCAATTTTAGCAGGTGTAGTGCAACTGCACTGGGCAGTTGAATATAGCAAACAGAAGTTTTCGTTAGCTGAGCGTGAGATTAAAAATATTGAAGTACTAAAATTTCAAGTTGTGATCATTCCTGGACAAAAATTGAATTTAACTCTGACAAAAAAATCACCAAATAAAATTCTCTTTTCTTATACCTCAGAAAAGGGGCAACACGCCTCAGGTCGCATCGTTTTTGAGGATATTTAGTGAACTATTGTATTGTTATTCCAAACTTTAATCACACCATTTTCTTGGATGAATTAGTGTCAAAATTAGTAAAGTTTAATTTACCTATTATTATGGTAAATGATGCTAGTCATGCACAAGCAACAGCGTTATTCCGAGATTTAGCATTGAAATTTCCGCTTTTAACTGTGATTGAACATCAAATTAATCAAGGTAAAGGCGGTGCAGTTCAAACTGGTTTGCTTGCGGCATTTAAACAAGGTTATAGCCATGCATTGCAAGTAGATGCTGATGGACAACATAATTTAGATGACGTTGAAAAACTGCTCGCTGAATCAAAGCGTTTTCCTGATGCTCTTATTAGCGGTAAACCTGTCTACGATGAGTCTATCCCTAAGTCTCGATATTACGCGCGTAACATTACCCACTTCTGGGTTTGGATCGAAACCTTATCTTTTAAAATAAAAGATACCATGTGTGGTTATCGTGTTTATCCTTTGGCTCCCACAGTTGGCTTACTGCAGCAACAGAAACTAGGTAAGCGAATGGACTTCGATATTGAAGTAATGGTACGGCTGTTTTGGAAAAACATTGAATTTAAGTTTATTGATACAGCAGTTGATTACCCAGAACATGGTGTTTCTCACTTTAGAGCGTTAGAAGATAATTTATTGATATCATGGATGCATACACGCTTATTTTTCGGTATGTTGCCGCGTATTCCGCAATTACTGTTAAGAAAGCTCAAATAGTCCCATGGCTGAAACTAAACATTGGTCAAAAATGCAAGAACGCGGCACGTATTTAGGGATACAAGTGCTACTTTTTGTTTATCAATTATTCGGTCGAAAAGTGCTTTCTTTTTTCCTTTATCCTGTGGTTGCGTATTTGTATTTTACCGGTGGTGCTAGTAAGCAGGCATCGAAAGAATATTGGCAGCAAATTTTTTCTGTTAAAAAATCTACTAAGCGTTTTACACACCGTGTTGGTGTAGCGCACTTTTATAGTTTCGCACAAAGTGCTTTTGATAAAATAGATGCTTGGATGGGGCGTATAACGCCCGAAGACATCATTTACAGCCAAGAACACCCTATTGCGGAGTTACAAGAAAAGCAGCAAGGTGCAGTGTTTATAGGTTCTCATTTAGGCAACTTGGAAGTTTGCCGTGCCCTTGGTCATGGTCGATATCAAACACGTATAAATGTGCTAGTTTTTACTCATCACGCTGTTGAATTTAATAAGGTGATGAAAAAAATTAATGCTAATTCTAATGTCGATTTGATTCAGGCAACTCATGTTGGTGCTGACTTAGCTATATTGCTTAAAGAACGTATTGATAACGGTGAAATATTAGTGATTGCTGGTGATCGTACTAGCGTAACTTCACAAGGCAGAGTTATCTATAGCCCATTTTTAGGTAAACCAGCACCCTTTTCACAAGGTGCATTTATACTGGCATCTATATTAGATTGTCCGGTATATTTTTTATTTTGTCTCAAAGAAAAAGCGCATTACCGTGTAATATTCGAGCATGTCGCAGATAGTTTGAAGTTTTCTCGTAAAAATAGGCAAGAGTCTTTGGCTGCAGTCGTTAATAAATATGCACAACGGTTAGAATATTATTGCTTAGCATACCCTTTTCAATGGTTTAATTTTTTCGACTTCTGGCGAAATGATCAGGATGTTGTTCGCAATGTAAATGAACCAAACTCAACAAATGAAAAATTGGAGTAGTCACAGTGCCAACAAGTAACAGCACTATTAAATTTGGTGAAGCACGCCTAGAAATAGAAGATATAGTTGATATTGCCAAAGACGATATTGATGTTGAGTTAAGTCAGTCTGTTGATTTTAGTCATAAAATTGATTCAGGTGTGAATTTTCTTGATACGCTTTTAAAAGAAGATGGCGTAATTTATGGAGTTACAACGGGTTACGGTGATTCTGTTACCGTGAATGTTCCATTGAGTTTAGTGCCTGAATTACCTTTGCATTTAACCCGGTTTCATGGGTGTGGTTTGGGTGAAATGTTTAGCTCATTTGAAGGGCGAGCCATTTTAGCAACACGTTTAGCATCGCTATCACAAGGCTATTCTGGTGTAAGTTGGCCATTATTAGAGCTGCTCAAAGCATTTTTACAACATGATATTGTGCCTGTGATCCCTCAAGAGGGCTCTGTAGGTGCTAGTGGTGATTTAACGCCGTTATCTTATGTTGCAGGTGCGTTAGTTGGTGAACGCGATGTTTACTATCGTGGCGAAATCAAAAATAGTCTTGAAGTCATGCAAGGTTTAAATTTAACACCGATAACACTTAGACCTAAAGAAGGTTTAGCAATCATGAATGGTACAGCGGTAATGACCGCTATTGCTTGTTTAGCGTATGACCGTTCACAGTATTTAGCTAAACTCGCTACGAGAATTACGGCATTATCAAGTTTGGCTTTGAAAGGAAACAGTCATCATTTTGATGATATTTTGTTTTCAGTAAAACCTCACCCAGGTCAGCAGCAAATTGCTACTTGGATCCGTAATGATTTGAATCACGTTGACCACCCTCGTAACGCAGACCGTTTACAAGACAGATACTCTATTCGTTGTGCGCCGCATGTTATTGGTGTATTGCAAGACTCATTACCTTGGTTCCGTCAAATGATAGAAAATGAGTTAAATTCAGCCAATGATAACCCTATCATTGATGGCCCTGGTGAGCATGTTTTACATGGTGGTCACTTCTATGGTGGACATATTGCTATGGTGATGGATTCGTTAAAAACCGCTGTAGCCAATTTAGCCGATTTAGCTGATCGCCAAATAGCATCCTTGGTTGATACTCGTTATAACAATGGTTTACCATCTAATTTATCCATGAGTGATGGCGCTCGACGGTACATAAATCACGGGTTTAAAGCCGTGCAAATCGGTGCTTCAGCGTACACAGCAGAGGCGCTAAAGCAGACGATGCCAGCCAGTGTGTTTTCGCGTTCAACAGAGTGCCATAATCAAGATAAAGTTAGTATGGGTACTATTGCTGCCCGTGACGCAATGCGGGTGTTACAGTTAACCGAGCAGGTATTGGCAAGTACTTTACTTGCTGCAGTGCAAGGTGTTCGAATTCGTATTGCGAATAATGAGCTTGATCACGACACATTGCCGTTGCCTGTGATGGAAATGTATGATGATATTTGTCAGTTTTTTGAGCCGCTATTAGATGATCGGCCGTTAGATAAGCTATTGCGTTTTACGGTTGATGCGATTCAAACACAACGCTGGAGTTTATATGACTAAACAGGTGTTTTTATCAGCGGAAGCTATCATTGATGTACCATTTCATGACTGTGATCCTATGCAGGTGGTTTGGCATGGTAATTATGCGCGCTACTTTGAAGTGGCGCGTTGCGAACTATTGCGTAAAATATCGTACGATTATTTAGATATGCAAGCATCAGGGTATATGTGGCCGATTGTTGATATGCGCACTAAATATATTGGTTCTGCTGTTTTTACTCAAAAAATTATTGTAAGGGCAGAGCTTGTTGAGTATGAATCACGGCTGAAAATTAATTATGTTATCTGTTGTGCAAGAACAGGAACTAAATTAACGAAAGGTAATACGGTGCAAGTTGCTGTCGATATTACCACACAAGAAATGCAGTATGTATCACCGCAAGTATTGGTGAATAAAATAAAACAACTGAATGAAAATACTCATGAAAGCACTTAATCGTAGCTCAGTCATGTTAAGAGTCCTATTATTTTTAATGGTATTTCTTAGTTACGAAATACTAGCCAGTGAAGCTAACAATGTAACGGAAGGTATGTTGGATTTTAGTGTTATTCCTGTAGCTTCAGGCAGTTTTGTTCAGCGTAAATACTTTAAAGTGTTAAAGCAGCCAATTAAGTCACATGGGGAATTGCATTTTGATGTTAATCTAGGCTTGCTATGGCAAACGAATACTCCCTTATACTCAGCGTTAATTTTAAAAAATAATAGTGTTTATTCAGAAGATGGTCACAATCCACCTAAAAAGCTTAAAGGAGCAAGTAATTTAAGTTTGATGTTACTGAGTATTCTCTCGGGCAATCGTGTGCAAATCGACGCAAACTTTATTGTGACAAATAGCGAAATACAAGGGTGTGTAATGTTAACACCTAAACAAGTACAGCTGTCTAAGGTGATGCAGGCGATTGAATTATGCCAAAAACAATCTAATGAAGACACCGAACTTGCTTTAAACCATATTGAACGCATTATTTTGCGAGAACATAGTGGCAATAGGACGGAAATTGATGTCAAATTAACTGCAATATCAGCATTGCCAGAGACTGTTCGTGTTCGTTTTAACTAAGTTTCAAAAATTATACTGGCTACAATTACTTATCGTATTATTGCTAGGCGTATACATTATTTTTTGGGGTAAATGGCAAGTTGAAACTAACTTGTTATCAATTTTCCCTAAAAGTGCTCAACATCAAAGTTTTAAAACGGCAGAACATGCGTTATTTCAGCAAAAATCTCAACAGTTGGTGGTGTTGCTTTCAGGTGATAATGCAATAGCGGCATATAGGAAATTAAGAATAGATATTTCTGAAATTTCACAGGTGGTAGAGTTGCGTACACCTGAACCCGCATTGGCCGATATTGCTAGTTTTTATTCTCCTTATAAGTACAATTTCCTGCCACAGTCGTATTTAAATAATATAGCTAATGGGCAAATGTTAACCCAATTAGCTAATAATCAACTTATTCAGCTTGCCAATCCTTTTGTTAGTGAAACTATTGCAACTGCTCCTCGACTTAATTTGGCCATATACCTTCAGGATGCACTGTCCAAGCTTAGTGACGTTGAATTCCATCAAGGAATTGCTACGATAAGTGTGCAGAAACAGCAGTATTTAATTATGCGTCTACAATTATTGCTAGATGGCTTTGATCTCGATGCTAGCCAGGCAATGGTGGCCAAATTAACAGAGGCTTTTAGTCACATTAATACTGATTTCGAAGTTGATATCAATTATTCAGGTATTCTTTTTCATACTGCTGAATCAACTGCTCAAGCAAAAAATGAAATTTCTAGTTTTGGTGTTTTTTCTATTGTTACTGTTATTTTTTTGATCATTTTAGTTTTTCGTTCGTTACTCCCGATAACAGCAGCGTTAGTTGTATTATCAGTTGCCAGTTTTTATGGCTTTATCGCTATTTTATGGTTTTTTAATAGTTTGCACTTATTAACATTAATTTTTGCTGTAACGTTAATTGGAGTCGTCGTAGATTATTGCTTTCATGCTTTTGTTTATGCTGATAATCAGGATATTAGTGTAGATGGTAATCAAAAGCCTTCTATCGCTAAGCCCCTAATATTGGGTTTTTTAACGACCGCAATGGGATATATTGTATTAATTTATTCGCCATTGTCACTATTGAGCCAAGTGGCGGTTTTTATGATTTTTGGTTTGTTTGGAGCGTTAATTACTGTGTTGATGCTACTTCCATATTTAGATCGCGCCGTTTATGTCAAAAAATCAACTATTGCCATGAACTTTAGCCAATATGGTGTGGTGCTTTTTAGCAAAGTGCGAAACTATAATTATACAATCTCAATTGCTTTACTATGTATAGTGACGTTGTTTTTTTTCGTTACGCCACTGCAATTTAATGATGATGTTAGACTTTTGAATTCGAGCCCAAATTGGTTACTTGCACAAGAAGCTAAAACGGCAGAAATATTATCAAACAGAGACTCAGAACGGGTTATTGTAAAAGCTGAATCGGTGCAAGCATTGTTGGAGACGCAGGAAAAGATAGTAGGTCAACTGCATAAAACTCAACCAGAAATTCATGTAAAAGGTTTACATGAACTATTACCTTCAATTAAACAGCAACAACAGCATTATGAGTTGTTAAAAGGTGCAGATAAATTAGGATATTTTAATGGGGCTCTGGCCATTACAGGGCTAACAGATCCGATCGAAAAATTTCAGCCATTAGAATATAGCGTTTTTGCCCAAGGTCCATTAGCTTTTATTGGTCAGTTTTATATCGCTGTATACAAAACAGATAGTGGTTTATTGACTAAAAATGAGTATGCAGCCTGGCTCGAGTTAACAGAAGAAAGGTTATCAGCTGAAAATTTAGTATGGCTTGAAAATAATGTTAGTGCTTCAGTTTATGATCCAGCAAAAGAGGTTAGTACAGCGCTTTCAGAGTATCGGCAAGGTATTTTAATCTTACTTGCCAGCGCATTTATTGTTGTAATAGTCATCTTGATTATTAAATATGGAATAACAGCTGGCTTTTTATCGGCAATAGCAACAATAGGGAGTGCCCTATTATCGTTGATTATTACTCAGGCAATTGCCCAACACCTGAATATCTTTAACCTACTTGCTGTTTTATTGATTCTTGCATTAGCAATCGATTATGTCATTTTTTATCAAGAACGTGGCCTACAGGCTAAAACGTTTCTTGCTATAAGTTTGTCTGCTTTATCATCTGCTGCTGTTTTTGGCATTCTGGTATTTAGTGCCACACCCGCTGTAAGCAGCTTTGGTCTTACAGTGATGATTGGAATTGCCAGTATTTTTATTTTAGCGCCTATGTCTTTAGTAAGGCACAAGAGCAAGTTGACTGATTAACTCTGCAATTTGGTAAGTTATAACTTTAGGGAAAATTAATGGAAACTAAGTCACCAACACAACAGACCATTGAGCAATATGATGTGGTTATTATTGGAGCTGGGCCTTCAGGTACTGTTGCCGCTTCTTTGCTTGCTGCTGCTGGAGTATCAGTGCTGGTTTTGGAAAAACAATATTTTCCTCGTTTCTCTATTGGTGAGAGTTTGTTGCCTCAATGTATGGAGTTTTTAAAAGAAGCGGGGCTGGAACAGGCGTTAGATAAATACGCTAAAGAGTTTGGTTTTCAGTTTAAAAATGGCGCAGCATTTCATAAAAAAGGTAAAAATTCATCATTTGATTTCACTGAAAAGTTTAGTGTCGGGCGCGGTACAACTTATCAAGTTAAACGAGGACTTTTTGATAAATTGTTGGCAGATGAAACTGAAAAGAAAGGTGTAAGTATACGTTATGGTCACCAAGTAAATGCCGTTGTTTCATTGGAACCTGAAGTATGTCTCGACGTTAACGATGAAAGCGATAACCCGTATCAAGTGCAAGCGAAATTTTTATTAGATGCCAGTGGTTTTGGACGGGTTTTACCTCGGTTGCTTAATTTAGAATTGCCATCAGACTTTCCGATTAGGCATAGTTACTTTAGTCACTTTAAAGATGGCATTGATTGTGCCGAATTTGACCGTGATAAAATACTTATTACGGTGAATCCAAATTATAGTGATGTTTGGTATTGGTTAATCCCATTCTCTGATGGAACGGCAAGTGTTGGTGTTGTTGGCTTACCAGAGCGATTTGATGAATCATTGTCTGCTATTGATACTTTGCAAGAGTTCATCGCACAGGATGAAAACCTGCAGCGACTTTTACAAAATGCAACACCATTGCAAGAGGCACGAGTTATTAAAGGATATTCTGCTGATGTTACGACATTATGCGGGAAAAATTTTGCCTTATTAGGTAATGCAGGCGAGTTTTTAGATCCGGTATTTTCTTCAGGTGTCACTATCGCAATGAAATCTGCTTCTTTAGCCGCACCTTTAGTGAAAAAACAATTACAGGGCGATACAGTTAATTGGGAAGTTGAATATGCACAGCCTTTGAAATTTGGTGTAGATACTTTCCGTTGCTTTGTCGAAGGTTGGTATAACGAAAGTTTTCAGAATGTTGTTTATCATGATCGCCATGATGATTCTGTGCGTCGAATGATAAGTTCGATATTGGCCGGATATGCATGGGATGAACAAAACCCTTATGTTGCCAAAAGTGTCAGGCGATTGAATGTTTTGGCAGAAGTGTGCCAAGCAGGGTAGTAAATTGAAGTATCTTACGCAAAAGCTATTGCTGTTATTACTGGCCTATTTCATTGCTGGTTGTAGTGCCTTGCCTGATGACAAAGCATTATATTTAACTAAAAGCATGGGGTTAGTATTAACGGTACCGCCAACAGAAAAAGTTGGTTCTATAGATAGCCACCTAGTTGAAATTACCACTAAAGGTGAAAGCCATCGTTTTATTGCTCAAGTTGAATATCGTAGTAATGAAATTGCTATGGCAGCAGTTTCACCATCAGGCGTTCCTTTGTTTGATTTTACATGGTTTAGCAATAAAACAACGGAAATCAATCAATATGTATCATTACCGTTTGTTGATATTCGCTTTATTATTGCTGATATGCAGCTCTGTCATTGGCCAATAAATATCATTCAAAGTTCATTATTAGGGAGCAACGTTCGTGCCGTTCAAGTAGAAGATACGAATGATAAAAAGGCTGTTTGGCAGAGAACAATTTGGGACAATGATCAAATTATTATTAAGATTGATAAACTTAAAGGCAGTTATCAATTAGAAAATGTTATGCGAGATTATAGTATTCGGCTAGTCAATTTAAATAAGGAAAGTGAGTGAGTATTTGCTTAAAAGAATTTGGCGTTATTTGTGCGCTTGGTCATGATAAGCAAGAAGTCCTAACGGCTTTGTTTTCTGACCAAAAGCAATTTTTGTCACTCGATAGTGAATTACCCATAGAAGAGCCCCAATATGTCGGTCGAGTTCAGCTACCTAAAAATAACGAAGCTATTGAGCAAATTTCGACTAACAACAATAAATTGGCTTACATTGCTTATCAGCAAATTGCAGAGACTTTAGAGCCGCTATCGATAAAATATGGCCAGCATCGTATTGCTGTGGTTATTGGTACCAGTACTGCAAGTATTTATGAAGGCGAGTTAGCAAGAGAGCAATTAACTAGACAAGGGCAGTTTCCAAAAGACTTTCAATATGAAGTGCAAGAAATGTCAGCACCAGCAACTTATATTGCTAAACTAGCTAACGCCAAGGGACCAGTATATGGCATTTCAACAGCTTGTTCTTCCAGTGGTAAGGCTTTGGTAAGTGCAAAAACTTTACTGGAAAATGACTTGGCTGATGTGGTTATTGCGGGTGGAGTTGATAGTCTAACACAGCTGACAACTAATGGTTTTAAATCTCTAGAATCGATAAGTAAAAATGTTTGTCAGCCGTTTCAAGAAAATAGAGATGGGATTAATATTGGTGAAGCCGCAGCCTTGTTTATTATGACTAAAGATAGTGATGGTATTCAATTACTGGGTGCAGGTGAAACCTCTGATGCTTATCATATCTCTGCACCTTCACCTGATGGTGCTGGTGCAGCTAAAGCGATGGCACATGCTATTGAAGATGCAAAAATTAATGCTAACCAAATAGATTATGTAAATTTACATGGTACTGGCACGATTAAAAATGATGAAATGGAAGCGTTAGCAATGGCGTCGGTCTGCGGAAAACAAGTTTTTTGTAGTTCAACTAAGCATTTGACTGGCCATACGCTTGGCGCTGCAGGTGCACTAGAGTTAGGGCTTTGTTGGTTATTGTTGAGTGATTATAATATTGATAGGCGGTTGCCTGCAAACTGTCGCGGTAGTGATATTGATGAAAAAATGCCTTCAATAAAACTGAGCCAAGGTGAAAAGCTAGCTAAGTTGCAATATTGCCTAAGTAATTCTTTTGCATTTGGAGGTAATAATTTTAGTGCCGTGATTGGGAAAATTTATGAATAACTACGCTATAACGCAGGTTTTACCTCATCAAGCGCCAATGATACTAATTGATTTACTGGAGTATTACGATGAGGATACTTGTCGTTGTAAGGTTGAAATTAATCCTGCAAGTCCATTTTATGATGAGTTCAAGCACGGCGTCCCAAGTTATATTGGTAGTGAATATATGGCACAGGCTATTGCCGCATTTGCTGGCTCGCATGCACTAGATAAACAAGACGATGTGCAAATAGGCTTTTTATTAGGTTCAAGGAAATATAAGACATTTCAACCATATTTTAAGGTCAATGAAACCTTAACTATCACCATTAAAGAGCTATACCGTGAAGACTCGGGCTTAAGAGTTTTTGAGTGTGAAATATTAAGTATTAAAAGTGAAGTACTGGCACAAGCAAATATCAATGTATTTCAACCGAAAGATCCAGATGCATTTATTCAAGAAAGCTACGCATAAAATACTTAAGTACAAGATAAATTATAAAAGTGAAAAATGACCATGACAAAAGATATTAAAAGAATTTTAGTTACAGGCTCGAGCCGAGGGTTAGGCAAAGCAATTGCAATCAAGCTTGCACAAGATGGTTTTGATATCGCAGTACATTGTCGTAGCGGCATAGATGCTGCAAAGGATACACAAGAACAAATTATCGCACTTGGTCGTAATGCAAGTTTGCTACAGTTTGATGTTTGCGATCAAAAAGCGGCAAAACAAGCCATTGAAAATGATATGGCTGAAAATGGCGTATATTATGGTGTTGTTTGTAATGCAGGTATAACTAAAGATATGGCGTTTCCTGCCATGGAAAGTGAAGATTGGAGTAGTGTTGTTAATACCGCATTAGATGGTTTTTATAATGTTATACATCCAGTGGTTATGCCAATGGTGAGGGCAAAAAACGGTGGTCGTATTGTCACTATGGCATCGGTGTCAGGTATAGCTGGCAATAGAGGTCAAGTTAATTACAGTGCAGCTAAAGGTGGTGTTATAGCAGCAACGAAAGCATTATCACTTGAATTAGCAAAACGAAAAATAACCGTGAATTGTGTCGCTCCTGGTTTGATTGATACCGACATGACGCAAGGCTTGCCACTAGACGAAGTGAAAAAAATGATCCCATTAAGGCGAGTAGGTAAGCCAGAAGAAGTTGCTGCAACGGTATCATTTCTAGTTTCAGATGGCGCAGCTTATATTACAAGGCAAGTGATTTCAGTAAATGGTGGGATAGTCTAATGAAACGAGTTGTAGTTACTGGAATGTCGGCAATAACAGCATTGGGAGACGATTGGCCAACGTTCAGAGCCGCGTTGGAACAAGGTGAAAATGCGGTAGAGGTAATGCCACATTGGCAGAAATTAGATGGCCTGAATACCTGTTTGGGCGCACCTGTAAAGCATTTTGAAAAACCAGCTCACTATAAGCGAAAAATGATTCGTTCAATGGGGCGTGTTTCATTGATGGCAACCCGTGCAACAGAACTAGCGCTTGAACAAGCAAACTTGTTAACAAATGCAGCTCTTACTGATGGTAGCACAGGTGTATCATACGGCTCATCTATTGGTTCAACATCACCCTTAGTTGCTTTTGGTAATATGATGGAAAACGATACAATGGAAGGTGTCACAGCGACTAGCTATATACAAATGATGTCACATACTGCCCCTGTTAATATTGGCGTTTTTTTTGGCGCTAAAGGTCGGGTAATTACGACTAGCTCTGCCTGCACATCGGGTTCGCAAGGAATTGGCTATGCCTACGAAGCTATTAAGTTTGGTAAACAGAAGGCGATGATCGCTGGCGGTGCAGAAGAACTTTGCGTTACAGAGGCAGCAGTATTTGACACTTTATATGCAACTAGTACTAAAAATGAGCAACCTAAATTAACGCCAAAGCCATTTGATAAAGAGCGTGATGGTTTGGTGATTGGTGAAGGGGCTTGTACTTTGATTTTAGAAGAACTTGAGCATGCAAAAGCGCGAGGCGCTAATATACTTGCTGAGATTGTTGGTTTTGGTTCAAACTCTGATGGTAAGCATGTAACCCAGCCTACTGCTGAAACCATGAGAATAGCAATAGAATTGTCACTTGAAGATGCTTGCATAGCTGCAGACTCAATCGGTTATGTGAATGCGCATGGCACCGCAACTGATAAAGGTGATATTGCTGAATCGAATGCGACAGCTAATGTTTTTGGAAAGGTGCCACTGAGTTCATTAAAAAGTTATCTAGGTCATACTCTTGGTGCATGTGGCAGCATTGAAGCATGGGCTTGTATCAATATGATGAAAGATAACTGGTTTGCTCCGACATTAAATTTAGATAATGTTGATGAGCAATGTGGCGATCTAGACTATATTGTTGAGCAAGGTCGACATATCGAAACAGACTATGTGATGAGCAATAACTTTGCTTTTGGCGGTATTAATACCTCATTAATATTTAAGCGCTGGCAAGATTAGTTTAGCTATAGCTTTTAATACGCAGACGGTTTTTATAGCGTTTATAGTAAGGTAGAAAAAATAAAATAATGCCAGTTATTGAAATTAGAAGTAGTGCAATTGATAGTGGCAGTGTAAACCATAAATTTGCGTTGTCTTGCCAGTAAGTAAAGTCATGTAGTTGTTCTATAAAATCTGATCGGCGATAAGCAGTTTTAAGTACCTCTCCGTTAGTGGCGTCAATTTGAATTTCCCATTCAGACTTTGCTCTTACTTTTATTATGCCCTTGCCTGGGCGAACGTCTAACCTGTCAATTTCTTGCCAAGAATTAATACCTGCTTCAGGAATAGATTTAGCGATGATTAATACTTGTTCAAAGCTGATTCTCGGTTGGTTTTTTACACTGCCTTTTGTACTCGCCGGCTGTATATATTCCACTTCTTTTTTTAGTAGTAATAACACACCTGTAATCAAGATGATCAAAAATGGAATCGCAATGATGATACTTGCCCATTTATGGGTACTACGGTTGATTCTATTAAAGTTCATTTATGACTCGTGATTAAAAGCGTGGTTTCTTGCTATGAATATTGTAATTAAAACTGCCATGTTCCGCTAACGTTAATGCTTCTTTCTGGCTGATAAGCTGCATCTTCATCAATTGATGATTTGTAGGCGTTGTTGGTCAGGTTGATAACCGACAAGGAAAACATTAAGTTTTTATTTACTTGATACTCAAGTTGCGTATGCCAAATCAATTCACTTTCTTGTGCAATTTCAGATGGTCCAATATCTTGTTTTGAAAATTGATAGTTTAATTGCTGGCGAATATTTATATTATCGTTTTGCCAACTAATTGCCCATTTAATTGCTTTAGGAATGCCGTCATCAACCGTGTTTCCTGTTTCGTCTTGGCTTTGTTGCCATTGAAAGCCTAAATTAGATTGCCATTGTTGATTGATTTGCCATTGGCTTGAAAGTTCGAAACCTTGTATTTTAACTTTTTGGTTATTTCGATAGTAACGCACGCTATCTTGCGTATATCGTTCAATAAAATCGTCAATAGTATAGTGATAACTATTGAAGGTTATTGCTATATTTTTATTGATGTTATGAGCGATTGATAACTGCCAGCCAAGGCTCGTTTCAGCTTTTAACTCGCTATTACCTTGTGTATTGCCTCGTGGTGTTTCACCAGAAAAAAATAGTTCACTGACGGTTGGAAAACGAAAGGCATTCGCAACTTGCAAACTCAAGTTTGTTTTTGGGGAAAATTGATAACTAAAGTGAGTGGACAAGGAAAGGAAGTTGTCGCTTTTTTCTTGCTGGTATTGCTTGAGGGTGATGGTGTCGTATCTTGCACCTGTCGATATAGTTAGGTTATTAAAATACCAGTCATGCAAGGTGTAAATAGCAAAAGTATCTTCGTCGGCATTAATCATATCTTTTTGCCAAACTAGCTCATTGTTTGCAGTGTATTCTTGCTCACTAATTTCAATATTATGACGGCCAAGCCATTCAGCGCCAATTACTGTCTTGTCGACAAGCCATGAAGCATAAGCACCAAAGGTATCAGACTGATAACTTGTTAGATTTTTACGAGTAATATTTTGTTTGTTATCTAAGCGAGCAATATCAGTTTGCCATTGCTGGTTATGTTGATAGAGTTTTAGCTTCCAAGCTTGTGCAACTGAAAATTCTATTTGCGATAATAAATGGTCGTCCTGTGGGTAATTGCTAATACGTTTATTTGGAAAAGTAATTGCGCTCTTACCTATGTCGCTCCCTTGACTTAAAATTGCCGAGGCGAAAATATCTATATTGCGCCAGTTTGTTGCACCTGAAAGTGTTGCTGCCTTTTGCTGATATGAAGTATTTAGTGGTGTTGTATTACTGCCACTTGCTGAGTTAGCGTTATCAGCTTGTCGCTGCACTAAGCTAGCGTTTACCTGCTCGCCAACAAAATTGCCTGATATATGTCGTGCATTATCTTGTTGTTGCGCAGAAAAGCTGATCGCAGAGTTTTGATGAGTTTGAGTCGAAATGCTGACCACGCCACCCATAGCATCTGAACCATATAGCGTTGATTGCGGTCCTTTTTGAATATAAACCTCGGAAATTAACTCAGCAGGGATAAAAGAAACTGAATTACCTGCCCTTCTATCAGTAATAATAGGAATACCATCAACTTCAGTTTTTATACGCGCTCGGCTAAAACCTCTAATATTGTAACTTTGAAATAGGCCACCTTGGCCATTGAGGTTCACGCCATCACTTTGCGATATAAGATCGGCAACAGTATGTTGTGCATTAATAATTTGCTCTGGATAAATCAAGATATTATCGCTGGTTCGAACATCATTAAGTGACTTTATTGTTTTTGAATATGAAACCAGCATTCTCTCTGTGGGTTGCAAATCAGATGTATTAAATTCTGGTTTTGTCACAGCCGTTAAGAAGTTTTCAGGTTGCTGTGCAGAGGCTGCTAGCGCCAATAACAACAGTAAAAAACTGCCAATTTGAAGTAATTTAAATAAATAGTTGAGCACAGTATGAAACTTATTCTGATAACTGAATATAAACAAATTGCTGGTCGGTACTCGTAATATAACTTACTAAGTTTTCTTCAGCAGGGCCTTTCGTTACTTGTCCTAGCTTATCAAAACGAGCGCCATGGCAGGGACAAATAAAACCATTTTCATTCGGTGTAACAGCGCATCCTCGGTGGCTGCAAATTAATTTTGAAGCGGCGAAGTTATTATTATCAAGTTTTACAATGCCTATGGAGTAACCTTCATGTGCAATGGCAACGGTTGTTTTCGTGTTAAATAGTGTTTTCTCAGCAACTAATTTATTACCCTGACGTGTTGATTGCACGTGCTGTATTGTACTTTTACAGGCAGATAATAAACATGCACTTGCTAAACAGGCCGTTTTTAAAAATTCACGACGTTTCATAATGGCTATTGTGCTCGATGTTTTAGTTTTTTGTGGTTATATTTTTGCTTGTGCTTTCGGCCTTTTCTCGCCATCTTGATATGGAAAAGTAATAGGCTTGGTAGTATTAAACCAACGACAGCGTGGGAATTGCCAAGTAAAGTATGCCAGTCTTCAGCAACTAAGTAATATAAGCTATATGCAGATAATAGGGAAAAAACGATAAAACTTAATAGCGTTATGCCCGATTTTTTTGCTTTGCCCAATGTCCAAGTTTTTGAAACGTGCGAGGTGAAAATACTGCCTAAAGCCATTAACATTAAAAATGCTGCCAAGCCATGTAACTGTAGAAATGGGTATTGTAAAAAGTGTGATTCTGGACCAAAGTCGCCCTCAACCATGGCAAAGTTTCGTAATAGCCAGAACCCTGTACCGCTAAACACACTTAGACTTAAAAAACCGTAAAATAAATAACGATATTTTTTGGCTATTTTCCGGCTGACATTGGACATTAATTTTACTCTAGTTTACTTGGCGGCTAAAGCCGAATCTATTGGTGATTATTGCGCTTGCACCGTAACGTTTTAGTATTGGTTTTGCATCTTTACGCTTCATAAGTGCGATAACTTTAGTTAAGGCATCAGCTTGCATTGCGTTGTTAGCAAATACTGAAATACAACCTTTAATGGTGTTGTAGCGCTGAGTTTTAGGGTGAAAGTATTGTGAGCCTTGTGCTTGGTAATAACTGCCACTACTTGCTAATGCAGTATTGCGTAATGTTAATGCTTTTAATGCACTTGGGCGACGAGCGTACTTAATTGACACTTGTTGATTTTTCCAGTCAATAACCCGCATATCACCTCCAGCATTAACGTAACCAGAAATATTTTCAGGTAACTTTGCAATCGCTTGGTCAACGGCATAACCTTTTGCAATACCACCTAAATCAAAAACTACCGGTTTGGTACTACAAATGCTGTTTCCTTGAAGACTAATATCAGAAAAACTACCAAAGGCTGCTGAACTAGAATGCGGGATATCAAGGTGATTAGGTAAGTGCTTGTCTATCATTAACTTTGATGCAATTGAAATATCATAAACACCAGCTGATACGAGGTGAATTTCATGGGCAAATGCTAATACAGTGGCAAGATCATCCGAAAGTACTTTAGTTGTATTTGGCGCTGAAATTAGCGCCATGTTGAGCTGTGATAATTCACTGTCTTTTCGATGAAAATTTAACGCTTGTTGCACTCGCTCTATTTCTTTAAAAGCAATATTTGCACTAGCAATCAAAGCTTTTTCAGGTAACTTTGCCTGTAAGCTTATTTCAATAAAAGTGCCTAATAGCGGTTGGCAACGTTTAATCTGATGCATTGTCACAGTAGTACTTAACTTTACAGTGCTATTTTACTGAGCACGCTCGACCAAGTATGATTTAGTCTATTGATGCCATCAGTGACATGGCGGCATGATAATGTTGCACCAGAAATGTTTTTTATTTGCTTATCAAGTTTGAGAAATTCACTACTGTCTTTACCATGAAATTGTGCGCGCCATTTAGGGTGCATAATTTGATCGCCATAAGTTTCACGGTACGTTAATACTTCAATACCCATAACTTTCCCTTCAGCGCTGATAGCAACTGCTAAATCGATATTTTCATGTTTACCAATAACTTGGTCAACTATAAACCAGCCACCATCTTCCGATCGCCAGCTGTTAATATGATGATTACGGACACGAATGTCTGATAAGTCTTCAATTAAATCGGCTTGCTGCTCGGTTAAGTCAACAGGGGCTGGCGTGAGCTTTTGCTCCGGCCATAATATTTTTTGTGCTTGCTCGATCGTTAAATAGCTTTTCGCAAAAGACACTTGAATTGGCAGGGCAAAACTTGCTGCTGTAGCTATTAAACCCTTTAAAAATCGTCTACGTAACATACTCATGATAATAAATTACTTATGATTAATATAAATGCAAAAGGCTTACAGATCATTTATTGGAATCTGTAAGCCTTATCGAATTAAGCTAACTGCTTAATATTATTAGAATTCGTAACCGTATGATAAACCAATGTGCATTTTCTCATGCTCATCCCAGTTGCGGCCGTTACGAACATCAGCGTGCTCTGAACCGCCACCACTGATTTGCCATAGTACACCCGCAGTTACCCACCACTTCTGCTCAGCAAAATGTAATGTTGGCCCGAAATAGTTACCACGCTGATGCTGGCTACCAATGCGGAAGTCACTTAAATCAAAGTTGGTTTTCTTTAAACCAACAGTGTAGCCATCGGCATCGAATCCGTCTTCAGTATTGCCTTTTTCTGCCTTGTCTTGTGGGTTTAAGTAATCTGACTGATGTCTGAATTCTAAACCAACAAACCATTGTGGTGCGAAACGGTAAGAAATAGCGGCGGCAATATCTACAGCAAATTCATCTTCTACAACAGTGCCTGACTTTCTGCGTTCAAATTCAGTTTTAATATTTAGCACTGTTACCACAGTGTCATCTAAAAAGTCTTTTTGGAAAAATAAGGTACCAACAAATGAGTCTTGATCGATATCAGCACCATCTAAACGATATTTGTCACGACGCTCATATGCTAAACCGTATGAGAAGCCAAAAGCATCTTTATATGGGCTTAATACATTGTATTTCATTGCTAGTTCATAACCGGCAAATTGGGTATCGCTAAACTTACCTGTGCCGTCGCCTGCTTCACACATTGGACATGGTGCACCATCTTCTTCTGAACCTACATCATAGTCGTGGTCAAAAATAATCGCTTCAACAGCAACCGTTAAACTATCCGTTACACCGTATTCAACTTCTGGGCGAATATCATGAAAAGTGTAATGATCACCCGCGTTTTTATCTAAACGAATGGTGTCAGCAATTTTGAATTCGTAACTGCCAGCAGGCCTGGTATCAGTACCTTTAGCGTAAACCCATAGGTTTTCGCCTGCAGATGCAGTAAAAGTGGCTGCAGATATTGCTGCCGCCATGATGGTGTTGAAGTTCAGTTTCATGTTTTATAAAGCCTAAATGTATCTGAGAGAGATGATTTTGTTATTTCGGCATTATAATTTGTTAAAAAAAGTAACGCAACTGATAATTGTTATCATTTGCGCTACTGTTTGTGTTTTAGTTAAGTGAAAAAGATTATTGTTGTAGCGAAATATGGGGTTGATGGATATGCTCGATTGCTCGGACTAGCTAATAAGCACGATAATTTCTATAACTAGGGTGAGTTTCTAAATAATCACACCAAGTACTGAAATTTTGGTAATTGTAACGTTTGTCGGTCGCCGTTATCCAAGGAGAGCTTGATTTGGCGCGTAATTGAAATTTTTCTTTAAAGCCATCAATAGCAACATAACAAGCTAATGATTCAAATGTATCATTTCTAATCTTTACCTGAGTAAAGCCGGTAGCGAGTTTGTCAAATGTTACAGTTATTTTGGGCTTTCCCCAGCTTAACGGACTGAAGATAAGTAAAAGAACAGATAAGTAATTTAAAATTTTCATATTTAACTTGTAGTTATATTTGAGCTTGTAAGTATTCATTTAACAAAATACCAACATTGTAGTAAATAATATTGAGATTATTTCAATTATACCATTGAAAGCGTTATTAGGTGTCTCCATAACTATTATCAACAACAGAAAAGTGTCAAAAACGACAACGATTAAAGACGCAGTATAAAAGAGAATTTATTCATGGCTAACATTACTCCAATTAAAAAAGAAACTCATCAAAACGTTAAAATTTCAGCACAACGTGATTTATCACATGTTGCAAACCAGCATATTGCGCCTATAACTGCGCCTGAATTTTCACAAGCTGCAACTAGCTACCCAATTGTATTAGTAAAAGATCAAGGTTCTGAGCGCTACCGTAGTGTTGTGATGCTTGGCTTAGAAGCTGGTGAAAACCTTTTTCATACTAAAGATTTATGGAATGCAGTTTACATCCCGCAAAGTATTGCTATGGCACCTTTCTCATTAGGATTAGATCCTGAAAAAGAAAAAACACTAACTGCATGTGTGGATTTAGACAATAAATTTGTTGGTGAAGACAAAGAACATGAATTGTTTGATGCCGAAGGCAATGACAGCGAATTTTTTAAAGGTGTTCAAGACTCGCTAGGTCGTTTGTACGATAATGAAGTTATGAACGAGAAGTTCATTAAAGAATTACTTGATAATGAATTATTGATGGAATTAGAGCTGAACGTAAACTTTGCAGCCGGTGAAACTAAGAAACTTGTTGGCTTATATGGTATCGACGAGAAGAAACTTCAAACATTAAGCGATGATAAAGTGCTAGATTTCCATAAGCGTGGCTTATTTGTTCCGATTCATGCAATGTTAGGTGCTACTGGCCAAGTTAATCGTTTAGCACAATTACGTAACCAAAGTGAATCTGCAGCAAAAATAAATGCTATTCGTTTTACAGCAGTAACAGCTGAAGAAGCTAAAGCATAGTAGTTAACCCTACTAAACTTTGAAAAAAGAGCCTTAAGGCTCTTTTTTTGTTTCTAACCTCAAAAACTATAGTTGCGTGACAGTTACTTTTAATACTATTTCTATGCAATACATTGAACTTAGTGTTTAAAATTATTATGTTTATTACCTTAAACGCCTTACAGAACTAAAAAACAATCGATTAGGTGATGCGAATATGGCACAAATGAAAAATGTTGATACCATTTTAGCTAAGTTAAAAAACCAAGGTGCGATGACTTCTGGTGAATTGGCAAAAGAATTGGCGATGACCAGTATGGGGGCGCGCCAACACTTACTGCGCTTAGAAGAGAAAACACTAGTAAATCATTTTTTGCAAAAAGCGGATGTTGGCCGGCCAAAGCAAATGTGGCAACTTACTGAACTCGGGCATAAACGCTTCCCAGATCGGCATGCCGATCTTACTTTGCATCTAATAGAATCTGTCAGTGAAATTTTTGGTGAGCAAGGTTTAGAGCAAGTTATTTTGCAGCGTGAAAAACAAATGCTTGAAAAGTATCAGGCTGCGTTAACCTTATGTAATAGCTTAGTCAGTAAGGTTGAAACCTTAGCGTTGATGCGCTCTCAAGAGGGCTACATGGCAAGTGTAGAAAAAGTTGCTAGTAGCGAATACTTGTTAATTGAAAGTCATTGCCCGATATGTGCAGCGGCACGAGAATGTCAAAATTTTTGTCGCTCTGAATTGACCATTTTCCAACAGTGTTTAGGTGAAAATTATAGCGTCGAAAGAAGTGAGTATTTACTTACTGGTGATCGTCGTTGTGCTTATAGAATTAAAAAACGTTAGCAAGCTAATTTTGTGGCATAGTAATTAAGCATGAATAAAAATTAAACGTCTGCTAGGATAATTTTGGGTGTTATGTTTATTTTGATCTAGGGTTAGGGATTTTTACCATATGAGTGAACAGAAAAAACTGCCAAGTGAATTAGAAGATAATATTCAAAGTATCGCAGGTGATATTTATCTACAAATAGAAGATAAAATTACAGAGTTAATTACTAGTTATAGTGAAAACCTAAAGTTAAGCCCTGAATTAGTTGAAAAACACCCCAGCGTTCAACAATTAAAAGCAGAAAATCAACAATTAAAAAAAACTGCTGATGATAGTAAAGTTGCTCATGATGCCTTAATTAAAGAGCATATTGAGCACAATAATAAATTACAAAAACAGCTTGAAGCGCAGCATCAAGAGCTTGAGAATCATGCCAAGCTTAATAGTGCTAAGCTCACGGATACTGAACAAGTACTTAAAGAGAAACTTCAGGAAAATTCGCTACTAAGTGAGCAAGTTGCAAAGCTTACAACTGATAACAACGACCACCAAGGCAATTTAGATAAACTTCAAATAAACAATTCGATGCTATTTAAAGAGCTATCTACGGCACAAACTGAGCATACCAACCTAGTTAAAACTGACAAAGCAAAAGCTGCAACAATTACCGTACAAAACCAGCAAATCTCTGATCTACAACTAAAGCATGAGCAAGTCGCAAGCGAACTGGAATTATTAAAGGCGCAACAAGAACAAAGCCAGATAAACAGCGATGAACAACTAAGTAGTGAGCAAAAGCAAACCGAGCATTTGATTAAGCAGAGCCAGCAGCTTGAAAGCCAGCTGAAGCAAGAAAATGAAAAAGTAGCAGAATTGCAAAGTAAAAATACCGAATTAGTTAATGATATAAATGCGCAAAAAAAAGCCAATGAAAATCAAACACAAGAAATAGAAAAGTTAACTGACAATTGTCAGAATTTATCGGTTACAAACCAAGAATTACAAACGCAAATCACACAATTAACAACTGAAAATTCTGCCTTCGATGCACAAAATGAAGTAGATCAAAAGCAGCTGAAAATAGCACAAAAAGAAATTACTAAGCTTGAAAGTGATATTGCCGCGCGTGAAAAAGATAATGCTAAACAGTTAGCGGAAAACAAAACTTTAATAACGCAGGTTCAGCAAAGTGAAGAACAGTATCAAAAAGACGTAAAAAAAGTACAAATAGAGCACCAAGAAGTGGTGAAAAAATTTGAGCAGGAAATCGCTAAAAACAGCGAAAATGAGCAAGACTTAAAGCAAGAACTATTAGTTATAGAGCAAGAGTTTGCACAGCAAGTTGCTGACAATAAAGCAATAACTACTCAAGCGAAGCAAAGTGGTGAACAGCACCAGCAAGCTCTTAGAAAATTACAGATAAATCATCAACAAGTGACCGCGGAATTTAATAAGAGTATTGAAGATAAAAACACTGCGCTAACTAAATTACAACAACATACTGATCGTCAAGAGAAGCTATTGGAAGAAAAAATTAATCAGCAAAAATCGGCGCTAGAAAATAAAGTAGATGAACTAAAACAAAGTAAATCTGATCATCAGCAACTAAGCGACGAACATCATAGTGTTGTTAATAAATTAGTGGATACGGAACAGCAAATAACGCAGTTAACACAACAGCTAGAAACAGAAAAATCAGCAGCAATTAAAAACCGTCAAATGGTGCAGGAAAGTAAAAGTAAGCAAGAGCTTGAATACAACAAAGCCCGTGAAACCATTAAATACTTACGAGATGAAAATACCGATTTAAACCATAAGCTTGAGCAACGAGTTAATGAGTTAGAAGATAAATTAACAGAATACCGGTTACGCTTTGAATATGCGCAGAAGCAGTTAACGAAAATGGCTAAATAAGGTTATAATAGCGGCCTACTCTTTAGACAGATAATGAGATTCGATGTGGCAATTCATCTACCTTTGAAAAATTTAAGCCAATGGCAACAAGTGGCATTTTGTGCGGCATTATTGGAACGCATGCTACCTAATTATCAAATGTTTGCAGAACATGCAGAGTTTGGTGAATATAAAGTGCTAAGAAATCAGCTAGATCTTGTTTGGCAATGGCTAGACAAAGATAGCCGCTGTAAAATTAATTATGATGCACAAATTGCTAAGTTAGAAGAACAAGTTCCCAATCCTGAAAATTTTGATTTTTTTGGTGTTTTTCCTGCTTTAGACAGTGCAATGGCATTAATGTCTTTGTTTCAATCTATGCAAGATATACAGAATAGTGCTTTTGAAAATATCGGTAAGTTGTCGGAAAACAGCGTTAGCTACTATGTTGAATTGAGTTTGGCACAAGTAATGGATGAACAAACGCCAGATGAAGAGGAACTTATCATTTCTCCGCAACAAATCAATGAACACCCTTTAATGGCATGGGAAAAAGCAACCCAAAACGAGTTATTTGATTTTCTGAAAAACGCTAGTGAAAATAAAGCCACTTGCAAACAAGCTAAAGCGTTAGTATTAGAAGAAGGTTTGTCAAATTTAGGTATAGAAATTAACTCTTAGAATCGCCCTCTTTCACCTTAAAGCTTTTATGAGTCACTATGCCATCAGTTAACTACCAAACGATGACCATTATTGAACGATTGTTCTTATTAAGAACTATCGCGATTGCTATTCAGTTATTTACTGTACTAATTGTCTATTTTGTTATGTCGCTGCAAATAGCGCTGATGCCGTTAGTCGTTGTAATAATTGTAGAAAGTGTTTTTCATGCGGTGAGTATATTAGTTTTTCGTAAACGCAGTGCCGGTAATTTAGCGATAGTTTTTCAACTGGTTGCAGATGTAATATTTTTAACGGTTTTACTATCATTAAGTGGTGGCGCAACTAATGCCTTTGTGTCACTGCTACTTTTACCAATTGTTATTGCTGCGGTTAGCTTACCAGCACGTTATTTATTATTCATTTCACTATCAGCGGTAGCTTCTTACAGTGTGTTGTTGTTAACAATGCCAGAACATACTATGCATCATATGGATATGAGCAACCATTTTATTGGTATGTGGGCAAACTTTCTACTATCAGTTTTAGTGGTAACCTTTGTCGTTGGCGCTATGGCACGGGTGATAACTAATCGTGAAAGAGCTATTGCCTTACAGCGTGAAGATCAATTAAAGAGTGAGCAACTATTAGCACTAGGTGTTGCATCGGCACAAGTAACTCACCAGGTCGCAACACCATTGGCTAATATTCAATTGCTTTACGAAGAGCTTGCGGAAGACTATCCGGAACACGAGGCTGTGATCGCAATGGCGCAGCCATTAAGTCAGTGCACTAGTCAGTTGGGGTACTTTCGTTCTTTAGCGACATCAATTCGTGAAAATAAAAAAGCGCGCTTGTCTATTAATGAGCTAATTGAGCAATTAGTTGATCAAATGCATTTTCATTTTCCAGAGCAGCAACTTGATATTATTCAATCAGAGCCTATTGATGCGACAATAGAGTCTGATGCTATGTTGTTACCTGCACTGCTCAATTTGGTGCAAAATGCTATTCGAGCAAACCAAGAAAACAAACAAAGTAAAATAACCTTGACGGTATGTGTCACAGAAAATTCATTAATTTTGAAATTAAGAGATTTTGGCTTAGGCATTGAAGCGAGTATGAATCAAGCGCAACGTGCTGTGCTTGGGGAACAAATGGTCAACAGCAAATCAGGCTTAGGTATGGCAGTATTTCTATCTAATTCTACCTTTCATCGCCTAGGTGGAAAATTACAGTTGAAAAACCATAGTGAGCAAGGCTGTATTGCTCTAGTTAATTTACCGTTACTTGCCTGTAAGGAGCAAAGTGAACCGTGAAAAAGTTGCTAATTATAGAAGATGACGTTTCATTTGCTGCTACTTTAGCTAGACGGATGGCGAAGCATGATTTTAGTTGTCAGCAAGTACATCAAGCAGATCAAGCGTTGCATGCCTGCTTGCAACAAAAGCCAGACTGTATTTTATTAGATATGAAATTGGCATCGAAAAATGGTCTTACTTTAATAAAGCCAATTCGTGCAGCATTACCTATGGTTAGGTTAGTCCTGCTAACGGGGTTTGCTAGTGTGACGACGGCTGTTCAAGCGATGCGTTTAGGTGCTGATGATTACTTAGCGAAACCCGTTAATACGCAAATGTTATTAAGCGCTTTAAATACTGAAACTATACCAGAGCCCGCAGTCAGCTTAGATGTTGATACTATGTCAGCAGAGCGTGTTGAGTGGGAGCATATTAACCAAGTACTGAGTAGTAATAGCGGCAATGTGTCAGCTACTGCGAGACAGCTTGGTATGCACCGACGTACTTTACAAAGAAAGTTGCAAAAAAAACCAGTATCAAAATGATACTGGCTCTATCAACACCAAAATATTGTTGATGGCAGGGTGGCGCCATCAAAAATAGCGGTTAAAACTGGTAATCCATTGCTAGATAAACATTTCGACCCATAGCGGAAATTTTATCTCCAACAGCAATGTCACTGCCATTAGCACGATTAACTCCGCCAAGGTGATCACTATATTGTTTATCTAATAAATTGTTGGCACCTAAACGAACTACCAATCCACTGCTAACAAAGTAATCTATTTGCCAATCAACAATAGCGTAGCCAGCCGAAGCTTTTTCATTATTCAGCTCAGATACTTTATTTTGTGAACTGTATGCATGAATTGCTAAATTACTTTGCCAATTTTTATACTGATAATTTAGATTAATACGAGTATTTAACGGAGAAATGCGGTAAAGATCATCATTTATGTCATCACGCTCACCACGAACATAGCTAACAATACCTGATAATTTAAATTGTTCATTTAAACGATAATGCCAATTCATATCCGCACCGTATAGCGTTGCATCAATATTGGTGAACGTTAATGGGCTGTCATCTCCCATCATGCCTGCAACCATTTTAACTCGCATGTCAGTTGATGGTGTACCCTGAATATAGTCGGAAACTTTTTGATAAAATACTTGTGGTGCAATAGCGAAGTCACCATTGTCGTATGAAATACCGGCATTAATTTGATATGCCGTTTCATTATCTAAATTGATGTTACCAACATATGTTTTACCATCAGCTAGGCCACCTGTTGCCTGCATTGGTACCCACAAGTAACGCTCTTGGTAACTTGCAGCGCGCTGCTTAACTGCGACTGAATAATTAACGGTTGTGGTATTGGTCCATTGATATTCACTGCTTAGTGCTAAGTCAAATGTGGTATCTGATACACTGCGATCAGTATCGTTAAATTCATCTTGTAGGGCTTTAATATTTGGATTCATCATTGCCATTGAATGAGATATTTCATCCGCATCAGCGCTATTGCTTTTAATTCTAAGTCCTAACGTATGAGAAAACTTTCCGCTGCTTGGTGTCCATTCAGCGAAAATAGAATGGCGTGCATCTTTAACATTATTAAAGTTTTTAATTTCAAACATCATGTTTTCAGGATTAGTGATCACAGAATTGTGTTCAGCGTCAAAGCCTTCAAAGCCAAACAGCCAATCTCCCTGACTGAGTAATAGTTTATAGTCTAATGATTGTGCGTCAGCAGTATTGTAGCGGTACATAGCCATATTCATGTTGTCGCGTTGGCTAAAGTTATCCATGCCATGTGTGGCATCTTGATAGCCAAGTTGCCAACTTAATTGCCAATCACTAAGTTGTAATTCACCATCAAGGTTATAGCGGTCAGAATCGATGTAATCAATATCCATAGGTAGTGCCGGCGTGCCAGAATCATTGGTTTTTGCGTGGTGCCAGGTAGCGCCAATTTGCCAATCTTTACCTTGATGACGTACATCTATACCGTACTGCTTTTTATCGTATTTTGTTGAAGAGATAATGTTGCCATCACCGTCCTCATAGTCATCACCACTTTGGTCCGTTAAATACAATAAAACACCGGTATTTTCATTGCTAATATTAATGTCACCGGCAACAGTTGATGCATCGTTAATGTCGTTGTAGCTAAGTGCTAAATCACCACTGAATGTTGAGCCAGTATCGACTTCTGCTTTTTTAAGGTTAACTTCAACAGCACCGCCAAGGGTATCAATACCACTGCGCACCGGAGCAATTCCTCGGTAAACCGATACAGATTCAACCATAATCGGGTTGATGTAAGTTAACGGTGCATCCATGGCGTTAGGTCCAGCGCTAACAATTTGCTGACCACCAATAGTTTTGGCAATGCGTTCACCGAACATGCCCCGATATTGAGCAATACCAGTAATAGGACCGTTTTTATTAATATTTGCTCCAGGAACGGTTTTTAGCCAATCAGCAACATCGGGCATCACTAAGTTGCCTTCCGCTAGTGCCGTTTCAGAATGCGTTAACTTTGGTGCCTCTATTGTAATCACCTCAATACTATTATTATTGAGATCATCAGCGAAGGAATTTACGGCGCTAACGGATAAAACAACTGTGAGTGCTTGGGAGATTTTTGAGATTTTCATTACGACATCCTGAACCTAGAAATTAACTAACCAAATGATTTTTACTGAAGTTTTTTATAAAAACAAAGCTAGATGGGCAGAGTGCGACATTATGTCGCACTCTGATTTGACACAGATCAATTTAACCGAGAGAGCAGGAAAAAATATAAGAAAATAGCGGACAAATTATTGCTATTCATTGTGAGAAATAGAGTTAAATGCAACTGAAATATTGGCCCTATTCTAGTGATTCATATTGTTAAAAAAACGTCAGCACTATTGTGATCGATGCTACTTTAATATTGCTAAAACATTGACGAATTGACAGTAAATAAATAATCTAAGCGGTTCATTTCAAACACTGAATATTTAATGCCAATAAGTCGGTAATGCTCAGTGTTAGCCGCATACAAATGTATAGGCGTTAAATAGGCTGAGGATAATTATTTGTTTTTTGAAGGTTCGGAAAAAAAAGCGACCATTATTGTTGAGCGCGACCAGCTTTCCTTGTTAACTGATATTGCCGACGAATTTTGGCAACAACTAGTGCAATGTGCTGACGCACATATTTTGTCATCGATTGAAAATATGCACTGCAAAGCTTTTTTGTTGTCGGAATCAAGCTTATTTGTTTGGCATGACCGTTTATTAATTATTACTTGTGGTAACACAAGATTAGTACGTTCGGTTGAGTATTTTATTCAACAAATGGGTGTCGATTGCATTGCTCAGGTTAGCTATCAACGCAAGAACGAATACTTTGCTCATGCGCAACCGAGCACTTTTGGTGATGATATTAAGCTCTTAGCACGACATGTTACAGGTAAGGCGCATCGTTTTGGTGAACTTGATAGTCATCATAATTATATTTTTCATCAACAAAATGATTTTCAAGCGCTTGAAAGTGATAAAACTTATGAGCTGTTGGCTTACCAAATAGGTGAAATAGCATCAAAAAAACTCACCAGTAGTGATTTAACTGCGGCAGAAATAAGAGCATTTTTACAGTTAGAAGAATTGTTTATCGATTTTGTATTTGATGATTTTGTTTTTAAACCTTACGGTTATTCGATTAATGCCATTAAAGATAAGCAATATTTTACCATCCATGTTACACCGCAAGAACATAGTAGTTACGTTAGTATTGAGTCGAATATTAATTTAATTGCATTAGCACCAATGTTTTTAAAAATACTGGCGCCAAAATCTTTTGATTTATTGAGTTTTAATGAATTTGAATTTAGTGATCTAGCTAGCGAGTACATACCAGAGAATTATGTAGCAACGTCTTTGGTTCAACAGCATTTGAGCAATAACTATTTCGTTTGTTTTGCCAATTATATATTGCCACAACAACACTTTATGCAAGCTAAGGCGCTTGATTCGGTTGAACAAAGTCACGCATTGTAAATACTTTTGTTTCATGACGTGCCGAATATTAATAGTATTTTCGACGACAAATAAAAATAAGCGCAGGTTTGCGCGATAAGGAATATAAATGAGATTAGCTTATTCATGGTTGTGCATTAGTACACTATTTTTATCAACGCTTACGCTAGCCAATGCTGCGAACAACGAGCCAAGTAATGAGGTTGTTCGTATTGAGCAATCAGTGGTTCAGGCAATGGAGGCTTTTCAGGTTCCTGGCATTGCCGTTGCCATTATTAAAGATGATCAAGTGGTATTAAGTAAAGGCTTTGGTGTGTTAAAACACGGTAGTGCAGAAAAGGTGACAGCTGATACCTTGTTTGGCGTGGCGTCAAATACCAAAGCAATGACCGCCGCTTTATTGGCTCAATTGGTTGATGAAGGTAAGTTAACATGGCAAACAAAAGTTATTGATATTATTCCTGAATTTCAGATGCCAGATGCTTATGTTACTCGTGAATTTACCATTATAGATCTACTATCACACAATAGTGGTTTAGGTTTAGGTGCTGGTGATTTAATGATTTGGCCGGAAACTACATTAACTAACCAAGATGTGATTAAAGGTTTAAAGCATTTGCCACAAGTGTCTAGTTTTCGCAGTGAATTTGCTTATGACAACTTAATGTATGTGATTGCTGGTGAAATTATTGCCAAGATTACTGGCAAGCCGTGGCATGAAAATATACAAGAAAATATTTTCGATAAATTAGGCATGAAAAAGACTCGAGCGAAGTTTTCACTTATTCCTAATACGAATAAAAATGTTGCTCGTGCGCATGTTCCACTTGATGGTGAATTGCATGTAGTTGGCGGTAACTTTTTAGAAAAATTCTCTTCTGCAGGCTCTGTTGCATCAAGTGTTAATGACATGTCGTTGTGGCTAAAAGCGCAGTTAAATCGCGGACAGTATGGCCAAGATGGTGAGAAAGAGTTAAGACTATTCAGTGAACAACAAAGTCGCGCTATGTGGCAAGCTAGAACTTTATTACCTGTACCGCAAAGCGCGACAGATCAAGATAAAACTCATTTTACTGCGTATGCCCTTGGCTGGTTTGTGAAAGATTACCATGGCGTTAAAGTGATACAACATACTGGTGGTATTTTAGGTATGGTATCAAAAGTGGTTATGGTACCAGAAGAAAATCTTGCCATGGTTATTTTAACGAATCAGCAGTCAGGCTTTGCTTTTAATGCATTATCGCAGCAAATACTTAATGAATTTTTGGCGTTACCTGAAAAAAATTGGGTTGAGCATTATGTGAACAAATTGAAAGATTATAATGCAGCGAAAAAAGAACAACAGGCAGAGGCTGCAGCGAGCGTTGATAAAAACTCTACACCTTCGCTAGCACTTAGCGATTATGCACAAACTTATGTTGATAATTGGTATGGTGAAATAGATATTGCATTAGAAAATAATCGACTTGTGATGCAATTTGGCAACACCCCTGCCCTACGTGGTTCTCTTGAGCATTACCAACATAATACTTTTATTGTTCGTTGGGATGACAGAACACTTGAAGCAGATGCTTACGTTAATTTTAACTTAAATTCTGATGGCAGTATTAACTACGTTACTATGGAAGCAGTATCTTGGGCGACAGACTTTAGTTTTGATTTTCATGACTTGAAGTTATTGCCAAAACCGGCTTCAACAGTGCACTGATAATTTGTTTGTAATAAAAATAAATTTTGCTGGATAAAAAAGAGGCTAACGCCTCTTTTTTATTACTATTTCTTATGTGTAAATTTATATCGAATTATTTTGATAAAGTCGGTAAATCACTTGTCCTGCTACTTTCTCTTTAAGTAACTGCCAGTGGCTTGGCATCACTTGATTATTGTTATCGTTTTCCATTTCAACATAGATTAATGCGTTTTCTGTTAGCCCCTGCGGTGAAATAGCGTCTGCTGCCTGTTGAGCCAAGCCCTTTCTAAATGGCGGATCGATGAATACTAATGAATAGGCTTGTTGGTTTTGTTGTAGAAAATTAATGGCATTAGTTGAAAGCACATCAACATTATCGGCTTTTAATAATGCTCTATTATCTTTCAATTGCTGAGCAGCTGCTTTGTTGAGTTCAATAAAGGTGACAGATTTAGCCCCACGCGAAAGTGCCTCGAAACCTAAGCCACCGGAGCCAGCAAAACAATCTAGGCAGGTTGCGTCTTGTATGTAAGGCATGAGCCAATTAAAAACGGTTTCCTTGACCCTATCTGTTGTTGGACGTAGACCGTCAGCCATCAATACTGGTAGCTTTCGACCACGATGTTGGCCGGCAATAATGCGAATACTGCCTTTTGCAGCACTTTTGTTTGATTGTTTTTTGAGTTTGCTCATAACTTCAACAGCTTTTGTTTTTTGTCGGCAGGTAAGGTGATACTATATCGACAATTTTATCCTTGTTTGGTAGCGAATACCAATTGAACTCATGAATAAGCCATTCTTAAAGGGTTGTTTTATTCATTAAATTAGCGCTGTAATAGATTTATGTCGAAGAAAAAAGGTATGTTTTCCTGGTTAGGTCTTGGGAAGAAAGAAAAAGTTACTGAAGAAGAGTCAGTAGTAGAAAATACACAAGGTATCGAATCGAGTGATACTGTTGATGAAAATGTAGTGGCCAGTGATGTTGAGTCAGGGCAAGAACATGCGTCAAATTTACATGATAATACTTGCCAAGACTCTCCAGTTGAACAAACTGTTGCAGAGCCAGAGCCAGAGCCAGAGCCAGAGCCAGAGCCAGAGCCAGAGCCAGAGCC